>Ga0302178_10003835_pt1 | contig 11135 bp, 10 predicted proteins | sample I_Palsa_E1_3_FD_198790 | JGI IMG/M metagenome (GOLD analysis project Ga0302178, IMG submission 198790) | Peat permafrost microbial communities from Stordalen Mire near Abisko, Sweden - I_Palsa_E1_3 | ecosystem: Environmental > Terrestrial > Soil > Palsa > Peat permafrost | place: Sweden... | reverse complement strand
AGGCACGTGGCTGCTGCGCAACACACGATGACCGGCCTGTTACGCGGGCCAGCCAAGCCTGCTCAGATTCTGCTCGTGATCGGTCCCCCTTACCGGTGCTCCCTGCGCGACGGACTCCACGCGTTCGGACCTACCGGCCACGGCTGACTTCGAGCAACCTAGAACAAACGGGTGGGTCACAGCAATGTCACATTGCGATGACATGCGCTTAGAGCGCCTTTTTTTTGTGTGTGAACGGAGCTTGTGCACGTTTGCATCAGATCAGACGGCTCTTGCTCATTCGGCGGACGATCGGCGGCCCAAATGCCGAGGCGTCAGAGTGCGGACATCGCGCGCCGGGCGAACGAACGTCCTCGCCCCGGGACGGGCGTATGCGCGGGGTGGACGAGCATATGAGCGGCCCCTGAGCGAGGGTCTCGCGAAGTCAGGCGTCGCCGGCGGGCAACGGGCCGTGCTCGGCCTCGAACGCCCGCTTGGCGTCGGCGAACACGTCGAGCGCGCGATCGAGCGTCGGCCGGTCATGGGTCGCCATCACGCTGCAGCGCAGCAACGCGCCCCCGGGTCCGACCGCCGGATGGATCATCACGTTGACGTACACCCCGGCGTCATACAGCGCCTTCCACAGCAGCCCCGCCTTCCAGTCGTCGCCGACCAGCACGGGTACCACCGGCGTGACGATCTCGGTGCCGTCGGCCAGTTTCGTCGGCGCGACCACGGCAAAGCCGAGCCGCCCGAGGCCTTCGTGCAGATAGCGGGCATTGTCGAGCACGGCGGCAAACAGCGGCGGGCCCTCGGGCGAGCGGCAGATCTTGACCGCGGCCAGCGCCGCCCCGACCGCGGCCGGAACCCCGGAGGCGGTGAAGATGAACGACCGCGCCTGGATCCGCAGGAACTCGATCACGTCCGCGGGGCCGGCGATCACGCCGCCGCAGGACGCCAGCGACTTTGAGAACGTCGCCATCCGCAGGTCGACCCGGTCCTCGACGCCGAGCAGTTCTGTCGTGCCGGCGCCGCGTGCGCCGAGCACGCCCAGCGCGTGCGCTTCGTCGACCATCAGCCGCGCCCCGTAGCGCCCGCAGAGGTCGGCGATCTCCGGCAGTGGCGCGACATCGCCCTCGGTCGAGAAGACGCCGTCGACGACGACCAGCACGCCGCCCCCGTCTGACTCGGCCGAGCGCAGCCGCTTCTCGAGCAGGTCGAGGCGGTTGTGCCTGAAGCCGCGCACCTTCGCGCCCGATAGGACGCATCCGTCGAGGATCGAGGCGTGGTCGCCGGAGTCGGCGATGACCGTGTCGCCGGGGGCGAGGATCGTCCCGAGCGCGCCGATGTTGGCCTGGTGTCCGGTCGTGAACACCAGCGCGTCGTCGGTTCCGAGCCACTGGGCGAGCTCTGACTCGAGCTCCAGGTGCAGATCAAGCGTGCCATTGAGAAAGCGCGAGCCGGTGATTCCGGTCCCGTACCGGTTGACCGCGTCCAGCGCCCCCTGGCGCACGCGCTCGTCGCCGGTCAGCCCCAGGTAGTTGTTGGAGCCGAGCATCACCCGCGGCCGGCCCTCCATCTCCACGACCGGCAGCGTCGGCCCCTCCAGCACGCGGAAGTAGGGCACCATGTCGATCTCCCGGGCGGCCCGGAACTGCTGCACGCGCTCGTGGCCGCGCACCTTGGCGAAGACGTCGGTGGTCGTGGACATCGTCTGAATGTAGAGGGCGGTCGGGCGCCGTGGCGGCCGACTTCCCCCGATCGGGGGGCGGCCACGGTTGCCAGTCGACCGTGCGCGCTGTCAAGATGTCTGACCCGATGAGCGTTGAGCAGCACAGGCCGGGCGACCAGCTCGCCCAGCTTGAGGAGGAGGTCGACGGCGTTCCCGTACTGGCCGACGTGCGCGCGGTGGCGCCGGAGACGACCGGCGTGATCGGGACCGCACAGGCCGTCGCCGTCGCGGCCACCAGCTTCGCGGCGGGCGCGGCGACGCTCGCGCTGGTTCGTCGTCACGGCGCCCGCAAGCAGCTCAAGCGGGCCGTGAGCCGGCCGGCGAGACGCGACGGAGAGACGGTCCAGATCGTCGCCTCGCGCCGTTTCTTGGTCGACATCCACCTGTTGGACAAACCGGGCAGGTGACGCCCGGCGGCTCGGGCTGGGTCGAAGTCCGCGTCGAGGTCAGGCCGCCGTGGCCATTCGCGATGCCGCGCCGACTCGGCATGGACCGGCTGGCGCGAATGCGAGGCAACGTCCTGCACCGGCTGATCCACCGTGCCGGCGAGCCGGTCGTGATCCGGGCCGTGCAGCTGTCGAGCGACCGCCTCCTGTTCGGCGCCCAGGCGAGCTCCGAGGGGCTCGCCCACTGGGGAATCGCGCGGATGCGCCGGTCGCTCGGGGTCGACCTCGACCTGCGCGCGTTCCACGAGCGCTTTCGCTTCGATCCGCTGATCGGCCCGTCGGTCCGCGCCCACCCGCAGCTGCGTCCCGCCGGTCGCCCCGACCCGTTCGAGGCGCTCTGGTTCGCGGTCTCAGAGCAGCTGATCGAGTACGAGCGGGCGGCGACGATCCAGCGGCGGGTGATCGCGCGGCTCGGCCGACGTGAGCCGGTCAGCGGCCTGCGTGACAGCCCGGCGGCCGCAACGCTCGCCGCCCAGGCGCCGGCGCTGCTGGCCTCGTTCGATCTGACCGACGGGCGCGCGGCGGCGCTGCGCCGGGTGGCCCGTGAGGTCGCATCCGGGCGGGTCGACCTCGACTCAGACGATCCCGCCGAGCAGGAGCGGGGCTGGCGGCGGCTGCGATCGATCCGGGGGATCGGCTCCTGGACGGTCCAGATGCTGGCCTTCCGCGGCCAGGGCCGGCTTGACCAGCTGCCGGCCGGCGACCTGTCCTATCTCAAGCTCGTCGGACGACTCATGCACGACGTCCCGCCCGGCGCCCCGGCGCCGCGGGCCAGCGAGCAGGAGGTGGTCGCCCTGTTCGAGCCGTACGCGCCGTGGGCCGGCCTGGCCGGGCTTCACGCGCTGGTCTCCCAGGGCGTCGGCTTGAGCGGCGCCGCCGCCCAGCAGCTGGCCGCCTGAGCCGCGGGTGGCCCGGTGCCCCCGGTCCAGCGCGATTGGTCACTCACAGCACATATAGGTGCTTTTCTGACCACACCGAAAAACGGTGCGGAGACCTCGATCGGGATCCTTCGACGGCCGGCCGCGTCCCTACGGCCCCTGGCCGGCCAGCAGCTGGTTCGTCGACGCGTAGTCGCGTGCGGCCAGGTGCTTGATCAGGTGGTTGTCGTACATCCACTTGCCGTACGCGTTCCACTGGTTCCCAAACTGCCAGCCCCACGGCTTGTCGTCGCTGGGGAAGAACGCCGGCAGCGTCGCCCGGACCGCCGCCGACTGCAGGGTCGGATCGAGCGACGGGTTCGCGGAGTCCAGCGCGTCGATCCCCTGCTGTGGATTTGCGCGCACCGCCGCGTAGCCGCGCCCGAGCGCCTGCACCAGCCCCCGCAGCAGGGTGACGTGGTTCTCGAAGTACTTCTCGGTGGTGGTCAGCACGAGCTCGTCATAGGACGGGACGCCGCCGGTGGAGACCGGGATCACGTTGGGCTTCTTGTGGGCCTGGCGCAACTGGATCGCCTCGTAGTTCCAGTAGCCGCCGATCGTCGCGTCGACCCGGCCGGACAGCATCGCGGGAACGAGGTTGGAGCCGACATCGACCTGCTTGACGGAGCTCACCGGAACGCCGGCGTGCCTGAGCATCGTGTCCAGATAGTCGGTCTGGTAGGGGATCCCGGCGGTCCCCACGGTCTTGCCGCGCAGCTGCGAGACCTTCGTGATGTGCTTTGAGCCGATCGAGATGAGTGAGGTCAGCGGCCGCTGCACGAGCGCCGCGAAGGACAGAATCGTCTGCTTCTGGTCACGGGCGAGCATCACCTCGGGCTCGTAGGAGACCGCGACGTCGACCTTGCCGGCCTCCAGCAGGGCCAGCGGCGCGGTCGGGCTCGGCGGTGTCTCGACGTGGAGATCGATTCCGGCAGCCCTGAGGTCGCCGTTGGCGATCGCCTCGTAGATCCCGACGTGATCGGCGTTGGGGAACCAGTCGAGCATCATCGTCAGGTTCTGGGTCCTGGAGGCGAGCGGCTGGATCTGGTCGTGCTTCTCGCCGCAGGCGGCCAGCGCCAGCGCGGCGGCGACGGCGCCGATCAGCACCCCGATCGTCTTTCTCATTGGTCCGTCTCTCCAATCTGTGTGCCGGTCCGATGGGCCCACGGCACGGTCAGCCGCTCGGCCAGCGTCAGCGCGCTGAACAGCGCGATCGCGAACAGCGACAGGATCACCACCGCCGCGAACGCACGGGCGGTCAGCAGCTGCGGCAGCGCCTGGGTGAACACGTAGCCCAGGCCCGAGTTCGAGCCCGCCTGCTCGGCGAACACCGCTCCGATCACCGCGACGATCACCGCAATCTTGGCGCCGGTGAACACGCCGGGCAGCGCCGTCGGCAGCTCGATCGAGAAGAACGCGCGGCGCCGGGACATGTCGAACGTACGCACCAGCTTGAGCAGCTCGGGATCGACCGAGGCAAAGCCGGCGAGCGTCGTGATCACGATCGAGAAGAACGACACGAGCGCGATCACGACCAGCTTGGGCAGGATCCCGAAGCCGAGCCATAGCACCAGCACCGGCGCGAGCATCGGGATCGGGATCGTCTGCGACGCGATCAGCAGCGGATACACGGCGCGGCGGATCGTCACGAAAAAGTGCATCGCGGTCGCCAGCGCCAGCGCCACGACGGCGGCGACGAGGATCCCCAAGAGCACCTCCTCGGCGGTCACCAGGAAGTTGGACCACAGCAGGCCGCGGTCGTTGTACATCGAGGCGGCGACCGCGTGCGGGGCGGGCAGGATCAGCGGATCGGCGCCGCCGAGGTCGACGTACAGCTCCCAGGCGCCGATCAGCGCCAGCAGCAGCAACGCCGCGCGCCACTGGCGTCCCAGCGCCCGCGCCGGCGTCACGAGCGCTCGGCGCGCGCCGGCGCTCATCCGCCGACCCCGAGCGAGGACAGCACCCGTTCGCGCAGCGCGACCACGGTCGGGTCCGCGCGTCGCCGCGGGCGCGCCAGCGCCACCTCGATGCAGGCCACCACCCGGCCCGGGCGTCCGGAGAGGACGACGACTCGGTCGCCGAGCAGGACCGCCTCCTCGACGTCGTGCGTGACGAGCACGACGGTGCGCGGCTCGGCGGTCAACGCGTGGTCAAGCCATCCCTGCATCTCGGCGCGGGTGATCGCGTCAAGCGACGCGAACGGCTCGTCGAGCGCCAGCACCGGCTTGCCCGCCAGCAGCGAGCGCAGGAACGAGACCCGCTGGCGCATGCCGCCCGACAGCTCCGCCGGGCGGGCCCGCTCGAACTCGGCCAGCCCGAAGCGCTCCAGCCACGGCCGCGCCAGCTGTCGCGCCCGCTCGCGCCCGACGCCGGCGGCACGCAGCGCCAGCGCGGCGTTGTCCAGCGCGGAGGCCCAGGGAAGCAGCAGGTCGCGTTGGGGCATCAGCGCCGCCGGGGCGCACCGCACGGTGCCCGTGTCGGGTCGCTGCAGGCCGCAGATCAGCTCCAGCAACGTGCTCTTGCCGCATCCGCTGGGGCCCACGACCGTGACGATCTCGCCCGCGCCGGCGCGCAGCGAGACGTCGGCCAGCGCCTGCACGGCCGGCCGGCGGGCGCGGCTGAAGGTGCGGCTGACGCGGTCGATCTCGACCGGCGCCGCTGCCTGTTCGGAATGCCCAGCCCGGTCTGCGCCGAGCGCGCGAGACGCCTGCAACGGGGTCTCGATCATCGCGTCGCTCCCTACGTAGGAATTACCCCACAGGTTCGAAGGGTCTGCGCCGGGCCGTCGCGAGCGTCTCGGTTGGCGCCATCTCAGCCGGCCTGCCCGCCAGCCCCCCTGATCTCAACTTGCGATCCGGATCCTACCTCAGCTCAACCTTGGCCCGCGTAGGAGTTGATCAGTCCAAGCGCAGCGTCGCCCGGCGCCGGCTGCGTCGAGGCCGAGTCTGAGAGCACGTATCCCGAGACCGCCGAGCCCGCGCCGCTCAGATCCTGCTCGAGCATCGGCGTGGTCGGCGCGCTCCTGCCCGCCCCGGAGCGGACCTCGGTCAGGATCTCGACCGATCCGTGGGCGTTGACCGCCTGCGCCGCCGCTTGGCGCACGAACGCCGAGAACCGCGATGGCGTCTGTTCGAGCGTCTGGGCCTGAATCACGTAGACGTCGCTGTAACGTGCGGCGGCGGCGGCGATCTTGCGCTGTAAGAACCGACTCGTGCGCTTGACCACCTCCAGGTGCGGCGCGGTTGCGCGGACGACGTTCAGCGACGGCGCGCCGATCAGCAGGAGCCCGTGCGCGTGCGTGACCAGCGACGCCTGCTGGAACGCGTTGACTGGATCGGTGAGCTGGTTGCGCGGGGTGACCGGGGAGCTCGGCGCGTACTGCACCGCGACGGTACCCGGAGGCAGCTGGTTGGCGTTGACGGCGGCCGCCAGCCTCGCCTCGTTGGTGAACGTGGCGGTCGGCACCGCGTTCGGGACGCCGAGCTGGGTCGTGTCCGCGACGCCGGTGCCGGTCACGAACGAGTACGGGGTGTTGAACAGCAGCTGCGCCGCTGCCGGCGCGGCCGCCAGAAAGCCCTTGGCACCGTTCTCGGACACCATCCACGACGCCGCCCCGTCGAGGCCCTCGAGCGGCGCGGTGGCCTGCACCCGCGCCTCGGCCGCGTAGTCGTCAAACAGGACCTGCCCGGGGCCGCCCTGGACGCCGCAGGCAAAGTCGGCGAAGGTCGTCGGCGCATACGTGTAGTCCTGCACGATCGTCCCGGGCAGATCCAGCGCGAAGCCGACGATGCCGATTCGCTTGCTCGCCAGGTACGTGAGCAGCTCGACGCTCTGCGCGGGCGTGTTGGGCGTGCAGCCGCCCGTGATCCCGGCCGCATCCCACTCGGTCACGATCACCGGTGCCTTGGCGGAGAAGTTGCCGAACGCCTGGTCCCAGGCGGTGACGCCGATCGTCAGATTCGGGTAGTGGATGCCGTAGGCCAGCTGCGGGTCCGACGGATTGGCCGGATCGTTGAGCGTCGGTATTCCGGCGAGGTTGGTCTCGCCGCCGAGCGCCGGGACGATGATCACGTTGTCGGCGCCCTCGGCACGGATCTGGTCGACCAACTGCTGCATCCCGACCGCCGTGCACGAGTCGCCGATCTGCTTGCCGTAGACGAGATTGCCGCCGTTGAGCCACTCCGACCACCCCGCCGCCGTGGCCGACGGGCCGGGCTCGTTGTAGAGCTCGAACATGATCCCCGTGTCGCCGGCGAACAGCGAGGCGAGCTGGGTCCAGTCCGTCAGCGCCCCGGCGTCGGGCAGCGGGCAACGGTTGTTCGCGGCGATCTGGCCGGCGGCCGATTCGGACTGCAGCGAGATGATCACGTAGAGGCCGAGCGACCGTGCCATCTCGACCGCGTTCTGAATCGAGCTGATGTAGTCCGGGGTGTACTCGGGGTTGGACGGATCCAGGCCGTATTCGGAGACCTGGAAGCGGACCAGGTTGGCGTGGTTGGCGACCGCGGCCTGTAGCTCGGCCGTGCCGAAGTGCTGGCCGGCTGCGATGTACTTGCCCCACAGGTAGGCCTGCGGCGCGACCAGACCGACGATCTGGACGCCGCGCGTGACGAACGGAGAGCCGTCGGCATACAGCCGGTTGCCCTGGACCGAGATGCCGGGGGAGCTTGAGGGCGCGACCGTGGCGCGCGGCGCGCGGGCATGGGCCAGCGCGGCCGACGGCAGCGTGACGAACAGCGTGACCGCCGCCGCCAGGGCGACGACGAGCGGCGATAGGCGGGCACCCACGCCATGGAGAACACCACATTTGCAGCCGAGTTGCGCTACCGCGGCGGATCAGCGCGCGACGATCGGTGCTGCCAGCGCCTTGACGAACTCCTCCAGCTGGTCGGTGCGCCAGCATTCGAACGCCTGGCAGTGCTCCGCGTACGCGGCGATCACGGAGTCGCCGTAGTTCCAGTACAGGCGTGGCTCGGGGTTCAGCCAGAACGTCCGGCCGGCCCGTGCGGTGATCTGCGCGAACACGTCGTCGCGTGGGGGACGGCCGTTGGTGCGGGCGTCGCCGAGCACGATCACGGTGGCGCGCGGATGCAGCTCGTCCTCGATCGTCGCCAGGAACTCGGTCCAGACGCGCCCGTAGTCGGTGTAGCCGGAGATGTCGGCGACGCCGGCGTCCCGCGACACCGCCTCGGATGCCGCCTTGAAGTCACGCTCGCGCTCGAACACCTCGGTGACCTCGGAGATCCGTTCGATGAATACGAACGAGCGCAGCTTGCGAAACGAATCGTGCAGCGCGTGCAGCACGCTGAGGAAGAACGTCGACGCGCTGGTGACGCTCGTCGAGACATCGCAGAGGACGAAGATCTCCGGCCGCCGCGGCCGCTGGGGACGGTACTTCAAGTCGATCGGCACGCCGCCGGACTGCAGCGAGGCCCGCATCGTGCGGCGCATGTCGACGTGGGCGTGGCGCTTGCGGCCGCGCAGCTCGGTGCCCTGGGTGGCCAGTCGGCGCTTGAGCTGGGCGACGACCCGGTGCACGGCCGCCAGATCCTGGATCGGCCCCGAGGGCAGCGAGCGATCGAGCTCCGAGAGCGCTCGCTTGGGTGGCAGGCTCTGGGTGCGCTCGATCATGTCGCGCTCCAGCTCGCGCCGCAGATGCTGCTCGAACCGCCGCAGCTGCTCACGCGGGACGCCGTCGCGGCGGGGGTCGTCATCGGGCAGCGCCGGCTGGGGCTCGGTCCGCAGCCCCAGCGCCCGGCGGATTCGCTGCACGTCGACGCCGAGCACGCCCGACCCCTCGCCGCTGCCGAACGCCGCGATCGCCAGCCGCGCCAGATCGCGCAGCGTCGCCTCGTCGCCCTCGCTCAGCGCCGCCGCGATCTGCCGGCGCAGCTCCTCGAGATCGAGATCGAGGTCACCCTGGCCGGCGGCGTGCGAGCTCTCGGTGATCTGCTGCCGGGCCGCTTCGGCCTCGGCGGCGCGGAAGAAGAAGCGGTCGAACACGAGCTCGAACACGCGCCGGTCCTCGGGCGACTTGGCCAGCGTCGCCGCCAGCGCCTCCTTGAAGTCCGGCTGGCTGGTCCAGCTGATGTGGGTGAGCGCGTCGAAGGCGTCGAGCAGCTCGGAGGTGCCGATCGCGACGTGCTCGGAGCGCAGCTCCTCGGCGAAGCTGATCAGCTGTCCGTCGAACCCGCCCGGGACCCGGTCGGGGACCTTGGCGTACAGCCGGGCGCCCGGCGGTGTCACGCGGCGGTCGTCAGGCGGCGGGGCGGGCATCGGCAGCCGCCTCCAGCTTGACCCCGACGCGGGCGGCGACGGTGTCCAGATCGGTCCGATGCTTGACGATCACGCTCATCGTCTGACGGAACGTGACCGCGTCGATCTCGTCGGCGCCGAGCAGCAGCAGGGCCCGGGCCCAGTCGATCGATTCGGCGATGCTGGGCGGCTTCTTGAGGTCGAGCTCCCGGATCTGTCCGACGATCTCGACCAGCCTCCGCGCGACCGACTCCTGCAGGCCGGGGGAGTGCAGACGGACGATCTCGAGCTCGTGCTCGAGGTCCGGGTAGTCGAGCCACAGGTACAGACAGCGGCGCTTGAGCGCCTCGGTCAGCTCACGGGTGTTGTTGGAGGTCAGCAGCACGACCGGCTGGGTCCGCGCCTCGATCCGGCCGAGCTCCGGGATCGAGATCTGGAACTCCGACAGCAACTCGAGCAGCATCGCCTCAAACTCCTGATCGGTCTTGTCGATCTCGTCGATCAGCAGCACCACCGGCTGCTCGGAGGCGATCGCGGTCATCAGCGGCCGCGGCAGCAGAAACTCCTCGCCGAAGATGTCCTCCTGGACGTCTGACCAGCCGGTGTCGGAGGACTCGGCCTGGATCCGCAGCAGCTGCTTGCGGTAGTTCCACTCGTACAACGCCTTGGCCTCGTCCAGGCCCTCGTAGCACTGCAGCCGGATCAGCGTCCGGTCCAGATAGCGCGCCAGCGCCTTGGCCAGCTCGGTCTTGCCGACCCCGGCCGGGCCCTCGACGAGCACGGGCTTGTCAAGCTTGGTCGCCAGGAAGCTGACGAGCGCGGTCGACTCGCCGGCGAGGTAGCCGGCCTTGCGCAGGCCGGCCGACACGTCGTCGACTGAGGAGGGCTGGATCGTCGTTTCGGTCATCGGCTCGATCATCTGGCGGGTCGCGGTCGCGTCAAATATAGGCTTTGCCGTTCCCCGTGCTGCTCGCCGCCACTTCAATCCAGTCAGACACTCACGCCACGTTGCTGGCGATCGCGCTCGGATTCGCGATCGGGATCATCGGCCATCTCACCCATTCGCGCGCGCTGATCCTGATCGGGATCCTGATCATCGCGATCGTCAGCGCGTACTTCACGTTCGGGTTGCGGCCGGGAAGCGCGACCCCGTTCTTCTGACGGCGTACTGGCCTGGACGAGCTCTCAGCCTGGGCTTCGAGGCGGAATTCTCGAAGGCCGCCGTCCCGTTGACTAGACCTTGACCTGACCGAACCCGAGAATCGTCGAGGATCGACGCCGTCGCACTGGTTGGCGGCCACGGTTGGTCGTTTTTGCCGACCGCAGGACGAAAAACGACCAATCCTGTGATGCCGACTCGGCGATCTAGCGGCGGTGAGCAACTGGTCAGGGCCGGCGTCGATCGCGGCTCCCCAGACAGGTTCGGCGATGCCGATCAGCAGCGTCGACTTCGACCCGGCCGCACGCTTCTGCTCAACCCCGCACGCAACACGGGCCCACGCCGCGGGATCAGCCAACGAGTGGCCGCTCACGCACATACGCTCGCATTCGACGCGCGTCTGGCGGCGCCCGGCGGCTTCCTCGGGGTGGGCGCGCTCATCTTGGCAGAGCGACACCGCGGGTCCTGCGTCCTTGCCAGCCACCCCTCTCGGTGCGACCGTGCGTACTGAGCGACCGCTAGGAGTCGGGCAGGTCCAGCCAGCTGGTCGGCTGGTCATCCCGGCGTGATCCGTCGGCCCGGCGGGGTGGCCGGGTCTGCTCGGATCGCCGCGCGGCGGGGGCCCGGGACGGGACCCGGCCATCGGG
>Ga0302178_10003831_pt1 | contig 11145 bp, 9 predicted proteins | sample I_Palsa_E1_3_FD_198790 | JGI IMG/M metagenome (GOLD analysis project Ga0302178, IMG submission 198790) | Peat permafrost microbial communities from Stordalen Mire near Abisko, Sweden - I_Palsa_E1_3 | ecosystem: Environmental > Terrestrial > Soil > Palsa > Peat permafrost | place: Sweden: Abisko... | reverse complement strand
AAGCCCTCGCCACCGTTCATACCGGGCCACGAGGGCGTTGGCATCGTGACGGAGCTCGCGGGCTAGGGCGCGCCGGGCTCTCCGTCCCAGAACGCCGGCAGCGCGGGAAGTGTCGCGTCCACGGCGTCAGGCGATCCACGCGGGCGTGTCGCGCGGCGTTGGCTCGCCCGGCACGCTCACGATCGCTGGACTGTGGCCGCAGACGAGGATCCGTGTGTCGGTGGCTGCGTGGATCTGGCGCGCGGCACCCGCGGGGAGCACGATGGTGTCGCCTTGTTCGAGCTGGCAGTTCTCGCCGGCGAGGTCGACCACGATCCGGCCTTCTTGGACCGTCCATAGCTGCTCTGAGTCGAATACGTGCCTCGGGCCACCGAGCGTCTCGGAGCTCGGACGCCGCTTGGGCGTCAGCAAGCAGGCTGCGACCAAGACAGCCGCGAGCCTCCAGCAGCTTGGATACGTTCGCCGCATCCGCGATCCCGATGATGCACGCGCGATCCGGCTCGAGCGCACCCCTCGCGGCGATCAACTGCTCAGTCTCAGCGCCGAGATCTTCGAGCGACTCCGCGGCCAGTGGGCCGAGCAGATCGGCGCTTCGCGACTACAAGAACTTCAGGACGACCTCGCAAGACTCGCGAGAACAGGCACCGCCAAGCTCGGCGACTTCCCGGGATGGCTCCGCTAACCGCGAATCCGACAGCCCGGCGGCCACTCAGGGTTGAATCCCGCGCTCACGGAGCACACCCGGGCGTCGTGGCGATCATGGCGCACAGCTCGAGGGCCAACCCACGGTCAAAGTCCCGAGCAGGACGCGCCGCCCCAGCTCGTAGCTCGTCACCCGCCGTCAGGCGCTCGGCGGCCTCGAGACGCCGAGCGCGTGATGCAGGAACTCGACCTGCAGCGTCAGGAGGTTCTCGGCGACGGACTCCTGCGGCGTCATGTGGGTGATCCCGGTCAGCGGCAGCACGGTGTGCGGCCGGCCGGACTCGGTGAGGCGCTGGGAGAGCTGTAGCGTGTGTGCAGCCACGACGTTGTCGTCGGCCAGTCCGTGGATCAGCATCAGCGGGCGCTCGAGCGCGGCGGCGTCGTGCAGCAGCGATGACCGATCGTATGCTGGGCGATCTGCGCCGTCCGGTTCGGTACCGAGGTAGCGCTCGGTGTAATGGGTGTCATATAGCCGCCACTCGGTGACCGGCGCGCCGGCGACGGCGGCGTGGAACGTGTTCGGTTCTCGCAGCACCGCCAGCGCCGCGAGATAGCCACCGAACGACCAGCCACGGATCGCTACGCGCGACAGATCGAGGTCTGGAACGATCGCAGCCACCTCGGTGAGCGCCGCGATCTGGTCCTCGAGCACGGGCCCGGCGAGATCGCCCCTGACCGCCCGGGCCCAGGCGCGTCCACGCCCTGGCGTTCCCCGTCCATCCGCGACGATTACCGCGAATCCCTGGTCTGCGAGCCACTGCGACTGTAACCACCCGTCCCGAGCGAGTGTGACCCGCTGGACTTGCGGGCCGCCGTACGGATCCATCAGGACCGGCAGTCGCGATCCGGGCTGGTGGTCGCGGGGCAGCACGATCCCGACGCGCAGCTCGCTCGGGCCGACCGTCAGCATCCGCACCGCGGGCGTGATGACGGGCCGCTCGGCGCGGGATTCGAACGCATGCCCGCCGACCGTCCAACGAGGTCCGTCGTGGTCCATCGCGCGCGACCCGAGCACGCACACCTCGCCGCCGCTCACCGCGGTGTGGACTCCGGGTGCGCGGGTGATCTGGGACAACCCCCTTTCCGCTTCCCATCGCCACACGTGGACCTCCGTCGGCTCGGTGCTCGCGGTGAACAGGACCTCGGCGTCGCCGACCGCCAGCACCGCTCGCACGTCGAGACCGGGAGGGGTCACCGCCCGGCCGTCGACCCACAGCGACACCGCATCCTCAGCGCCTGCGACCGACACCAGTCGTCCCGCCATCCGTCGCGGAACCCCATCGATCAGATCGACCCAGGCCTCATCGGACTGCGCGTCGAGCAGCTCGGTCTCACCAGTGAGGGCATCGACCGCGAGTACCGCCGAGCGCCGCTGGTCACGTGATTGCACGACGATCAGCGGTCCCTGCCGATCCCAGTGGGCGACGGCGAGGTACGGATAGTTCGGCCGATCCCACTCCACGCGCACCGGAGCGGCCCCGTCGAGCCGGAGCACGTATGCCTCAACGCCCGCGTTCGGCGAGCCTGCGGTCGGATAGCGAACCGTCCGTGGTGCGGATCCGGGATCGCCGACGTCAGAGATCCACAGCTCGCGCACGGGTGCCTCATCGACCCGTGCGGCGAGCAGCGCGCCACCGTCCGGGGCCCACCAGTAGCCCCGGTCGCGACCCATCTCCTCGGCCGCGACGAATTCCGCCATCCCCCAGCTCACCGTCGGCTCTGTCTCTCCCGCGAGGCGGGTCACGGCGCCGTCCTCCAGTCGCACGACATACAGCGCTCGGTCGTGGACGAACGCGACGCAGCGTCCCAACGGATCGGGCCGCGGATCGAACACCGGCCCCGGCACGTCCACCTCGCGCGCTCCGCCGGCGACCAGATCGGCGACGAACAGCCGGCCCGAGTGCGCCAGGGCCGCGATCCGTGCGTCTCGATCGCTGGCGAACGAGACGATTCCGCCGGCGGTCTCACGCGCGCGCTCCCGGCGAGCCCGCTCCACGACGGAAAGCTGCTCCGCCGCCTCGCCGGCCGCGAGGTCGTCGGGGTCCGCCACGAGCCGCTCGCGCTCGGTCTGCACGTCGAACACCCACAGCCCATTCAGCGGATCATCGCCGGCCGGGGAGCGTAGGAACACGACACGGCTCCCATCGGCCGCGACCTTGAAGCTCCGCGGGGCGCCGAGCGTGAAGTTTCGGGTGCGAGCCTTCTGACGCGGAAACGAGTCGGCCATATCTCGAGACCCGGGCGGGCCGGGCCTTCACGATAAACGAAAGCCCCGCGTATCACCTTGCGGCTGGTGTCGACAGCGGCCTGGGCACCCAGGCCGACGAGGCATCGCATTCGAGCTGCTGCGGAGTCCTCGGCGGGAGCCCTATCGCACTGCGTTCGTCTGGGCGTCTCGAGGGTCCTTACCGCGGCTGGGCGGGCTCACATAGCCGTCGAGCGTTGAGTCGTGGTCGTGAGCGGCATCGGCCCGTGTCTGGTCTGCGCCGGTCTCAACGACGGAGAAGCCAGTCCGGTCGCCGTCCCCGTTGATCACGTCGGGGCCGCGCTGGCCGGGCAGGTCGTCGGTGACGATCGCCACATGAACGGCGAACGGATCAGCGCCGAGTGAGAGTCCGTAGACCGCCACGTCCCCGGGCTCAGCCCTATACCCGCTCGTTGCCGGATGCCACTCGCCGTTGGCGAGGCCCCACTCGTAGAAACTGACGGCGCCAGCATTGATCGCTCCCGGGCCGTAGCTATATGTGAACCGCACTCCGGCCTTCTGCCAGGCCCAGGCTGCGAAGTCGGCGCACCACTCTTCGGACGTCTCGCCGCTGGGGCAGTCGGCCGTTCCAGCGTCCCAGTAGGCGCTGAACTTGTTGCAGTAGGAGTTGTCGGGGTCGGTGCTGTATCCGACCTGGCTGTCGGCGATCGCCGCGATGCGCTCGCCGACGTTCAAGCGGGCAAGGGTGGCGTTGCTTGGCAGCGGGAACGAGTCTGAGTTCCCGCTGAAACCGTTCACCGCTGCGGCCAGGATGATCCCGACCATGACGGCCCCGAGAATGAGCCCGGACCGGCGCCGTGCGCGGGGCGACCGCACCGCGTTCGCCCGACGCCTCTCAAAGCCGGCGGACCGCCCTCCCACCGAGGACGGCCCGTGCGGCGCACGCAGCCCGTTCGCATATCGCCGCCCGCTCTGTTCTGGGTGCCGAGGCCGGGCGGTGTTGCTCGGTCCGGGGTCTTCGGTCATTGCCCGGCGACGAAGCGGGCGACGGCGGCCTTGGTGATTACCCCGTGGGTGACGCTGACGCACGCGTCGCCGGCCTGCAGGACCGCCGGCTGATGCAGGTTTATCCCTGCGCTGGCGACCATCTGATGGGTCACAGCGCCGCTGCTGGTCGGGTCGGGGAAGTTCGGGAACCCGTGGCCGCGGACGCAGCGGGCGAAGGCCAGCATTGCGGCGATCTGCGCCTGGCTGTGCTGGGCGCTTTGGCTCGGCCCGCTGGGAGCGACGCCCGGCACCAGGCGACTGCAGATCCTCGCCGTCGACGAGAAGGCGGGCGACGGCGTGGCGAACTCGGCCTTGAACCCAGGAGTGCCAGGGTCGGGGAAGTTGCGCACCCCGTGCGATCGCATGCAGTCGGCGAACCTCAGTCCGTCCCGTTGGAATTGGGCTTGGGTCGGCTGGCCAGCGGAGTTCGACGCGCTGGACGAGTTCGAGCCCCCGCCGCAGCCTGCGAGCAGGAGGGCCAGCGCAATGGCGGCGAGGATTTGGTCGCGATGTAGGGTCATGGCCCGAGGGTTGTACGCCGACGGGGGTCACAGGAGTGCAACACGCCAGCGCCGACGGCGGGCACGACGAATGCGGGGGCGGTCTGTGATCGCGTTGTGATCTGTGGTGGTGCACGATGTTCGGGTGCGCGTGCTGGTGGTTGAGGATCATGTAGAGCTCGCCCGCGACATCGCGGAGGGGTTGCGTGATCGCGGGATCGCGACGGACCTCGCGTATGACGGGGCGATTGCGCTGCAGAAGGGCGTGGTGTACCGCTATGACGTGATCGTGCTGGACCGCGACCTGCCGGGCGTGCACGGCGACGCAGTGTGCGTGGCGCTGCGCCGCTCAGGGGCGGACGCGCGGATCTTGATGTTGACCGCCGCGGCGACGATCGGCGATCGCGTGGAGGGTTTGAATCTGGGCGCGGATGATTATCTGCCCAAGCCGTTCGCGTTCGAGGAGTTGGTCGCGCGGGTGCATGCTCTGGCTCGCCGCGCACCGGCAGGGCCACCGGTTCTGATGAGGGGCGACTTGGCGCTCGACAGGGCCGCACGGCGCGCTACCCGGGCGGGACGGGAGCTTTCGCTGACGCGCAAGGAACTCGGTGTGCTCGAGGTGCTGCTGGCGGCCGACGGCGCGGTGGTCAGCGCCGAGGAGCTGCTCGAGCGGGTGTGGGATGAGAACGCCGACCCGTTCACGCGCACCGTGGTGGTAACGCTCACGCGTTTGCGGCGCAAGCTGGGCGAGCCCGAGGTGATCGAGACGATGCGCGGCGCCGGCTACCGCATGCGATGACGCCCACGGACCTCCGCGTCGCCGTGCAGCGGCTCTGGCCGCGGCGGGTGCGCACCCGGCTTGCCGTCTTCTACGCAGTCCTGTTCCTGATGGTCGGCGTGGTGCTGTTGGCGCTGACGTACGCGGTGGCGGCCACGGTGGTGGTGCCAGGCCCGGGAGAACTGCCAACAAAGCTCACTTCCCAGGAGACGGCCCTGTTGGGACTGTGTAAACCCCGGCCTACGTCTCCGTCGCTGCTCGCGAAATGCAACCACCTGCTCAGCACCGGATCCGGCCCCAAGGCGCGCGGGGACGCGCTGGCCGCCCTGCAGATCGCTTCAGCGATTGGCCTCGGGATCCTGGCAGTCGCTGCGGCCGGCCTCGGTTGGCTCGCTTCCGGGCGGGCACTGAGGCCAGTACGGTCGATCACCGAGGCCGCGAAGCGTGCCTCCGAGATGCGGCTCGGTGAGCGTCTTGCGCTCACCGGGCCCGATGACGAGTTCAAGCAGCTGGCCGACACCTTCGACATGATGCTCGAGCGACTCGATGCCGCCTTCACCAGCCAGAAGCGGTTCGTCGCCAACGCGGCGCACGAGCTGCGCACGCCGCTGACCGCGATGCGAACCGCGATCGAGGTCACGCTGTCCAAGCCGACCAGGACGCCCGATCAGCTGGAGGCGATGGCAGCCCGGATCGAGCGATCGGTCGAGCGGGCAGAAGCCACCGTCGAGGCGCTCCTGACGCTCGCCACCAGCGAGGCGGGTCCGGCGGCCCGGGAACCGACCGACCTTGCCACCGCTGCCGAGGACGCGCTCGACGCGGCCCGCGCGGGGATCGATCAGCGCCAGATCAAGGTCGACGCCGCGCTCGAGCCCGCGCTGGCCCGCGGCGACCGGGTGCTGCTCGAGCGGATGATCGCGAACCTCGTGGAGAACGCCGTGCGCCACAACAACGCGGGTGGCTGGATCGGTCTCCGCACGATCCAGCGAGTCGACGGCGCGGTCTTCGAGATCGCCAACACAGGGGCCAGCGTCCCGGCCGAGCAGATCCCAGTCCTGTTCGAGCCGTTCGCCCGCGCCAAGCAGCGTCTCAACGCCGTCGACGGCGTTGGGCTCGGACTCTCGATCGCCAGCGCGATCGCCCGTGCTCACAACGCCACGATCACCGCCCGTCCGCGGACGGGCGGTGGACTCGAAATGTCGGTCACGATCCCCACAAATCCGAGCTGACGGCGCCAGACAGACAGCCGGACTGGCCGAACGGCAAGCGAGCCGGATGAAGAATTCTGCCGATTAGCGGGGAAGCAGTCCGAGGTTTGCGTGAGCCGTACGGGATTCAAGACCTCCTGGCCCGCTTCGGCTTTTTTGTGCGCTCGATGATCTCCGCAGCTCGCTCAGCGATCCGGTCCTCGTCGGTGATCAGGTGCCAGCGAGTTGCTCGACGCTCGCCAGAGCGCTTGACGTCGCCCTGCTGCTCCATCTCCTTGAGCAGTTCCAGGAGTTGGTTGGCGTCGCCGTTGGTGATCTTGGCAATTTGTGCCGTTGTGTGCCCATCAGAGCCGTTCAGAACCGCTAGGAGCTTCCCGGCGGGGACTACCTCAGGCTTGGTCGCCTCGGCTTTTTGAGGGCGGCGGGTGCGGGCTCGCGGCTTGCGTTGAGGCTTGGGCTCGACGTTGGGCTCGGGCTGTGCTGAGCCGTTGAGGAGAGCCGCGCGGGCTTGGCCGAGCTGCTCGATCTCCCGATGAAGCTGCCGGAGCCGACTATCAATCGAGCTGATCAGGTCTTCGATGGTGGGGATTGTCATACCCGCGATGGTATGAGCAGGCCAGGACAGCGCGCGCGGCGAAAGGCTTGTGAGAGCCAACAGGAGCCCGTCTGCGGGGTTGCCTACCGTCGGCGCGCCCACTCCCGGCTTGATATTGAGCCGCACCGTGTTAGGGTCCCGCCCAAGTCGCTTCTCGCGATTATCTCGGCCAGGGGACTCTGATGAGAGTGTTTGTATGGTGCGGTCGTCTTCGGCTGGGTGTGCTCGGCGTGCTTGCTTGCCTGATCTTCGCGGCGTCCGTGGGGATGGCGCACGCGCAAGCGATCGGGGCCGGTTCGTGCCAGACGACGGACGGGTCGACGGCCTGCGCCTCCGATCCTGACCTGGCGTCGGTGGGGTACAGCTCGTGTGACGGCATCAATGCGCCCTGCTCCTACGACCCCGCGCTCACCTCCGTAGGCGACGACGCCTGCAGTGAGGTCGGTGAAAGCGACTGCTCCGACGACGCAGTCTTGACGAATGTTGGGGACGCCTCTTGCAACGGCGCAGAAGCTTGCGCTGATGCTCCGTATCTCACGTCCGTGGGGTACGGCTCCTGCAACGCTGTTCCGTTTCCGTGTTCTTCTCTTTCGGCTGTGGGGGATAACTCATGCGACGGCGACTACGACGTGTGCACGGGCCCTGGTTCAGAGTCAGTCGGGTCTGGATCCTGTGACGGCCGAGAGGTCTGTGTGGATGGCGCTGCCTCGGGGAATGACTCTTGCGACGGCTTCGGTGACTGCAATGATGGGGGGACATCGGGGAGCGGCTCCTGCAACGGTTTCGGTGCGTGCGTTGGGGGCGCAACCTCTGGGAACTACTCGTGCAATGGCGACGATGCCTGTTACGAGGAGATGGTGTCGGGTGACTGCGAGAGCAACACGGATTCGGTGCCGCAGTGTGTTCCTGCGTCCGATCCGAGCTTGGAGGCCGGGAGCGCTCCTCCTGGCTGGAATGCTTCGGCTGTGACTGTCGATTGGAACTGGTCGTCTGGGCCAGATGGGGCGCCCCTTGCTCCTGCCAGTGCGTCTAACTGTCCCGTTTCCAGTACGTCCTCGGGCGAGGGGGCCATGACTTTGACGGCGACGTGCGCGGACGAGAACGGAAACGTCGGTAGTGGGTCCTACACGGTGAACGTCGACACGACTGCGCCGACGATCGGCTTCAGCGGTGACGCAAGCCCTTATTCGCTGCTCGCCACGGTGGACATCACGTGCTCAGCGACCGACGCGATCTCGGGCATAGCTACCTCGACCTGTCCGGGCGCAAATGGCCCCGCATGGACGTTCGGGGCCGGAACGACCACGTTGACGGCGACCGCAACCAACAACGCGGGCCTCGTCGCTAACGCGTCGACGCAGTTTGTCGTCCAGGTGACCGCCGGTCCGCTCTGCCAGCTAACGACGCAGTTCGGCGAAGACTCGGCCATGTATCAGGCGCTTCGTCTCTGGCAGCAGGATGTCACGGAAGCGGAATGGAACGCCGCGTGCAAGGGCTTCACGCGGCTCGCGTCCAGGTTGACGCCGAAGCAGACGCCAGCGCTCATCCATGGCTTCGATAAAAAAGTGCAGACGCTAGCCGGAGCTGGCTGGCTATCCACTTCGCAAGCGAGCACTCTGACAGGCCTCGCAGCGGCCCTGTAGGAGCGGCGGTCGCGAGCGCTCTGCTCGATCAGAACTCGTCGTCGTCCAGGTCGACGAGACCGTTCGCCGCAAGCCAGCGGACCGAGCCGTGCAGGGCATCGAGTGAGGTGTATCGCGGCCGGTACCCGAGGACGTCGCGGGCACGGTCGATGCTGGCGGCGATGCTGCGGATCACGTGCTCGCGGCTGATTCCGGCGTGCTCGACGCCGACGCGTCGCTCGAACTCCACCCAGTCGACGAGCTCGATCACCGGCTCGCGGCCAAACCAGCCGGCCACGCCTGCGGCCAAACCGCGCAGTGTCATGGCCTGCTCGGAGACCACGTGGAAGCTCGATCCGATCGCAGCAGGTCGATTGAGCGCCAGTTCAAAGGCCTGGGCGACGTCATCCGCGTGCACGTGGTGCAGCACACCGAGCCCGAGGTCCGGTAGCGGCAGCGGTTCGCCGGCAGCCAACCGTCGCCACGCGTCGAGATCCAGGTTGCCCGCCGGCGTGATCGACGGCCACGGGCCGGTGATGTGGCCCGGATGCAGCACCACGCTCGGTACGCCGCCGGCGCGCGTTTCGCGATGCAGAAGTGTCTCGATCGCCACCTTGCCGGCTCCGTACTCGCCAAAGCCGGTCCGCGGCTCATCCTCGGTGATCGGCACGCGCGCGGCCGGGCCGTGAACCCAGATGGTGCCGCAGTGCAACAGCAACGGACGGGTCGGCCGCAACGCCTCTACTAGCTGCTGCGCGGACTCCCGCGTGAAGCAGAGCATGTCGACGACGGCATCCGCCGCCAGCGCCGCGATCCGCTCGCCGAACACGCCTGCCCCGTCCTCGAGCTCCCGATCGACCGCCACCCGCTCGACCGCCCGCCACTCCGCGGCCACGACGTAGGGGTCGCGCTGACCCCGGCTGAGCGCCACGACCTCGTGCCCTGCCCGGACCAGACGCGGGACCAGGTAGCTACCGACGTGGCCGGTGGCACCGATCACGACAACGCGGCTCATCACGCGAGCTTAGCGGTACTAGTCGTAGTGCGTGAGGTGTGGCCAGAGTGCGGCCCATGAGCCGGTGGTTTGGCACAGCATCACCGGGAGACCTTGCTCCTGATTGTTCAGCCCGACACGGTCGTTGACGGTGGCGAGCGTCCGACACTGCTCGAAGTAGGGCGCCGCCGCCACGGCGTTGTCGAAGCCGATCAGCAAGGCGTGGGTGTCCGCAGCTGGTGGGATCCCCCATTCGCTGAATCCGTTGTGGCCACTGTAGGCGCGCGGGAGCCGGAGTGGCGATCCGAGCAGGTCGATCGCGCCGGCTTCGCCGTAGTTGCTGGTGAAGATCGCCGTGTGTCGCCGCTGTGCGACTGGGATGTCTCGCCATGCGCTGGAGATCGTTTGGACGACGCGTGGCCAGCCGACGGTTTCGCCCTGGGCGGGGTTCAGCGCCATCACGATGCTTCCCTGAAGATCGCGCTCGGGGAGCAGCGGCAGCGCGATCACGGCGCCAATCGCGGCGCTCAGAGCGATCGCGGCGGCCAGCAGCGATGTGCGCCTCGGGGCATGCACCGTCCACTCGGCCGTCGGTGTCGCGCCGAGACCGAGCAGGATGGGGTACAGGCTCGCCAGATAGTAGGCGTGGCCGTTGCCGGCGAAGTACAGGACCGCCATCACCGCGTAGGTGATCGACACGAAGCGCAGCTCAAGCCAGCTGGCGCGACGGAACGGGGCGAGGAGCCCGGCGACCCAGACGGGGACGAGAAACAAGCTGACCATCACGAGCTGGAACGGGAAGAAGCCCGCCCGCCCTCCCTCCTGGGTGCCGGCGATGTTGCCCGCCACGGTCACCTGTGGCCAGCCGTGCTGCGACTGCCAGATGAGGTACGGGGCAGCCAACGCAACGGCGCAGAAGGCACCGCCGGCGGCCCACCTCGACCGCAGCACTGATCGCGGACCGACGACGATCACAATCGCGAGCATCACCGCGGCCACCAGGCCGACCTGGGGCTTGGCCTCCACGCCGACGCCTACGACCACGCCCGCGGCCAGGATCGACGTACCGCTCCGACGGACGACTGTCCGTATCGCCAGCCACCCCAGGCCGGTCGTGCTCAGCATGTCCAAGGTCGTGGTCGTGACGAAGTGGCCGACGGCGAGCGCGAAGCCTGAACAAGCCGTGCAGGACGCCGCGATGATCTGCGCGCGCGTGCCGCCGCCGACCTCTCGAGCGATCACGGCCGCGAGGATTGTCGTCGCTGCGGCGGCCAGCGCCGACGGGGTTCGCAGCAGGAGGAGCGATCCGGGAGCAAGCGCATTCATCGCCCAGGCCAGAAACGGGACCAACGGCGGCTGATCGGGATACCCGAACGCGGGATGCGAACCCGCGACGATGAAGTACATCTCGTCGCGGTGATAGCCGTATCGCGTGCTCGTCGCGAGCAGCACCGCCGCCTGTACGGCGGCAATCGCGCCGACCCAGCCGCTCA
>Ga0302178_10003825_pt1 | contig 11154 bp, 6 predicted proteins | sample I_Palsa_E1_3_FD_198790 | JGI IMG/M metagenome (GOLD analysis project Ga0302178, IMG submission 198790) | Peat permafrost microbial communities from Stordalen Mire near Abisko, Sweden - I_Palsa_E1_3 | ecosystem: Environmental > Terrestrial > Soil > Palsa > Peat permafrost | place: Sweden: Abisko... | reverse complement strand
GAGCGCCGAGACAGGATGGCGGGCCTCGAGGACATCTTCGAGGGGATGGGCGAAGGTCTCGCCGAATGGATCATTACCGCCCCCACCGGGCAGCAGACCATGCTGCAGATGGCCTACTTCGACCGGACGCGGGGACCGGTCGCCATGGACGTCGGGCCCGTCCTTGACCTCGAAGATGTGGCTGCTGGGAAGGCGGTTGCTCTCGCCCCGTTGACTGAACTAAGCCTGCGCAGTTACCGAATCTGGGGACAGCGGTCGCGTTCCGTCACTAGGTTCCGTGCCCGTGACGCACAGGGAAGACGAGAGGGATCTGGCCGCGCTGGTTGTACCGCGCGTTGGGAAGTTGCGCGAGACGGGGGATCCATGGGAGCCCTACCATCTGCTTGACGCTGGAGGCACAACCGTTGGCGCGGTAGCGGCCTTCCTGAAGGAACTTCAGGCGTCTGGCCGTCCGGCCGCCACGCAGTACTCATACGCGAATGACCTGCTGCGGTGGTTCCGGTTCTGCTGGGTGATCGGAGTGCCGTGGAACCAGGCAACGCGGACCGAGGCCCGTGACTTCAGCCGATGGATCCAGATCAGCACCAAATCCCCGCAGCCTGGCCGACAGGCAGCTCGCGACCTGGGTGCGGTCAAGCCCACCAGGGCGGCACGACGGCCCGGGACGGTGAACCCGGTCACTGGCAAGCCGTCCCCCGGACAGACGTACGCACCGACAACCGCCGCCCACAGCGAGACGGTTCTGCGTAGCTTCTACGAGTTCCACCTGGAAGCCGGAACGGGACCAATCATCAACCCGTTCCCCCTCACCCGGAAAAGGCGGGCGCACGCACATCACAATCCGATGCAGCCCTTCTGCAACGAACGGTCCGGGCTGTACCGGCCACGGGTACCCAGGCGCATTCCGCGCCGCATCCCGGACGACCTATTCAACGAGCTGTTCACAAACCTTGGCCACAACCGCGACCGGGCGCTGGTCGCATTCTGGATCTCGACCGGAGCACGGGCCTCAGAGCTCCTCGGGCTGCTCCGCTCAGGCGTTGATCCCGGCCAGCAGCTAATCACCGTGGTCCGCAAGGGATCCCGCGAGCTGCAGCGGCTGCCAGCCTCTCCGGATGCGTTCATCTGGTTCCGGCTATACGAGAACCAGATGCAGGGCCAGGTGCCGGCGGGCCCGGATGACCCGGTGTGGCTCACACTCCGCCGTCCTTACCGGCCGCTGACCTATCACGCGGCCCGGCAGATGTTCACCCGCGCCAACGAGTCGCTCGGCGCGAACTGGTCATTGCACGATCTGCGGCACTCGGCCGCCTACCGGATGGCCCAGGACCCGGGCATGCCCATCACCGACGTGCAATGGATCCTCGGTCATTCGCACCTGACCACCACGCAGATCTACGTCACGCCCACCGAAGACGACGTGATCAAGGGCGCCCGCGAGCACTTCCGCCGCCAGGCCGTGCCTAAGCCGACTCCCCAGCCCGCGCCCGGCTACCGGGCGGAGAGCCTGGGGATCCTGTTCGGTAAGGGCAAGCCATGACGGGCCTGGCATCCGTCAGGCAGGAGCCAGAACAGAGGCCCCGGCTGACGGCTGAGAGCCTGGCGCTTCAGGCACGGTTCTCGCCCCGGCCGCTAGAACATACCTGGAATGCGACTTCACGGAGCCGGGAATTGGTCCAGCGGCGCTTGCTCGCCCCGCCGTTCGTGACCGAGAATGCCTCGGTTCAACACGGCCGCCGGTATGCCCTCGTAAGGTTCCTAGACTGGCTGGATGCCCAGCCCGGGAAGACCTGGCAGGAGCGTTGGGACGCCAGCGGCCTCGACACAGGCGGCCGGGCTCACGCCGACTGGAGAACCGTCCCCGCAGAATGGCTGAAAAGGACAGGACGGGTCGCGCCAGATAGCACAACCATCGATCACGTACTCGGCTCCGGGCTGATGCTGTTGATCAGCGGCGACGTGGTCCGTCCTAGCATTCCTTGGCTGCTGACCTCCAGGACCCTTACAGGTCTGGCGGCGGAGTTCGCCCGGGTACGCGACCCCGGCGGCTTCGCCGACCTGCATGCCGCTGGCCGGACCAGGGTCGTCAGCCATATCTCCACCCAGGGAGCGCTGAACCGGATAACGTTCATCCTCGCGGCCAAAGGGGGGACCGTCCGCGATATCACCGTGGGTGATTGCATTGAGCTGGTTGAAACCGCCTACCAGTTCGGGCGTCATGGCACCGGCGGGGAGAGCGCCTACTTTTACCAGTTGCTGCACGCTATCGGCGCCTTTCCCACGGGGGCACCCACCACCGTACGGATGATCAGCACCGTACGGCGCGGGCAGGACACGCCGGAAGGGCTCATCGACCGTTACGACCTGGCCTGCCGCCCGGTCCGCGACCTGCTGGTGGACTACCTGCGCGAACGGCAGTCCACGCTCGCCTACACCAGCTTTCTCCGGCTAGCCTCTCATCTCGGGCGGCTGTTCTGGAAGGACCTCGAGGAGCACCATCCCGGGATCAACTCGCTGGACCTTCCGCCCGACGTGGCCGTCGCATGGAAGCAGCGGGTCCGGACCAGGCCCGCAGGCGGGACGGCCGGGAACGCCCGGGTCGCACGATCAGACGTGCATCCGGTACTGGGCAACGTGCGAGCGCTCTACCTGGACATCGCGCAATGGGCGGCCGAAGACGCGGCCCGCTGGGGGCCGTGGGCGGCACGCTGCCCGGTCAAGCCCGCCGACATGCAGGACCATAAAGCGACCCGCCGACATGCAGGACCATAAAGCGAAAGGTGCGCGCAAGTCGCGGATGGATCAGCGTACCCGGGAACGCCTTCCGGTGGTCGACCTCGTCGCGGCCGCCCTGGACCGGGCGCGCGGCGAGGCCGCCGAAATTCTCGACGCAGCCCGTAAGGCGACTCCCGGCGAGGAGTTTACCGCCGCAGGCACGACCTTGCGCCGCGCGGTGGTGCAGCGGAGGAGCCTCCACGTCTGGGCCGAGGATGCGCAGGGCACCCGGCGGAACCTGATCCGGGAGGAAAGTAATGCCTTCTGGGCCTGGGCCGCGGTGGAGGTGTTGAGGCACACGGGCATCTTTTCTCGGGGTCTTTTATCTGTTGCATGGTGTTGCGTGACCGAGTCGTTCCCCTGGATTCTGCGGTGTGTCTCTCGGGGTGTTGCTGATGTTGCTGATAGTAGTTATGCCTGTTCAACGGGATGATGATTAGGGGGCCGGAGTGCGGGCGTTTGCGGTGCGGCTGCCGTCCGGGGTGAGGTACTGGACGGTGCTGGACGGGGACCTGGCGGTCGTGCCGGTCGCGGACGGGTTCTTGCGGCAGGTCCGGTTCGGCCGGGACGGCGCTGAGTCGACGACGAGGAGCTACGCGTACTCGATCGCGCTGTTCCTGCGCTGGTGCGACAGGACCGGCCGGCCGTGGGCCGAGGGGGCGGGGCAGCTCGGGTCGTTCATGACCTGGCTGCGGCACGCCGGCCCGCAGGCGCCGGGGGACGAGCCCGGTGGCGGGGGAACCGTGCTGGCCGGGCCGGGGATCGCTCCGGCGCGCTCGGCCCGCCGGGTGAACGGCGTACTGACGGCGGTGCGGGGCATGGTGGTGCATGCGGTTGCCGCCGGCCAGGCGCCGGGGCATCTGGTGCCGCTGCTTTATGAGGTGGCCGATGACCGGGACCTGCCGGATCAGGCGCGCGGTGATGACGGGCGGATGAGCTGGCGGCTGCGTGCCCGGCATCGCCTGCGGGAGCCGGAGACGCGGGTGGACCGGGCTTCGGATGAGGAGATCGTGGCGCTGCTGCGGGCGTGCCTGTCGGCGCGGGACCGGCTGATCGTGCTGCTGATGGCCCGTGCCGGGCTGCGCTGCGGTGAGCTGTGCGGGCTGCGCCGCTCCGATGTGCACCTGCTGGCGGACTCGCGCCCGCTGGGCTGCGAGGTCGCCCGCGCTCACCTGCACGTGATCCGCCGGGAGGACAACCCGAACGGGGCATGGGCCAAGTCGCGGCGGCAGCGCGCCGTGCCGCTGGATTTCCTTGCCGTGCAGGCGTTCGACACCTATGAGTTCGAGCGGATGGGCGTTCCCCGGGCGGCCGGGAGCGATTTCGCGCTGGTCAACTTGTTCCGGGAGCCGGTCGGCGCGCCGATGCGGCCCGGCGCGGTCGGTGACCTGATCACGGCGGCGTCCGCGAGGGCCGGGATTGGCCGGCATGTCACGCCGCACATGCTCCGGCACGCATGCGGGTCGAACCTGCTGGACGCGGGCGGCGCGCTCGACGAGGCGCAGGACATTCTCGGGCATATGCACCCAGCCTCGACCCAGGTCTACCTGCACCCGGACCCGGCCCGGCTGCGGGAGGCCGTGGACCGGGTGCCCAGCCCGCGGGTGATTTCGTGACCGGCACGGCGGGCAGCGCCGCGCTCACGCTGGTCACGCCGGCGCCCGCCGGCGGCGGCGAGATGTTCGGCCACGTGCTCAGCGGCGTCGTGCTGGCCGGCGATGCCGCGCGCCTGGCCGCCGTCCTGGACCGGGAGTTCCTGGCGGAAGCCGGCTGGGATCCGTCGGGCCGGGTGCTGTCGATGCCGGCGGGGCATCCGCTGCTGGGCCGCAGGGTGTGCCGGACGGGCGGGTGCACCGCGACCGCGCACGGCAGCCTCGGCGGGGGCCTGTGCTATCAGTGCTCGTCCCGGCTGGCGCGGGCCGGCTGGACCCGGGAGGAGATCAGCTCGGCGGCGGAGGTGCCGCCGCTGCTGGGCCGGCCGCCTGGATGCCTGGTTCCCGGCTGCCAGCGGATGTCGCCGGGCGGGCGGCAGGGACAGCGGACCGGGTTGTGCCAGGCCCATTCACGGCGGTTCCGCCGGATCCTGGGCACGACGATGGAAGAGTTCCTGGCCGATCCGCGAGTCCGGCCGCTGCCCCCGCTCGGGCCGTGCCGGGTGGCGGCGTGCAGCCGCCGCTCCGAAAGCGAGCACGGCTACTGCCCCGCCCACTACGTCCGCTGGCGCACCACCGTAATCGCTGATCCGGCCATTGACCAGGAAAAATGGAACCTGGCCTGCACGGCGGTCACCGAGCCCGGCAACGTCAGCCTGCGCGGCCTGGCACCGCTCGTGGTGGTGCAGGTCCTGGCCGGGATCCAGCACCGCGTCCGCGAGCAGGGCGCGAAGATCACCGACGTGAACCTGCGGGCGGCATGCGACGCGCTGCGCCGCCAGCAGGCGGACTCGGCCGGGACGGCGGACGCCGGCCTGGCCGCGAGCAAGGCCGCCCGGTCCCTGCTGCGGGCATTCGCCCGCCATGCCCGGCTGGCGCTGGCCGATCCTGCCCGCGAGCGGCTCGCCGACACGTGGGACCTGGCCGTCTTCGGTCATCCCGGCGGACTGTCGTTCACCGGCATCACCCAGCCCTGGCTGCGGGAGGCCGTCAAGGCCTGGGCCGCTGAGGAATTGCCCCGCCACCGCGGCGGCGGGGCAGCCAAGGTCCGGGAGAAGATCAGCGCGGCCGCCCGGCTGTCAGAGAGCCTGCGCTGCCGCGATGACCGTGGCGAGGAACCCGCAGCGCTCGGGCGGCCCGATATCGACGCGTTCCTGAACCGGCTCGGCTACCTCGAGTCGGCCGGGACGGTCAGCCGCTACCAGCGCAATGTCATCTGCCGCGGCGCCCGCCTCGTGCTGACCGGGATCCGTTCCCTGGGGCTGACCAGGCACGGGCAGGCGGCCGCCGGGCTGCCCGGCGACTTCACCGTCGGGCTCCGCGACGTTCCCGCCGATCCCGTGCGCGGCGAGCCGGGACGCGACCTCCCGGCCGAGATCATGAACGAGCTGTGCGCCGGACTGGACGCCCTGGAGCCGGCAGAGGTCCGCACCGCCGTCCAGATCGCCATCGACACCGGGCGGCGTCCGGAGGACGTCCTCGGCCTGCCGCTGGACTGCCTGGACCGCGACCGGGACGGTGCGCCGGTTCTCGTCTACGACAACGCCAAGGCGAACCGGCTGGGCCGGCGCCTGCCCGTCGGCGAGGCCACCGCCGCCGTGATCACTGCCCAGCAGGCACGCGTCCGCGACCGCTACCCCGGTGCGCCCGCCGGCACGCTGAGGCTGCTGCCCGCCCCGCGGGCGAACCCGCACGGCCACAAGGCCATCACCATCGCGATGCTGGAAGAACGGCACCGGAACTGGGTGACGGGCCTGGGGCCGCTGCGCACCCGCGACGGCACCGAGATCGGCCCCGGCCGTCTCGTCCCTTACGCCTACCGGCACACCTACGCCCAGCGGCACGCCGACGCCGGAGTCCCGATCGACGTCCTCGCCGAGCTTCTCGACCACCGCAACCTGAACGTCACGCGCGCCTACTACCGGGTCAGGGAGGAACGCCGCCGCGACGCGATCGACAAGGTCACCGCGATGAGCTTCGACCGGCACGGCAACCGGGTCTGGCGCGATGCCCGCGCCCTGCTGGAATCCGAGCACGCCCGCTACGCGGTCGGGGAAGTCGCCGTGCCCTACGGCACCTGCACCGAGCCGTCCAACGTGCGGGCAGGCGGCGGCGCCTGCCCCATCCGGTTCCGCTGCGCCGGCTGCGATCACTTCCGCACCGACGTCTCCTACTTGCCCGACCTGACCGCCTACCTCGACGACCTGCTCCGCACCCGGGAACGGCTCGCCGCCGCTATCGGCGGCGTCGATGACTGGGCCCGCGCCGACGCAACCCCGGCCGAGGAGGAAATCACCCGGATCCGGCACCTCATCAGCAAGATCAAGGGCGACATCGCCCACCTGCCCGCCGCCGAGCGCGAACGCACCGGCGAAGCAGTCACCGTCATCCGCAGGCACCGGGCGGTCAGCCTCGGCATGCCGGCCCTCAGGGCCAGCATGCCCGCACCCGGATACCGGGCCTTCACATGACCAGGCCGCCGGCAGGCCCGCGAGCCGAGGCGATGAGGAAAGGACGCCAGGCCGACTCCGCCCGCCGCCGCCAGCGGGTCATCGCTGCGATCAATAAGGCCTCCGCCGACGGCACCGAGATCAGCGTGTCCGCCATCGCCCGCGCCGCGACCGTCGACCGCACCTTCCTCTACCGGCACCGTGACCTGCTCGCCCAGATCCACGCCATCGAAGCCACGCCCGCAGCCGGCGAAGCCGCACCCGGACCGGCTGTCACCCGGTCATCGCTGCAAGCCGACCTGCTCGCCGCCCACGAACGCGCGGCCCGCCTCAGCGCCCGCATCCAGCAACTCGAGAAACGGCTCTCCGAAGCCCTCGGCGAGCAGGCCTGGCGAGAATCCGGACTCGGCGCCCCCGCCGACATCGACGCACTCAGCCAGAAGATCACCCACCTCGAACAGCAGGCCGCCGACCTCCGCCTTCAGCTCGAAGAACGCAGCGACGAACTCGCCGCAGCACGGGCAGCCAACCGCGAGCTCATGGCCCAGATCAACGCCACCACACGCCGGCGCTGACGCGCCGCTGCCGACGCGGCCATCCAGCCCGCAGGCGCCGTGCCTGCTGTTCCACCACACCTGTCGCACCCACGGCGATACATCCCAAGGCCCTGAACAGCCAAAACAAAAGAATGCCTCACATATCCGTTTTGCACCCCGAGAAAAGATGCCGGTGTGGCGGAGCACTTCGGTGGCGGCCCAGGCCCAGAATGCGTAGCTCTCCTGGACGGTCAGCTCGGCGCGCTCGCCGGTGGCCGGGTCGCGGGCCCAGACCTTGAGCGGGGACCCGCTGCGGACGGGGAGCCGGACCAGGGTCCGGCCGGCGGCGGTGAACTCCTGTCCCGGCTGGGCCTGGCGTGCCGCCCCGAGGAGGGCGGCGGCGTCCTTCCGCTGGCGGCCGATAGCGCTGGCCAGGGCTGGCAGGACGGGCAGGCGCTCGCGGGTCCGGGCGTCCATCCGGGACTTGCGATGCTGGGCGGTCTTGCGGCTGGTGATCTCCTGCGGGCGGACGGGGCAGGGCACTGCCCACTGGGCCCAGCGGGACGGGTCGTCCAGGGCCCACTGGGCGATGTCGAGGTAGAAGGCGCGGACGATCGTGAGGCAGTGGCGGGCGCTGACGCGCTCTGTGCCTGCCTGGGCGGCTCCGCCGGAGCCGTCCTTGACCTGGAGCCGCTGCTTCCATGCGCGGGCGACGTCATCGGGCAGGTGGATGGTGGAGATGCCGGGGTGGTGCTGCTCGATGTCGGCCCAGAACAGCTTGCCCAGCTCGTAGCCGAGCTGCTGGAGGGTGGAGTGGTCCAGCGCCGGCTGGCGCTCGCGGAGGTAGTCCACGAGGAGGTCCCGGACCGGCTGGCAGGCCAGGTGGTAGCGGTCGATCATCTGCTCGGGGGTCCGCGGGCCGGCGGCGCGCAGCTGGCGGAAGGCGGCGGGGCCGTCGATGACGCCCATGGCCCTCAGCGCCCCGTAGATGACCTGCATGCCCTGGCATGGCCTCCGCAGGGCCTGTTCCTCGGCGGCGTGCTCGGCGAGCAGGTCGCCGATGGTGACCTCGCCGAGCGTCCCGCCCTTGGCCGCGACGATGACGGCGGCCCGGTGGACCGTCACCCGGCGGGCGGCAGCCGACAGCTCGGGATCGGCGTCCAGCAGCCCTTGCAGCCGGGCGAAGCCGGCCGGGTCCCGTTCCGCCGCCAGGGCCTGGGTGAAGTGGTTATTGGCTGCGCCGCCGCCGAGCAGCCAGTGCATGGACGGGCGCACGATATCGGCGGCGGCCGCCGCGCGCATCGCCACGGACATGCCGGCAAGCCAGTAGGCCGGGGGGCGTCCCCGCTCCAGCAGCCAGCGGCGGGGAAGCTCACGCCACCCGGGTGTGCCGGCCTGGTCCGCGCCGCTGGCCAGCCACCGTTCCTGCCAGGTGGTGCCGGGCTGGTCTTCCAGCCAGTCCAGCAGCGCGCCGGGCCCGACGCGGGCGTAGCCCTGGCGGGCGGATCTTCCTCCCGCCAGCACCCGGGCCAGCTCCCGCTGCGCCTTGGCGCGCGGCAGGGCAGCCCCGGGCCAGTGCGTGGCGCCGGGGCGGGCGGGAAAGCGGTCACGGGCCGGCTGCCAGAGCGACCGGCGGTCCCGTCCTCGTGACGACGCTGGCGTGGCAGGCGCCTGCGCCCCGGCCGCCGCCGTCACGAGGTACCCGTGCCGAACAGGATCTCCAGCGTGCCGGGCTGGTAGCCCGGGGCGGGCACCGGGGCCTGCCTTGCCGCGGCCTGCCTGGCCTGCTCTCCGTGATGGGCGAGCATCCGGCGGATGACGTCCTCCCGGCGCGGCGTCAGGTAGAGCTGCGTGGTGGTCAGCTGCGCGTGGCCCAGCACCCACTGCACGTCGGTCAGCGGCAGCGCCGGGTCCTCGGCCATCCGGTAGGCCGCCGTGTGCCGCAGCGCGTGCAGCGTCACCGCGATCCCGGCAGCGGCGGCGGCCCGCTCGAACATCCGGTGCACCGCGTGGTAGCCCAGCGGGCGCGCGGGCCGGCGCAGCGTCCACCACAGCGGCTCGCGCGCTCCCCGCGGGACCAGCCCGTCGATCTCCGCTTGGTAGAGCCGCAGCCACACGAACGCGTCCGCCGAGGCCGGCAGCTCCTGCACCCGCCGCGACCCCTTGCGCGTCACCGCGATCACCTGCCGGCCGGGATGCACCCCGCCCTGCACGGCCGACAGCAGCTCCGAGGCCCGCGCCCCGGTCGAGACGTAGAACGCTACCAGCGCCCGGTCGCGGTGGGACGGCAGCCGGGCGAACACCTCGTTGAACTCCGCGTCCGGCACGCTGCGCGGGACCCGCGACGGCACCGTCGGCCGGTAAAACCCGGCCCGCTCGCCGCGGTAGCGGTCCATCGGGTTGTGATGGGCATGCGCCCGCCCGCCCCGCCGGGACCGGTCCAGCGGGAACGGGTTGACGATCGGCCCCGAGCCCGCCTCCAGGTGGAAGTCGTAGAACCCCCGCAGCACCGTCTCCGCGTGCGCCCGCACCGCCGCCGAGTACGGCTCCCGCCCCCCGCCCCCCGGCCCCCGCGAGGGCTTCCCCGCCACGGTCATCCACCGGCAGAAGTCACGCGCCTCCGCCCGCGTCGCCCTCTCCCACACGACCCCCGCCGCCCACAGGAACCGGAACCAGCGCAGCAGATCATGGGCGTAAGACCGGATCGTCGAGTCAGGACGGCCCGCGGCCTGAAGGTCGCAGAAGAACACCGCAGCCGCCGCAACGACCAGGCCATCGCCGTCGACCAGCCGGAACGGCTCCTGCCGCTCACCCGTGGCAACGAGGGCACCCCGCTGCGGCACGACCAGGTTCACGAGGTCACGGGGGACCTCAGCCTCCTCGAACATGGCAACAGAACGTAGCCAGCCCGCAAGTAAAAGTCACGCACGCCGAAACCGCCGGCATGTCCTCTGAGCTGCGGAAACCCGTCAGGTAGTTCAGTAAACAGGGAGATTTTCGGCAACGGCATGCGGCGCAGCCAGTCGGGTACTGCCGGCGAGACGATTGCGGTCGCGGTTAGGACCGGGGACGGCGCGGCTGGGTCGGAGTCGCTGGCCGGAACGGGGCTTGGCGTGCCCCGGAATCCGTCCCGCTGCAGGCAGGCGGTGAAGTGGTCGGCTTGCCCGGGGCCGGGTGAACGTCGCTGGGTCCGCCGTTCAGCCGCGATCGTCCGGTTCGGCTGGTGCCGCCGGGTCTTCGGCGCCGTTGAGCGTGAGAGGCGCGGTTGACTGCTGTTGCCGCCAGGCCCCGGGCGCGATGCCGTGGTGGCGGCGGAAGGCGGCCGTGAACGCGTAAGGCGAGCCATATCCGGCCGTGGCGGCGATGTTCGCGAGGCTGAGTTCGCCGGCGCGCAGGTGGTCGCGGGCGAGAGTCATCCGCCACTCCGTGAGGTACTGCAGCGGGGCTTGCCCGAGCGCGTCCCGGAAGACTCGCGCGAATGCGGCCCGGGACAGGCCGCTGATCGCCGCGAGCTCGGGCACCGTCCACGAGTGACCGGCGTCTTCGTGCATGGCCTGCAGCGCGGCGTGCAGGCGTGGGTCGCCCGACGCCCGGTACCAGCGGGGTGCGGTCGCGCTGCGGCGGAAGTCGCTGCGGAGGGCCAGGACGAGCAGCACGTCCAGCAGGCGGTCGAGCACGGTCTGCTGGCCGGGCTCGACGTTGGTGAGCTCGCGGGACACCAGCACGATGACTTCGCGGAGC
>Ga0302178_10003824_pt1 | contig 11155 bp, 15 predicted proteins | sample I_Palsa_E1_3_FD_198790 | JGI IMG/M metagenome (GOLD analysis project Ga0302178, IMG submission 198790) | Peat permafrost microbial communities from Stordalen Mire near Abisko, Sweden - I_Palsa_E1_3 | ecosystem: Environmental > Terrestrial > Soil > Palsa > Peat permafrost | place: Sweden... | reverse complement strand
GGGCGGCCAGGACACTGACAGATTCAGCGCCCGCCAAAACCCGAACGGCCATCATCTTGCGTTCGTTGGTAGGCTGTTTTGTGGGGGCGGCGCAAACGGATTGATTCATGGAGACGCCGGGTTAAAAATGGGGCCGCATTATCCCACAGCATGCTTTTCCCCTCTCATGTGTAACGCAGCTTTGAACCTAGAATTGAGCGATTGAACAACAAGTACTCTTGTAGCACCACGCCAATCTGACGGCGCAACCACGCAGGATCGGCCAGCGCCACACTAATCGCACCGTTCGGCAGTCGGCGGACCAGGGTTTTGACATCCGATGCCGCAGTAGGATCCGCGCGATGCGCGGCCTCAGACACGCCAGTGACCCCGAATTCCTCGCGGCCCGGCGTGGAATTCGGACTGGCCTGGAATGCCGTGACCCTCATCTGGTTCAGGCCGCGCTCCAGTAAGTGCGCCTGCGCCGGCAGCAACGGACCTGAGGGTGGGCCTAACAGCGCGAAGCTAGCCAACGGATGGAGTTCACCATCGGGGCGCAAGAATACCATCTGCGCCACCACCGGGACCGCAGGCTGGGCTGCGGGGCGTAGGGCGGGCGGCCGCGGCCGCTGGGGCGGTGTCGAACTGTCGATCGGGCGCTTGCGGCTGGGCAGCGCGGTCAGTGCTGCTGAGACCGACGGGCGGGTGCTTGAAGGCGAAGCCGGTCCGGGCACGGATGCGGGGGCGCCGGAGAAACCAGCACTGCCGGTCACCGAGTTGGGGTTGATTCTAGGCACGTGAAATTTCCAAAGCCCAGACCGTACCGCGTCACGAACCGTTCCGTGCCGCGGCACACGAAGTCGCCTAAGCCTTGGCGAACCGGCGCGGGGTCGTGTTGCGACACAAACAATCCGCGCAAAACATAAGGTTTACCGTTATAAAACGGGACTGTTAAAAAGCGTGGGGTTTTCGGCGCGGTGTCTACGCAGAGGTCCTCGATTAAACTGCGGAAAACCTCAGGCTTTTTAACGCGGCCCTTCAATATCGTCAATCCATAGTTGGCGAGGGTTTCCCAGGCACCAGGAAGTATCGACTTTAGTTCGATTGACACCAAACGCTCGATCCCGAATCTGTCGAGCTGTCATTGGCGGATGGAAGACAATTGCAGCGGGCGGTAAAAACCGAACCCCGCGCTTTTTAACAGTCCCATGCGCAAATGGTCGGTTGATGAGTTTGAGAATGTCCTCATTTTTTATATGCCACGCCCTGACGGCGTGTCGATTGTGCGAGTGCTTCATGAGGCCCAGGACTGGTGGGGATTGCTAGGAATGGTGACCTGAAGGCAACATCCTGGTAAGTAACGTGCCGTTACGGATGACTCTTCACGATATCCATCTCACCAAAACTTCTGCCGGCCATCAGTCGCGGCGCCTTGCGGATCGCGCCGCCTGCCGGTAAGCAACCCAAGCCCGTGTTGGTGTCTTGTCAATTTCGGCTTTTTCGAGCCAGGCAGAACGCTCTGATTCGGTAAGCGTGCCCCACCAAGTCATCGCCGCATTGACGGCTTGCTCTGTCAACGGCAACTCGCTCGTGTAATCCCCTTCAGTGTCCTGGTTTTGCCAGATCCGCCCCGACCCAACCATATCGCAGAGCACGGCCCAGGCTGCGTAGGCGATGGGCGCATCTTCACTGACCCAACGCCTCACTTGCCGCCCGCCATGCTCACTCAGGCCGAGTGCGCGTCCGACGGCTCGTCCAGATAAGCCCGTTCGTCTCACTGTTGCCGCCGACGATAAATTGAGCCGGATGCCGACGTTACACTGATCAGTCCCTGTGGTCATGAAACATTGTTTGTACAACGAATTGGATCTCATCTTTGCGGATTACTCAAATATCGGCATCCGGCTCAATTTATCGTCGGCGGCAACACCGGGGATGCCGGATGGTGTCGCGCCTCACCCGGGCGCGTAGACTGAAACCAGTGACATTGATTAACTGTAGTTTATAATCTACAGTTAACCATGGATAACGAAATCGAACTTAAGCAGACAGAGACATTCGCCAAGTGGTTCCTGGGGCTGCGCGACCGATCCGCTAAGGTGTCGATCACGCAACGCATCGTCCGTGTGGCCTCCGGTTTGCTCGGCGACGTGAAGCCGGTAGGCGAGGGTGTTAGCGAGCTGCGAATTCACGTCGGCCCCGGCTATCGGGTGTATTTCCAGCAACGCGGCAACACGCATAATCATTTTGCTATGCGGCGGCGATAAAGGCTCCCAATCGAGCGATATCGACAAGGCAAAGACGCTTGCCAAAAATTGGAGTCAATGAACATGACTGAAAAGCTAACAACCTTTGATCCTGCCGACTACCTCGAAACGGACGGGGACCGGGCGCAATTCATCTCTGAAGCATTGGAGACAGGCGATAGTGTTTTCATCGCAAAGGCGCTCGGTATCGTGGCGCGGTCCAAGGGAATGACCGCGATTTCCGGTGACAGTGGCATTCATCGCGACACGCTTTACCGCTCACTGAGCGAGCAAGGCAACCCGACACTAAAAACAATCTTGGCCGTGCTGAATGCCTTGGGCATCAAACTAACCGCGCAGGCAGCGTAAAGAGCCGCGCATCCAGCAGGGTGCGCAAATACCGCGCCCTCTTCGCCAAGGTGGCGGCACGCGGATCCTCATCGAGATCGTAATAGCTGCGCGCGATGGCCGCCGCCGGAATGCGCTGCACGAAGGCCCGCAAGGCGGTGAAATCCTTGGCAGTGTTGCGCCGGCTTGACCTACGCCAGTTTCGGTCAGGGGCACGTCTGACGAGCAGACAAAAATAGGTTAACCCCTAAAAACCCTGGCCATAATTAACAAACCTGTTATTTTAGCCCTCAACCTTAACAGGCTGCGGAAATACTCGACGTTACGAATAGTTAGCCATCGGGCACGTCGAGTTCACCTCGTTTTTTAAATCATTCTGAAACTTGTGTCCGATTTTTCATGTTTTTGGCCGATTTCAGACCGTTTCTAAGCCGAATTTCGCTCATTACGCAGTCTGCGGACGGATTTTTCCCAACGAGCGCATGCGCACCAAGTTGTACGCCGCCATCGTCAGCACAAACATCTGATCAACTCTCTTCAAACCACGCACCATCACTTGACGCATGCCGCCAACGCTCTTGGCCCAGCCGAATCCTTGCTCGATCAGCTTACGTTTTTGCTGTGAGACGGCGTAGCCCACACTTTGCGCAATCGCTTCCGGCACCGCCGATTGGCGCCCAGATGGCAAGCAAGCCGCCCATCTTGGCCAACGCGGCATTGGCCATCGTGCGAATCGCGCGCAGCGGGTGAGCTGTTGGCACAAAGTCGTCCAGCTTACACAGGGTGAACAAGCTTTCGGTGAAGGTATCGGCGCCGCGCATGGTTTCTCAGGGGAGTGGATTTATCTGAATCATAACGTTTCGACTGGCTTATCCGCCGGTCGGTGGCGATATTTCAGCAACCCGCTAGGCATAGTTCGAAAGAATTCCGAAGGCATCATCTTCGACACCCAACCATCGCTCGGCGCGTACGGCTTACCGATCAACGGCATACCATTCGCTGCGGTATCTGACAGCGAGTTCTCCACTAACTCGCCGACGTTCCCCGGTACGCCCGACGAAACCGAAAATTTCCTTTCATTTAACGGCGGCGTGATGGACACTGCTGATTCAGGACCGGCAAATGTCTTAGAGATATTTTCGGGCACGCCTGGCGTCATCACGACCGGGTCAGCATTGCGGCCTCCGCCGATCGCCGATTGCTGTACCAAGGATCCTGCTGCGGGAAGTACCGGCTTCTCAATGCCAAACATTTCAACTTACCTCATCGTCGATGCCGCACCGGCGCATCGTCATGCAAGACTCGCATCCGGCCTGAACCCCGGCCAGGAAAAGTGCACCGTCACGTGCGGAATATTGCCAAACAAAAAAAGGGGAGAAAAATAGAACAAGGACCCAGCCTTGGCCTCGCCATGGATGGGTCCTCAGGTCGTCAATGATGATGAGTAACATATGCGGGACACGCGGTTCCACGCAACAAGCCGTGATGACGGCACGACGGGCGGCCCACTGTCGTGCCCCTCGTGCTTTTATGCTTATTACCTAGCCCTCACGTGCAGCGCGCAAGTAACGGCCCAGCATGTTGACGACAAACTTGTCGACCGTTTAAATCATGCAAACGAATTGATAATCCGAACCCCGCCAACTATTTCGCCCGTATTCAAATACGTCACTGAATAGCGCGCTACAGCCAGCGATCTGGGCGCTTGCAAGCACGATAGCATCGTAAAACGCGACACTGCGAGTTTGATGTACGTCTAGCCCTGCCCTGATGATGGCCGGGGTCACTTGAATAACTTCAAACTGTTCGTAGAGATCAAGTTGCGCCCGAATATAGTGAGCCGGAAGTTTCAGTTTTTGCCTCGGCACAAACTAGAATATGAGTATCGATAAAACTGCGCTGCCCCATATGCTTAACGCTCATTGGCTTCGTCGCGATTAAATTGCCAGCCATCCAGCTTAGCGGACGACTGCATGCAGCGGGCCTCAAACTGAGTCCATTGCTGCTCTCGACGAGCACTACCTGCCAATTGCTCTAGGTAGTCACGTACAACTTGATTCAGGCTTTTGCCAATCTTTTTTAGCAGCATCCCGAGCACGCTGAGCAACTTGTTCGTCTACAGAAAGCGTGATGTACATGATCGAACTCCATTTAGCGTTTACACATATTATGTGTGCACACTTAATTTTACTCAGGCAAGACTTTAATCATCACACCACCCGCTCCGATTCACGGCTCCAATTGCGTCCTCATCCGCCCCGCGCCCGGTTTAACGCGCCGCACCAAGCTGGCAAACGCAATAAACACCAATAGAATCACAAAAACCCATGGCCACACCACCAAGAGCGCAACGCCCTGGGGCGCAGGCGCCATATTCCAGTACTCGGTCAGATAGAGATGCTGGAGCCATCTAAAACCGCCGAACAACACCAGTAGCGTAAGGTCAACCCAGAATAGCGAGAAATCGTCACGCACATCGGCGATCAAGCCGGTCAAGATAATCGACATCACCGTGAGCACGACCGCCCACAAGGGCAGCAAGGTCAGTTGCTGAAGCTCGCTCGCGCCCGGCAAATCATTTTTCTGGGTAAAGGCCAGGGTAATGACGGCGCCGGTTACTGCCCAGTAAGCCAGTATCAAGATCCAGAATTTGGGGCTGTAACGCCGCTTGGTATTTTGAGTGAGCATAAACAGCTCCATCCTTCGCGATCGCGGTCTCTCCAGACAAGGCATTCTGCAAAAAGCAGGTGACGCTTGCATGACGCAAGCAAGCCCACGACGATATAGCACGACCATAAAAAAACGGCTGCACACAGGTGTCAGCCGTTTTTACCTTTGACACCGGCGTTTTAGCCGCGCTTAAATTTCGATTTTTGTCCCGAGTTCGACCACACGATTTGCCGGGATGCTAAAGAAATCGGTCGGTTTCGCCGCATTCTGATGCATCCATGCGAATAGACGCTCACGCCATACGCTCATGCCGGGCAAGTTTGTCGGCACAACGGTTTCGCGAGCCAGGAAGAATGATGTGTCCATCAACTCGAACACCATGCCGTCCTGGGTTTCCAACATCTTCAACACTTGCATCACGTCAGGGGTTTCGTTGAAACCATAAGTGGCGCTAACCAAAAATAGGCCGTCGCCGATATCCTTGATCTGGATGCGCTCGCTGTCGGCGATATAAGGTACATCGCGAGTCGTAAAGTTCAGGAACACCGTACGTTCGTGCAATACCTTGTTGTGCTTCAGATTATGCAGCAAACCAACCGGCACCAGCGTTTCGCTGCCCGTCAGATAGATGGCCGTACCCGAGACGCGATGCGGCGGATGGGCCAGCAAACCCTGCAAAAACGGCATCAGAGGAATACCATCGGCGGCGGTGCGATCCTTCACGATTTGCCGGCCTTGATGCCAAGTCAGCAAGAGGAAAAACAAGATCGCGCCCAAGGACAGCGGCAACCAACCGCCATCGGCCACTTTCAGCAAATTGGCGCCGAAAAACGCCAAATCGACCACCATAAATCCACCGATAATCAGACCCACCCAGCGCTTGCGCCAATGCCAGACCTTGACCATCACGACGGACGCCAGCACGGTGGTGATCACCATGGTTGTGGTCACAGCAATACCGTAGGCTGCGGCCAGGTTATCCGAGCTTTTAAAGCCGATCACAATACAGATGATGATCAGCAGTAACATCCAGTTAACCAAAGGAATGTAAATCTGGCCGATCGCATGCGCCGAGGTATGGATAATTTTCATACGCGGCACATAACCGAGCTGGATCGCCTGGCTGGTCAGCGAGAAAGCCCCGGAAATCACGGCTTGCGAGGCGATCACGGTGGCGATGGTCGACAGCAACACCAGCGGCAGCAAGGCCCAATGCGGCGTCAGCAGGAAAAAGGGATTGGCGATGGCGCTACTGTCTTGCAGTAACAAAGCCCCTTGCCCAAAGTAATTGAGCACCAGCGACGGCATCACCAGGCCGTACCAGGCAAAGCGGATCGGACGTGCGCCGAAGTGGCCCATATCGGCATACAGCGCCTCGGCGCCGGTCAACACCAGGAATACCGAGCCCAACACCACATAAGCCTGCAGCACATGGGCCGACATAAAGCGCACGGCGTAATACGGACTCAGCGCCTTGATCACTTCCGGGGCTGCAGCGATCTGCACCACGCCAATCAAGGCGATGGTGATAAACCACAGCAACATAATAGGGCCGAATAACTTGCCCACCACGTCGGTGCCGCGCCGTTGAATCCAGAACAAGACAATCAGCACCACCAAGGTAATCGGAATCACATAGGTGGCCAGTTTGGGGGCAGCAATCTCCAGGCCTTCAACCGCCGAAATCACCGAGATGGCGGGCGTAATCACCGCATCGCCGTAAAACATACAGGCGCCAAAAATGCCCAGCATCATCAATAGGCCGGTGGCCCGGCTGCCGCGCTTAAGACTGCGCAAGCTCAGCGCCATCAGCGCCAGCACGCCGCCCTCGCCGTTATTGTCGGCGCGCATCACAAACAACACGTATTTCAACGACACGACGATCATAATCGCCCAGAACAGCAGGGAGATTACGCCGAGAATCGCATCGGGGGTCATGGCGATCCCATGGTCCGGGCTAAAAGCTTCTTTGAGCGCATAAAGCGGACTGGTGCCGATATCGCCAAACACCACGCCAATAGCGGCAACCGCAAGCGAAGGCAAAGATTTCTTGTGCTCATTCGCAAACGACGCGATAGCCGGAGTTGCTGTAGTCATAGGCGCAGTGGGTCCCAGCAAAAAGCGGTTTTGTAAGACGGGCGTTATTCTAACGTTGCACGCCGCGCGGTGGCTCAGACAGATGCCACTGGGTCAACGCGGCGCCTGCCGTGGTGTCGCGTTGACTTGTTACTTTAATCATCGGTGTAGGATCGCACCGATTTTTACCGAAACGCCAGCCTACTCCGAAGCCGTGTCGCTTTCTTGACGCGGCTCGCCGCGCTTCAGCCACGCAGCGAGATGGTTCGGACGTACCGTATCCCACTCTTCAAACGGCTGATGTATCCAGGGATTGCTGGGTAGGAACGCAGCCGCATAGTCGGGTGCCACGGCAGAACAGGCTTTATGCCAGAGAACTGCCGAACGCACGCCGGTAATTGCCGGATAGCGGGTTTTCAAATGCTCCGTGACGCGCGCCAGCGTGACCCCGGAGTCAACCAGATCGTCGACCAACAAGACATTACCGGTCAACTCACCGCGTGTGACCGTAATATATTGCGCGATATCGAGCTCGCCGCGCACCGTCCCGACAGCTTCGCGGTACGAGCTGGTGGCTAGTATCGCCAGCGGCACGTCATAGATACGCGACAACTGGTCGCCGACGCGCAAACCACCGCGCGCCAAGCACAGGATTTTGTCGAACTGCCAGCCCGACTGGTAGACCATTAACGCCAAACTACCGATCAGGCGATGGTATTCGTCCCAATTGACCCAGAGATTTTGCTCGTCGTTTTGGGGCGTGATATGTGTGGAGGCAATCATCGGCGATAATCCGTTCAAACTTTGAACGGATGACGCAGCAGAATCGTCTCGTCACGATCCGGCCCGGTCGAAACCATGTCGACCGGCACGCCGGAGACCGCCTCGATACGCAACAGATAATCGCGTGCGTTCTTGGGCAGCGCATCCCAGTTGGCAATGCCGACCGTGCTTTCCTTCCAGCCCGGGAAGGTTTCATAGACGGGTTCGCACTTGGCGACTTCGGCGGCGCCACGCGGCAGGATGTCGACGTCTTTGCCGTCAACCCGGTAGCCGACGCACAAGTCGACGCTGTCGAGCCCGTCGAGCACATCCAATTTGGTAATACACAAACCGGACACGCCATTGATCTGGATCGAGCGCTTCAAGGCCGCGGCATCCAACCAACCGGTACGACGCGGACGCCCGGTGACCGAGCCGAATTCCTTGCCGATCTTAGCCAACGACAAGCCAATCTCGCACTGACGCGCAGGATTATCGGCATCGTACAGCTCGCTCGGGAACGGCCCTGAGCCCACCCGGGTGCAATACGCTTTGGTAATGCCGAGGATGTAATGCAACTGATCGGGACCGACGCCGGCGCCGGCCGATGCAGCACCCGCGACACAGTTGCTGCTGGTCACGAAGGGGTAAGTGCCGTGGTCGACGTCAAGCAAGGTACCTTGCGCGCCTTCAAACAGCAAATTGCGCCCGGCACGGTTTTCGGCAAACAAGCGGCTCGACACATCGGTAACCATCGGCGCCAGCCGATCGGCATAGCCGAGCATGGTGTCCAGCGTTTCTTGGTAATCGACGGCTGCCGCGCCCAGGTACTGGGTCAGCACAAAATTGTGATATTCGAGTGTGTCGCGCAGACGCTCGCTAAACGATTTCACATCGTAAAGATCCTGCACCCGCAGACCGCGGCGCGCCGCTTTGTCTTCATACGCCGGGCCGATGCCACGCCCGGTAGTGCCGATCTTGCCGGCGCCACGGCGTGCTTCGCGAGCCTGGTCGATGGCGATATGCGAAGGCAGCAACAGCGTCGCCGCTTCGGAAATAAACAGGCGGCTGCGCACATCGACACCCGCGCTTTCGAGCTCGCCGATTTCCTTGAACAAGGCTTCGGCCGACAGCACTACACCGTTACCGATATAGCACGCCACGCCCTCGCGCATGATGCCCGACGGAATCAAACGAAGAATCGTCTTGCGACCGCCAATAATCAACGTATGGCCTGCATTATGACCGCCCTGAAATCGCACCACACCGTGCGCATGATCGGTCAGCCAGTCGACGATTTTACCCTTACCCTCGTCACCCCATTGGGTGCCGACGACCACAACGTTACGGCCGCGCGCTTGAGCGCCGGTCTGTTCCGTACGTTGTCCTTGATTCACTGCGTTGCCGGACATGTTAAATTCTGTCTTGATAAAAAAGGTATTTTACCCGTGTTCTTGGACACTTCCGATTTTTTACGGAAAGCACCCCAAAAATACGGCAGGATAGGCTAAAAAATCGCGCTTAACGCGCACTTTCACGCCGTTTTGACAAAGGCCTGTACGACCCAAACTCCAGCCTGCTCAACGAGTACCCGATCACAGGCGAATTCGTCGACGGCATGGTCGTGTCCAGGCAAGGCCTGAATCACTATTTCACCGGCATCACGCAAAGCGGCCACTTTCTGGCGCAATGCCTGATCATTATTCCAGGGGGCGAGAATCGCCGAGCTACGCGCCTCGATCGGCGAAATCCGCACGACCTCACGTAAATCCAGCGAAAAGCCGGTCGCCGCGCGTGCCCGACCATACACCTCACCGACTTTATCGTAACGGCCGCCCTGCGCCAAGGCATTGGGCAAGCCGTCAACGTAGGCCGAAAACATAATGCCGCTGTGATACTCGTAACCACGCAGATCCGCGAGGTCGATCATCACTTCAGCACCTTGCACATGCTTGGCGAGAAATGCCAGCTCGTCAAGCGCCTGACCGATTGCAGGCAACGCCGGCAAGCTTTCGCGCGCCGTCTCGATCATCGAGGCATCGCCGTAGAGCATGGGCAAAGAGCGCAAAGCGCCGCGCAACGGTTCCGGCAGATTAGCCGTCAGCTCCGCCAAGGTCGGCATATCCTTGGCCGCGAGCGCGGCAAATAGCGGATAGGCCAAACTGGCCGCTTGCGGCTCGTCGGCCAGCAAGGCACGCAACACACCCGCATGGGACAAATCCAGGCGGACCCGCTGCAGACCCGACAAGGCCAGCGTATCCAACAGCAATTGCTGGATTTCAAGGTCGGCTTCCAGTCCGGCGTGACCATAAATCTCGGCGCCGATCTGGAACGGTTCGCGCGTGGCATGCAGGCCGCGCGGCCGGGTTTGCAAGACGCTGCCGGCATAGCACAGACGCGTCACGCCGGCGCGATTCAGCAAATGGGCATCGATACGCGACACTTGCGGGGTAATGTCAGCGCGCAAGCCCATGGTGCGGCCCGATAACTGATCGACCAGCTTGAAGGTGCGTAAATTCAAATCCTCGCCCGCCTTGGCGAGCAGAGAATCAAGGTATTCGAGCAGGGGCGGCATCACCAATTCATAGCCATACAGCCGGAACCGGTCCAGCAGCGTACGCCGCAACTCTTCCAGCTTGCGTGCCTCGGACGGCAGCAAATCGGCAATATTCTCGGGAAGCAGCCAGATCGACATCTCAAAAATCCTGTCAGCCCCCATCCTAAGTGAGTAACACACTCGCAGCGGTGCACTCGGGATGAGGTATTAAAACCGTAAAAAAGCGCATATTCCGTGCGTCGCGCCCCTAGCTACAAGCCTGCCGTCGTGCTGTCGTCAGTGGCGCAAAGCCATCAGGAGCAACAAGCCGAGCGCGATTGAAATCAAGCCACCCAGGCGAATTTGGTGCGCCGGCAAAGTGCTTATCCTGCGGAACATCTCCCGCCAGCCTTCCGGCGCAACAAACGGAAACAAGCCTTCGATAATCAAAAACAGCGCGAGCGCGAGCAACAAAGATTCAACCATTATGCCCAATCCTGCTATGCCAATACAGTCTGGCGCCGCATACCCGGTATGC
>Ga0302178_10003817_pt1 | contig 11163 bp, 9 predicted proteins | sample I_Palsa_E1_3_FD_198790 | JGI IMG/M metagenome (GOLD analysis project Ga0302178, IMG submission 198790) | Peat permafrost microbial communities from Stordalen Mire near Abisko, Sweden - I_Palsa_E1_3 | ecosystem: Environmental > Terrestrial > Soil > Palsa > Peat permafrost | place: Sweden: Abisko... | reverse complement strand
CGAGTACGAGGGCGCGGTCCGGGAGGCGGTCACTCACCAGCTGCTGGTTCCGGACGGCACGGAGGGTTACGTCTTCCGGCACGCCCTGCTGCGCGAAGCCGTCTACGCGGACCTGCTGCCGGGGGAGCGAACCAGGCTGCACGCCACGATGAGCTCACTGCTTTCCGAGCCGCAGCGGCTGACCGTACCTGGGACGGCGGCGGAGCTGGCCCAGCACTGCCTGGCCAGCCACGACATTCCGGGCGCCTTCGCCGCGTCCGTGCGCGCCGGGGAAGAGGCCGAGCGCCTCGGCGCGCCCGCCGAGGCGCACCGCCATTTCGACCAGGCCCTCGCGCTGTGGGAACGGGTCGTCGAGCCGGAGAAGACGGCCGGCATGGCCCGCGGCAAGCTGGGTCTGCTGTCCGCGGACAACGCGGCGGACAGCGGTGACATCGAGCGCGCCGTGCACCTGCTCCGTCGGCTGCGGCAGGCGCTCGCGGCCCAGGCGAAAACCGACGACGGCCCCCGGGACGTCAGCCTGGCCAGCCGGATCGGCGAGCGGCTGGCGTTCTTCCTGAACCAGCTGGATGACGCCAAGGCCTTGGCCGAGGCCATCGAGGTCGCCCGGGCCACGGTCGAGGCGACCCCTGCGGACCCTCCGACGTGGCAGCGTGCGCGCGTTATGTCCACCTACGCCAACACCTTGCTGACCGAGTACGACTACACCACGGCCAAGGAATGGGCCTCCCGCGCGCTGACCGCGGCCCGTGACGCCGACGCGCCCTGGGTGCAGGCCGACGCGCTCGTGACCCTGGGCTTCATCAGCAACCGCGAAGGCCACAACGACGAAGCCATCACGCTGCTGACCGATGCGCACAAGCAGGCCCGCGAGGCGAAGGTCCTCGGCGTGGAGCTCAGGGCCGCCTACCATCTGGCCCGGGCCCACCTGGAGCGAGGTGACCTGGCCATCGGGGCCGAGGTCGCCTACGAGGGCACTAGACGAGCCAGCCAGACCGGGCTCGGCATGGCGCCGTTCGGCTTGGACGTGCAGCACCTGCACTTCCAGTGCCACTTCGCGGACGGCAAGTGGGATCACGCGCAGCAGATCGCCGACGGTTTCCCGGTCCGGGTCACCATCATCGCTGAAGCCTACCTGTCCTCGATGGCCCTGTTCATCGACGTCGCGCGGGGCAACCCGGCGGTGGCGGAACGGCGCGCCTGGCTCGAGCCGTTCTGGTCGATGCACGGATTCGACGAGTTCACCGCCCGCGGTGCGCTCGCCGAGCACGCCCTCTGGCAGGGCGACACCGAGCAGGCCCTGACCGAGGCCCGGGCCGCCATCGCGGTCACCGTCATCCCGTCGTGGGGTTACTCGCCGGCGGTGATCAGGCCAGCCGCGGTCGCCCTGAGCGCGCGCGCCGACCGCGCCTTGCTGGCCCGTGCCGCCGGTGACGACGATCTCGCCGCCGCCGAGCTGGCCGCGGCCGATGAGCTGCGCACGATCGCCCGTCAGGGAGCGGCCTTCCCCCGGCGCCCCAAATTCATCCTCGGCCCCGAGGGGCGCGGCTGGCTGGCCCGGGCCGAAGCGGAATACCGCCGCGCCAGTGGCGAGAACGACCCACAGGCGTGGCAGGCGGTCCTGGACGAGTTCGGGCCCGCGTACGTCTACGAGACGGCCCGCACCCAATGGCGGCTGGCCGAGGCGCTCGCCGAGGCGGGCCGCCGTGACGAGGCCGCGGAACAGTGGCGCCAGGCCGCGCACACGGCGGACAAGCTGAAGGCCAGGCCGCTGCGCAAAGCGCTCGACGACCTCGCCCGCCGGGCCAGGATCGGGACCGCGGAACCACGCGGTGACGGCGCGGTCCTGGCCTCGCTGACCAGCCGAGAACGCGAGGTGCTCCGGCTCATCGCGGCGGGCCGCAGCAACAGGGAGATCGCCTCGGTGCTGTTCATCGCGCCCAAGACCGCCAGCGTGCACGTGTCCAATATCCTCGGCAAGCTCGGCGCCGCCAGTCGCACCGAGGCGGCCGCGATCGCCCACCGCGAGGGCCTGATCAGCGAGCCGTCAGGAACCTGAGCCAGCTAACCCCGGGGCTAATGGGGGGCCAGCTCGGTCAGGATCTCGCCGGCCCGCTCCGCCGCCGCCTGCGGTGCCACCGACGGGTTGCCGACCTGCGGATCCCAGTTCAGGTCGTAGAACAGCTCGGTGACTCCCTCCCCGGCGAGCCACTCGGCGTCCTCGCGGATCTGCGCGTAGCTGCCCGACAGCAGCCGCCGGCTGCCGTCCGGTCCTCTGGCCTCGACGCCGACCAGGACCACGCCCCGGCAGATGATGCGCACCGCGTCGGGATCGCGGCCCGCCGCCGAGGCGGCCTGCTTGATCACGCCGACCGCCTCGCTGATCTTCGTCAGGTCGGCGCGGCTCGAGGTGATCCAGCCGTCCGCGAGCCGCCCGGCCCGCTCCATGGCCGGTGCGGACATGCCGCCGAGCAGCACCGGCGGCCCGGGTTTCTGCACCGGCCTGGGGTCCTGCCGCCCGGCCGGGACAGTGTAGAAGTCGCCGTTGTACGAGCTGACCTCATCGGCCCACAGCGTGCGCAGGACGGCAAGGTACTCCTCGGCACGCGCGCCGCGCCGGGGCATGGACGCGCCTGTCGCGGCGAATTCCTCGGGCATCCAGCCGATGCCCAGGCCCAGGTCAAGCCGGCCGCCGGACAGCACGTCGACGGTCGTCGCCTGCTTGGCCAGGTAGGCGGGGGAGACGAACGGCAGGTTGATGATCGCCACGCCGAGCCGGATTCGCGACGTCCGGGCGGCCACGTACCCCAGCGCCACTATCGGGTCGAGCACGCTGTGGTACACCGGCTCCATGCCCGATCCCTCGGGCACCAGCAGCCGCTGGAAACTCCACAGTGACGCGTACCCGGCATCCTCGGCTCGTCCCGCGAAGGACGTGAGGTATTCCGGGGTGGCCCATGCGCCCGCGACCGGGGCGCCGAATCCGATCTTCATGCCCTCACCCTAGTAAAGGATTATTGGCCGAACGGTCCTGGTGCGTGCATCCGGCCAGCTGATACTCACGTTCGAATGATCGCGCCGTACAATGCACTCATGCCCGAAGCCTCCGATCTGCCCGTCAACGAACGCACCAGGCACCGCCGCCTGAGGGAGCAGGGCCGCACTGGCCGGCGGGATCTCGAGGACATCCTGGCAGCCGGAATGATCTGCCACTTCGGCGTCGTGGTGGACGGCTATCCGATGGTGGTCCCCACCGTGTACGGCCTAGCCGGCGACACGCTCTACCTGCATGGCTCGGTGGCCAGCCGCAGCCTGGTCAGTGCCCCGCAAGCCACCATCTGCGTCACGGTGACCCACCTGGACGGGCTGGTGCTGGCCAGGTCGGTGTTCGAGCACGCGGTCAACTACCGCAGCGCCATGATCTACGGCACGCCCAGGCCGGTGACCGACTCGGAGGAGAAGCTGGCCGGCCTGCGCGCCCTCACCGAGCACCTCGTCCCCGGCCAGTGGGACTACGCCCGCCGCCCGAACAAGAAGGAACTGGCCCAGACGACCCTGCTCGCCCTGTCCCTGGCCGAAGCCTCGGTGAAGATCCGCACCGGGCCGCCCGACGACGGCGACAGCCCCGACGCGGCTCTTCCGGTCTGGGCCGGCGTCCTGCCGCTGGCCGCCGCCTGGCAGTCACCAGAACCCGACCCGCTGCTCCCCGCCGATATCCCGCTACCCCCGCACATCGCGGCCCTGGCCGGGCGTCCCGCGGGTATCGCCCGGTCCGCCCCGACGGTCAGCCGCTGATGCTGTACAGAAGCTGCAGCTGGTACGGCTGAGCGGTCTGGGTCGTGTACGAGATCGAGGTGCTGTCGTCGTAGGTGATCGTGATCTGCTGGGTTTGGCTCGAGGTCCCTCGCGCACCGTACTTGACGGTCTCAACCCACGTTCCCGGATCGTTGGAGATCTGCAGGCCCACCTGCTGGGTGACTTGCTGAATCGCGCTGATTTGGGTGACCGACCCGCTCTGAGTCTGCGCCTGGAACCCGAAATGCACGAAGCCGCAGGTCTGGGTCGTCCCGTTGGCGTCGGTGAACTGGAAGACGAGGACCACGCTGTCGTCCCAGACGATCTGTACCGAGGTCGTGAGGGTGGTTGCGCTCATGTCTGCTCCCGGGCCACCGCCGATCGGCTCCCTGCCACCGGCTCAGGGCCTGGCTCACTGTAAATCCGCGGGCCGCGGCAGGTCCACCCCCGGGACAGGCCGGATGGAAGAATCAGAACGTGGGGGGATGGATGTGCCTGTCGCTACGCCGCGGGGGGCTAGCCGATCTGGGGGATGACGTCGGCGGCCAGCCGCTCCATCTGCTCGCGCTGGTCGAACAGCGCCGTGCCCAAGATGAGCTCCGCGCCGGCCGCCGCGACCTGCTGCAGCTCGCGCACGCAGTCGGCCGCCGTGCCTGCGAACGCGGCGGCCTCGATGGCGGGTACCCGGCGTCCGTAGATCCCCTCAAGCGCTGCGTTGATCCTCCTGCGGGCGCGCCCGGCGTCCTCGTCGATCGCGATGTAGACGCGCTTGGCGATGGGGAAGTCCTCCGCCGCACGTGCTGTCTTGCCGACCGCGTCCCGCACGATCTGGACCTGCCCGGCGAAAGCGGCGGTGGTCGCAGACCCCGCGCCGAAGAAGCCGTCGCCCAACCGCACGGCCCGCCGCAGCGCGGGCTCGCTGGACCCGCCGAACCACAGCGGCGGATAGGGCTTGGCGAACGGCTTGGGCTCCATCGGCGCGTCCTTGAGCTGCCAGAACTCACCGTCGAAGGTGACCAGGGGCTCGGTCCACAGCGCCTTCATCAGCGCGATTCCCTCGGTGAACCGTGTCACGTAACGGGCCGGATCCACGCCGAAGGCGGCGAACGGGCGGTTCTTCCCGCCGGTGCCCACACCGACCTCGATCCGGCCCCGGCTGAGCTGGTCCAGCGTGCTTATGCTCTTGGCCAGGTGCACCGGGCTGTGCAGGGTGGACACGAACACCACGCAGCCCAGCCGCATCCGCTGGGTGCATGCGGCCGCGTAGGTCATCGTTTCGATCGGCCCGAGCTGCGGTCCGGAACCGAGCATTCCTTCCTGGGTCCAGGCGCTGTCGAAGCCGAGCTCCTCGGCCCGCGCGAAATAGGCACGGAACGCCCCGGGATCGAACTCGCCGTCGGCGTAGAACTGCGGGATCGCGATCGCGAACTTCATACCCGGCAGCGTATCCCCAGCGTCCGTCGGACGGGCTCGGCGACTAGCCGCACCGGTCCCGGTCTTGACTCAGCTCCTGCGCCGCCGTCACTTCAGTGACACAATCGCTATGTGGACGATCCGGCGGCCGACCTCGCGGGCCGGCTGCGGGTGATCTGCCTGGCGTTCCCTGAGGTCACCGAGCGGCCCAGTCACGGCGCGCCGACCTGGTTCGTGCGGGACAAGAGCTCCTTCGTGACGCTGTGGGCGGATGGCCATCACGCGAACCAGTTCCCGCATCTGTGGTGCGCCGCGCCGCCTGGCCTGCAGCAGGAGCTGACCGCGTCCGAGCCCGCCCGGTTCTTCCAGCCGCCCTACGTCGGCGGCCGCGGCTGGGTCGGCGTCCGGCTCGACGGGGACGTCGACTGGGCGGAGATCGCCGAACTCTGCCAGGACGCGTACCGCGTCGTGGCTCCGGGTCGCCTAGTGGCGCTGCTGGACCGCTAAGCGCCGCAGACGGCCGCCGCTATCTCCGCGGCGCAGCCCCAGGACAGGGAGATGCCTGCGCCGCCGTGGCCGTAGTTGTGCCAGAGCACGCCGCCGTCCAGGGGCTCGGATTCCAGCCGCACCTCCGGGCGGCACGGCCGCAGGCCGACGCGGTGCCCGAGGATCTCCACCCCGCGCAGGCGAGGGTCTATCTGCGCGCAACCAGCCACGATCCGTTCTGATATATGTTCTTGCGGGTCCTGGTCCCAGTTACCCTCGTCATTGGTGCCGCCCAGCAGGATCGTGTCGCCGTGCGGGAACATGTAGGTAATCCAGGGCGGCTCAGGGTCCCTGTCGATGACGAACTCCTCGATGCCGGGGTTGGCGGCGATCACCACCTGGCCGCGCACCGGCACCACCGCGGGGTCGGGCACCAGGTCGTGCGCCCAGACGCCGGAGCAGTTGATCACGACCGGGGCCTGGCCGGCCACCTCGGCCAGCGAGGCGATCGCCGAGATCTCCAGCGTGCCCCCCGCCCCCGCGAACCGCGCCTGCAGGTAGCCGAGGTAAACGGGCATGGTGGCCAGCGGGGAGCTATAGTGCCGACCGTCGGTGAAGCCGTCGGGCAGTTCGGCTGGCTCGCACGGCCGCACGTCGGTGAGCAGGTCCATCCAGTAGTGCGGCTCGAGCGAACCACGGGAGATTTCCCGGCCGCTGGCCATCCGTACGCCGGTGCCCGGTTCGGTGGCGAGCTTGGACAGGGCATCCAGGCCGGCCCGGCCCCATTCCAGGACCCGGTCGGGCGGCCCCACCCGGACCGGGCCCCAGACGGCGCCAGCCACGACTGAGGTGGTCTGCCCGGGCGGAGCGGCCGCCCTGATCGTCACGCTGAGCCCGGCCTCGGCCAGGCAGATCCCGGTGGTCAGGCCGCTGACCCCGGCCCCAATCACGAGAACGTCCATGAACCGACCGTATCGGAGATCATGCCGCCGCTGGGGCAAGGTTAAAGGCGGCCATCGGAGCGGCGGCGGGTCACGGTGAAGGTCTCGAACTCGGTGTAATCGGGCGTGGGGGCACCCTTGGCGCCGGTAGCAGGATTGACCGGGTCCGCGCCGACCGCGTGGTAATGCGTGACCGTGATGCTGGTCCGGCCGCCGGACTCGGTGCCCGGGTGGACGTCGAAGACCGCCACCCCGTACCCGGTAGAGGTGTCACGCCGGGCCGACCAGACGGCGTCCTCCACCGCGTCGGCCGCGGCCCGGGCGTAGACGTCGGGCGTGCCGGTGCGGGCGGGCCGGCCGGCCCGGGTGAACACCTTGGCCTGCCGTTGGGGGGTCCGGGGGGGACGACCCCCCGGGAAAGAACTGCCGTCGGCGGCGTCGGTCCCGTAGTCGTCCAGGTTGGTGTCGGTGCCGCCGCAGCCGAGGATGAGGTGCACCGTGCCCCGGCTGGTGTCGAACACCCCGCTGTCCGTGGTCGTCACCGGGTGCGGCCGCAAGGTGTTGACCGTCGCGCCGGTCGCGACTTCGTGGCCGGCCTCGGCGTCGGCGCCGCGCACCGGGAACGACCGTTCGTAATCGTGATCATGACCGGTGAGCACCAGGTCCACCTGGTAACGGTCGAACAGCGGCAGCCACTGCTCGCGAATGCCTAGGTCGGAGCCGTTTCCGGTCGCCGAGGACGACGCTGCGCACTGGTGCATCGCGGCGATGATCCAGTCGACTGACCGGTCGCTGCGCCCGGCCGCGAGCGTCCGCTCCAGCCACGCGGTCTGTGCGCCGCCCGAATAGCCCCGCAGGTAGAACGACGTGCCCGGTTCAACCGGCGGATGACCCGTGCTCGCCGCCGGGGTCAGCGCCGCTGGTCCGGCCACGAACGCGCCCGCGTCCTGGTACACCACGTCGTCGGCGTCGAGCGAGACGAACAGGACCGAGCCGACCCGGAAGGAGTACCAGCGGCCGCCGAAGCCGGGCACTCGATTTTCCGGCAGCGTGTAGCGGCTCAGGTACGAGCTGAACCCTTGCGGCCCGTTGTAGAACTCCACCTCGTGGTTGCCCGGGCACGGCATCCACGGCCGGTTCGCAGCCGACGCCTGGTTGTTGCCGCCGAAATCGCGCCACACCTGAGGCTGCCCGGCCGGGTTCAGGTTCGCGTAGCACAGGTCGCCGTTCAGCAGGTGGAACAGCGGCTGGAAGGACTCCACCGCCTCGACCGCGTAGGCGCTCTGGCCGTAGGAGAGCGCCCAGTCGGTGTTGGGCGTGGCCAGGTCGCCGAAGCTGGTGAAGCGGAACGGCGCCCGGCCGCGGGGCGCGGTACGGAAGATGGCGCTGAACGGATCGCCGGCGTTGCTGTCGTTGTCGGCGGTGACCAGGTACGCGTAGGTCGCGCCGGGCCGTAGCCCGCCGACCCGCGCGTGGTAGGTCCAGACCGTCTCGCCGTTGATCCCGTCGGTGTACGGGCGCGGCTCGGCCGCGATGACCCGCTGCCCGATCCGCACCCGCGGCCTGACCGCCGGGCCGGGCGAGGCCCACGAGACGACGACACCGGTCGTCGGGCTCTCGCCCCAGGTGAGATGGATCTGCTCGGGGGTACCGACGGCGCCGGCGCGAGCCTTGCGCGCCCGCGCGGCCGCCGCCTTGGTGGGGGTGGCAGTAGCGGCGAGCAAGCCGGTGCCGCCGGCCCCGGCGAGCACCTGGCGGCGCGACATCGAGGTTCGGGACGGCCGTGAGCTAGCTGAGTTCCCCGTCATAACGGGAATGTAACGTCGGCAGGTGAACGCACGATGGCGTTACCGAGTGTTACATTGCCCTGTCCGATGAACGTTCAGGCCGCTCAGCGGCCGATACCGGTCTAAAGACGGTCCCAGGCCTCAGTCAGCACCTCGCGCAAGATCCGCTCGATCTCGTCGAAGTGCTCCTGGCCGCAGATGAGCGGCGGGGAGAGCTGGATCACCGGGTCGCCGCGGTCGTCGGCCCGGCACACCAGGCCGGCGTCGAACAGGGCCTGGGAGAGGAACCCGCGCAGCAGCCGCTCCGACTCGTCGCCATCGAAGGTCTCCTTGGTCGCCTTGTCCTTGACCATCTCGATGCCGTAGAAGTACCCGGCGCCGCGGACATCGCCGACGATCGGCAGGTCGTTGAGCTTCTCCAGGGTGGCGCGGAACGCGGCCTCGTTCCTTCGGACGTTTCCGAGCAGGTCCTCCTTCTCGAAGATGTCCAGGTTGGCCAGCGCCACCGCAGCGGAGACCGGATGGCCGGCGAACGTGATGCCATGCAAGAACGTCGCGGTTCCCGCGGTGAACGGTTCCATCAGCGCATCCCGGACCACCATCCCGCCCATCGGCGAGTACCCGGACGTCAGCCCCTTGGCGAAGGTGATGATGTCCGGCTGGTACTCGTACCGCTCGGAGCCGAAGTAGTAGCCGAGCCGCCCAAACGCGCAGATCACCTCGTCGGACACGAGCAGCACGCCGTATCGATCGCAGATCTCCCTGACCCGCTGGAAGTAACCCGGAGGCGGCGGGAAGCAACCGCCGGAGTTCTGCACCGGCTCCAGGTAGACGGCGGCGACTGACTGCGGTCCCTCCCGCAGGATCGCCCGCTCGATCTCATCCGCGGCCCACTTGCCGAACGCCCCGAGGTCGTCGCGGACGAACTCCGGAGCCCGGTAGAAGTTGGTGTTCGGGACCCGGACGCCGCCGGGTGGCAGCGGCTCGAACGGGTACTTGATGTCGGCCAGCCCGGTGATCGCGAGTGCGCCCATGGAGGTGCCGTGGTAGGCGAGCTCGCGGCTGATCACCTTGTACCGCTCCGGCTGCCCGATCAGCTTGAAGTACTGCTTGGCCAGCTTCCACGCCGACTCGACCGCCTCCGAGCCGCTGGTGGTGAAGAACACCCGGTTCAGGTCACCCGGGGCCAGGTCAGCCAGCCGGGTAGCCAGCTCGATCGCCTTCGGGTGGGCGTAGGACCACAGCGGGAAGTACGCCAGCTGCTCCGCCTGCCGCGCCCCCGCCTCGGCGATCTCCTTACGCCCGTGGCCGACCTGGCTGACGAACAAGCCGGACAGCCCGTCCAGGTAACGCTTGCCGCGCTGGTCGAAGACGTAGGCCCCCGAGCCGCGCACGATCACGGGAACGTCGCTGTCCGCATACCCGGACATCCGGGTGAAATGCAGCCAGAGATTCCGCTTGGCGGCTTCCTGCGCTCGGTCGATTTCTTCCGCTGGCCCGCTGGCCTCGAAGGAGGATGTCATCTCGTTCCCCATGAGTAGGTTTGCTTGCGAAGCTTCAGGTAGACGAACGTCTCGGTGCTGGTGACACACGATACGGCGCGCACCCGGCCCAGGATCTCGAGCAGGTGGTCGTCGTCCTCGCAGACGACCTCCGCGAGCACGTCAAATGAGCCGGCGGTGATGACGACGTAGTCGATTTCCTCCATCTCGGCGAGCTGCCCGGCCACCTTGTCCAGATCACCGTCGATCTTGATCGCGATCATGGCCTGGCGCCGGAAGCCCAGCGTCAGCGGATCGGTGACCGCGACGATCTGCATCACCCCGGCGTCCTGGAGGCGCTGCACACGCTGCCGGACGGCCGCCTCGGACAGGCCGATGGCCTTGCCGATGGCGGCATAGGAACGTCGGCCGTCCTGCTGTAGCTGCTCGATGATTCGCTTAGAGACGTCATCGAGTACGGCACCGCCAGGGTTGTGGGCCGGGAGCGTCCTCGGGCTATGCGCCATGCGGTCCCCCTCGTTGGCCTGACCTGGCGGGCACGGTACTGACCTGGCGGGCACGGTATATGTCCGCCTGCACCCTAGTCAACTGATTTCGTAGGTATATGTAAAGATAGCAACTGAATCACTTGTGGAGGTAGTCCATCTCTGCGAAGCTCGTCATACGGGCTCACAGCAGGTGATGACACGGTGGGGCAGGACACTCCGGCGGATAGAGGCTCGAGATGACAGACCGCGTGCTGCAGAACTTTGTCAATGGCAAGTTCACCGACGCCAGCGACGGGCGCACCAGCGATGTAGTCGACCCGAGTACCGGCGAGGTCTACGCCCAGGCGCCGATATCAAGCCGTCAGGACGTGGACGCCGCGATGCAGGCCGCGGCGAACGCGTTCGAGGGCTGGCGGGACAGCACCCCCTCCGAGCGCAGCCTGGCCCTGCTCAGGTTCGCCGACGCGGTCGAGAAGCGCGCCGGCGAGGTCATCGAGGCCGAGACCCGCAACACGGGCAAGCCGGTCGCGCTGACAGCGTCGGAAGAGATCCCGCCCGCGGTGGACCAGATCAGGTTCTTCGCGGGCGCCGCGCGGGTCCTGGAGGGCCTCAGCGCCGGGGAGTACCTGCGGGACCACACCTCGATGATCCGGCGCGAGCCGATCGGCGTCTGCGCCCAGGTCACGCCGTGGAATTACCCGATGATGATGGCGGTCTGGAAGTTCGCGCCCGCCATCGCGGCCGGCAACGCCGT
>Ga0302178_10003809_pt1 | contig 11172 bp, 9 predicted proteins | sample I_Palsa_E1_3_FD_198790 | JGI IMG/M metagenome (GOLD analysis project Ga0302178, IMG submission 198790) | Peat permafrost microbial communities from Stordalen Mire near Abisko, Sweden - I_Palsa_E1_3 | ecosystem: Environmental > Terrestrial > Soil > Palsa > Peat permafrost | place: Sweden: Abisko... | reverse complement strand
AGGGTCCCTTTGCGGCTAGCTCGCCGACGGCGATGCCGTGGTGGCGGACCAGAATCTCGGCTTCCATCGTCCTCGGAACCGGTCCGGGAGCTGGACAATCTCCGGCCAGGGCGGCCTGGACGTCGACGGCACGGCGGGCCCGGCCCAGGTCGACCCACCCGGCCAAGCGGGCGCCGACAGGCAGTCCCTGCGGCAGGTGCGGCGGAACCACCGCGAGCTCGCTGCCGTCCCGGTGCGCTGCGAGCTAGCTGATCACTCTGTTCCACTGCGGATAACAGGACGCAGTGGAACAGAAACTGACGAAGCGCCATAGAAACTTCAGATTCATCCAGCCGAAATATTGCCGATGGTGCAGCAGGGACGTACGTTGCCCCTAGAGGTTAAAGATCATCTGTTAGAGCCGAATCATCCGTTAGAGCCGAAACACCCGTTATAGCCGAACAGCCACCAGCGCTGCTGGGGCTGGCTAAGGGGGGCGTAATGTCCGACATTCAACCGTTGTACGCACGAGGCGAAGGCCGCATGGTTGGCCGCATCGGCGGCCTGTGGGGCGAGCTGATGGCGGAGTTCCTCGGTACCTTTGTCATCCTCGCCTTCGGTGATGGCTGTGTGGCCATGGCCGTGGCCGCGCTCCCCGGCTCCGGACGCGCCGCCACGCCGACCACGATCTTCCTGGCGGCCGGCGACTGGCTGCTGATCGTGTTCGGGTGGGCGTGGGCCGTCGCGTTCGGCGTATGGGTGGCGGGCGGCGTCAGCGGGGCGCACCTCAACCCCGCCGTCACGCTGGGCTTCGCCGTGCGGCGCAACTTCCCCTGGCGGAAGGTCGTGCCGTACTGGATCGCCCAGGTTGCCGGCGCCTTCGTCGGCGCTGCCCTGGTGTTCCTGGTCTACCAAAGCGCGATCAACGCCTACGACCTCGCGGCGCATACGGCGAAGAGCTCGGGACAAGCGCTGGCCAGTTACTCGATCTTTGCCACGTTCCCGGCGCCGTACTTCCACGGTTCGGTGGGCGGGCCGTTGATCGACCAGATCGTCGGCACGGCCTTCCTGGTGATGCTCGTGGTGGCCGTCATCGACGCCCGGAACACGGCGGTCGGCTCGAACATGGGACCGCTGATCATCGGCTTCATCGTGGCGGCGATCGGGGCCTCGTTCGGCGCGAACGCGGGATACGCCATCAACCCGGCCCGTGACTTCGGGCCCCGGCTCTTCGCCTGGCTCGCGGGGTGGGGAAAGGTGGCCCTGCCAGGGACATACACCGGCACGGGAGGCTTCCACTTCAGCGACTACTTCTGGATACCCATCGTGGGGCCCCTCATCGGGGGCGTGATCGGCGTCATCATCTACGACCTGTTCATCGGCGACGTGCTGCACGCCCGGCTGAAGATGGCCGAACAGGTCAGCGGCCCGATCGAGGAGACCCCTCCAGGCGGCGACCGCGTACCCAACAAGTCCGGCTCTGGCTCGTAACCCGACTCCAGCCGGCGCTGCCGCCGGCCCCGATCCAACGTAAAGGAGGCGGTCATGCCAGATTTCGTCGGCGCCGTCGACCAGGGCACAACCAGCTCCCGGTTCATGCTCTTCGACCACTCCGGGAACGAGGTGGCCAAGCATCAACTGGAGCATGATCAGATCCTGCCGCAGGCCGGCTGGGTGGAGCACAACCCGGTCGAGATCTGGGAACGGACCGTCGCGGTCATCCAGACCGCGCTGAACAACGCGAAACTCAAGGCCTCCGATCTGGCCGCGCTCGGGATCACGAACCAGCGCGAGACCGCGGTCGTGTGGAACCGCAAGACCGGCCGTCCCTACTACAACGCCATCGTCTGGCAGGACACCCGCACCGACCGCATCGCCAGCGCGCTCGACCGCGATGAGCGCGGCGACGTGATCCGGCGCAAGGCCGGCCTGCCGCCCGCGACATACTTCTCGGGCGGGAAGATCCAGTGGATCCTGGAGAACGTCGAGGGGGTGCGGGAGGCCGCCGAGCGCGGCGACGCGATCTTCGGCAACACCGACTCCTGGGTGATCTGGAACCTCACCGGCGGTCCCGACGGCGGCTCGCACGTCACCGACGTGACGAACGCCAGCCGCACGATGCTGATGAACCTCGAGACGCTGGACTGGGACGACGAACTGCTCGGGTTCTTCAATATCCCCCGCGCGATGCTGCCCGAGATCCGGCCGTCCTCGGACCCGCGCGGCTACGGCGAGATCCGCGGGCTCAGTACGGTCCAGGGCGTCCCGCTCACCGGCGACCTGGGGGACCAGCAGGCCGCGACCGTCGGACAGGTGTGCTTCGGTGTCGGGGAGGCCAAGAACACCTACGGGACCGGCAACTTCATGCTGCTCAATACCGGCGAGGAGCTGGTGCGCAGCAAGAACGGGCTGCTGACCACCGTGTGTTACAAGTTCGGTGACCAGAGGCCGGTTTATGCCCTGGAAGGCTCGATCGCGGTCACCGGATCGGCGGTGCAGTGGCTGCGTGACCAGCTCGGCATCATCTCCGGGGCGTCCGAGACGGAATCGCTGGCCAGCCAGGTGCCCGACAATGGCGGTGTCTACTTCGTCCCGGCGTTCTCCGGCCTGTTCGCGCCGTACTGGCGCAGCGACGCCCGCGGCGTCATCGTCGGGCTGTCCCGGTTCAACACCAACGCTCACCTCGCCAGGGCCACCCTGGAGGCCATCTGCTACCAGAGCCGCGACGTCAGCGAGGCCATGGAGCAGGACTCCGGCGTGCACGTGGAGGTCCTCAAGGTCGACGGTGGCGTCACCGCGAACAACCTGTGTATGCAGCTGCAGGCCGACATTCTGAACGTGCCGGTCAGCCGCCCGGTGGTCGCGGAGACCACCGCGCTCGGCGCGGCCTACGCGGCCGGCCTGGCCACCGGGTTCTGGGCGAACACCGACGAGCTGAAGGCCAACTGGAACGAGTCCCGGCGCTGGGAGCCACAGTGGAATGACCAGCAGCGGGCCGACGGTTACGCGGGCTGGAAGAAGGCGGTAGAGCGCACCCTGAACTGGGTGGACGTCAGCTGATCTGGTAGCAGCGGACCTGTCCCCCGCGACGCGGGGGACAGGTCCGTCGCTCCTTCGAGGCCCGGCCAGGCGCGGGCCCGGAGTGCGCGCCGGACCACAGCCTTCAGGTCGACCTGCCGGTCAGCCCGGCGTCGTTGGTCAGCCCGGTGTACTTGAGCTGTCCGGCGTACCTGAACTGCCCGGGGTACCTGAACTGCCTGGGCCGATCTGGGGCTGGGCCTGGGCCTCGATCTGGGGCTGGGCCTGGGCCTTGAGTGCGGCGAGCTCCTTGTCCACTTCTGCGGCCGACCCAGCTTCATCGAGCTCTTTCTGAATGTCGTCGGTGTCGCCGCCGACGTCTTCGAGTACGCCCGACTGGAGTAGCTCGTCCAGGGCACCGGCCCGGGCCTGCATCGTGGCGATCTTGTCCTGAGCCCGCTGGAGCTCAGCTCCCGAGTCACCGAGGGTGCTGGAGATACCCGCGGCGCTCTCGTTGACCGAGCTCATCGCGCTCGCCGCGGTGTACTGGGCCTTGAGTACTTCCTTCTGCGTCCGGAAGGTATTCACCTTCTCCTGCAGCGCGGCGAGGGTGCGCTCGAGGCTTGCCTCCTGCTCGGTGAGCTGCTGGTGCTGCGGCTCCATACCGTCGATCTGGGCCTGGGCGGCGGCCTTGCGGGACAGGGCCTCCCGGGCCAGATCCTCGCGGCCCTGGGACAGCGCCGCCAGGGCCTGTTCCTGCAGATGCGCCACGGAATGCTGGAGCTGCTGCTCCTGCAGCTCGATCTGCTTGCGCGACGCGGCGACGGACACCAGCCCCTGGCGGACCTTCGTGATCTGGTCGAGCATCTGCTCGTAGGACAGATCAAGCATCTCGTCAGGCTTCTCCGCGGAGTCGAGCGCCTTGTTGGCCTTGGCCTGCACTATCTCGTGGGCCCGTTGGAAGAGGCTCATGTCGGTCTGCTCCTCGTCGATGGTGGGCGGGAGCCCAGTCGAGCTGCCGCCGAACCCGCTGCCGAGCCGGTTCCCCGCTCGTTGCTGCTGCTCGTACGGGCGCTGCTGCTCGTACGAGCGCTGCCGCCGCTATCAGGCTACGCCGGCCCGGAGGTGGCGTGCCGTCTAGCTGATCTTCGGGGACAGAATCTCGGCCAGATTGAAGTTGACCGGCTCCTCCAGCTGGGCGTACGTGCACGAGCGGGGATCCCGGTCCGGCCGCCACCGGACGAACTGGGCGGTGTGCCGGAACCGGGGCCCCTCCATGTGGTCGTAGCGGACCTCGACCACCCGCTCAGGCCGCAGCGGGACGAAGGACAGGTCCTTGCCGGCGTTCCACCGGCTGGTCTCGGCCTTTCGCGGGGTACGGTTGCCCTCTTCCTGCCGGGCCCAGTTCCACGGGTGGTTCTCGAAGGTCGTCACCAGCGGCTGCAGCTCGGCCATCAGCTCGCGCCGCCGGGCCATCGGGAACGCCCCGACCACGCCCACGCTGGCCAGGTTGCCCTCGTCGGTGTAGAGGCCGAGCAGCAGCGACCCGACCGCGTCCGGCCCGCTCTTGTGTGTCCGGTAACCCGCCACGACGCAGTCCGCGGTGCGCTCGTGCTTGATCTTGAACATCACCCGCTTGTCCTCGACGTACGGGCCGTCCAGCGGCTTGGCCACCAGCCCGTCCAGCCCGGCCCCCTCGAACTGGGAGAACCAGCCTGTGGCGATGGACCGGTCGGTCGTGGCCGGGGTCAGCTGGATCGAGACGCCCGCCCCGGCCAGGGCCTGTTCCAATGCGTCGCGCCGGGCCGAGAACGGCTGCTCGGTGAGGTTCTCGGCACCGATGGCCAGCAGGTCGAAGGCGACGAAATGAGCCGGCGTCTGGTCGGCCAGCAGGTTGATCCGGGACTCGGCCGGGTGGATGCGCTGCAGCAGCGCCTCGAAGTCCAGCCGCCGTCCCTCGGCGTCCGGGATCACGATCTCGCCGTCGACGACGCAGCGCGGCGGCAGCTCCTGCTGGATGGCCGCCACCAGCTCGGGAAAGTACCGGGTCATCGGCCGCTCGTTCCTGCTGCCGATCTCGACTTCGGCGCCGTCGCGGAACACGACCGCCCGGAAGCCGTCCCACTTAGGCTCGAAGCTGTACGGCCCGTCGGGTATCTCGCTCACGGCCTTGGCCAGCATCGGCGCGATCGGCGGGTTCACCGGAAGATCCATGACACCATCTTCTACCAGCCGCTTTCGTGCCCTGTGCAGGATCGCCGGCGGGACCAAGGGGAGAGCCCATGCGCCGCGGAGTGCGCCGCATCGTGCCGCTGACGCTGGGCTGGGCCGACCTCCCCCTGGACGTGTCCATCTTCGGGGCGCCCCCGGACGCCCGGCTCCGTGAGCCGGTGCCGGGCGTGCTGCTGCTGTGCGACGGCGGCTGGCTGCTGCTGGACACCGGCTACAACACGGCGCTGATCACCGACCCCGTGCTGCGCCGCCGCTACCACGGCGACCCACTCGTCCAGCCGCTGCTGCCCGGTCCCGGCGAGCCACTGCCGGACGCCCTCGCCGGCGCCGGGATCGGCCTCGATGACATCCACGCGGTCGCGGTCAGCCACCTGCACTACGACCACGCGGGCGGTCTCAAGCACTTCGCGGGCCGGGTGCCGGTGCACGTCCAGCGCCGCGAGCTGGCCTATGGCATGTCCGGCGGCCCGGAACCGGAACGGAACGGGATCTTCCAGGTGGACTACGACGATCCCCGGATCACCTGGCGGCAGGCGGACGGCGACGCGGAGATCGCCCCGGGCGTGACGGCCGTCCTGACCGCGGGCCATACACCAGGTCACCAGAGCTTCGTCGTCGACGTGGACCATTCGGCGGGCGGCGGCGGGTTCGTGTTCGCCTGCGACGCTGCCGACCTGACCGAGAACATCGACGGCGAGCTCGCGGTCGGCGGCTTCGTCGACGTGCCGCCGGAGGAGACCGTGGTCCAGATCCGCAAGCTCAAGTGCCTCGCTGCCGAGCGTGGCTACCGGCTGATCCCTGGCCACGATCCCGTCGCGTGGCCCGCCCTCACCAGCGACCTCGCCACCCGCTGGCCCCCTGCGGCGTAAGCCCGCCGTCCGGTCTCGTCGCGCCCGTCCTGTTCTGGGCCCGTCCTGTTCTGGGCCCGTCCTGTTCTGGGCCCGTCCTGTTCTGGGCCCCCTCGCTCTGGCCCACCCTTGCCCTTATTGCCGTCTTAGCTCCTGACCTGCCCAAACTCTCCCCATCCGGTCCTGCTCACCGCATCGCGACCACCCTCAAAGCCGACCTGTGATGTACCTGTGACTTCAGTTAAATGCCGTGCCTATTGAAATCTAGCGTTTCAAATGTACGGTTTAAAACATGTGATTTACCTAACAGTGATGGGTGAATTGAGTCGATTTGCCAGATTTACCGACCGTGATCTGGTCATGCTGCTCCGGATGTCTCAGCGAGGGAGTAACCATGAAAATCCGACATAAAGTAGGCACCATCGCCGGATCGATGGCAGTACTTCTGGCCGCGATTCCAGGAATTGCTAACTCGGCCGCCAATGCCTCTACAGAGTCGTTCAACCAAAAGACAGCCGCATACATACAGACGTTTATCGGGCGGGCCCGGTACGTGTACGGCGGCAGCTCACCGGGGACCGGATTCGACTGCAGCGGGCTGACGCAGTACGTCTACCGCCACTACGGCAAGTCGATCCCGCGTACCGCCGACGACCAGTTCCTGCACTTCCGCCGCGAGAGCAGAGGCCGGGCCTGGGGCGGGGATCTCGTGTTCTTTCACGAGAATTCAAATCCCAATAGCTACGTGTACCACGTCGGCATTTACGAAGGCAGCAACGACATGGTCTCGGCGGCCGATGCCTCTGAGGGCATCGTGTGGCAGGCCATCTGGTCCTCCGACGTGACCTTCGGGACGATCACCCACTAGCCCACCGGCACCGGACGGCCCGGGACGGACCCCACGGCCGGGAGGCCGGGGTCGTCAGGCAGGCGCAGCCGGTGGCGCAGCGTTCGTGCGTCCTCAGCCAGCGCGGTGACCAGGACCGCAGGACCCGCCAGCGGCATCACCGCGACGCCCGCCGTGTAGCCGGAAGGCATCTGCCCGGCCGTCAGCCCGTCCGGGGCCACCCACAGCAGCGACCCGGCTGTGCGGCACCCCGCCAGCACGGCCGGGCCGAGGCTTACCTCGTCCGTGCCGCTCACGTCCAGGTCGTGCCGGAGCAGGGGGGCACTGGCCAGATCGACGTGCAGCCGCGTCCGGCAGGAGCCCCCTCGCTCGCCATACCGGCCCAGGACCACCTCGTCGCGCAGGACCAGGGCGGCTCCGGCGGCCAGGTCAGCCCGGATGTCGGTCCGGTGCCGGGCGCCGGTCGCTGCGACCGTAGGTTCCGGCAGGTATTCCAGCCGGGCACCCGCGGCGACGGTCAGCGTGACGGACAGCACCGACTCCCGGCCGTCACGGCCGGGCAGCGCCACCGCCGCCGCGGCCGTGCGCAACCGCAGGGTGGCTCCTTCCCGCACCTCGATCTGCAGCTCCAGCACGTCACCGCCGAGCGGCCCGGCGGCCCCGCCGACCAGGTACACCGCCTCAGGGGTCCGGCGCAGGATCAGCGGGGCCTGGGAACGCTGCACGGGCAGCCGCGTCGAGCCGTCCGCGCCCAGCTCAGCGACGAGGGCGGCCGAGGCTCTCACGAGCCGGATGCCGAAGCCACCGCCGCGCCGGCCGCCTCGGCCAGGCGGCCAAGGACCCACGCGGTGACCGCCGTGGCCTGCGGATCCTCCCGCAGTGAGCCGAAGACCACCGGCCGCCCCTGCCTGACCAGCGCTGCGTCCTGGTCCATCACCTCGAGGCTGGCGCCCACCAGCGGGGCCAGATCCGTCTTGTTGATCACGAGCAGGTCGGACGTGGTCACGCCGGGGCCGCCCTTGCGCGGGACCTTGTCCCCGCCGGACACGTCGAGCACAAAGATCTGCAGGTCGGCCAGGCCTCGGCTGAACGTCGCGGTCAGGTTGTCGCCGCCGCTCTCGATCAGGATCAGGTCCAGCGGGCCGAACTGCGCTTCCAGGTCCTCCACCGCGTCGAGGTTGGCGGCGATGTCGTCGCGGATGGCGGTGTGCGGGCAGCAGCCGGTCTGCACGGCCAGGATGCGGCCGGGGTCCAGCACCCCGGCCCGGCGCAGGAAGTCGGCGTCCTCGGTCGTGTAGATGTCGTTGGTCACCACCGCGAGCCGTACCCGCTCGCCGAGGGCCCGGCATAGCGCTGCCACCAGCGCGGTCTTGCCGCTGCCGACCGGCCCGCCGATACCGATCCGCAGCGCCCGGGCCGTGCCGGCCCCGGGCCGGGCCAGGACGCCGGGCGACCCGGGCCCGGCGCCCGGGTGATCATGCAAGTGATCATGGGTGTGGTCGTGGTCAGGATGCAAAAAGACGCACCTCCGCTCGGGCATGGGCCTCGGCGTACAGGTCGAGCGCGGGCGCCGAGGGGTAGGGCAGGTCGTCGGTTTCTGCCGCAGCGCCCCGCGCCGCGGCCGTTTCGATCGCGCCGGCCAGCCGGGCGATCATCGCGCTGACCTCGATCGGATCCAGAGCCAGCAGCCGGACCGCCGCGCTGGCCGGCCCGGTCACCGTGAGATACGCGGCGATCAGGGCGGCTTCGCCGGGGGAGCAGCCCGCCGCCGCGGCCGTCGCGCCCAGCACCACGGCGTGGTGCGGCGGCTGGGGCGCCGCGTTCAGGTCCGCGAGCCACGGCCCGGGCCACGCAGCCCGGGCGGCGCGCAGCAGGGCGCGCCCCTGCCGGCGGGAAGCCTCCCGCTGGGCGGGTGACGGCGTCCGCGCGTCCGCCTCTGCGTCCAGCCTCGCCGCCCAGGCCGCCCTGGCACTAAGCTCCGGCTGGCTCGCCGGCACTGGGCTCGCTGGCACTGGGCCGCCCTCGATTTCCACGCCACCTGTGACCTCTTCAGGCGGCTGGCTCGCTACCACGGTCCGCGCCGCCGCGCACGCGACGGCGGCCAGCGCCCCCGCGACGACTCCGGTTGTGGCGAGCCGGCCACGCAGAAACAGATCCAGGGAACCGACGTCGGTGACCGCGCCGTCGGTCACCGCGCCCTCCAACCCGCCCGAGTGCGCGTGCCCCCCGGCTGGGAACCGTGCATCCGCCAGCATCAGCACCGCCGCGCCCGCCCGGCCCAGCGAGCCAGCGGGCCCCGGCGGGCCGGACCGGTCGCTGGCCTCTCGTGAGGTGTCCGGTCTTTTGCCGGTGTCGGGGCGGCTGCCGGTGTCTGGTCCCCGGCCGGTGTCGGGGCGGCTGCCGGTGTCTGGTCCCCGGCCGGTGTCGGGGCGGCTGCCGGTGTCTGGTCCCCGGCCGGTGTCGGGGCGGCTGCCGGTGTCTGGTCCCCGGCCGGTGTCGGGGCGGCTGCCGGTGTCCGGTCCCCGGCCGAAATCTGGCCGCTTCCCCGGATCGGTTCGCTTCCCGTCGTCCGGGCGCTTCCCGTCGTCCGGGCGCTTCCCGTCGTCCGGGCGCTTCCCGTCGTCCGGGCGCTTCCCGTCGTCCGGGCGCTTCCCGTCATCCGCTTGCCCGCTGAGCGGCCCCCGCCCGGTGCCGGGACGGCCGGCCGGGTCCAGCTCCCGGCCGCGCGACTCTCCGTCATCCGGCTTCCGCTCCGGCGCCGGGGATCTTCCGGGCAGGGAGCCGGTGAAGACCGGGGGGAGCGTCATCAGAACAGGAAATAGCGCTGCGCCATCGGCAGCTCCGCGGCGGGAGCCTCCTCGATGACCTCACCGTCGATGCGCACCGTGAACGTGTCCGGCTCAACCTGGATGTCGGGCAGCGCGTCATTGTTGATCATGTCAGCCTTACCGCGCCCCGACACGTCGGCCACCGGGACGAGCGCGCGGGCCAGCCCCAGCCGCTCGTCCAGCCCGTTCTCCAGGGCCAGTTCAGAAACAAAAGACACCGACGTCGACGCGGCCGCCTCCGGGGCCGCGCCCCACATCGGGCGGGGCAGCATCGGCTGCGGCGTGGGGATCGAGGCGTTCGCGTCACCCATCGCGGCCCACGCCACCAGGCCGCCCTTGAGCACCGCGTGCGGCCGGACCCCGAAGAACGCCGGCTGCCAGAGCACCAGGTCGGCGAGTTTGCCGGTCTCGACCGAGCCGATCGAGTCGTCCAGGCCGTGCGCGATGGCCGGGCAGATCGTGTACTTAGCCACGTACCGGCGGGCGCGCAGGTTGTCCGCTCCGCCGTCGCCGGGCAGCGGCCCGCGCCGCCGCTTCATGACATGCGCGGTCTGCCAGGTCCGGATGATGACCTCGCCGATCCGCCCCATGGCCTGGGAGTCTGAGCCGATCATGGAGATGGCCCCCATGTCGTGCAGGATGTCCTCGGCGGCGATCGTGGCGGGGCGGATCCGGCTTTCCGCGAAGGCCAGGTCCTCCGGCACGGCCGGGTTGAGGTGGTGGCACACCATCAGCATGTCGAGGTGCTCGTCGACCGTGTTGACGGTGTGCGGCCGGGTCGGGTTGGTCGAGGACGGCAGGATGTTCGGCTGCCCGGCCACGGTGATGATGTCCGGGGCGTGCCCGCCGCCCGCACCCTCGGTGTGGTAGGCGTGGATCGGCCGTCCCGCGATCGCGGCCAGCGTGTCCTCGACGAAGCCGGCCTCGTTCAGCGTGTCGGTGTGCAGCGCGGCCTGCACCCCGGCCTCCTGGCAGATCCGCAGGCAGGCGTCGATCGCGGCCGGGGTGGAGCCCCAGTCCTCGTGCAGCTTGAACCCGGACGCCCCGGCCCGGAGCTGCTCCCACAGCGCTTCCTCCGACACCGTGTTGCCCTTGCCCAGCAGGACGATGTTGAGCGGCCAGCCGTCGGTGGCCTCCAGCATCCGGGCCAGGTTCCACGCCCCCGGGGTGACGGTGGTCGCCTTAGTGCCCTCGGCCGGCCCCGTTCCGCCGCCGATGATGGTGGTGACGCCGCTGCCGATGGCCTCGGGCAGCAGTTGCGGGCAGATCAGGTGCACGTGGCAGTCGATGCCACCGGCCGTGAGGATCAGCCCGTTTCCGGCCATGATCTCGGTAGACGGCCCGATGACCAGGTCCGGGTGCACGCCGTCCATGATGTCCGGGTTGCCGGCCTTGCCCAGCGCGACGATCCGGCCGTCCC
>Ga0302178_10003807_pt1 | contig 11179 bp, 14 predicted proteins | sample I_Palsa_E1_3_FD_198790 | JGI IMG/M metagenome (GOLD analysis project Ga0302178, IMG submission 198790) | Peat permafrost microbial communities from Stordalen Mire near Abisko, Sweden - I_Palsa_E1_3 | ecosystem: Environmental > Terrestrial > Soil > Palsa > Peat permafrost | place: Sweden... | reverse complement strand
CCCTTCCAGGTACGGTCGAGCAGGAGCGCGGCGGCGGTGGCGGCGATGTCTTGGGTAGCTATTGTGGCCAGCGGACGGTCTGGGCTCAGCGGCAGTGACAGAACTCCCTCGGATGTCATTTGGGGTAGCGGCCTGAGCAGGTTCTCCATGTAGAACGGCATCCCGAGCGAACGGTAGGCAGCACCGGAGCGCTCAAGCTCAGCGTCCATTGCATGCGCCGCCGAGAGCAGACCCGCTGGATGCGGCCAGTTGCGTCCCGCACTGGAGATCCCGACCACATGACTGACCTCGTGGCGACGGATGGCCTCTGCGGCCGGCCGCGCGAAGGACAGGTAGTACTCCTTGGCGGAACTCGCCCGCATGCTCGGCGGGACCAGCCAGAACAGGCCCTGCGCGCCATCGAGTGCCTGATCGAGCACTGCCGGGTCGTCATGGCTGCCGGCGATCACGTGCACTTGATCGCGGACCGCGTCGTCCAGTCGGGATGGGTCTCGGACGATCACTCGCAGCGGCTGGGTACCGGCGCTCAGAAGCTCCGCCAGAAGCTGGCTGCCGACATTGCCGGTAGGGGTTGTGACGACAATCATGAAGGCTCCTTAGGAAGGGAAAATCCCGGTCCGCTGACCGCCGATCCCGATGGCTATTCTTGGCAACGAAACCAAAGATATGTGCATGATACATATATTATCATTGGCGGTTCGATGAGTCCCCCCGATCCGCTGAAGGCGCTCCATGAGGCCCTGTTGCAGATCGTCAACGTCCTCAACCGGCCACAGGGCGACAACATGATCCTGGCCCGCGCCGGTGTCTCGCTGGACACCGCACTGTTTCCGCTGCTCGTCCGCGTCTCGACGCAGCGCAACCTCACGATTGGCGCACTCGCCGACCAGGTCGGGCGCGACGCAGAGCGACCGCCGCCAGCGCCTGCTCAGCGTGACCGCAGCAGGCAAGAACACCCTCAAGAAGATCGACCGCGCCCGCAACTCCGTAATGAGCGAAGCCCTCGACGGATGGAGTCAAGGCGAGATAACCGAGCTTGCCCGAATGACCACCCGGTTAGCAGCCGCCATACAACCACACACCTGAGAAACAGCATGGAAGTGCCAGCTGCTTGCCGGGCCAATGCGGTCACCCGCGAGACGACCCGTCACGCGCCCGCTTCCGCGTGAATTGGGAGCGTCCGGACGAGCGCGGGCCACGCTCATGCTCCGGACGACATTCGATACTCGGCGCAATCGCTAACGCAGCTTCCGCTTGGCGTGCAAATGCGGGCGTGCCGCGGCTCTCTCGCAAAAGTAGCTCTTGTCGTCCGTCGCAGGCGTGTCGCTGCCGCCGACGACGCTCCTGCGTGTGGCGAATACTAGGCGCCGACCGAACTCGACCGCGGCCAATGCTTTGCGTGAATGTGGTCCACGCGGCCGGGGGGTGCGTCCCGGCCGACGCAGCGATCCCGATCACAGCCCCCGCGGATATCACGCCCCAGTGACGATGCTGACCCAGACCTGCCGGTGCACGCGATGCTGGCGTCGGGTTCCCCGAAGGGTGGCCGGCTAGTGGTCGCGGAGCTGGTTGCGCGCGCGTTCGAGTTCGCCGCCGATCGTTGCCGCCATCAGACCGTTCGTAGCGCCTCGGTCGGTGATAGGCGCGCGGCGCGAATCGCCGATCATCCAGTCGAATTTGGCGGATAGGTGCTCCCAACCCTTATGTTCCACGTGGAGATCTACTAGCTGTCTGCCGGAAACAATTCTGGATGAACGGACTTCCACGCCTCGGCGAGGCTGTGGAGTTGGGGCTCGGTCAGCTTGTCGAGAAACCGCGCGCGCACGCCCCGCAAATGCACCTTGTGTGCGGCCCGGAACTTCGTTCGTCCCGCGGGCGTCAACCTCGCGTATAGGCCTCGACCGTCCGCACCCGAGCGGATGCGCTCGACGAGACCCTGCTTCTCGAGCACGTCAACGACCCGCGTAAGCCCGCTCTTGCTCATCAAGACATGGTTGGCAAGCTCGTTCATTCGTCGCTGCCCGCCGGGGGCAGCGCTCAAATTGGTGAGGACGTCGTAGGAGCTCAGCGGCAGCCTCTGCTCGAACTCGAGCTCGTCGTCGAGTTCCTCCATCACCAGCGCATGTACGCGCAACATGCCGCCCCACGCCCGCATCTCAAGCGGCGTGAGTTGGGAATGTCGTCGGCTGGTTCGGTGACTGGATTTCGCGGCCAAGATTGGATCACAGCCTAGCTATCGGCCATTCCGGGAGGACCTTCGTGGCGTTGATGTGACGAGGATTCAGGCGCCCGAGCCAGTGGTCCAAAGAGCTCCGCCGAACAGAGACCCGCTGCTGCCGATGAGGTAGCATAGTCCGTTGCGCAACGAACTACATGGATTTGGAACATTACCTCGCGCTCTCAACCGCTTACGAAGCGATTCGCCGACGACGGCCACCCAGAGCGCCGCGGGTCCCGCCGACGGTTGGGAGAGACCGTCGCACATCTACTCGCCCAAGTCGGGCGCAGAACCAGTCCTCAAGAACCATCCCCCAATCAGAAAGGGACCACGATGTCCTCAAGCGATAGGCTCACCATCGGCACGATCGGTACCGGTAATGTCGCGCAAGCGATCGCCGGCCATGCCGTCACAGCCGGGTACCACGTCGTCCTCAGCAACAGCCGCGGCCCCGAGTCGCTCAGCGAGCTCGTCGGCCAACTCGGTGCCAACGCATCCGCGGGCACAGTCGCCGAGGCGGCGCAAGCCGACATCGTGATCCTCGCGGTCAACTGGGACAAGGTGCCAGAGGCGGTCAAGGACGTCACTGACTGGAACGGGCGGATCGTGATCGACGCAACAAACCAGTGGGGAGGCCCCGGGACCGATATCGTCGACCTGGGGGATCAGACCGGCAGCGAACACAACGCCGCGCTCATGCCCGGCGCACGGGTCGTCAAGGCGTTCAACACGATCCTCGCTGGGGTCACCGCCCAGAACCCCAGCCGCACCAATGGTCGCCTCGTCGTGTTCCTCGCCGGCGATGACCCGGACGCCAAGACCACAGTCTCAGCCTTTGTCGACTCGATGGGATTCTCGCCCGTCGATCTTGGTGGAGCGCGCGAGGGGCGTCTCATGCAGGTCGGCGGCCCGCTAGGGGGGCTCCACGTCGTCAAGCTCGCATAGGCCGCCGAGACAAGGCTAGCCCGACCTGAGCCGGAGACCGTCTCCGGCTCAGGTCGCTGCGAGCTCCCGCGTGGCCGAGTCGGTAGGGGAACGCGCGGCGGCTGCTGGGCGAGTGCGGTAGCGGGTTGCGGGCTACTTGGTCAGGTCGACTCCTACTTTGCTGCTGCAGCCCGTGCCGCGCTGCTTCTCGCGCCATTGCGAGCGCTGTATCGCGTGCTGGCCGGTTCGCGATTGCGATCGCCGCGAGCCGGCGGAAACGCCTCGTACCTAGCCGAGCCCGATCTGCTTTGCCTGCCGAGCGGAGTCGAAGAACGCGGCGATTTCAACGAGTTGGTCGCCGTCCCATTTGCTGGTCTGGGCGAACTCGACGTCGAACGCTTTTCCCGTCGGCGCGATCTTGTTGCCGTCGGGCAGGACCATCTCGCCGGTGAAGGTCCCTGTGACGTTGGTGACAACGGTGATCCAGTCACCGCTCCCGAACTGGACCGGGTACGGGTCGTTGTCGACGTGCACGTCCGGGAACATGCCGAAGAACTGCTTCATCGCTGCGGCGTGCGCTGCCCGTCCATAGAGCGGCTCCGCGTTCCCGGTGACGTAGGCGATCATGTCCGGGTGATGGACCGCGTCCATCGCTGCGAAGTCGCGGTCGTTGAACGCGTCATCGCCCTTCTTCATGAGCTCGAGCAGGTGCTCGGTCCGACTGGTGATCTGGGTTGCGGTAGCCATAGGGCTCCCTTTCTGGTTGGTGATGCGTTGGACCACGGCCGCGTGGCCGATGTCCGATGGCGATTGGCAAGGTCGACTCGGGTCGTGGCTCGTCTTCGAACATCCACCCGCCGTGCGTGGCATGACCGCATTCGGGCGTAGGGGCGGTTGCGTCATCCATCGATCCGCGGTCAAGCGACAGCTGGTCGAGGATCTGGACGTTCGCGCTCTGGAGCCTGGCGTCGCACGCCCCGGCCGCGGACGACGGAATGCCGCCTCCGACCAGATACACCTTCGAGTTCGACGATCCGGGCACTCCATCCTCCGCTGAGAAGTTCGCTACTCCGCGGAAGTCAGATCGCGCTGCCGACACTGCTGCCGACGTCACGGGGGATGCCCTCGGGTTCCACGTTACTCCTCGCGTCGACCGGGCGGCGGTGCGCCCGCCTAACCCCAGGCGTCACCCGTTCGCGTTGCAGGCAACCACGACCGCGCGGCCGTCGCTCGCGCGAGCACGCCACGACCCGATGACGCGCGCGCGATACCCGGCCGCCAAATACAGATAACCCGATCGCCAAACTCGGCACCAGCCGAACTCGCTCGCCGCCCCCGGCAGGACAACGCGACTCCCTGCGAACAAGCGCCGTCTCCAACGGCCAGCCGCTGAGGCCCGCAGCGGACGAATTGCATCACTCTGGGCCGCGCCAATCGAGACGCTCGCTTTGTAACAGGAAGGAGGGGCGCGGGTGGCTATCGTTCCTGGCATGGCGTTCGAAGATCGTTTGCTGTCGGTAACGGAGGTGGCGCAGGAGTTCCACGTCACCGATCAGACGGTGCGCAACTGGATCGATCGTGGTGTGATCCCGGCGATCCGAGCGGGCCACGCGTTTCGGATCCGGCGGAGCGCCGTCGAGGAGTTGTTTGAGCGTGCCGCTACTTCTGGTGGCTCGCTGAGTGGCGTTCGGCGCGATCTGTGGCAGCCCGACTACGCGCGACTCGGGAGGCGTGGCGCTGCGGAGGAGCGCGCGATCTGGGATGTCATTGACGATGCGGCGCGCCTGATGCGGCGGCCTCCGTACCGACCGCCAGTTTAGGCGGTGCCGTCAGGGGCGGCTGGCGGCAGTAGTCCGTTGGCGCGGTCCTCGGCCTCGATCGCGTCGCCGAGGTCGGCTGCGGTAGCGGCGAGCGCTCGAAAGGCGCTAGCGACCTCCTCCAGGTCGGTGTCTGCCGCAGCTCTCTTCAGCGTTGCCACCGCAGCATCGAAGTCGTGCCATAGCTTTTCTGGGCCGCGTCGGCCGACGTCGGAGCGCAGTTCCCACGGCTGTTCACCCTCGGCCTTGGCCGCCGGCCAGGTAAACCCCGCCTTGTGGGCAGCCATGCAGACGTGCGACTCGGCGAACGCAGCGCGAGAGAGTGCTTGCAGTCGTCCGCTGAAGCCGGCGTCCGGCGGGGCGTAGCGGTGGGCTTTGATCGCGGCGCGCCACATCAGTTGTGCGCCCGCAAACTCGCCCTGCAGGGCCTCCTCTTCGTCGTAGCTCATCGCTCAATCGTTCCCCGAGACGTTTTCAGGCGGGAAGCATACGCGATAGTGCGGTTTACGACGGTTTTTGCTAATTTGGGGGAATCATGGCGATTGCGCGTTCGCAGACGCTGTCCCAGGGCCTCGCCCGTCGCGAACGCAGGCGGGCGATCACGGTTGAGCCCGAGTTCGCAGACGCTGCTCTGGACGGTTCGCTGCTGTTCGCCGAAGATGTCGCCGCGATGGTCGGCATGACTCGCAAGTGGGTCTACGTCGAGACCCGGGCCGGACGCATCCCGCACGTCGCTCTCGGCCGTTACTACCGCTACCGCCCTGAATCGATCGACGCGTGGCTGCGACAGATCGAGCGGCGTAGGGCTTAGGTGTCCGCACGAGCGCCGGCCAACCGGGGGCCGGCTCGTCCGGCCGATCGCTGAGTGTTGTGAGTTCGCAACAGGTCTGCTAGCGTGCGATCCAACCATCCAAAGAAACAGGTGGAGGCGGCGCTCAAGCGCGCCGAGCAAGCGGGCTTTCGCGTCGAGAGCGGCCGCGGACACTGGGGAGTCATCTACTGCCCAGGCCGCGAAGTCGCAAAGTGCCCACCGTTCTCGGTCAACGGAACGCCGTCAAGCCCTGACAACGAGGCCAAGCGCATCGGCCGCTTCATCGCTCGCTGCCCCCACAAGACGCCATGAACGACTACACCTTCACGCTCCGCTTCCTCAGCCTTGGCCGTGACCTCGACGCGCTCTCACTGGAGCTCTACGAGCGCATCGATGACGCGTCGCTGATGGGCCCCGACGACGACGGCTCGTTCCTGCTCGAGTTCGATCGCCGCTCAAGCAGCCTGCCGCTCGCGCTCGGCGCCGCGTTCGAGGAGCTGCGAAGCGTGCTTCCCGAGGCACAGATTCTCCGCGTCGAGGACGACGACCTCGCGACGATGGCCGACATCGCCGCGCGCGCCGGCCGCTCCCCCGAGAGCGTTCGCCTGCTCGTCGCGGGCAAGCGCGGACCAGGCGGCTTTCCACCGGCGCCCGGGCGCGTCGACGCTCGCACCAAGGTCTGGCGCTGGTCAGACGTCGCCGAGTGGTTCGCCGACGCTCTCGGCCAGCCGCTCAAAGACACCGCCGACAGCGGCTTCCTTCAAGCGTTCAACGACGCGCTCGAGATACGCCGCCTCGCCGGCAAGCTCGGCAAGCCAGAGCAGCAGGCCCTCGCCAAGGTCCTGCCCGCCGAGCTCGCCGCCGCCTGAGTATGCCGGGCCGCCGAAGCGCGGGCGCAGTCACACACGTTTCAGCCGGACAGGCGTGCGAGCTGCGGCCACGCGAGCCGGAGCACGTCAAGGGCTCAGTTCGTAGCCGAGCGTGCGGTACGCGCGGAGTCGCTTGGCGAACATGCGTCGGAGAACTGGCAGCTCGGCGTCGACGTAGTCGTGGACGAGTGCCGCTTGCTTTCCAGGGTGCTCACGATGGAGGCGGCCGGCGTATTGGACGACGGTGCCTTTCCAGGCGATTGGCATTGCGAGTAGGAGCGTGTCGAGCCGTGGGTCGTCGAAGCCCTCGCCGATGTATCGACCGGTGGCCAGGACGATTCGCGCCGCGTCACCAGAAGTCGCGGAGAGCTGCGCGAGTGCGTCCCGACGCGCCTTCGCCGTCATGTCGCCGTGAAGGCAAACGAGCGAGGTGCCCCGGTCCGACAGGTGCGCAGTCAACCGGTCGAGATGGTCGCGACGCTCGGTCAGGATGATCGGTGAGCGACCATCCGCTGCGAGCTCGAGTGCGTCGTGCGCGATCATCTCGGTACGGCGTTCGTCCTCAGCGAGCGCGCCGTAGATTTCCTGGATCGATGGTTCGGTCGGTAGCGTGGACGGATCAAACGAGGTGTCGCGACGCACGACACGGAGTGCGAGCGTTCGCGTCGAGCTCGTCGCCTGGCTCGCGATCACGTGCCTTACCGGGCCACACTGCATCGCGATGATCGGATCGTGCCCGTCGCGGCGATGAGGGGTGGCGGTCAAGCCCAACACATAGCGCGCAGGTGCTGCTTGCAAGATCTGCTCGGTCGTGACCGCCGCGACGTGGTGGCATTCGTCGACGATGATCTGACCGTAGGGCGCGAGAAGTTCCGACGGGTCGTCGTGGCGGGCGAGGCTTTGCACCATCGCGACATCGATGGTCCCGGTCGGCTTGTGCTTGCCCGCGCCGATCGTCCCGATTCTCGCCGGCTCGAGGTCGAGGAACTGAGCGAGGCACTTCACCCATTGCTCGGCCAGTGGCTGACGGCTGACGAGGACGAGCGTTGATCTGCCCCGAGCCGCAATCATGTCGATCGCGATGACGGTCTTGCCGATGCCCGGCGGCGCACAAAGGACGCCGAGCTCGTGCGCGAGCATCGCCTTCGCCGCCCGCTCCTGTGTCGGCGTGAGCGTGCCCGTGAAGGCTGTCTTCAGAGGCCCGCCATCGCTCCGCTCGTCCATCAGATCGAGCCTCACGTTCAAGCTGGCGAGCAGCTCGCTCAGCGGCTCCTGACACCCTCGCGGCAGGGCGAGGAAACCGTCGGTCTCCTCGAAGCACGCGATGACCCGCGGCGTGCGTGCGGTCGAGAAGCGCATGCGCTGCTTCTCGAGGAAAAGCGGATTGGAGAAAATCGCAAGTCGGCGCAGCGCATCGACCAAAGCGGCTGGCAACCCTTCGCGGAGCACGTAGATGCGATCCGCGAAGGTGGCGGTGATCGCCTCTGGAAGCTGCACGGTCGCGAGTCGACTGGCAAGCGGAGTCCGCCGACGCCACGGCGCGTCGCCTTCGCTAGAACTCTCAGGCACGCCAAGGATCGCGCCGTCGTGCTCGCCCTGAGCGACGAGTTGCTCGATACGCTCGCGCCCGATCCGCGGCAAAGCGGCAAGGTACGCCCACTGGTCGGTGTAGGGCTCGTCCTGCTCATCGACAAACACGGTGTTGCCGAGTTCGCGAGCTCCTCGCTGCAGGGGCAGCGCGACGAGATTGCCGAAACCGCCCTTCGGCAGCGTGTCCTGGCTGGGAAACAGGCGGTCGTACGAGTCCATCGTCAGCGTTCGGCAACGAGCCATGGCGCCAGTCAATGCCATCAGCCCAAAGCGACGTGCGAGGGCGGCTGGCACCGGGGCATCGAAGAAGAACCACACGTGAGCGCCGTGTCCCGAGCGCGATCGCTCAACGGCCGCGATCACATCGAGTTCACGACACGCCTCTCGGATCGCGGCCGCGTCCTCGCGCCATGAGCGCCGGTCGAGGTCGATCGTCAACAGCCAGCACGTGTCGTCCGCGAGGAGCGGATACACGCCCATCACCTGCCGGCCGGTCAGATGAGCAAGCAGCTCACGCTCAGCGGGCTCAGCGAAAGCTTGGTTTGGGCATTTGCCGCACTTGACCGTCGGCTTCTCGCAAACGCCGACCTTCCACTCGTTACGGCAGCTGGGGGACCAGCCGCTGCGGCTCTTGTCGCGCTTCTCCCAGCGAACGGGGAAGACGTCCTCGCGGCCTCGGAAGAGGGCTGAGAAGAGAGCGATCTTACGCTGCGGCGACCAGGCGTCCTCGCTCCTCGCGCCGCCGGCGTCGTGGCCTTGTGGCGCGTGCTCCGCGCGACTTGCACGCAGTTGCTCGATCCGCTGCCGGGCTTCCTCCCGCAGCTCGTCAAGGTTGCCGAGGCGCGCCACCTCTTCGGCGATTGCCGCGTCCAGTCCGTCGACGTCAGACACGACCGTGATTGTGCAGGCGCTACCGGCGCGAACGACGTGGGCAGGCCTGCGATCAGCACGCCAACGATGAGCTTGAGGCGTCGCACTTCTGCGCGAGGGGTTCCGCACCGTTGCTTCTGTCACTCGCCTACTGTAATCCCGTACCAGGGAGTATTGACTTATGTCGAGCGCATTGCTTACGAGAAGCGAAGCTGCCCAGCTGAGCGGGGCGTCGAGCGTCGCGGTCAAGAAGGCGATCGACCAGGGAGTGATCCCTGCGCGCTCCGTGAAGCGAGCCTCGCTGGTCGAGGCGGAGGACGTCGGGCTGCTCGCGTTGCTGGCGCTGATCCAGGATGCGCAGCTGCCGGTAGCCCAGAAGAAGCGGCTGCGCTCCTGGCTGCGCTCGAGCGGGTCCGCAGCCGAGCTTGAGCTCTCTCCTGCGCTAGTAGTTCGCAGGACGCCAGAAGTTGGCGAGGCGGTCGCGCGTGCTGAGCGCTACGCGCGGTTGCGCGAGAAGTGGATCGTGACCGATGAAGAGCGCCGGGCCGGCGGCGAGCCGATCATCAAAGGCTCACGGGTCAGTGTCTACACCATCGCCGGGCGACTCGCGGCCGGCGACAGCGACCAAGCGCTCGAACTCGACTACCCACATATCCCGGCCGAGGCCCGCGAGGTGGCGGCCGCCTACGGCTCAGCCAGTCCCCGCCGCGGGCGTCCGCGACGCATCGCTCGTCAACCGTGAGTCCGACACCGCTGGCCTTCTGCTACTCATCGACCGATTGCGAGCTGGTCGAAGGAGCCTCCGTGGCGAGCTCCGCTGGCGTAACTACGAATCCGAGGCGCTTGGCTCCACGATGGAGCCTCACGTCAAGTGTGACGAGCCGGCAACCGAGCAGGTCGGCCACCGCGAGGTATTCGGCGTCGTAGGTCTTGGCCCATCCGAACTCGCCGGCGAGCTGCCAGGCCCTGCGCGTCGGTCCTTCCGGTCGCCGTTCGGCGATCTGCAGCTTGGCTCCGAGAAATCGCTGGAGTGCCTGTTCGCCAAGGTCTTGTGAGATCTCGCCGCGAAATGCCATCTCGTGCAGGACCGAGGGCACCTCGCTCCAAAGCAGCGGCGGCCCGATCGGCTCGTTGTTGCCGAGGCTGCTGCTGGCCTCCTCGCCGATCCTGTCGAGCGACAGCTCGACGGCGAGACTCGCGTCGCAGGCGAGCACCTCAGTGCGACGCGCGCGAGCGCCGCACTGCCGCTACGACGTTGGGCATCGGCTCCCCGGTGACGGTCTCGCCCCAACCCGCCGGAAGCGGCGCGATTGCCGTGTCGCCATCAACGGCATCGCGCAGGCGCTCGTACTCCGCCTCGAGCTCTGCGTCAGAAAGCCGGTCGAGCAATCTCTCGACCTTCTCGCGTGTGGTCATGGATCAGATGGTACCGCCGCCCACGACGCCGTTTCCACCGCCGCCGATCTCAGGACGCCGATCGATCTACTAACCGCCGAAGCGGATGCTGGATACGAAGCGACGCGACCAACGCCACAGCGATCCTGTGACAAAAACTCGTGACAAAGTTGCATTTTCGCCCGAACTTGGAAAAACAAAAACCGCCTGTTTGCAGGCGGTTTCTGTGAAGCGGATGAAGGGACTCGAACCCTCGACCTTCTGCATGGCAAGCAGACGCTCTAGCCAACTGAGCTACATCCGCGGGACCGTGGAGTATAGATCGCGTCGCCTCGATCTGGAGGGCCTGCACGACGCTCTTCGTCGCCGGGCCTAGCAGCTTCGCTCAGAGCACCGCGCGGCTCCCGGTCGTGCCGGTAATCCCGGTTACGCCGCTCGCCCGGTGGTAGTGGTGCGGGTCCACCCGGCGCCCATCGTGATGGGTCGTTGCGGCGTATGCTGCACCGCCGCCTGCCACTGCTCCCGCAGCAACGAACGCGATCAGCGTTCGCACGATGCGATGTCGCACTTGCGTCATCTCCTTGTTGGAAGGGGCACTGACGAGCTGCCCGACCAGTCAAGCGGGCGAACCTAAGGCGGCCTTTACTGCTCGCTGAGAAGCTTGCGTGCGGCGCTTAGCGCCGCA
>Ga0302178_10003805_pt1 | contig 11180 bp, 10 predicted proteins | sample I_Palsa_E1_3_FD_198790 | JGI IMG/M metagenome (GOLD analysis project Ga0302178, IMG submission 198790) | Peat permafrost microbial communities from Stordalen Mire near Abisko, Sweden - I_Palsa_E1_3 | ecosystem: Environmental > Terrestrial > Soil > Palsa > Peat permafrost | place: Sweden... | reverse complement strand
GCATGGTGTCGAGATGCTGAACCGCGATCTCGGTAACCCGCGCCTCGAGCTCACGAATACGCCTGGGCGTGAAGCCTTTTGACACCAGGGTCCGCAGCCGCAGGTGCGCCGGATCGTCCATGGCCAGAAACGACATGGTCTTGGCGGCGTGCGGTCCCCTGGACGCCGGGTCCAGCGAGACGCCGTACTTGTTGGACAGCGTGGTGCTGTTGCGAAAGCCTTGGTGTACGTCGGCGTGCCGGGACAGCGCCCAAAAGCCCAGCTCCTCGTTGCGATACAGCGGGGCCTCATCCCGCAGCCTCTTGTAGTACGGGTACGGATCCTCGTGGAAGTCGTAGTCGTACGGGTCGAGGAGTGGCTTGTCGATCTGAAGGGTCATCAGGCTTCCGTTTTGACAATGAGGCCGACCGCGTAAGCAAGGTGGTCGGCGATCTGGTGATAGGTGTATGCCCCGCTGGCGGCGTTGACAAGTGCGCCGAAGAACGTCATCTCGAGGACCGACACGATGCGGGGCTCGGCGTCGGGTCCGATGGCTGAGGTGATGCGACGGTGGATCTCGGCGCCGATCCGGTCGCGCACCGACCGCACGGCGGGGTCTCCGCCGCCGCCAAGTAATGCCGTCGTGCACGCCGCGGCGACTTCGGGTTCGTCGGCGACCACCAGCGCGAGGTGGCGTAGCGCCTTGTCCACTCGCGTCGGCATCGGCTCGTTGACGTCGGTGAAGTACGGCACCTGTAGCACCAGATCCAGGTAGACCTCGGTGATCAGATGGTTCTTCGACGAGAAGTAGGTGTAAGCGGTGGCCGGCGCCACCTTGGCGCGGGCGGCCACTGCGCGCACGGTCAGGTCGGCGTAGGACGTCTCCCGCAGCACCTCGACACCTGCGGCCAAGACCTTGCGGAAGGTTTCTTCCTGTCGACGGTTGCGCGGCAAGTCCCGGGCCGGACCGCCGGCGTCGGGAGTGATCGTGACCACTGGGTCGCTGGACACTTGTCCAAGCTATCCGATACGGCCGACGCGAGGCAAGCCCGTTCGGGAAACCACCAGATGAAACCTCCGATTCAAACCTAGAACGCCAACCACGGCTAGCTCACTCTTGCACTTTCGGCGACTCGAAGACTATGTTCAACTGCATTATTCCGGACATGTGTCCATCCTGACCAACGATGGAGGCGAAGATGGCATTGCTGGCCGACGGCGTGAGCCCCCTGCTCATCGACGGCAAGCTGACGAGCGGCAGCCAAGGCACTTTTCCCACGATCAATCCGGCCACCGAAGAAGTGCTGGGTGTGGCAGCCGATGCCGACGCCGAGGACATGGGTCGCGCCATCGAGGCGGCCCGACGCGCCTTCGACGACACGGACTGGTCGCGCAACACCGAGCTGCGGGTGCGGTGCATTCGGCAGCTGCGCGACGCGATGCGCGAGCACGTCGAAGAACTGCGCGAAATCACCATCGCCGAGGTCGGCGCGCCGCGGATGCTGACCGCCGCCGCCCAATTGGAAGGTCCGGTCGGCGATTTGAGCTTCGCGGCCGACACCGCCGAGAACTACCAGTGGAACTCCGATCTCGGTGACGCGTCGCCGATGGGAATCCCCACCCGGCGAACCGTTGCGCGTGAGGCCGTCGGCGTGGTCGGTGCGATCACCCCGTGGAACTTCCCCCATCAGATCAACCTGGCCAAACTGGGTCCCGCGCTCGCCGCCGGCAACACCATCGTGCTGAAGCCCGCCCCGGACACACCGTGGTGCGCGGCGGTGCTCGGTGAAATCATCACCGAGCACACCGATTTCCCGCCGGGCGTCGTCAACATCATGACCTCCAGCGACCACAGCGTGGGGGCGCTACTGGCCAAAGACCCTCGGGTGGACATGGTTTCGTTCACCGGCTCGACGGCCACCGGCCGCAACGTGATGAGCGACGCGGCCGTCACCCTTAAGAAGGTGTTCCTGGAACTTGGCGGCAAGTCGGCGTTCGTCGTGCTCGACGACGCGGATCTGAACGGCGCGTGCTCGGTCTCGGCGTTCACCGCCTCCGTGCACGCGGGGCAGGGTTGCGCGATCACCACCCGGCTCGTCGTGCCACGGGCCAAATACGACGAGGCCGTCGCGATCGCGGCAGGCACCATGGGCTCGATCAAGCCGGGCGACCCCAACAAGCCCGGAACCGTGTGCGGGCCGGTCATTTCGGCGCGGCAGCGCGACCGGGTGCAGAGCTACCTCGACCTGGCGATCGCCGAGGGCGGAACGTTCGCGTGCGGCGGCGGCCGACCGGCCGACCGAGACACCGGGTTCTTCATCGAGCCCACCGTCATCGCCGGACTGGACAACGACGCCCGACCCGCCCGGGAGGAGATCTTCGGGCCGGTGCTCACGGTGATCGCCCACGACGGTGACGACGACGCCCTTCGTATCGCCAACGACTCGCCATATGGGTTGTCGGGCAGCGTGTTCAGCGCCGACCCGGAGCGGGCTGCCAAGTTCGCGGCGGGAATGCGGGTGGGCACCGTCAACGTCAACGGCGGCGTCTGGTACTCCGCGGACGCACCATTCGGTGGGTACAAGCAGTCCGGCAACGGGCGCGAGATGGGTCTCGCCGGTTTCGAGGAGTACCTGGAGATCAAAACCATTGCCACCGCGATCTAGTCCGCGAGTGACCAGTTATCACACGGCATTTCGCGCTTAGCGTGCAATAAGTGGCCAGTCGGCCAGAGAAAGGAAAGACATGGCGCGGTTTGACAACAAGGTCGCCATCGTGACCGGGTCCGGCGGCGGCATCGGCCAGGCCTACGCCGAGGCTCTGGCGCGGGAGGGCGCGGCGGTCGTCGTCGCCGATATCAATGCCGAAGGGGCGCAGGGGGTGGCCAAGCAGATCGTCGCCGACGGCGGCACCGCCATCAGCATTCCGGTCGACGTGTCCGACCCCGCGTCGGCCAAGGAAATGGCCGACCGGACGTTGTCCGAGTTCGGCGGCATCGACTACCTGGTGAACAACGCCGCGATCTTCGGCGGCATGAAGCTCGACTTCCTGGTCACCGTCGACCCCGAGTACTACAAGAAGTTCATGAGCGTCAATCTTGATGGCGCACTGTGGTGTACCCGCGCGGTGTACAAGAAGATGGCCAAGCGCGGCGGTGGTGCCATCGTCAACCAGTCATCCACTGCGGCGTGGCTGTATTCGAACTTCTACGGCCTGGCCAAGGTCGGCCTCAACGGCTTGACGCAGCAGCTGTCCCGTGAGCTGGGCGGTCAGAACATCCGGATCAATGCGATAGCGCCCGGACCCATCGACACCGAGGCCAATCGGACCACCACCCCCAAAGAGATCGTCGACGACATCGTCAAGGGGCTCCCGCTCTCGCGGATGGGAAAACCGGAGGATCTGGTTGGCATGTGCTTGTTCCTGTTGTCCGATGAGGCCTCGTGGATCACCGGACAGATCTTCAATGTCGACGGCGGACAGGTCATTCGGTCATGAGCGACAGTCCGAAGCTCGGCTACATCGGGCTGGGCAACATGGGCGCCCCGATGGCCACCAAGATGACCGAATGGCCAGGCGGTGTAACTGTTTACGACATCCGCGCCGAGGCGATGACGCCGCTGGCCGAGAAGGGCGCCAGCCTGGCCGACAGCATCGCCGACGTGGCCGCCGCGGACATCATCCACATCACCGTGCTCGACGACGCGCAGGTGCGTGAAGTCGTCGGCGAGCTGGCGGAACATGTCAAACCCGGAACGGTCATCGCGATCCACTCGACCATCAGCGACACGACGGCCGCCGAACTCGCCGCCGAACTCAAACAGCAGGGCATCCACATCGTCGACGCGCCGGTCAGTGGTGGTGCGGCTGCTGCGGCGAAAGGCGAACTCGCCACCATGGTGGGCGCCGACCGCGAGGTCTACCAGCGGATCAAGCCGGCGTTCAAACACTGGGCGGCGGTCGTCATCCATGCGGGCGAGCCGGGTGCGGGCACCCGAATGAAGTTGGCCCGCAACATGTTGACGTTCACCTCCTACGTGGCGGCATGTGAGGCCATGAAGCTCGCCGAGGCGGCCGGGCTGGATCTGCAGGCGCTCGGACGGGTGGTGCGTCACACCGACGCCCTCACCAGCGGCCCGGGGGCGATCATGGTTCGCGAGGACATGAACGACCTTGAGCCGGACAACTTTCTGTATCAGCCGTTCCTGCACACCCGCGGGCTGGGCGAGAAGGACCTGAGCCTGGCGCTGGCGTTGGGGGAGGCGGTGTCGGTCGATCTGCCGCTCGCGCAGCTGGCCTACCAGCGACTGGCGGCCGGCCTCGGAGTGCCGCACACAGAGAAAGAGGCGTGATGGACGAATTGCGGAGCAAGGGCCTCGCGAAGATGAACGAGGTCTACGGCTGGGAAATGCCGAACATCGAGGGCGACGCGTACTTCGACCTGACCGTCGACCACCTGTTCGGCACGATCTGGGGTCGACCAGGGTTGTCGATGCGCGACAAGCGCATCATGACGCTGACCGCGGTGACCGCGATCGGCAACCGCGACCTGGCCGAGATCCAGATCAATGCGGCGCTGCTCAACGGGGAACTCACCGAGACCGAACTCAAGGAGATGGCCGTCTTCCTGACCCACTATCTCGGCTTTCCACTGGGTTCAGCGCTCAACGGCGCGGTCGACAGCGTGGTGGCCAAGCGGAAGAAGGCCGCGGCTAAGGGTGCCGGCGAGGACAAGAAGGCCAACGTCGAGGGCGCGCTGAAGATGCACTCGGGCGAATAAGCCCGTCAATCTCAGTGCGGCTCAGCGCCTTTCGGCATCACATACTCTGACGTCGGGGCCGACACACCGTTGACCGTCGTCCCGCCGTTGAGAATGCCTGGTGCCATTTCCAACATGTTGTTCGGGAATCCGAACCTCGGTGCGGTGAGCGCGTCAAGCCGGTCCAGTTCGTCGGCGGTGAGATTCACATCGACGGCCCGGATGTTGTCGTCGAGCTGCGAAAGCCTGCGCGCGCCGATTATGACCGATGAGACGCCGGATTGTGCGTGAACCCAGGCCAGCGCCACGCTGGCGACGTTCGTCTGATGCACGTTGGCGATGGCCTCCAATTCGTCGATCAGCAGGTAGGTCTTGTCGTTGAGGAAGGAATCGACCATCGCGCCGCGATCGGCGTTGTGCGCGCCGCTGTTGGCACGGGTGTACTTGCCGCTGAGCACGCCGCCCTTCAGCGGCGACCAGGGCGTGATGCCGAGGCCGAATTCACTCGCCATCGGCACCAGTTCTTGCTCGATGGCCCGTTCGAGCAGCGAGTACTCGACCTGTAGGCCGATGAAACTGGACCAACCGCGGAAACGGGCGATCAGGTTGGCTTCCACGATCTTCCACGCCGGGGTGTCCGAAACGCCGATGTAGCGAACCTTGCCGGCCGCGACGAGGTCGTCGAGTGCGGCCATCGTTTCCTCGATGGGGGTGTTGGCGTCCCAGATGTGCAGCCAGTACAGGTCGATGTAGTCGGTCTGCAACCGCCGCAGCGAGTTTTCGCAGGCGTTGATCAACGATTTGCGGCCCGAGCCGCCACCGTTGGGATCGCCCGGATACAAGTTGCCGCTGAACTTGGTCGCGATCACCAGACGGTCACGTCGGGCGGCGTGGCGGCCGATGTGGTCGCCAAGGATCTTCTCGGAGTGGCTGCGGGTGTAGAAGTTGGCGGTGTCGATGAAGTTTCCGCCGAGTTCGGTGTACCGATCGATGATCTGTTGGGACTCTTCGACACTGGTACCCCAGCCGAGGTCTTCGCCGAACGTCATGGCGCCCAGGCACAGGGGGCTGACGCGCAGGCCGGACCGTCCGAGTGTCACGTATTGATCCAGAGGCATGATGGCAGCTTTCTGGTAGATTGTTCGATTATGCGTTTGTTCATATCTAAACTAGTTCATATCTGAACGATCTGGCAAGTCGATGTCTGCGGTTGATGCGGCCAAGATCTGGTCCCTGAATTACCGGGTGCTGTTGTCGGTAATCTCCTGCGCGGAGGACGAGATCTGCTCCTTGGGCCTGGAGTCGAAGGAGTTGTTCCTGCTCGCCGAGATCGAGGAGCACCCCTACCCGGCCGAACTGGCGACGACGTTGAACATGCCCAAGGCGACGGTCACCGTGTACCTCAAACGGCTGGAGGCGGCGGGCTTCGTGCGTCGCGAGATCGATCCGTCCGATCTCCGGCGCCATCGCCTGCTATTGACCGCGACCGGGCGCAAAGCCGCCGCGGGCGGCATGTCGGCGCTGTCCGGGGAGTTCACCAAGCGTCTCGGGCGTCTCACTGCCACGCAGCAGAAGGAACTGAAAAACTTGCTCGAAAAAATCATCTGACTGTCATTTCGCGGCACGCATCGTCACCCCGCTAGAGTGACGTTTCGTGCGCGTTCTGGTGATTGGCTCCGGTGCCCGCGAACATGCCCTCTTGCTGGCGTTGCGCGCCGATCCACAGGTCGAGGCGCTGGCCATCGCTCCCGGCAATGCCGGCACGGCGGCAATAGCCGATCAGCACGACGTCGATATCACCTCTAGCGCCGACGTCGTCGCGTTGGCCCGCGAGATCCGGGCCGACCTGGTGGTTATCGGTCCCGAGGTACCGCTGGTGCTCGGGGTGGCCGACGCCGTCCGCGACGCCGGGATCGCCTGCTTCGGGCCCAGCAAGGCAGCGGCCGAGATCGAAGGATCCAAAGCGTTCGCCAAAGAAGTGATGGTGGCAGCCGGTGTGCGCACCGCTTCCAGTGAGATCGTTGACAGCCCAGCATGTTTGGATGCAGCGCTGGACCGGTTCGGGCCGCCCGCCGGCGACCCCGCCTGGGTGGTGAAAGACGACCGATTAGCCGCCGGCAAGGGTGTGGTGGTCACGCCGGACCGCGACGTGGCCCGCGCGCATGCCGCAGGACTGCTCGAATCCGGGCATCCGGTGCTGCTGGAGTCTTTCCTCGACGGCCCAGAGGTGTCGCTGTTCTGCGTCGTCGACGGCGAGACCGTGGTGCCGCTGCTGGCGGCGCAGGACTTCAAGCGCGTCGGCATCGGCGACACCGGACCCAACACCGGAGGCATGGGTGCCTACGCGCCGCTGCCGTGGCTTCCGGCTGACGTCTACCGCGCCATGGTCAGCAAGATCGTGGAACCCGTTGCCGCCGAGATGGTCCGGCGCGGCGCCAGTTTCTCCGGGCTGCTTTACGCCGGCTTGGCGATCACCGCCAACGGGCCTGCCGTCATCGAATTCAACTGCCGATTCGGCGATCCGGAGACACAGTCGGTGCTCGCGCTGCTCGACTCACCACTTGGCCAGCTGCTCAACGCCGCGGCGACCGGCACGCTGGCAAGCTTGGGTGAGTTGAAGTGGCGCGACGGCGCGGCCGTGACGGTGGTGCTGGCCGCGGAGCACTATCCAGGCAAGCCGCGGGTTGGCGACGCGATCGTCGGCTCGGAGGGTGACGGCGTTCTGCATGCCGGAACCACTCGACGCGACGACGGTGCGATCGTGTCGTCGGGCGGCCGCGTCCTGTCGGTGGTGGGCACCGGACCCGATTTGGCCGCGGCCCGTTCAGCCGCCTACGAGATCCTCGGATCAATTCGGTTGCCCGGGAGCCACTTTCGTACCGACATCGGCCTGGCGGCCGCCGAAGACAGGATTCGTATCTAGAAACCGGCCGCCTGGCCGTCGCGGCGCGGATCGCTGACTGCGAGGTATCCGTCGTCGAGCCGCCAAATCGCTTGGCAGCTCCCGAACTGGTTGTAGTCGTCGGTGGCGATCAGTTGATGGCCGCGCCGCTGCAACTCGTCCAGCGTGGACGTTGGAAAACCGTTCTCGCAGCACACCTCCAACCCCTGTGCCCAGCGGAAGCGCGGGCCATCGCAGGCCGCCTGCGGATTCTGGCCGTGGTCGACGATGCGCCCCACCACCTGCACGTGACCCTGCGGTTGCATGGGGCCGCCCATCACCCCGAAGCTCATCACCGGAGCGCCGTCCTTGGCCAGAAAACCCGGGATGATGGTGTGGTACGGCCGCTTACCGGGTCCTACTTGGTTCGGATGCCCTTGTTGCACAGCAAAATCCGCGCCGCGGTTTTGCAGAGCGATCCCGGTGCCGGGCACCACGACGCCTGAGCCGAAACCCATGTAGTTCGACTGGATCATCGACACCATGATTCCCGAGGCGTCCGCGGCGGTGAGATACACCGTGCCTCCACGCGGTGTACCGGCAGAGACCGTCCTGGCTCGGTCACGATCGATCAGCGTCGCGCGCTCGCGCAGGTAATCCTTATCGAGGAGGCGCTCCGGGCTCACCGTCATGTGTTCGATGTCGGACACGTAGGCCTGCGCGTCGGCGAACGCGAGCTTCACCGCTTCGATCTGCAGATGCACACTGTCGGCGGAATCCACTGGAAGCGCGGCCATGTCGAACCGCTCGAGAATTCCAAGGGCGATCAACGCGACGATGCCCTGGCCGTTGGGCGGAATCTCGTGCACCGTGTACCCGCGGTAGTCCCCAGAGATCGTGCCGACCCAGTCAGCGCGATGCGCCGCGAGATCGCCGGCTCGCATGGCACCCCCGTTGGCTGACGAGTGGGCTTCGAGTTTGGCCGCCAGTTCTCCGCGGTAGAACGTCTCGCCCTTGGTTGCGGCGATCGCCTCGAGCGTTGTGGCGTGGTCGGGCAATGTGACCAGTTCACCGGGCCTCGGTGCTCGCCCGCCGGGCATGAAGGTCTCGGCAAATCCGGGCTGCGACTCGAACAGCGGCACCTGGGCTGCCCACTGCTCTGCGATCGTCGGCGAGAGTAGAAAGCCGTTGCGGGCATAGGTGATTGCCGGCTGAAAGAGCCTGTCGAACGGAAGCTTCCCGAATTTCGTGTGCAGCTCGACCCACGCCGATACCGCACCGGGGACCGTGACCGAGTTCCAGCCGAGCAGAGGAACTCCGTTGTCGCCGAAGTACTCTGGGGTCCATGCGGCGGGCGAACGGCCCGACGCGTTCAGACCATGCAGTTCCCGCCCGTCCCACACGATGGCGAAAGCGTCCGACCCGATGCCGTTGGACACCGGCTCCACCACCGTCAACGCAATCGCGGTGGCCACCGCCGCGTCGACCGCGCTGCCGCCGTCGGCGAGCATCCGAAGACCGGCCTGCGCGGCGAGGGGTTGCGAGGTGCACACCACGTTGGTCGCCAGAACGGGCTTGCGTGGCCACGCGTAAGGCAGTTCCCATCCGAACGGCTGCACCGGCACAGTGTCTCAGCGCGCTCTGACGTCGGCAAGCACCCGATATCGTTGCCGCTACGGTAGCTGATACTATTTACGCCTCTCGCCTCATTTGTAAACCCGCAAGCAGCTCAATCAAAGGTTGACCACATGCCCAAGCCCGTCATCGTCAGCGCAGTCCGGACCGCAATCGGGACATCGTTCAAGGGCTCGCTGGTCAACACCACGCCCGAATTTCTCGCCACCACGATCCTGCAAGAAGCCGTCCGGCGGTCCGGGGTCGACGTCGCCGATATCGACGACGTGATCTTCGCCGAATCCCATTACGGCGGAGGCGATATGGCCCGCTACGCCACTGCTGCGTCTGGCATGACGTCGGTTCCGGGTCAGGCGGTCAACCGGCACTGCGCGGGTAGCCTCACCGCCGTCGCCAACGCGGCAGCACAGATCGGCTCCGGAGCCGAGAAGGTCGTCGTCGGTGGCGGCGTGCAGTCGCTGTCGATGACTCCGATGATGAACTGGCGTATTCCCGGTCCGACCCTGGAATTCGAAGAGCGGTGGATTCCGCCAACCCATGTGGAGACCCCCGATGCGCCGGGCCGCGACATGTCGATCACGGTCGGGTGGAACACCGCGCAGGCTGTCGGAATCAGCCGCGAAGAGATGGATGCCTGGGCATTTCGTTCACACCAGCGTGCGATCGGAGCGATCGACAGCGGCGCCTTCGTGGATGAGATCGTCCCGTTGAAGATTAGAGGTCTCGACGACGCGCTGGTGGAGTTCAGCGTCGACGAACATCCGCGTCGCGAAACCAGCCTCGAGAAGCTCGCGTCGCTGAAGGTGCTGCACCCGGAGATCGAGGGATTCTCCATCACCGCAGGCAACAGCAGCGGAACCAATGACGCCGCGGCCGCATTGACCCTGGCCGACCTGGACTTCGCCCGATCTGCCGGGCTGAAGGTGCTGGGCTCGGTCAAGGCCTGGGCCTCGGCCGCCGTCGAGCCGAAGGACACCGGTCTGGGCGCCGTGAAGGTGATCGGCAAAGTCCTGGACCGGGCCGGGCTGGCGCCCGGCGACGTCACGCTGTGGGAGATCAATGAGGCGTTCGCATCGGTGCCGATCGCCGCGTGCCGCGAGTACGGCCTCGACGAGGACCTGGTCAACATCTACGGCAGCGGATGCAGCTTGGGCCACCCCATCGCCGCCAGCGGCGCACGGATGCTGACCACGCTGGTGTACGAACTGGGCCGTCGCGGCGGCGGGATCGGTGTGGCGGCGATGTGCGCCGGCGGCGGCCAGGGCGGCGCCGTCGTGATCGAGGTCTAGCGCGTACGACCTTCGTCGATCAGCCGGCTGGCGTGATCGAGAATGCAATTCAGGCCGTACTCGAAGTTGATGTCGTCGGCGACGCCGATACGGTGACCTTTCTCGGTCAGCTTCGCGATCAGCGGCATGGTCTCGGGGTCGATGACCGAGCTCCCGCCGCGGCGATACGGTTCGGCTCCGCCGGATTTGTCTTGCAGCCGTGCCAGGACCGCCGCTCCCTGGGTGTGCACAGAGATGCTGGCGTAGGTGTCGAACGCGTCCTCGGGTGCCAGGCCCGCCTCGACCAATGTGGCGACCGCCTTCTCCAGCTTCTGGAACGCCGCGAGCGTCGCCTCGCGGCCGAAGGTGCCGCGGATCAGGATCAGGTCGCACAGAATCGGGTTGTCCCGAAACGTCTGTCGCATCTTTCGCGCGTGATCCCGCAACGAGTCCTGCCAGTCTTGGCCTTCGACAAAGGGTGTCGCGAAGTCGTACTGGCCCAGCGCGCGGTCGGTCATCGCGTTGAGCAGATCGTCCTTTTTCCGGAAGTACCAGTAGATGCTCGTCACACCGACGTCGAGATGCTTGGCCAACAGCGGCATGCTCAAGCCGTCGACCGAGACTTCCGCGGCGACGTCGAATGCGCCGTTGATGATTT
>Ga0302178_10003800_pt1 | contig 11191 bp, 10 predicted proteins | sample I_Palsa_E1_3_FD_198790 | JGI IMG/M metagenome (GOLD analysis project Ga0302178, IMG submission 198790) | Peat permafrost microbial communities from Stordalen Mire near Abisko, Sweden - I_Palsa_E1_3 | ecosystem: Environmental > Terrestrial > Soil > Palsa > Peat permafrost | place: Sweden... | reverse complement strand
CAGCCAGGCTCAGAAAATCGACCGGGTCTTCACCGACACCATCGAGCGCCTGCAAATCCAGGTCATCCGCGCCGATCAAATCCTAACCGGCGCGATGGAAGTCGTGGACGAAGCCGGCTCCAAATTCCGCAGCACCCTCTGGGGCCCGATCCGCCAAGCCTCCGCCGTAATGAAAGGCATAAAAGTAGGCCTGGACATGTTGCGGCGCCACCAAGGGGGCATCCCCGAATCCGAAGCCGCCTCCCAAGACGAAGAACTCTTCATCTGAAAGCGTTTCCCGCTGAAGTGTTTTTCTCGCGGCGCTTGCCGAAGTGAGCTTGCCGCGGTGACTGGCGAGGATTGTTCCTGAAGTTTCACTGAAGCCAGGTTACTGAAGTGTGTTCGTGAAGGTGTTAGCCCCAGCGCACAGCTCTCTTCGATCTCCACTGCTTTCCGACGCGCGTCAAAACGCCGCGCCGCTACCGAATCCAGCCGCCGCCCAGAACTTGGTCGCCGGAGTAAAATACAGCGGCTTGGCCCGGCGTGATGGCGCGTTGCGGCTCGTGGAAGGTGACGCGGGCGGTGGTGGCGTCCAGCGCGACGACTTCGGCTGCCGCCGGTTCGTGACGATTGCGAATGCGGACTTCGGCATGCACGGGACCTTCGGGCAGCGCGAACGGAATCCAATTCACGTTGCGGACTTCGCAGGTCGTGGAGCGTAGCTCGCGATCTTCGCCGACCACCAGACGATTCTGGGCGCGATCGAGCGAGACCACGTACATCGGGTGCGCGGTGGAAATTCCCAGACCCTTGCGCTGGCCGACCGTGTATTGATGCAATCCGCTGTGCCGCCCCAGAACTTTCCCATCGACCGTGACAATGTCGCCCGGCTCTTCCGGCAGCGCGCTGCCTTGTTCCTTCAAATATCCTTCGATGAACTTGACGTAATTCCCCGTCGGCACGAAGCAGATTTCCTGGCTCTCCGCCTTGTCCGCCACCGGCACCCGCAATTCATGCGCGATGTCCCGCACTTCTATTTTCGAAAGCTCGCCCAACGGAAAATCCGTCCGCGCCAGTTGCTCCTGCGTGAGGCCGAACAAAAAATAAGTCTGATCCTTGGACTCATCCACGGCGCGCAGCAATTCGTAACGCCCGGTCTCCGGATTGTGCCGCACGCGCGCGTAGTGCCCGGTGGCAATCCGTTCCGCGCCAATCTGCCGCGCGGTTACCAGCAATTGATCGAACTTCACGTGGTTGTTGCACATGGTGCACGGAATCGGCGTGCGCCCTTCCAGATAATCGTTTACGAACGGTTTGATCACGTTCAATTCGAACTCGCGCTCGAAATTCACCACGTAGAACGGAATACCCAGATGCTCCGCCACCCGCCGCGCATCGTACACGTCATCGTGCGAACAGCAGCGGTGCTGCGCCGGGCCGCCCACATTCTGCAATTCCGGCAGCCGCCGCTGGTTCCACAGCTGCATGGTCAGCCCGACAATCGTCTGGCTGCGGTGATGCAAAAGCGCCGCGACGGTCGAACTGTCCACACCTCCGCTCATCGCCACGGCCACGGTATTCGCCGTCGATACCGGCTGGCCCGCACTTCGGGCTTCGAATTGGGTCAACGTGGACATTTTTATCGGTGTCTACTTCTATCGTACCGCGGATGCGCCCACGTGCAGAGGAGAAAGCGCGCGCAAGCGCTCCACCACCGGAGGAATTATGCGGATCGCTTCGTCGATCTCTTGCTCCGTCGTCGGCCGCCCCAGGCTGAACCGCAAACTCGATCGCGCCTGATCCGGCGTGAGCCCAATCGCGGTCAGCACGTGCGACGGTTCCACCGCGCCCGAAGAACACGCCGCGCCGGAAGAACACATCACGCCCTGCAGGTCCAGCGCGATCACCAGCGCTTCTCCGCCAGCGGCGTCGAACGAAAGATTCGAAGTATTCGGCGCGCGCTCGCGCACGCTGCCATTTACTCGCACGCCGGGAAGCGCCAACAGTGCATTTTCAAACCGGTCGCGCAGCGCAGCCAGCCGCGGGGCGTCCGCATCCAGATTTTCCATCGCGAGTTGCGCGGCTTTTCCCAAGCCCACGATTCCCGGCACGTTCTCCGTCCCCGGCCGCCGGTCCCGCTCGTGATGCCCGCCAAAAAACATTGGACCCAGCTCGGTTCCGGCCTTCACGAACAACGCGCCCACGCCCTTCGGCGCGTACAGCTTGTGCCCGGAAATCGAAAGCAAATCGACGCCGAGTTTCCGCACATCGATCGCCATCTTCCCCGCCGCCTGCACCGCGTCGCAGTGGAAATACACATCTTCCTCCGCCGCAATCCGCCCAATTTCTTCGATCGGCTGGATTGTGCCAATCTCGTTATTCGCCAGCATCACGCTGAGCAGCACCGTCTCCGGGCGGATCGCTTCGCGGATATCTCCGGGGTCGACAATTCCCTCGCGGCTGACCGGTACATAGGTGACGTCGACGCCCTGCTTCTCCAACGCCTGCGCCGTATTCAACACCGCATGATGCTCGATCGCCGTGGTCACCACATGTTTGCGCGGCTGGTCACACGGATTCACGATGCCGAAAATCGCCAGATTGTCCGCTTCCGTCCCGCCGCAGGTGAAAACAATTTCCGCCGCCTTCGCACCCAGCAACTCCGCTACCGCTTGCCTCGCTGCGTCCACTGCCGCTCGCGCCCGCTGGCCCGAAGAATGAATCGAATTGGCATTGCCGAAATTCTCCGCCAGATACGGCAGCATCGCCGCCAGCACCCGAGGGTCCACCGGGGTCGTCGAGTTGTAATCGAGGTAGATGCTCATAGCCACACTCGCTAAATCCAGCTTAACGGCCACCGCAAAAGGGGTCAAGGAAAGGCGTGTCGCACGCCACCACCAGGGCCGCGGGGGCGTGTTTCACGTTGAAATGTACCCGCGCCGCCGCTGCGTAACCATGAAGCACGCTTCTCTCGACGTTATCTTGACTCTCTTCCGAGCCTTGGTTAGCGTCGAATGGCACAGTGCGTCTCGCGCTTAACGCGGGCACGACGCAAAACTTCATCGGGGGAAAACTTGGCGCGCCCAATCATCACTTTGACGACGGACTACGGCACCGGCGATCACCTGGTCGGCGTAATGAAGGGCGTGATTCTCAGCATCAATCCCGAAGTCCATATCGTCGACATTACCCATCACGTCCTGGCTCACGATATTCTCGACGGCGCCGTCACCATCTCTCAGGCCTATTCGTATTTCCCGCCGAAAACCATCCACCTGGTCGTGGTCGATCCCGGCGTCGGCACAGCGCGCCGTCCCATTCTCGTTGCCAGCGACCAGCACTATTTTGTCGCGCCCGATAATGGCGTGCTCTCCGGAGTCTACGACCAGACCGAAGCGCTTTACGTCTGGAACATCACCTCCGAACATTATTTCCGCAATCCGGTCAGCAGCACGTTCCACGGTCGCGACATTTTCGCGCCGTGCGCCGCCTGGCTCTCCAAATCCTGGCAAACCGCCGCGTTCGGCGACCCCATCGAAGATTTCACCCGATTCAGCATCCCCAAACCGAAAGTCGATGGCACCGCCTTCAAATGCATCGTGCTCAAAGTCGACACCTTCGGCAACCTAATGACCAACCTGAAAATCGCGGACTTCCCCGCGCTGGTGGTCCCCGACGCGAAATTCAGCATCCGCGCCGGAAAAACCGAAATCAGAAAACTGCTGCCCACCTTCGCTTCCGGCACCCCCAACGAACCCTTCGCCGTAACCGGCTCCAGCGGCTATCTCGAGCTGTGCGTCAACAAAGGCAACGCCTCCCGCGTCCTCGGAATCGGCCGCGGCGCCGAAGTCATCGTCCAGATCGAATAAGCATTCAAACTAAAACAGGCGCCCTACCGCATCAACGAAGCCACGATCAAATGCGACCGCATCCGCGGGTCCAGCCAATCCCGCAGCGCATCCCCCAGAAGATTGAACGCCAGCACCGCCATCATCACCGCCAGCGCCGGAAAAATCACCAAATGCGGCGCATCGAACAAATGCCCCCGCGCGTCATTTAACATCGCGCCCCAACTCGGCATCGGCGCCAAGACTCCCACACCCAAAAAGCTTAAGGTAGACTCCGCCAAAATCGCCCCGGCCATGGCGATGGTGGCCTGCACCAAGACCGGCTGCAAAATATTCGGCAGCAGATGCCGGATCAAAATCCGCGCGTGCGTCGCGCCCAACGACCGCGCCGCCAGGACATACTCCATTTCCTTCGCCTGCAAGATTTGCGCCCGCGCCAGCCGCGCATACCCCGCCCAACCGGTCACGACCAGCGCCAGAATCACCTTGCTGATTCCCGGACCGAGAAACGCGGCAAACGCAATCGCCAGCAAAATTCCTGGGAACGACAAAAACGCATTGATCAGCACGATGTTCACGAACCGATCCAGCCACCCGCCGAAATAACCCGCCACCGCCCCAATCGTCAACCCGATGATCCCGGCGCCGAACACCACGCAAATACTCACCAGCATCGACACCCGGGTCCCGAAAATAATCCGCGACAGAATGTCGCGCCCCAATTCGTCGGTCCCCATCCAATGCTGCGCCGTCGGCCCTATCAACCTGGCCGGCAAATCCTGCGCCGTCGGACTATACGGCGCGATCCATGGCGCCGCCAGCGCCACCAACATCAGCAATAAAGACAGTCCAAATCCGACGCGCCCCGGCCCGCTCCGCCGCAGAAATTCCCGTGTCGCCTCCAGCGCAATTTTCATCATTCGAGGCGCACCCGTGGATCGACCACCGCATACACAAAATCCGTCAGCAAATTTACGATGACGTAGGAAACCGCGATCAAAAGTATGCAGCCCTGTAGCAGTGGATAATCCCGCGCCCCAATGGCCTGTACCGCCAGCCGCCCAATCCCCGGCCACGCGAATATCGACTCCGTAACAATGGTCCCGGCCAGCAAAGTCCCAAACTGCAAGCCTAAAATCGTGAGGATCGGAATCAGCGCGTTGCGAAACGCGTGCCGGAACAACACCGCCGACTCCGTCAATCCTTTCGCCCGCGCCGTCCGAATATAATCCGCCGAAAGCTCTTCGATCACCGACGTGCGCACCATCCGGGTCAAAATCGCCGCCAGCGCCGCCCCCAGCGTAAACGCCGGCAGCACCAGATGCAGAATCCCGCCGCGCCCCGAAACCGGCAGCCATCCCAGGATCACCGAAAAAACCAAAATCAAAATCGGCCCGAGCGCAAAATTCGGAATTGAAAGTCCAAACAGCGTCAAGACGCCCACCGCATGATCCGTTCGCTCGCCGCGCCGGTGCGCCGCCAAAACTCCCGCCGGAATCGCAATCGCCGCGCAAATCAGCAGCGCCACAATCGCCAGCTCCAGCGTCGCCGGATAATGCGAGGCCACCACCTTCAGCACTGGCTGCTGAAATCGAAACGACTCGCCCAAATTTCCGTGGAGCACGCCTCCCATGTAGCGCCCGTATTGCGTCAGCAGCGGCAGGTCCAGCCCCAGCGCGTGCCGCAGTTGTTGCAAATCCTCCACCCGCGCGCCCTCGCCCAGCATCTGCGCCACAGGATCGCCCGGCACCAGATGGGCCAGCATGAAAACCATGGTCACGATCAACCACAACGCTGGAATTGCATACAGGATGCGCTGGCCGAGGTAGCGAAGCAGCGCCATCTAGCGTGGAGCCTTTGCGGAACGCAATTTAGCAGAGTCGGCCACCGCCGAATCATTCGCTCCAGCAGCTTTTCCGTCGCGCGCTTCCGCGCCACCCGGTTCGCCGCGCGAAGGATCCTCGGCACCAACCGCCGCAGCACCGGTAGCCCGCAGCGGCTTCATCTTCACCCGCGACACCCGCCGGTGATCCATTTCCATCACCGTAAAACGAAATCCGTCCGCCTCGAAACTTTCTCCGCCCCGCGGAATAAATCCCAGCCGGTTCAGCACGAATCCCCCAATGGTCTCGTACGAAGGATCCTCCGGCACCACGAGGTTGTACCGCGCCTCCAATTCCCGAATTTTGATCGCCGCGTCAAAAATCATTCCGCCATCCGGCAAATTCAGCGGCCGCTCCACCACGTCGAACTCATCATGAATTTCACCGACCATCTGCTCCAAAATATCTTCCAAGGTCGCCAGCCCCAAAATACTGCCAAATTCATCCACGACCATCGCCAACCCCGTACGTCGCGACCGGAATTCCCAGAGCAATTCGCTCACCGGCTTCGATTCCGGGACAATCAGCACGTCGCGCAAAACGCTCCGCAAGCGAAACTCCGGCAACGGCTGCCCATCCTCCGCACGCCGCGATCGCTCCAGCAAAACCCAAATCATGTCCTTGATGTGCACGAATCCCAAAATCTGATCGAGCGAATTTTCATACACGGGAATCCGCGAGCGCTGGGTCGTCGCGAACATGGTCATGGTGTCGTCCAGATTGGCGCTGGCCGGCAGCGCATGCACATCCGGCCGCGGGACCATCACTTCGCGCACCTGCACCTGCCCCAATTCCATCGCCGCCTGAATAAATTTCACTTCGGTCGCCGGCAACAATCCGCGGTCCCGCGCCTGCTGCACCATCACTTGCAACTCTTCGGTAGACCGCACCAAAGTGTGGCTGTGCGGCGCCACCACCCCCAGCGCCAGAACGATTTTTTCCGCGAAACGATCGAGCAAATCGATGGCCCAGCGAAACGTATTCAGAAACCACTGAAACGGGCGGGCAATCAGCAGCGCCACCCGCTCGGCCCGCGCCAGGCTCAAACTCTTCGGCACCAGTTCGCCCAGCACCACCTGCAAAATCGTCAGCAGCCCAAAGGCCATCACCAACGCAATCGTGTGCGCCGCCAGCGCCGCCCACGGACTCGGAATCGCCAGCAGCAACGGGCTCAGCACTTTCGCCAGGGTCACTTCCCCGAGATACCCCAGCGACAGACTCGCCAGGGTAATTCCCACCTGCACTCCGGACACGACCCGCGACAAATCGCTCAGCAGTTGTTCCACGATTTTCGCCCGCGCGTCGCCCTGCTCCACAAGCTGGCGGATGCGCGACTGGCGCACCGCCACCAGCGAAAATTCCGCAGCGGAGAAAAATGCGTTGATACAAACCAGCGCGAGAACAGCGAAGAGTTGTAGCGCGATCATTGCGGAGAACCCGCGAGCGCAGGCGAGCCCAGCGGCCAGGCGAACGCAGCCCAGCCAATGAAGCTCAGACGCGCTGCAGCAGAGGAGAGGACCACCAAGGCAGCCATCGCGCTGATTTTACCAAGAGCCGTAACCGAAATGGGGAAAACCAGCCGCAGCGAATTCCAGAAATCAAGCCTGCGGCTTTTTCCGCGGCATGGTCAGCGTCGTCCACTGCGCCGCAGCGAAATGCTTCGAAAGAAACACAATTTGCCCGACGTGGTACGCATAGTGCGTCAACTGGCGATTGATCGCCTGCATCACCGAATGTGGCTGCTTGCGAATCTCGACCGTGCGCTCCAGGTCGGTGTCCGAGAGCGCGGCCAGCGCGTCGAACATGCATTTCCAGCCCGCTTCCCATTGCGCGCTCAGCTCCGCACGCGTCGTCGCCGGCGATTCGAATTCCGTATCGCGATGGCGATCCGGCTTCTCGCCATCGGTGGTCAGAAAATCCGTCCACCGCGAACGCATGTTCCCGGACATGTGTTTGACGATCAGCGCGATCGAATTCGATTCCGTGTCCAGCGTGGTGATCAGCGCCTGGTCCGGAACCTGGGCCATCGCGCGATCCGCCAGGTTCTTGTAATTGTGAAATACCCGCACCGAGTCAATCAGGTAGGAATTCGTATGTTCGTGGGCCATCCCGGAATTTTGCATAATGCAACGCGTTCGAGCAATAGCTCATCGCGAACCAGATCGGCCCATTGCCGCAATAATCTCATCGCGCTAGAATCCCGATGACCGTTACACTAAGGAAAGATTTCAGGAGCGCGCCACCGCGCCCATCGAGGCCGAATGAGTCCCGTACCAAACAAAGCGCCGGCGCCCGCCGCCGAGCCGCCCAGGAAAGGTGACTTCGAAAAATCGCTCGCGCGCCTGGAAGAAGTGGTCAAGCGCCTGGAAAGCGCCGACCTCTCGCTCGACGAAGCCATGAAGCTTTTCGAAGAAGGCGTCAAGCTTTCGCGCGAATGCCAAAAGCAACTCGAAGAAGCGGAAGGCCGGGTCGAAATCCTGCTGAAGAAAGCGGATGGCAAAATTGTCGCGGAACCCTTTGAGGCGAATGACGACCCATCCTGAGCGCCAACGCCTGCAATCTTCGCGCCTCACATCTTCGACCCCAGGCAGGTCGCGCTAACCATGGCTGCTCCCGAATTCTTCGAACGAGATCGCGTGCTGGTCGAGGCCGCGCTGGAGAAAATCCTCCCCCGCGAAACCACGCTGCCCGTTTCCATCCACACCGCCATGCGCTACAGCGTCTTCGCCGGCGGCAAACGCATTCGCCCGATACTTTGCCTCGAAACCGCGCGAATATTTTCGTCGCAAGCGGACGGCGCCGTCGAAGTCGGCTGCGCGCTCGAACTCATTCACACTTACTCGCTGATTCACGACGATCTTCCCGCGCTCGACAACGACGATCTGCGCCGCGGCAAACCCACAAATCACAAAGTATTCGGCGAAGCCGCGGCCATCCTGGCTGGCGATGCCCTGCTCACTCTCGCGTTTCAAAGCCTGGCCATGGCTCCGGTCGAGCCACAGCGCCGCCTCGCCATTCTCGCCATGATCGCCGAAGCCGCCGGCACCGACCGCGGCATGATCGGCGGCCAGGTCGCCGACCTCGAAGCTGAAGGCAAACCCGGCGATAAAGGCATGCTCGAATATATTCACCGGGCCAAAACCGGCGCGCTGATTCGGGCCTCCGTGGTCGCCGGAGCCATCGCCGGCGGCGCCGATCGCAACGATCTCGGCCGCCTCATGAACTTCGGCGAAAATATCGGCTGGGCGTTTCAAGTCGTAGACGACATTCTCGACGTCGAAGAATCCTCCGCCGCCCTGGGCAAAACCGCCGGCAAAGACAAGGCCCAGAACAAAGCCACCTACCCGGCCCTCCACGGCCTGGAAGTTTCCCGCGACATCGCCGCCGACCTGGAAGCCAAAGCCCTAAAAGAATTGGAATTCTACGGCCCCCGCGCCGACCACCTCAAACAACTAGCCCAATTCTTGGTAGCCCGCCGCGCCTAAGCGCAGCGCGACGCGCGACACTTCTTCCTCGCCACGCGCGAAGGTCCGCGTCACCGCCTTTGGCCGTCATCCAGAGAACCGCAGCGACGAAGGACCTCTCTTCGATTGCTGCGACTCCGTCGCATGTTATTCTGCGTTCTCCGAATAACATGAAGTCTGCCGCGAAACCCAAAACCCGCCTCGATGTCCTAATCTTCGCACGCGGCCTAGCCCCTTCCCGCGAACGCGCCCAAGCCCTCCTCCTCGCCGGAAACGTCCTGGTCAACGGCCAAAAACTCTCCAAACCCGGTACCCAGGTCCCCACCGACGCCCGCATCGAACTCATCGGCGAACCACAAAAATACGTCAGCCGCGGTGGCCTGAAACTAGAAGGAGCGCTCTCCGACTTCGCCCTCTCCCCCGCCGGAAAAATCTGCATGGACATCGGCAGCTCCACTGGCGGCTTCACCGATTGCCTGCTGCAAAATGGTGCACTCCAAGTTTTTGCCGCCGACGTCTCCATCGATCAACTCGATTGGAAGCTAAGCCGGGATCCACGAGTCACCAAAATAGAAAGAAACGCGCGCTACCTCAAACTGGAAGATCTGCCGTCCACCGACCTAGCCTCGCTGCCAACTCTAGTAACCATGGACGTCTCCTTCATCTCCGTCTCGAAAGTTCTTCCCGCAGTCGCGCCGGTAGCCGCACCTCACGCCGATTTCCTGATCCTCATCAAACCCCAATTCGAACTGGAGCGCGGCGAAATCGGCAAAGGCGGAATCGTCAAAGACGAAACCCTGCACCAAAAAGCCATCGAACGCGTGCAATCCGCCGCCCACGCCGCAAATCTCGACCTGCTCGGCGTTAAGCCCAGCCACCTCCCCGGCACCGAAGGCAATCTGGAATTTTTTCTCCACGCCGGCAAGCGCGCCGAGCATTCCAAGTAACAACGTCATGCGGTGTAGCGGCGGAGCTGCTGCAGACTGGGAATCTTGGCAGGGCTCACGCGCGGCGTCCGGTAGAGGCCAGGATCATTGCCCCTAATTTATACATCGCAAGTATTCATCGTGCGCAGATCCGAATTCAACCTGCTTCGTTGGATTTTCCTCTGAGGCGATGCGGCGGAACGACCGCGGTATTAGCGGTGTGCCGGCCTTCGAGGATGTGAGTAGCAGGCGCCGTCTGAGCGGCCACGAACTGGGGCTTGGGGAATTCGATAAATGTCATGCCGGGTGCAGGACATCCGCGGCAGGGAATGAACCCGCAGTAGACGCCGAACGCCCGGCGCAGAAAGTTCCACGCGACGCGCTACTGCACGGTAATGACCACGCTGGTCATTGCGGTTTGTGCGCCTAGTGTGGCGGTGATCGTGACTGTGTAGTTGCCCGCCGGCGTGCCGTTTACCGGCGGCGGGGTGTTGCTGCCGCCACCACAGCCCGCGAACAAGAGCGCGCCAACCAGAGCCGCCGGACGCAGAAACTGTCTTGCCCGAGAATTTTTCGCCAGCAAAGCGAGGCTCATCATCGCGAGAGCGATGATCATCATTCCCCGCGGCGCTGCCGGAAGAGTCGGCATTCGCGGAAATTTCCCCGGAATAAAACCCGAACTGCGCGCCGTGGTGGTGACGGTCAGCGTGGTTCCGCTGATCGAGCAAGTTCCCTGGGGAATCGTGCAACTGGCTTTGAGCGTCGGCGGCATCGCAAATCCGGTCACCATAATTGGCGCCGTAATGGTGCTGCCTGCCGGAGTTGGCGGCGGTGTCTGCGGCACGGTAATCGCGGGATTCGCGGTGAACGTGGCGGTGACGCTGGTGTTTGCAGTGAGCGCGAAGGTGCACACCGCGTTGGTGCTGCCCGGGCAAGCTCCCGCCCAGCTAGTGAATGTCGCGTTCGCGCCGGGAACGGCCGTCAGGGTAATCGATGTGCCGGAGGCGAAACTTGTTCCCGACGGTGTTTGCTGAATCGTGCCGGGTCCGGAGACGATCGTAGCCAGCGTAAAAGTATTCGTGAACGTTGCA
>Ga0302178_10003796_pt1 | contig 11194 bp, 16 predicted proteins | sample I_Palsa_E1_3_FD_198790 | JGI IMG/M metagenome (GOLD analysis project Ga0302178, IMG submission 198790) | Peat permafrost microbial communities from Stordalen Mire near Abisko, Sweden - I_Palsa_E1_3 | ecosystem: Environmental > Terrestrial > Soil > Palsa > Peat permafrost | place: Sweden... | reverse complement strand
CGCTAACGCTGTCATGGTTCGTTCCTGGCATGGTTCATGGTCGAACTTACGCAATCAGCCTGCTCGGATAAATACCATTAAGGTGAATACACTGTCTTGTTAGCGCGAATAATCACAACAACGCTTTGTGCAATAAGGCTTTGCCCGATATTGCGATGCGGCGCAAATGCTGTAATCGCTTCATTGAACGTTTTAATGGCGTCGATAGCGGCGCCATCTAGCGAGGCTCACGCGCGAGCGACGATGGCGGCATGAATGGTTTGTATGGATTACGTAAGGTGTCAAGTTTCGCTACAGCCCGTGGAATGAGACTTGCGTGGGTCCATACTAGATACATACTTACAACGTTGAACGAGGTGTTCGTGAAGAAAAGCAATATTGCTGTTGCAGTGCTATTTACAAGCTTGGGTCTGACGGCCACGGCGTTTGCCCAAAACAGTCCCGGCGGCCCAGGTTATCAAGGTGGACAGCAACAGCGTCCGGGCGGTCCCGCCATGCAGGGCCACAACGGCGGCGGTTTTCAGGATCAACGCCAGGATCACGGCCCGCAGGGCGGTCCAGGCGCCCAGGATCACAACAATGGCCGTCCGCCCATGCCAATGCATGCGGACAATGGCCCGGGACGCAGCGGTCCCGGTGGTCCGCGTAGCGAAGGTCCGCGTGATTGGCACCGCGGAGACCGCTTGCCGAGCGACTATCGTGATCGCCAGTATGTTGTCGATGATTATCGCGGCTATGGATTGCGTCAGCCTCCGCGCGGGTACCGCTGGGTGGGCGTGAACGGCGACTACGTGCTTGCCGCCATTGCGACCGGCGTGATCGCGCAGATCGTGCTGAGCAACGGGCACTAAGCTTCCACTTGCGGAACGCTTCGTAGAGAATCAAACCGAGAGCTGAGTCGACAAGGCCGGCCCAAGCGTGAGCTTGGACCGGCCTTGTTTTATGTGCGTGGCATAACCCTCCAGCGCCACCGCCGCGCTACACCTTTGCAGTATCGGTAATTGCCTTCACCACGCGTGCCAGCGCCTTCAATGCCACGTCGGGCGAGTCTTCAAACTGTGCGCCCACGATGGCGCCATCGACTGCCATGGCTAATGCCCGCGCATCGGCCTTCGCGGTTCTCGACGACGCCGGCAGCAGCGTCCTGATGACCGCGGCCATGTCCAGCTTGTGACGCCGCGAAATATCGACCGCTTCGGGCAGGGTCCCGCCCACTTCCACCACCGCGTTGATGAATGCACACCCGCGATACGCATCGCTTTCGAACCACTCTGCCAGCGCCGGCACCAGCGCATCCGCGTCGGCGCCATGACGCGTCACGGCATTGTCGAACCACGTCATCCAGTTGCGGTGCCTATACTCCAGGAACGCAACGATCAGATCATTTTTTGCTGGATAGTAGCGATAAAACGTCTTCTTTGCGACGCCCGATTCCGCGATCACACGATCGATTCCGGTCGCACGAATACCATCCCGATAGAACAGCGCGTGGGCCGTGACAAGAATGCGCTCGGCCGGTGAGAGGTCCGCCAAAAGCTCTGTATTTTCTGAATGAATGTCCATAGCGGATCATTGTAGACAGGTCTGTCTCCCTGCGCTAGAGTGAGGCAGTAGACAGATCTGTCTACTTTCTTATCATCCTATCGACTGACAACACAATCGACACTACGTCATCGGTCAATCAAAGCTCCACGATCAAAAGGAAACGCCATGGAAAGCAAACCGCCGTTCCCGCCATTCGATGTTGACACCGCCCGCCAAAAGGTCCGTCTCGCGGAAGACGGCTGGAATTCCCGCGACCCGAAGCGGGTTGCCCTTGCATATAGCGAAGACACACGCTGGCGCAATCGCGCAGAGTTTGTGTCGGGACGTGCTGAGGTGGAGGCGTTCCTGGCGCGCAAATGGGCGCGTGAACTGGACTACCGGCTGATCAAGGAGCTGTGGGCGTTCACCGGATCTCGGATTGCGGTGCGCTTCGCTTACGAATGGCACGATGATTCCAAAAACTGGTTCCGCAGCTACGGCAACGAGAACTGGGAGTTCAACGCAGCTGGCTTGATGACGTATCGGCACGCGTGCATCAACGACTTGCCGATCAAGGAGTCCGAGCGCAAATATCACTGGCCGCTGGGTCGCCGTCCCGACGATCATCCCGGCTTGAGCGACCTGGGCTTCTGATTGCAGCAAGCGTCGGCGGCGTGGCAATTGAAAGGCAATCTGGCCTTCCATTGTCCCTGCCGTGCAACTCGAATCAAGCAACGGTCGCCCGGATTTGCGTTATTGTTGGGCCAATGCCGCGTGACACAGAAAGTACTTATGGTTGTCACGCCCTACGGGTAGACTCGCGCGGTGCAAGAGGGCCGTCGGGCGCAGCCCGACCCTTTTCGCTTCATCGGGGAACACAAATGGAAGATCGCGTCGAGCAGGACGAACCTACGCAAACCACGGCAGACGGACTGACGCGGCTCGCGACGAGCATCGTCGAATTGCTGGGCGAGCAAGCCATCGACAGTCGTCTGGGAGCCAAATTGCTCAAACGGCTGGAAAAAGAAGCGAAGCTGGTAGAAGAATCCGGGCCGCAACCGCTGAACAAGACTCAAAAACGCAGTTTGCGCGACGCGCTGGATGGACTCGAACACGCAGTGCGTCAGGTCGATGCAAATCTGTTGGTATCGGCGAACGCAAAACTACGCTCGACGGACGAATCTTCCAGCAAAAAGGCCAAAACGAAAGCCTGAAACCGGACCGGCCATCGCCCTGCGAAGCCCGCGCGGCGTTAGTTTTAAGCGCGTCTGGCTTTATCGGACAAGAGATTTGGCGGTTTTTTCACCATGCCGACACAAACCGTTCGCAGCAAACGAGCAGGATGGCGCGGAAAATGCTGCGTTTGCTGCACATGCATAAATCTGAGCGGTCATGGTTCCAGTCTCTTCTACCCCAAACTGCGTGTTGTGGACCGATCGGAACGTCGAAGCGGACGCCGAGCGCTGGCGCATTCTGGTTGTCGACGACAACGCGGCCAGCGCCGAAGGCCTTGCCGCGGCGCTGAGCGCGGACGGTTGTGACGCGCGTTATGTGCTGAGCGGCGTCGACGCGCTGCAGGCTATTGACGGCTGGGTGCCGCACGTCGTGGTGCTCGATATCAGCATGCCGGAGCACGATGGTTTTGCTACCGCGCGGGTTCTGCGCAGGATTTCTCCCACCCGAAACGCTGGAATCATTGCTTTTACGGCACTCGGCGAGGATTACGTGCGTTCAAAGGGTCTGCACGCAGGGTTCGACGGTTATTGCCAGAAGGGCAATGCGCCCGGTGTTTTGGTCGACCTGATCAGCCGGCTGGTTCAGGTTCATTGAACGTTCCCTGACATTCAATGGGGTTTCGTTGGACGACCGATTGAAATTTTATCGGTTTCGCCAGGTCCGGCCCCTAAAAATCGTTCTTACCGCAACTTCCGGGTGAGCCTTTTCCAGGCTCGCTCGCGTCTATTTTCCCCGGTCCGTACGTCCTCCCATTATTGGCTTATTGCGAAAAGTGTATTGAAGTTTATGGGGATAAAAAACCGATAGTAGGGGTATACACTGCATTTCATCGACGAAGCAGCCACCGAAAGAAGTTTGACGCTGCGACGCCTTCTGAACCAGTCGAAAGTCCAACGTATATCGGAGCTCACCATGAAAAAGAATCTTCTCGCATCGTTACTCATCGCCGCTACTGCTTCTATCGCTGTTCCGGCATTTGCCAGCGGCTACGGTCCGGCACCTTCGTATCGCCCGTCGGTTGGCGCTCCAGTTTCGCAACAAGGCCTGAACACACAAACCATCGCTGCACAAAACAACGCTGATGCGAATGCCTACGGTGGCGCACGCACCTCGGTGTCGCAATCGGGTTCAAGCCGCGACCGTACGAACAACGCGCAATCTGTCTTCTTCGGTCAGTAATTCCGTAGCTCTCAGGCTCCTACGCGCACGGCCGGCACTACGCGCGCCGTCGTGATCGCGCCAAGCCTGGTGATCGAGTAGTACCGAAACGCACAAACGCCCGCTGAACGAAAGTTCAGCGGGCGTTTGTGTTTGTGCGTGAAAAAGAATCGCTTCAGGTGCCTGTCATCTTGAGTGCATCGCGCATCACCGCCGCCAGTTCTCCCGCGGCAAACTTGGCCACATAAGCGTTCGCGCCCACTTTGCGCACGTGCTCCTCGTTCGCCGATCCAGACAACGACGAATGGATCACAACGGGAATCGCCTGCATGCCGGCATTCGCCTTGATACGGCGTGTCAGCGTAAATCCGTCCATTTCCGGCATTTCGAGGTCGGTCAGGACGAGTGCGATTTCATCCGCGGCACAGCCGCCATGTTTTTCAGCCTTGCTCTGCAAGTCTTCCAGCACGTTCCACGCTTCCTGGCCACTCTTGGTCATGATGAACTGCACGCCCATCGCGGTCAGGCTTTGTTCGATCAGGCTGCGCGCGACGCCCGAGTCGTCGGCGGCAAGCACCTTGGTCCCCGGTTTCAGAACCAGCCGGCCGGTGCTCGATTCATTGATCTCCACTTGCGTCGATGGCAGCACGTCACGCAGGATCTGTTCGACATCGAGTACTTGCGCGAGTCGCGAGCCGTCCACGTTGCCGTCGAGGCGCGCGAAGCTGGTCACCGTGCGCCCGCTCGAATGCGATTCCGCAGATAAAACCTGATTCCACTCCAGCCGTACGATGTCATCGACTTCTTCGACGGCAAAACCTTGCGTCGTGCGCGCGAATTCGGTGACAAGCAGGATCTTGAGACCGTTCTTCGGCTGGCAACCGGTGACCTGCGCCAGATCGATCACGGGGATGATCTGGCCGCGGATATCGGCGACGCCAAGAATCTCCGGGTTTGCGCCGGCGACCACGGTGATCGGCGGCATCGCGAGGATTTCGCGCACCTTGAACACGTTGATGCCGTATAGCTCGCGTTGTTCGGAGTCCGGCGCTTCGCCCAGGCGAAACAGGAGCAGTTCGAACATGTTGTTGCCGGCGAGCCGAACCCGCTGTTCGATGTCGTGTTGTGAACTGCTCAAAGTGGTTCTCCTGATCGATTTATGCCGCGCTTCTAAATAGCCGGTTCCTGATTAGCGGCGCGGTGCGGAGAAACTGAAGCACTTTTCGGCGCATTGTGACGGGACTGTTTCATACCGGTCGAAAACGCGCGTGCGGCAGTATCGGGATAGACCCTCGGACGGTTAAAAAGCAGTGTTTTCCAGCGTTCACGCGGCAGGTGTCTGGCCTATACTTTTTGAATGGGCTGGGTAATATGAATGTAAGGCGCGGGATGCCAGGCGAATGGTTCAACGCGGCGGGCTGGGAAGTGTCAGCCAACGTGCCGCGCTCGGGCGCCGGCTACCCATCCCTGTGGAACGGCCCGCCATTCGGCGGGCGTCGCGCGGTCAACGGAGGCGTTCGATGGCAACAGTCGCACAAGTTCTTAATTCGAAACCCGATCACACCATCTTCACGATCGCCGACACGGCATCGGTCTACGAGGCCATCGCGATGATGGCGGAGAAGCACATTGGCGCTTTGATCGTGACTCACGGCGAAGCGATTGTCGGCATCATGACCGAGCGCGATTACGCGCGCAAAGTGGTGCTGATGGATCGCGTCTCACGACAGACGCCGGTGCGCGAGATCATGACCTCGCAAGTGCGTTTCGTGCGTCCGGACCAAACCACGGACGACTGCATGGCCTTGATGACCGAGCGACGCATGCGGCACTTGCCGGTGATCGATGGTGAAAAGCTGGTGGGCATGATTTCAATCGGCGATCTGGTGGCGAATATTATCTCCGAGCAGCAGCTCACCATTCATCAGCTCGAGGGATATATACGAGGCGAGCACATGTAGCTTGCCCGGGAGGGATGCAGCGCGGCGTGAAGACGCCGCGCTGTGTTTTATGGTTGTTGCCGCTGCATGTGTATCGAGTTCATGCGGTTCGTGTCATCTCGCGTCGTCCGCCTTCCTTCCGTCAAAACCCGCTGCGGCGGTTTCGTTCACGCAATCATCTTGTAAGCTAATTGATATAATTGTCAGATGCTGCGCATGGCCCTGATACCCTGGGCCTGACGTTGACGCGTCCGATCCATCGCCAAGTTGCATTTGGCCCTGACCTTAGAGGAGCGCCGTTCATGACGCCCCCCGATCTTTCCCTTTCCCCTTCGTATACAGGTTCCGCTGGTCATGAGCCGCGCGTCATCGCTGCGGACGCACCGTTTATTGTCGTGATGAACGCGGGTTCGGGACGCAAGCAAAGCGACAAAACGCGCGCTGCGCTCGAAGAGACCCTCGGGAGAGCCGGGCGCCAGTTTGACGTTCGCCTGGTCGAGCAACCTTCCCGACTCGCCGATACCGCGCTCGAGGCGGTACACGATGCGAAATCGCGAAACGGCGTGGTGGTCGGCGCAGGCGGCGACGGCACTTTGTGCGCAGTGGCGCAAACGGTGCTCGGCAGCGGGTGCGCGTTTGCGGTGCTGCCGCGCGGCACATTCAACTATTTCAGCCGAAACCACGGCATCCCTGCGGACCCCGCCGAATCCATTCCTCTTCTGCTCAACGCGCGAGCGTTTCCGGTCCAGGTCGGCTTGGTGAACGAGCGCATTTTCCTCGTCAATGCGAGTCTCGGTTTGTACCCGAAGCTGCTGGAAGACCGCGAGATCTACAAGCGGCAGTTTGGCCGCAGCCGCCTGATCGCTCTGTTGTCCGCGGCCGTGACGCTGCTACGTCCGCACCGGCATTTGCGCTTGCACATCGAGCACGATGGCACAATGCATGAGGTTCGGACGTCAACGCTCTTCGTGGGTAACAATCGCTTGCAGCTAGAACAAATCGGCATGGCGGAAGCACCACAACTGGAACGCGGTTTGCTGGCCGCGATTGCGCCACGGGCAATCGGGCGCCTTGCGCAACTTGGCCTGACGCTGCGGGGCGCGGCAGGCCGGGTGAGCGATGCGGACAACGTGATCAGTTTCGCCTTCAGGCGCATCACAGTGACGCATCCATCTAAACGTCAACGGCCTGTGAAGGTTGCGACCGATGGCGAGATAAACTGGATCACTCTGCCGCTCGAATTTCGTGTTGCCCCGGAGCCGCTGTTCCTGCTCAAGCCCGAGGCCGACGTGGCCAATGCCAATCGCTCATGACCCTGTTGCTCCAGATTTCAGATCCGCACTTCGGTACCGAACAACCACCAGTCGCGGCAGCGTTGCTGCGTCTCGCTAATACGTTGCGGCCTGATCTCGTTGTCATGTCCGGCGACATCACGCAACGCGCCAGGCGTGCACAATTCAGCGCCGCGCGGGCATTCGTCAAATCATTCGGTGCGACGCCTTTTGTTGTCGTGCCGGGCAATCATGACATTCCGCTGTACAACCTCTTCGCGCGCGTTGCACACCCGTATGCCAATTTCCGGCGCGTGTTCGGGCACGATCTCGAACCCGTGTTCGAATCGGCTGAGCTGCTGGTAATCGGTGTGAATACTACGCGGGCACATCGTCATCAGGATGGCGAAGTATCGGAGCAGCAAGTGGAACGCGTGGTCCGCCGGCTCGAACATGCGGCAGCGCGGCAACTGCGGGTTGTCGTTACGCATCAGCCTCTTGTGGCGGCGCGTGCCAATGATATCCGGAACCTGTTGCACGGCCGCGAACATGCGGTTGAACGTTGGTCGCAAGCAGGCGTGGACCTGATCCTGGGCGGTCATATCCATCTCCCGTATGTGACGCCGCTGCATGTTGCGTACAAGGACTTGCCGCGTCAGATGTGGGCCGTACAGGCGGGAACCTCCTTGTCGTCGCGCGTGCGCGGGAACGTGCCCAATTCGGTGAACGTGATTGACTACGACGCGTCCACTATGGGCGCACGTCGTGCGGTCGTTGCGCGCTGGGATTTCAATCAGGCGAGTGCATCGTTTGAACCCAACATGCAGCACGAACTCGACCTGGATAGCGAGTCACTCAAGACGCCATCAACGATGTTCTTATGAAGCAGATCGAAGGGCGGTATGTCGGCGACGCGCAGGTACCGGCCGTCGTGGCGTCAATCCTGAGGGTGTATCGACAGTTCGGGAAAGCCGGTGCGCGGATCGAGTTCGCGTGAGAAGCGTACACGGTCCAGACAAACCATGAGGATTTCCGCTGTCGTGCGCACAATGCATCCCGCCGATACATGACCGCCGACCACACGGCCTTCGGCATTCGAGACGCTCATGTGAAGATGCGCGCCGTCAGCTGAAAGTGAGCCGGCCAGCGTCAGGATTTCGAGGTCACCGTCAAGCCGGGTCGGCTGGTCGAGGCCTGCATAACGCAGGTTCGCCACGCTCAGGCTGCCGATGCCCTGCATCACGAACGCGGCGCCCATGGCCTGGTCCCGCGCGATTGTCTCAAGCGCGGCGCGCAGGTCGTCGCCGGGAACAAGGCGCACTGGAAGTGTTTGCATGAGGGAATGCCCAAGGCTACGCAATGCATCAATGATGGCATGATGATTCCGGTTTCGCGCATCGACCTCCAATCAAACTGACATTTCCCATGACAACCGAACTTCATATCCTCGCCTGGACGCTTGTCCTTGCCCTTATTCAGGTGCTGCTGCCGTCGGTGGTGCGCAGCCGCGAAACCGGCTTGGGATATAACGGCGGACCGCGTGACCAGGCAGGGCCGCCGGTCGGCAAGCTGACCGGCCGTCTGATGCGCGCCCAGAGCAACCTGTTCGAGACCTTGCCCGTGTTCGCTATCGCCATCCTGATCGCGCACATGGTTGGCCGCGAAGGCACGCTAACGCTTTACGGCGCGTGGTTGTACATTGTCGCCCGCGTGGTCTACGTCCCCTTGTACGCGGCAGGGATCCCGTTCCTGCGTTCGCTCGTATGGATGGTCTCGCTTTTCGGCATCATTCTTGTTCTCGTCCCTATTATCTGAAACCATCCGAAACCGGAGTCCAGTCAATGACCGCTTTGCTCACCACCATCGACGTGGAAACTGCGCCGAATCCCGAGTTCGCCGTGATCCTGATGCACGGCCTGGGCGCCGATGCCAACGACTTCATCCCGCTGGTGCCCGAGCTTCGCCTGGGCGACTTGCCCGCCGTGCGTTTTGTGTTTCCGAACGCCACCGAAATGCCGGTTACCGGCAACAACGGTTATGTGATGCGGGCGTGGTACGACATATTGTCGTTCGAAGGGGTGAACCGCCGGGTCGATGAAGCCGGTTTGAAGGCGTCGTGCGAGCGGATTCGCGAACTGATCGCGCGGGAGAACGAGCGCGGTATTCCGACCTCGAAGATCTTCCTGGCGGGGTTTTCGCAGGGCGGGGCAATGACCTACACCGCGGGGCTCACGCATCCCGAGAAACTGGCTGGACTGATCGTGCTGTCCGGTTATGTGCCGTCGCCTGGTTTGATCGATGCGGCGTTCAGCGAAGCGAACCGCGACACGCCTATTTTCGCCGCGCATGGCACGCAAGACCCCGTGCTGCCGATCGAGCTGGCAGTTCAAGGCCGCGACTTCGCGCTCGCGCACGGTTGCAAGCTGGAGTGGCATACCTACCCGATGCAGCACTCGGTCTGTGCCGAAGAAATCGAGGCCTTGCGCGTGTGGCTAGGCGCAAGGCTGGGTGGTTAAAGCGCCTTGAACAAGGTGTTTTTATACAACTCGAGCATGCCGGCTGCATCTACGCCGATGCAGACCGATTGGGCCGGACGGTCGTCCCAGTCCGGCGCGGGAACGTGCATGGTCGAGGGTTTCTGTATCGTCTGACCGGTCGCGATACCGCTGGTCAGCACACGTACGGGACCCTTGCGCACCGTATAAAGATGCGGAGCCAGCACGTACGCCACGGCCGATGAATCGTGGACATAGATGCCTTCGAGCCCAGCGCTGTCGTGGTGGAACTGCGCGTAATGCCGCGATACGTCCCACACAAAACGGCCGGCCTCGCCTGCGCCATCGCGAATCGATGCAAGCCATTCGTTCGGCATGATCGTGTTTTGCGTGACGTCGAGGCCGACGAGCGTGACCGGCCATGCTGCGCCGAGCACGAGATCCGCTGCATCGGGGTCGCACAGGATGTTGGCTTCGGCCGCCGGCGATACGTTGCCGAGTACGCCGTCTATACCAAACGCCCCACCCATGATGACAACCTGCTTCACGAGTCCGGCAATACCCGGGTCGGCTTTCAGCGCGAGCGCCAGATTCGTCAATGGACCGACCGCGATCAGTGTCACATCACCCGGAAAAGCGCGAACCGTATCGATCATGAACTGATGCGCGGGGCGCGCGTCGAGCGTTGCATCGGCGGGCTGGCTCAGTTCGATATTGCCGAGTCCATTGTCGCCGTGAATCCAGCCAAGCGGCGCAGGCGGCGCACGATGCAACGGCGCTGCCGCACCGCGTGCCACCGGCACGCCGGGTGCAAAGCGCGAACGCAGATAGAGCGCGTTAGCCGTGGTCGTTTCTATGGTCGCGTTGCCGAACACGCTCGTGATGCCAAGCAGTTCGATCTCGGGATGCAGCGCCTGGAACACCAGCGCCATGGCGTCGTCGACACCCGGATCGGTGTCGTAGATGACCTTATGGGTTGTCATAGGTAAAACGCGTCGGGGAGTTGTTCGCGGGCGGTGGTGTCGCGGATCACGCCATTGAGATTGCCAAGGCGAATGGTCAACTCGGGGCCGCCCAGTTCAATGATCACCTGACGGCACGCGCCGCAGGGTGCAATGGGTCCGTCGGTGTCGCCGATTACGGCGAGCGCTGCGAATTGATCGCGGGCGTAACCTGCTGCAATCGCGCTGAAAAACGCCGTGCGTTCCGCACAATTGCATAATCCGTACGATGCATTCTCGACGTTGCAGCCATCGAACACGTTGCCATCTTTTGTTAGCAAGGCGGCGCCGACCTTGAACCTGGAATAGGGTGCGTAAGCGCGCTCGCGCGCGTTCTTCGCGCGTTCGAGCAACTCGTCCATCGTCATGATTTTCTCCTTAGTTCAGCGTCAGGAACATGCCCGCGATCGTCGCGCTCATCAGGTTCGAGAGCGTGGCGGCGAGCACGACGCGCAGGCCGTAGCGTGCCACTTCCGCGCGCCGCTCCGGCGCAACCGCGCTGAAGCCGCCGGTCAGCACGGCGATCGACGAGAAGTTCGCGAAGCCGCACAGCGCGAAAGACAAGATCG
>Ga0302178_10003795_pt1 | contig 11198 bp, 11 predicted proteins | sample I_Palsa_E1_3_FD_198790 | JGI IMG/M metagenome (GOLD analysis project Ga0302178, IMG submission 198790) | Peat permafrost microbial communities from Stordalen Mire near Abisko, Sweden - I_Palsa_E1_3 | ecosystem: Environmental > Terrestrial > Soil > Palsa > Peat permafrost | place: Sweden... | reverse complement strand
GGGTGGTCTTTGCCGATCTTGCCGGCCTTGGAGGCGCCGCCCGGGGAACCGAGGTCTTGGAAGAAGTCGACGTTGACCTTGTAGTATTCCTTCCACTGCTCGGGTACGTCGTCTTCGTAGTAGATCGCCTCGACCGGGCAGACAGGCTCGCAAGCGCCGCAGTCCACGCACTCGTCGGGGTGGATATACAGCATCCGGTCGCCCTCGTAGATGCAGTCAACCGGGCATTCTTCGATGCATGCCTTGTCAAGCACATCAACGCAGGGCTGCGCGATGATGTAGGTCACGGGTGGGCTCCTGTCGTCGTTCTGGTCCCTGCTGCTATCACAGTATGGCGGCTTCCCGCCGGTGCCGCTTCAGCCTGCGACAATAACGCCGCCCGGCTGATTCTTCTTGGTGCTGTCACGCTGCCAGCCCATACTGCCATCCGCCGCCTTCCACTCATAACCGGCGTACCGTACTTCGCTGATCCCGTAGGCCTGCGCGTTCGCGACCAGCCAGCCGGCCACCGTCCAGGCCGCGCCCCGCTCACCGGGCACGACCGAGACGCTTCCGTCCTTTCCCGACGCCGAACGATCCGTGGTGATCCTGGCCACAACCGCTCGTCGCCCCAGTGGCCCGAACGTCTGAGTGAGTCCCCGCACCGCGCCGGCCAGCTCCAGATCCGCCTTCCGCGGTGGCTGATACCAGCAGGACACCCCGTGCGGTGAGCTGCCGGTGAAGTAGCCGGCCAGCTCCGCCGCCATAGCCGCCCACTGCCCGTAGGCGGCTCCGTCCGCGCTGTGCTGCACGTCCTGCGCCGCCTTCGCGACCGGCATCCGCGTGTAGTCGTGCACGTCCACCAGGGCAGCGAAAAACCTGGTCGTGGCGTAGACGGGGTTCTCGATTTCGCGGGTCGTGCCCCAGCCTTGCGAGGGCCGCTGCTGGAAGACGCCGACCGAGTCGCGGTCGCCGTAGTCCAGGTTCTGCAGCTGCGTTTCCTGCAGCGCGGCGGCGTAGGCGATGGTGACCGCCTGCCTCGGCAGCTTGCGCCGGGCCGCGACGCCCGCGATGGTGGCCGCAATGCCGGCCTGGTCGACGTCGAGCGAGACGGCCTGCGGGCCGGTGCCCGCCTGGCAGCCGGGCAAGAGGGCAACGGGCGGGCTGACCTGCTGGAAGCTGTGGTAGATGAGGTAGCAGGCCACGGCGAGCAACAGGACGAACGCGGTGCCGATGATGGCTGCGCGCCGCGGCCGGTTCCGATTGGGCGGCACATCAAACCGTACCGCCCCGGCCATAGCGCTAAGCTCCCGGCGCCGAACTACCCCGCGCAGAGGAGCCGGCCGGGCTGGCTACCTTATGTACACGATGAACGGAAATTCAGAGCCGCACCGTAGGGTCCGTCGCCAGGGACCCGCCACGCTGCGCGGCAAGCAGATACCGGCGACAACCACCGATCAGCGCCTGCTGGACCGGCGCGGGCCTGCCGACTGGGTGCACACCGATCCCTGGCGGGTGCTCCGGATCCAGGCCGAGTTCGTGGAGGGCTTCGGCCTGCTGGCCGAGCTCGGACCCGCGGTGTCGATCTTCGGTTCGGCCCGGACCGCCCGGGGCAGCGGCGACTACGAGATCGCCGAACGCATCGCCACCGGCCTCGTCCACGCCGGCTATGCGGTGATCACCGGCGGCGGCCCCGGGATCATGGAGGCTGCCAACCGGGGCGCGGTCATGGGCGGCGGTGTCTCCGTGGGCCTGGGCATCGAGCTGCCGACCGAAATGGGCCTGAACGATTACGTAGAGGTCGGGCTGGAGTTCCGCTACTTCTTCGTCAGGAAGACGGTCTTCATCAAGTACTCGCAGGCGTTCGTGGTGCTGCCCGGCGGTTTCGGCACCATGGACGAGCTATTCGAGGCGCTTACCCTGGTCGCCACCGGCAAGATCACGAAGTTCCCGATTGTGCTGGTGGGCCGGGAGTACTGGTCCGGATTGCTGTCCTGGCTCCGGGACACGATGCTCGCCAAGGCGAACATCGGTCCGGCGGAGCTTTCGCTGATCAGCCTGGCCGACGAGCCCGATGAGGTGGTCGCCATCATCCGTGAGGCCCACCACGGCTCGGCCTGGGCGCCCAAATAGCCAGTCGCCACCGCTCTCCCTCGCGTCTCCCTCGCGTCTCCCTCGCGCAACGGTGCCACATCCCTCCGTCCCCCGCGCGAACCGGCTGCACCATCAGTACGCTCCGACCCGTGCGCCTCAGTCCAATTTGTATGGTTGTGACACCGTAAACAGCCTCTTGTGCACGTTGCCGCAACCACACCACTACGTATCCCGCCCCGGCCCCCGAACAAGCCCGCCGGCTGGGTCACGGCCCGGTCTTATGCCCGGGCCCCTCGTGCCTAGGCCAGCCCGCGCAACGTCCAGGCGGGTCGGCGGAGGCCGAGAATGGACTCGGTCATGTCGAGGCAGCGGCGGATCTCGACAACATGCCGGGTGCGGATCACCTTAGCGCCGGTCCACGCGCACACCGCCGCGATCGCCTCCGCCCGGGCGAGCGACCCTGTTCCCTGGTCCAAGGTTCCCTGGTCCAAGGTTCCCCCGTCCAAGGTGACCAGCGCGGCCCATCCGGATCGCGAGGCCTCCGCGACGTCGTCGGGCGCGGTCGCCAGGAGGATGCGCTCCGGCGCGATCCCGCGCTGGACGGCGGTGGCCGCCGTGCCGGGGTCCCGGCAGATCAGGCCCGCCCCAGCGCGAGCCGCCAGGGTGGCGTCGTGCACGATGTCGGCGCCCACGCCGTGACCGCAGATACCCACCTCGGGCACCGCCTCCCTGATCTGAAGGATCAGCGTGTCGTCCTCGCCCACGTCGACCAGCGCGGCTCCGGCCAAGGCCGATGCCACTGCTTCGGTGACGGTGGACACGGGTGCCAGCACCGCTATTGGAGTTGAGTATCCCCACCGAAGCGACATCACGGGTTGAGCATGGCACGATTCATATGTGCCTGTTGTATTCCTCATCGTGGTCGTCGCCGTGCTCGCCGGTGTTTTTCTCGCCGCTACCGGACGTGGCGGCGAGCTGGCCTACGAGCGCGCCGATCACGCACCGCTCGATCTCGGACCGGTATCCGCCCCCGACGTCGCCATGCTGCGCCCGCCGACGGCCATGTGGGGCTACAACATGCAGGTGACAGACGAGGCCCTTGACCTCATCGCCCGCGCGATGCGCGACCGCGACGTCACGATCGCCTACCTGCAGCAGCAGCTCGAGAACCGTGTCTCCGCAGACCTGGGCCCTCTCCCGGTCCGCCAAACTGCCGGGCACCCCGCCGCGGCCGAGGCTCCCCCAGCGGCCGGGAACCCCGAGGCTTTCCCGACGGCCGGGAACCCCGAGGCTTTCCCGACGGCCGGGAACCCCGAGCCCCCGAGCCCCCGAGCTGCCAAGGCCCCTGGAGTCCTCGTAGCCCCTCTGCCCCCAAAGGCCGCCCAGCCTTCGGCCACCGCTCCGCCCCCGGAAGCCACCCAGCCCACCCAGCCCACCCAGCCCGCTCAGGCAACTCAGGCAACTCAGCCTTCGCAGACCCTTCCGGACTGGTACGACGCGCAGACCCTTCCGGGCTCGTTCGACGCGCAGGGCCCGCAGGGCGCGTACGACACGCACGGCTGGTGGGCCCAGCAGGAGGAAGCCGCGCGCGAAGAAGAGGCACGGCGTCAGGCCGCCGCCCAGGAAGCCGACCAGGCCCTGCCTGATGAGGCCAGCCCGCTCGACGCCGGTGCACCCGAGACCGACCCGCTCGAGGCGGACCCGCTCGGGCCCGACCCGCTCGAGGCGGACCCGCTCGAGGCCAGTGCACCAGAGGCTCGCGCACCCTCCGGCCCAACCGCAACGGTGCCCAACCCAGTGATCACGTCCGCAGCCGGAACCGCCGCCTCCTCAGACCATGGCGATCGGCCCGCAACCAGCTCCGTTCAGCCGGTCCAGCCGAACGATGACACTATCGCCGGGACGGAGGAACAGGCTTGGTAAGCGACCAGCCACCCCCGGAAGCGACAGCACCGGACGCGACAGCACCGGACAAGGGCGCGGTCCCGGGAGCAGACGGCAAGCTGCGCTGCCCATGGGGCTTGAGCGCCCCGGAGTATGTCGCTTACCACGACGAGGAGTGGGGCCGCCCGGTCCGGGGTGATACGGCCCTGTTCGAACGGCTCAGCCTGGAGGGTTTCCAGTCCGGGCTTTCCTGGCTGACGATCTTGCGTAAGCGGGAGAACTTCCGGGCGGCCTTCGCCGGATTCGACGCCTCGGCGGTGGCGGCCTTTGGTGAGCAGGACGTGGCCCGGCTGATGGCCGATACGGGCATCGTGCGGAACCGAGCGAAGGTCAATGCCGTTATTGCCAACGCACGGGCCATGCTGGACCTGCCCGACGGCCTCACCTCGCTGGTGTGGAAGTACGCGGAAGAAGGCCCTGCGCCGCGGACGCTGGCCGATGTGCCGTCGCAGACGCCCGCGTCCAAGGCGCTCAGTGTCGAGCTCAGACGGCACGGTTTCAGGTTCACCGGCCCGGTGACCGCGTACGCGACGATGCAGGCCTGCGGCGTCGTCAACGATCACCTGGCCGCCTGCTTCTGCCGGGCCGATACCCAGGCCGGGTAGACCCGCCCTCGACCCGCCGCAGCCGGTCCAGGTCCTCGAATCCGTTTCGCAGCGGGAAGCCTGCGCATCCTCGCCCGCCCGGTAGCGACCCTATCCCGCCGCCCGGCCCGCATATTATGCCGAACGGGCCCACCTCAAGCTCACGGGAAGGCAGGCAGCCATGAGCGGTGTGATCGTCACGGTCACGCTCAACGCCGCGCTGCACGTCGACTACGCCACGGGTGAGGTGGACGCCGAGGGTATCCGCCCGGTTTCCAAGCCCCGCTATCGGGCCGGCGGACGGGGTGTGACGGCCGCCAGGGTGCTCCGCGCCTTCGGCCATGATGTGCTCGCCGCCGGGCTGGTGGGTGCCGCGCCCGGCGAGCTGATCAGGGAAGATCTCGCTAGATCCGGGGTGCCGACCGCGTTCACGCTAATCCGCGGCGAATCCCGGCGCATCTTCCGTTTCGCCGGACTGGAGGGCGGCGACCCTGACGAGCAGGTCGTGCGGTTCGGAGAGCCGGGCCCGTTCATCACCACCGAGGAGCTGGGCCGGTTCGCGGCGGATTACCGGCGGCTGCTGGCAGGCGCCGCGGCCGTCGTGCTGTGCGGCAGCCTTCCTGACGGGCTGCCGCCGGATACCTATGGCTCGTTGGTGACCTACGCGGCCGAGGCCGGCGTTCCGGTGATCCTGGACGCGGGCGGCGAGGAGCTCAAGCACGCCATCGGCCACGGGCCCGACCTGGTGGTCGTCGAGACCAGCTCCGCCGACCCCGGTCTCGGCAACACCCTGATCCGGCTCGGCGCCGGAGCGGCCGCCGTCACCACGGGTCACGCGGTACACGTCGTCACCCCCGGCGGGGAGTGGACGGCTCAGGTAGCAGCTACGGATGCAGACGTGCGGTCCCATCCGTCCCGGGGCGCGCTGGTGGCGGGCCTGGTGCCAGGCCAGCTTCTCGGCTGGTCCTGGCCCGACCGGCTCAGGCACGCCCTGGCCCTAGCCGCCGGGGGCGCCCGAGTCGGAGCCAAGGTGCCAGGCGGGCCCGAAGGCCGGAGTCACGTCGACCTGGCCACCTACGAGCGGCTGCTCGACGTGGTGTCGGTCGAGGCGGGCTTAGTTTTCGGGCGCCTCCCCGGCGCGCATAAAAACGCGCGCAATGAAGAGCCGATACTTCAAGGCGTAAATGTATAGTTACTGAGAGTGTGCTGTGGTCTGGGCTCGGCTCACCATGGTCGTCAACTTCAGATCCCGGCCCACGTCAGTTCTAGACCCAGCTGGAATGGAGCCATCGTGTGCAGCTGGCGAATCTTGCTCGGAGGCGTTGCCTCGGCGGGCGTCCTCGCGGTCGGTGTCGCCGCGCCAACGTTGGCGCGGCCCGTATCGCATCCTCGCGACCCGTCGGCCTCCTCGCTAACGGGTAACCTGCCGGTCTCCTCGCTGACCCGGGTCGTGCCAGCTTCCCCGCTGACCCGGTTCGCGCCGACCTCCTCGATAGCCCGGGTCGCGCTGGCCCCCTCACTGACCCGGGTCGCGCCGGCTTCGTCGCCGACCCGGGTCCCGGCGTCCTCGCCGACCCGAGCGGCGTCAAACGGCTCGGCCGCCGGCCGCGGCGGCAGGACCGACACGCCCAGCCGCGCCACCAGCAAGCTTCCCGGTCTTTCCGCGGTGACTAGCGCCATCCCCGGCCTGTCCGCGGTGACCAGTGCCGTCCCCGCCCTGTCCGCGGTGACCAGGGTGCTGCCCGGCCTGAGCACCGCCGGGTCGGTCACCGGCGGCCCGGCTGGCGCCCGCCTGGTCACCGGCGCCGTGTTGGGCTTGGGCGGCGTGTTCGGCGGCGCCAAGCTGGGCTCGCCGCAGCCGTAAGACCTGTCCTTCGCTTATCCTGCACGGCATGAGCGTCCACGACAATGGTCCGGAGCCCGATATAGCCACCCTGTTCGCGCCTGTCGCCGTGGAGGAGACCTTCGCCGGAGTACTGGGCGAGGCGCGCGATGTGCTGGGCCAGCTTGATGACCCGGTAGACGCGGAACTATGGGGATCCGACCTGATCGGGGCTTTGAGCTCGTCCGCGGCGGGCCAGGCATCGCTGATGGATGCCCTCACCGGATCGCTGGTACCCGCGGCCGAGGCGGCCTCGACCCCGGAAGCTCTCGCCTTGCTGCGCGTCCTGGCCGCGGTGGGCGCACCGTCCCTGCGGGCCGCCGCCGGGCAGGCCGCGACGCGTGTCCGCGGCCGTGACGTGGCTGACCCCCTGTGGGCGGCGGCGGTCGGCCACCCGCAGGTTCGCGATTGCTGGCACTACGCCGATGTCGGCGGCCGCCAGGAGTCGCTCACTATGACCTTCGCCTATGGCGACAAGCAGCACGCGGTCAGCGTGCTGATCGACCATGGCTGCGGCGGCAAGATCAAGGACGCGTGGGTCGCTAAGGGGACCGAGTTGCGCGCCGACACCGAGCTGGCGGCCAGCAGCGACCCCCTGGTCGTGTTCGAGACGCTGGACGTCCCCGGGGCCCGCCTCCGCCTCGAGCGCGCCATCGGCGCCGGCGAGTGCCCGGAGCAGCCCGATCAGGTCGATGACGTGGTGGCCCACCGTGCTCTCCTGCGCGCCCGTCTCGACCTGCTGACCGAGCCCGCGGCTCCCTAGCCCCACGACCCAGCCACGGGACCGCGGCCACGTGACCGGCCGCTATCCGGCTTCGGCCAGGAATTCCCGAACCAGCGGGCGGATGAGGTCGGCCCGCCGCATGACGCCCATGTGGGTGGTACCGGGCAGGACCGCGAGCTGCGCGCCGGGGATCAGCCCGTGCATCTCTACCGCATGCTCGAGGCGGATGAAGTCGTGGTCGCCGAACACCAGCAGGGCCGGCGCACTGATACCGCCGAGCTGGTCGGCCGTCCAGCCCTTCATGTTCGCCACGGCCTGTGACGCCTTTGCCGCGAACGCCTCGAAGTGGCCCGGGTCAGGCGCGAGACGTTCGTAGGCGTCCCGCATCTGCCGGAAGTCCTCCGCGGTGGGCATGCGCGTCGAGGTCGCGTGCCGGGCCGGATCGGAGATCTCCTGGTGATATCCGTCGCCGGCGTAGCTGACGGATGCGAGGATGAGCCGGCCCACCCGGCCGGGGTGGTCCAGCGCGAGCTGCAGGGCCACGTGGCCGCCGAGGCTGAAGCCGAGCACGTCCGCCTGGTCGATGCCGAGGTGGTCGAGCAGGGCGGCCACGTCACCGGCCAGGTAGCGGAGCTCGATGTCGCGGTCGATGTCGGCGGTGCGGCCGTGCCCCTGCAGCTCGGCGGCGATCACCTGACGCTCGGCGACCAGGTCAGGCAGTAGCGGGCCGAAGGACGCCTCGATGGTCATCAGGCCGCCGGGCAGCAGCACCAGCGGCCGGCCCGTGCCGCGCACCTCGTAGTACATCCGCAACCCATTGACGGGCGCGTACCCGGTTGTTACTACCTGGCTCATGGTCGCATCCTCCGTAATCGTTCACCTTCCAGACGGCTGCGCCCGGCCGAACTCATCGGCCGGTCCGGACGGGCCTACGGGGTGAGCGCGAGCGTCGCTCCGCTGGCGTCCAGGAGCCGGTGCGGGCCGGGCGCGGCCGTCAGCCGGGCCGACCCGCCCCGGACCCTGGCGCACGGCCCCTGCGGTCCGGCCAGCGTCAGGCCGTCGGCATCGATGGCGACAAAGTCGCCCTCGTGGCGAAGCAGCACCGGGCCGTCGCGCTCAGCCGAGATCGCGACTAGGCCCGCCCGCAGGCCGTCGAGCACGTCGCCTGGCTCGGTTCCCGCGCACTGCACCCAGGTGGTCGGCCGTCCCAGCGGCGCATCGGATCCCGGCCGGTGCCAGTCGCTGCCGCCGACCGGAGTCGCGGTGGGGTCCCACGCCTGCCACCAGCCGAGCGGGGTGGTCCAGCGCAGGTCGAGCCAGCTCCAGTGCCAGACCTCGACCAGCGGCGGACGGCGGCGCATCGGGTGCACCCAGCTGACGGGCCCGGCGAACGGATGGTTGATGGACAGCAGGCCGCCGCCCGCCTCGGTGGCGTCCAGCCAGTCGTCGGGCGGCCGGCGGAAGTCGACCCAGCCGATATCGCCGAGCGCTCCTGCGTGCCCGCCGTCGGTTGTCACCTCCTGCCCGGGGAGCAGGGTGATTCCGTACCGCCTGGCCGCGGCGGGCAGTTCGGCGTGGTGGCTGATCGTGTTGTGGTCGGTGACCGCGATGAAGTCGAGGCCGCGTTCGACCGCCAGAACAGCCAGTTCTGAGACGGTCAGCACCCCGTCGGAGTGCACGGTATGCGCGTGCAGGTCACCCGCGAGCCAGCGTCGGCCCTCGCTGGCCGGCAGCGGCCGCCGGGCCGGCCGGTCGGCAGGCGAAGGCGGTGCGGGCGGCCGCCGCAGCTCCGCGCCGACCGGCCCGGCCGCGCCTGCCAGTGACCCTGCCCCGGCCGCCAGCGACCCAGTCCGCGGGAGGGCCTCGGCGGTCAGCTGGTAGCGCACGCCGTCGGGCGGAACGCGGTGCACGCCGATCATCACCTGCCATGTCCCGGCCTCGAGCTCGCCGGGCAGGTAACCGGGCGTGGCCGTCTCGCTAGTGATCACGAACGATTCGCGTGCGCTGCCGGACCAGCCGCGGAACCCGTTCGGGCCCAGGCAGCCGAGGTCGAGCACGGTTCCGCCGACCCGCTCGTAGTCAAGCTCGACCCGCAGCCCGGCCATCCCGGGCCCGACTTCTACTGGCAGGTAGTGCCAGGGAGCGGCGAAGCGGTCCTCTAGCGTCCACCGTCCGGTGTGCCGTGTGGAGTTCCCCATGCCATCAATCTAGATGGGGAAGGAACCGGTGCCGTCCCTGGTGGTGATCCACTGAAGCTCGGTGAAGTCCGCCATCGAGGCCGGGCCTGACCGACCCCAGCCGCTGTCCTTGACCCCGCCGAGCGGCAGCTGCGGCTCGTCGGCCACGGTCTGGTTGTTGACGTGCACCACCCCGGACTCGATCTGCCTGGCCAGCGCGAAACCGCGCTGGTTGTCTCCGGTGATCAGGCCCGCGCTCAGCCCGTACCTGGTGGAGTTGGCGATCGCGACCGCCTCGTCGGCGGTGTCCGCCGCCTGTGCCACCACCACCGGCCCAAACGTCTCCTCGGAGTGGATCCGGGCCCCGGCGGGTACCTCCGCGAGGATGGTCGGCTGGTAGCACGGCCCGTCCGCGCGGCCGCCCGCGAGGACCTTGGCGCCAGCATCAACGGCCTCACCGACCTCACGGGTCACGCGTTCCACCGCGGCCGCGTTGATCAGCGGCCCGATCACGGTGCCCGCGTCAGCGGGGTCGCCGACCGACAGCGCGGCGGTCCGCGTGACCAGCCGCGCCACGAACTCGTCGTAGACCGGCCGCTCGATGATCACCTTCCGGGCGTTCATGCAGATCTGGCCCTGATGGAAGAACGCGGCGAAGGTCGCGGCCTCCACCGCGTAGTCCAGGTCCGCATCGGCCAGCACGATAAGCGGGTTGTATCCGCCCAGTTCGAGCACGCACCGCTTCAGGTGCCGCCCGGCGCGCTCGGCGAGCAGGCGTCCGGTGGCCGAGGAGCCGGTGAAGTTGATGCACCGCACCTCGGGCCGCTCGAAGAACTCGTCCGCGATCGGCACGGCCTCACCTGGTGCGTGCGTCACGACGTTCACCACCCCGGCCGGGAAACCGGCTTCCGCCATGATCTCCGGCAGCAACAGCCCTGCTGACACCGGCGCTTCCTCCGAAGGCTTCAGCACCACCGTGTTGCCGAACGCCACCGGGTTCACCACCGTCCGCCACGCCAGCACGTGCGCCCCGTTCCACGGCGTGATGCCGGCCACCACGCCGATGGGCTTGCGCAGCGCCATCGCGAAGGTGCCCGGCGAATCTGACCGGATGATCTCGCCGACCGGCAGGTATCCCCAGTTCGACGCCTGCCGCAGCAGCCGGATCGCGGTGATCACCTGAAAGCCGGCGAAGGCGCCGGCGCAGCCGGTCTCGGTGGCGAGTAGCGAGACGATCTCGTCCCGGCGCCGGTCCACGATGCCGGCGGCGCGCAGGAACATGGCCTGTTTCTCGGCCGGCGGCAGTTCGGCCCAGGCCGGAAAGGCGGCCGCGGTCGCGTCGACCGCCCGGGCGGCATCAGCGCGGGTACCGGCCGGGATCCGGGCCATGACGGTGCCCCGGTACGGGTCGAGGTCGTCGAACAGTCTGCCCGCGCTTATCCATTCACCGCCGATGTGCTGCTGGTACTCGCGCAACGCTCCCCCTGGGCTCGTTCTCAGCCTCGCTACGGCGGCCTAACGTGCGGGTCAGGAAGTAAACCGGGGCAGGCTCGGAGCTGCCCCGGACGGATCGGCCGGGCCGGCGAGCACCCAGTCCACGCCGTCGAGCCGGATGTACCTCATCTGGAAGCCGTTGGCAGCGCCCGCGGCGCCGCCTGCTGCCCTGGGCCGGCGGGCCAGCCGGGCGCTGACGAATTCGCCCGGGCCGGGGCGGGGCAGCCCAAGGGCCGCCGCGAGCAGCTGGTCGCCCGCGTAGTCCCCGAAGATCACGATGCCCTCGGCCCGCAGCTGGTCGCGGGCCCCGCCGCCGTCAC
>Ga0302178_10003778_pt1 | contig 11227 bp, 9 predicted proteins | sample I_Palsa_E1_3_FD_198790 | JGI IMG/M metagenome (GOLD analysis project Ga0302178, IMG submission 198790) | Peat permafrost microbial communities from Stordalen Mire near Abisko, Sweden - I_Palsa_E1_3 | ecosystem: Environmental > Terrestrial > Soil > Palsa > Peat permafrost | place: Sweden: Abisko... | reverse complement strand
CTTGGGCGCCGACCGGATGCCGACCGGATGGCCGACCTGGACGGCCACCAGATCCAGTAGCGCCCGGGTGGTGACGGTCTGCGGGCCGGGCAGGTGCCACACCCGGCCGGCCGCGCGGGCATCGGTACCGAGAGTGGCCAGCCCGGCGGCAATGTCGGGCACGTAGCTGTAGGTGTGCGGCAGGTCGGCGTTGCCGATGAAGTCGGCGCGCCGGCCGGCCAGGGCGTTGCCGAAGACCCGCTCGCCGAGCGTCGACCCCTGGGTGACGCGGGCGCCGAAAAAGTCCGAGGCCCGCCCGATGGCGATGCGGACCCGGCCAGCTTCGGCGGCGGCCAGCAGTTCCCCGGTCATGGCCGCCCGGGTCCGGCCCTTCACGGGGGTGGCAGCCAGCGGCAGGTCCTCGGTCATCGGCCTGCCGCCGGTCGGGCCGTAGCCGTAGAGGTTCTCCAGGCTCACCAGCAGCGCGCCGGCGCGCTCAGCGGCCGCCAGTACGCCGCGCTGCAGGGGCGGGAACCGCTCTGGCCACTGAGCGTAGGGAGCGTTGAGGCACTGATAGATAACTGCGGCGCCCTTGGCGGCATCGCTGGCCGCATCACGATCGGCCGCATCCGCCGCCCGCCAGGCCGTCCCTTCCGCCAGCCCAGCGGGCCTGCGCCGCGACACCACCCGGACCGTGACGCCTCGTTCCGCCAGCAAGGCCGCGAGCACGCGGCCGACCTGCCCCGCGCCGAAAATCACATGCAGCCCGCCATTACCCTCAAGCCGAACCGGCGCAGCGGCCTCGGCAGCGCTCACTCCCGGTGAACTGTCAGCCATCGCAGCCGCCGAGACCAGGCCAAGGCCTGCTTGATGTGCCCGGGGCGGCAGACGGCGGGGCAGCACCGTTACCTAGGCGTTGCACGATGACGCCGCGTCTCACCACGGTGTGCGCCGCTGACGGAGAGCGGGGACAGAAAAGGCCAGATGCGGCCATATGCCACCTCGGCTTGGCTGCGCGCAAGGCGCTACCGAGGTCCAGGGCAGCTGAAAGGCATACCTACTTCGTCCACACGCAGGATGGACGGATACACCTTCCCAGCGCGGACACTACGCCTGATCCGCTGGGCAAACAAGGACGCTTGGTGCTCTCACGTCGGGTAATACGACTTCCTGACGCTCATGCCTCGCGGCGCGGGCAGCGATCGGTACGACGGGAGCACCAGCGGAGGAGCGGCTGGACGAGGAGATCCAGCGCCGCAGGATGTGGCCGGATCTTCCCCGGCCGGGATCATCCGTCTGGTCGGCACGGTGCCGGCCGAGCAGAACGACGAATGGACCGAGTCGCGCACTATATGGGACTTGAGATCCTCGCTGCTTACGGGAAGCCTATCCCGTCTGAAATGGGATAAAATATCATTAGCGGGGCTGGATTGACTATAGAGGCAATTACTGCTTAAGTGGAAAAAGGTCGCGAGGTGGCTTTTTCGTACACGATTTTCAAGGACGTGGCCGCGCAATCCCGGGGGGAGCAGTCTTGAACCCGAAGATCATCGGCGTTCGCGCAGGCGCCCGGGCTCTCGGTGACTAGCTCCCGGTCCCGGGTCGAGGTGACAGGTGGGGCGTCTGGGACCAGGCAGGCGACGACCGCCGTCCCTGATACCGCGGGCAGGGGCACTGCGCGGTGGGCACCCGTTCCCCGCGTGCTTGTACGTGCATCGGTGGTTCTGCTCCTTATTGTGTTCATTGGCAGCTCAGCCCTCTCCGTGCGGGCCTACGTGCTCTATGAAAGAGCCGACGTCACCACCGCGAATGTCATCGCGGCAGGCAACGGCTTGCTGATCGGATTGCTCAACGCCGAGACTGGCCAACGCGGCTATCTGCTGACCGGCAAACCCGTTTATCTTCAGCCATACGATGCGGCGCTCTCGACGATCCCAGCCGACCAGCAGCGTCTCGGCTCGGAGGTCTCGGCGGTCCCTGGGGGCGGGCAATACTTCGCAGAGCTCACGAGTCTGGTCGCGACGAAGATGGCGGAGCTGGCCAACACCATCGACCTGGCCCGCGCCGGTAATCACGCCGGTGCGCTGCGGATTGTGAACACCAACGAGGGCTTGCAGGTGATGGATAATGCACGGAAGGTAATCGCGGACCTCCAACGCGCCGCCGCTGCGGCTGGCGCCTCGCGGCGCTCGGACCTGGCTACCCAGCTGATTGCCTTCGCTGCCCTGCAAACCGTCCTGGCCGTCACTGGTCTCCTCGCCGGTTTTGTCCTCCGCCGCCGTCTGCGCCGGGCAGGGGAGGAGATACGCTCGCTGAACGCGAACCTGGAACAGCAGGTCCGGAATCGCACCATTCACCTGGAGCGGGCTAACAAGTACCTGGAGGCCTTCGCCTACTCGATCGCTCATGACCTGCGAACCCCGCTGCGAGGGATAAGCGGGTTCGCCGAAGTCCTCGCGGAGGACTACGGCGACCGGCTCGACGAAACAGGCCGCGAGTACGCCGGGCGCGTCCAGGCAGGCTGCGCGCGCATGGGCGCCGTGCTCGATGACCTGCTGCATCTATCACATGTGAGCCGGGTCGAGATGAACCTCCGGGAGGTTGACCTCAGCGCCGAGGTCACTGCCAGCTGCGACCAGCTCCGCGCCCGTGAGCCGGGCCGCCAGGTCCGGGTGACCGTGCAGGAAGGCGTCCGGGTCACCGCGGACCGCGCCCTGATCCGGTCCGCGCTGGACGACCTGCTCCAAAACGCGCGTGGAAGTTCACCGGCCGCCGCGCCGGCGCCGCCATCGAGTTCGCGACCGCACCCGCCGGCGACGCCCGCATCTGCTGCTACGTGCGCGATAACGGGGCCGGCTTCGACCCCGCCTACGCCGGCAAGCTGTTCCAGCCGTTCCAACGGCTGCACGCCTCCCGCGAGTTCCCCGGCACCGGCATCGGCCTGGCCAGCGTCCGGCGCATCATCGAGCGCCACGGCGGCCGGACCTGGGCCGAAGGCGCCGTCGGCGGCGGCGCCACCATCTACTTCACCCTCAACACTGAGGGCATCATGGTGATCGAGGACCACCCTGCCGACCGGGATCTCACCGTCGGGGCGCTGAAGAAAAACAACGTCCTCAACCCCGTCACCGTCGCCAGCAACGGCGCCGGAGCGCTCACCATGCTTCTGGGACACGACCACCGCGACCAGAGCAACCCGGCGCTCATCCTGCTCACCCTGAACCAGCCCGAAGTCGACGGGCTCGAAGTCCTCCGCCGCGTCCGCGCCGACCAGCGGGCCCGGTAGTTCTCGTCCTCACGTCCCCTCACGTCCTCCGAGTGGCCATGACCGTTCCGAAACCACGGTTTGGCAGCGCGGAGGAGACGTACCCGGGAAGCCGCACGTCACGTCCACGGAAGTCGTGTATAGGTAACCGGTACTGATGTGACTGAGTTGCCGGAGTGGCCGGCACAGTGCTACTGCGCGGGGGCCAGCAGATGGAAGAGAATGTGGTCCTGCCAGGTCCCGGCGATCTTCAGGTACTTCGGCGCTATGCCGAACGGCTGGAAGCCGTTCCGGATGAGAACGCGCTGCGAACCAACATTGTGCAGCAGGGTCTCCGCCTGCAGGCGGTGAAGACCGAGCTCACCAAACGCGATGGCGGCAACCTCCGCTACGGCCGCGGTCGCGAACCCACGGCCATTGCTGGACTGGCCCACCCAGTAGCCGATAGCCGCCGACTGGAAGGCGCCGCGGGTGATGCCGTTGATGTTGATGCGCCCGACGATATGCCCGTCCTCACCGACAATGGCAAGCGGCACCATGGCCTTGCGGGCGTACCCGTCGAGCACCTGCTCCAGCCCGGTGCGCTGCGCCTCCACGGTGAAGTAATGCTCGTCCCGGACGGGATCCCACGGGGCGAGGAACTCCCGGTTCGCGCGGAGCACCGCTGCCAGTGCCTCCGCGTCCTCCACCGACACGATCCTGGTGACGGCCACCTCACACACCCTCTCGACACTGGAATCTCTGCACATCCGGTTGGAGCCTGGCCTGCGGCTGGAGCACGCTCGGGAGGTCATGGCGCGCACGGAGCCAGAGCCCAGCGTACGGCCCAGACGACACAGAACACCTAGATCTGGACGCAGCCCGACAGCATCCAGAATCACAAATCAGCACCGCATAACGGCATCGGTTCGGGTTTGTCCTGGGATCACGGTAAGTCACGTGGGGTGACGGCGATGCCAAGCGTGTCGGATGCCGTGGTTACTGTCCGGTGATGCGCCATCGGGGGACCTGCGACGAGCTGGCGTCGCTGTGGCACTGAACGGCGAGAGCGGCCGGCTCGCCGCCTGGCACTTCCAGCGCCAGCACATCAGCGTCCGGAAACTCGGCGCGAGTAATGTCGGTGACCAGGTGACCGTCGACTAGGGCCAGCCCGGGAGCCCAGACTTCGCTGAGCCACGACACCGGCATGGCGGCCCGGATGCCCTTGCTGCCGCCGCCTTGTTCGGTGATCGCACGCTCGGCGCCGATGGAACAGCTCACGTCGTCCGGGTTGATGTGCAGCCAGGCGGCGATCGCCGGGGCGAGGCGGCCAGCGAGGGCGGCGGCCAGCGCGGGGCGTGCCGTCCCTGGATCGTGTTCTGACCGGGCGGCGGCTACGGTGGCGGATAGCCGGAACTGAAACGCCGGGCCGAGCATGAGCAGCTCTAGCAGCTCAGTGCGCCGGGCGACCTCGCGGTCCGGATCCTGGCCCGTTCCCGGCAAGAAGGCGTGAGCGCTGCCTGGCTGGCGCGCTAGGAATGCGCCGCCATGCGCCGCGCGCAGCCTTGCCAGCTGGGCCACTCGGGCCGCATGGCCGGGCCCGTAGGTGGCGGTGCCGCGGGACAGTCCGCGGGCATTCACCGCGAAGCTGCGCAGGGTGCTGAACCACAGCGAGCCCCAGGTCAGCGGCGTTCCCGGGATCACGCCGCCAGGAGCCGGTCCCGGGCGGGGTGCATGGCCGGCCCAGCCGGCCGGCCCACGGCGGAGATGCTCCGCGTCGCGGGAGTCGACGGTTAGCGTGTCGGCTGAAGAGCGCGGGCCGAGCATGAGCACGTCCAGATCGTCGGAGTGCTCGCCCCAGGCGCGCAGCAGCCGGATGCACTCTGGCTGGTCGCCGCCAAGCGCGCCGAGCACAAGCTCACCCTCCGCCTCGGGGTGATCAGGGGCGGTGAGCCGGCCGGCCTCCCAGCGCAGCCGGTGCTGCAGGCCGCCGCAGCGCCAGGTCGCCTCGGCCGGGCGGAATGTAGCCCACCAGGGCGCGGTCATGCCATGTCCTGCCAGGCCAGCGGGACCGTCGCGGTCGCCCGTCCGGACTTGCCGAGCAGCATGATCTCCAGCGACGTCGCCTTGGGGTGGATCGGCGGAGTCAGCCGCAGCGTCAGGTTCGCATGCCCGCCGCCGGATCCTCCGCCGTTCTGGGCCGCGATGTGCCAGCGACCGGCACTATCGCGCGCCCAGACGGACGGCCACGTCGTCTCGTCGGCGAACGACGGCCAGCCGAGTGCAGGCCCGAGCCAGCCAGTAAGCTGCAGCGACGCCGAGTCCGGCTCCGAGCGGAGCCCGGTGAGCACGCAGCGTGTGCCGTCGATCTCGGGGAACACCACGGCCAGCGGGCTGACGCCCACTGGCCCGTCGGCCGCATCCTGGCTGTCCAGCACGCTCGTCCAGGGCTCGGGCAGGTCCGCCCACGGCACGCCCTGAACGTCCGGAGAGCCGGAGCCGAGCCGCCGAAACAGCGCGGCGAGCCTGCGCAGCGCCGGGCTTGCGGGCGAGACCGCGCCAATCTCGCGGAGCGCGGCGATGGCCTCGGGCGCTACCGCGGCACCGCCCGCGCCGGGCAGCCAGCGATGCCGAAGGAACCGCTCGGCGCGGGAGTCCAGAAAGCGCTCGACCGGGTCCGCCGGCTCCTCGTCCAGATCCGCGGTGACCGGCTGGCTCCCGGCGAGCTGAACGCGCACCGGGTCGGTCTCGCCGACCCTGACCTCAAGCCAGCACGCCTGCGAGGGAGGGATCGGGCGGAAGCTGAGAGCGCCGTCGATCCGCGACTCGTCCCACCCGCCGGTGAAACGCGCCTCGTACCTAGCACCCCGGTCGTCGGTGGCCGAGCCCCTCAGCGGCCCGGACCAGTGGTGGTGCTGCCGCGCCCCGCCGTCCGGGACCGCCGGCAGCCGCCCGGCGACGGTCACCTCGGCCCGGTCCGGGGCGAGGACCAGCGCGAGCAGCACGAGCTGGATCAGGCCGTCCTCGGACTGCACGGCGACGGCCCGGCCCAGCGGTATCGCGACCACCCGGCCGGCCGGGAGCGAACCCCGCTGCCGCCGGCTGCTGCGGCGCATCGGCCACGCCCCGCGCGGCTCAAGCCGGGACCGCGCGGCGAGCGCCGACTCAAGCCCGTCCACGATCGATTCGGCTGCCGCCAGGTCGATCAGCTCCGCGGCGACGAAGTCCGATGCGAGGCGGCCGACCCGGTCCAGCCCCTCGCGGGCCGGCCCGGGGCCACCGAACCGCCCGGCCGCCTGACCGCTCCGCACGACCCGGCATACCTGCCATCCCGCGCGCCCGGCGGCGCCGGCCGACGTCGAGACCGCCGCGGCGAGCCCGGAAGCGGCGCCGAATGCCCACCGTGCAGCCGGGCTGGCCGCCGGAAGCGCCCGGCCCTGGACGCGCTCCCGCGTTGCCAGCACGCGGCGAACGAGCGGATCGAGCGGGCGCACAGCCCGCGCCGCGAGCGCGGCCGCGGGCGGAAGCACCCGGTACGCGGCGCGCAGCGGCAGCGAGGCGGTCCCGAGGCCGGGCCGGCGGATCGGGGGCGAGCCCAGCGCGCGGCGGAGCTCGCTTTCTGCCAGCAGGCGGAGGTAGGTCTCGGCGCGCTCGCGCACGCCGCCGCCGGCCCGCGGCTGTCCGCCTCCGGCCACGCTCACCTCCGCCACACGCAAACACACGATACATCGCGATCCCGGCGGGTCGCAAAACGGTTTCGCGCCCGGCGGGGATCCAGCCGGCGCGCCGCCGCCGTCACGTTGAGAACCCGGGCCAGCCGGACCAGCCGCGGCACCAATCCGGCGGCAGCTTGACAACTCCGGCGCCGCGCCGGCGTCCGCAGCGACGACGGCAAACGACCTCCCAGGCGGACCTCGCGAGGCCCGCGGCCGGCGATCGCCACCCAGCGCGACCGATACTCCAGAGCGTGAGCGCCCTGCCGAATAGGTTCGGCAGACTGATACGCCAAATGATGACGGGCTAGGCGCGCAGGTGATCCGGTTCGGAACCCGAGGCAGTCGCCTGGATACGACCTCTCGGGGGTATGAGCGCGCGTTTTGTCACGTGTGCTGTTTCGCAGCGGGAGTTTTGACCTGGACCATGATGAGGGTGGAACCGGTGTCGGCCCAGATGGCCGGCCCGTCCGCCGCCGCGCTGATCAAGTCCGGTGTGCGCGCAACCGGATAGGCGGTTAGGGTGCCTGGGACCACGACGGTCAGCAGGGTGCCGGTGATCCACAGGCGTCCCGCCGAGTCCATGATGAGGGCCGGGGCTGACAGGGCGCTGGGGGCGTAGCCGACGTGGATGATGGCGGTGATCCTGGCGGTGGCCGGGTCTGCCCGTGCCAGCCCGGACGGGGTGAGCACCCACACGGCGTTGCGGCCGGGGACGATCTGCGGGGTGTATCCGCCGCTGTGGACGCGCAGGCTCTGTACCGGCTTGAGCGAGCCCTGGTTGATCAAGGTGATGCGGTCGACGGCGGCACAGGCGATCCAGATGCCTCGCGGGCCGGGGGATGCGGCACATGCCGTTCCCGCGCCGGGGATCGGGGCCGCCTTCACGATCACGTTGCGGGACGGGTCGATCTTGTACAGGTACTCCTGGTCGCCGTCAGCGGCGGGCTCGTCGGTGATCATCCAGATGAAGCCGTTCCCGTAGGCGACATCGGCGCCGAGCCCGCGGACCGGGAAGCGCTCGGTGATGGCGCCGCTGGCCGGGTCGATGCGCAGCAGCGGGCCGGAGAAGTCCAGGACCCAGAGCGACCCGGCGCCCGATGTCATGCTGATCGGTTGATCCTGCTGGTCGCCGACCCGCACCGTCCTGGTGACCCGTCTGGCGGCCAGGTCGACGCCGGCGATCTGGCTGGCGGGCCAGTCCGAGATCCAGGCCGTGGAGCCGAGCATGGTCACGTCGCCGGGCTGGCCGAACGGCAGCGGGATCCGTGCCCGCACAGATGATGGCAGCAGCGCCGGGGCCGCCGCCGTGCCGGGGCCGCCCGCGGCAGAGGCGGCAGGCCGGCTGCCCTGGCCGGTCATGACCGCGATGACAGCCGCGGCGGTCAGGGCCACCGCCATCGCGGCGTCGAGCCGGCGCCCGCGGGGAAAGCGGACGTTCAGCTTCGGGTCCTGGCTGATCTCGTCCATATCCCCCGCCTGCTCCGGCCCGCGGTCGCGGGCCCGCTCAACAGCCAGGGTGTCCAGGTCCCGTCCGTGTCCGCCATCCGACGTTCTGCGGATGTCCTGGCGGTCGCGGCCGGAGTAACCTGGTTCGGGGGAAGGACGGCGTGATGACAGGGCCGGTAACAGCCAGCGGACGGGACCTGCGCACCCTAGCCGGGATCGTCAGCGATGACCGCGGCGAGCCCCCGGCCGAAGGGGTGGCGCCGTCCTTGCTCGGTGACCTGCTGGGACTGGTCGGCGGCGATCTCGTGGTCTTCTCGGGCACCGACAGCAGCCGGCAGGTGGACTGGTTCGGGCAGACAGTGCCGGCCGAAGCCCACCACCCCGAGTTCGACGAGGCGTCGTTCTGGTCCCACTACTGGAACAGCCCCTGCAGCTACCCCGAGCACACCGGCGACCTGCGCCGCCACGTGCTTATCTCGGATTTCTACTCGGCCAGGCAATGGCACAGCACCGGCATGTACCAGGACTGCTGCAAGCCCTACGGGAACGAGCATGAGCTGATGCTGTGCTTGCCCGCTGGACCCGGGTGGACCGCCGGGCCCGGGCGGACGCTACGGCTGGTCTTCATCCGCGGACCCGGCCCGGATTTCTCCGACCGCGAACGCGACCTGCTCACCGTGCTGCGCCCGCACCTGCACCAGGCTTACCTCGACGCCGAGCGCCGCCGCCACCCAGCCCCCCAGCTCACCGCCCGGCACCGGGAACTGCTGCACCTGGTCGCCGCCGGGCACACCAACGCCCAGATCGCCCGCCGCCTCGGCATATCCGAGGGAACCGTGCGCACCCACCTGGAAAACATCTACCGCCTGCTGCAGGTCTCCAGCCGGACCGCCGCCGTCACCCGCGCCTTCGCCGACCGGACGGCCTGACACCACCAGATCCCAGGCCCGGGCCGCCGGGCCCGGCTGCGCGCTCTTCTATTGCGGCTGTCCCGCCAGCCCATGGCCGGCCGCTTGTTACTCACCAATGCGCGTTGCGCCGACGGGACCTGTACGTTTACCTTCGACTCACCGGCTTCAGCGATTGCGAACGTCGGCTGCCCCCAGCCACGTGAACGCCGCGCGAACCGCGCCCGCAGGATCAGATTCCGGAGAGGGCCAGGCCCCGAGGCTGGCGCGCAGGAGTGGCCTCGTGGTCACCGCAGGCGAGGAGTAGCCCATGACTGGCACAGGCCCGCTGATCCGCCCGATGACGCCGGCCGACCGCTCGGCCCTCGCGGACTTCCCGGACCGGGTCTCGGCCGGAAGTGCCATCTTCCGATTTCACGGATCGGTCACCGTGCTCACGGACAAGACCCTGAACCTCCTGCTCGACCTCGTTGACGGCCAGCGGGAAGCCATCACCGCCGTCGATGACCGCGGCATCGCCGGCGTGGCCCGGTTCGCGCGCGACGACCTAGACCCCGCCACCGCCGAGGTCGCGATCCTCGTGGCCGACGAATGGCAACATCGCGGCCTCGCGCGCCAGCTCCTCCGGCCTCTCGCCGAGAGGGCTCGAAGCGCGGGAATCGAACGGTTCCGCGCCGAGGTCCAGGCGGACAACACCATCGCGCGACGGTTCTTCCTCGGATTGACACCGACTGCGCGCGAGCGGCACAGCAACGGCGACGTGGTCGTGCTCATCAACGTAGCGGAACTCCTTCGCATGCTGGAGTGACACCTCGGCCAGCAGACCGTACCCGGAACGCGGTAGATGAGCGGTTCAGGGTGTGGATCGGAGGCCGTCCATCAGGATGTTCAGCAGGCGGCTTGCCCTGGTGTCGTGCTCGGGCGGGCGGGCCACGGTGAAGATGCCGATGAGGCTGGCAGCGATGTCCTCGGCGGTGACGTCGACGCGGAGCTCGCCCGTCGCGCGGCCGGCGTTGAGGATGTCGTCGATAGCCGTGAGCAGCTCGGTCTGCGTCTGGGCATGGGCGATCTCGCCCGATTCGATCATCGCGAGCAGCGTGTCGAGCATGCCGTTCTTGGTCGCGATCCAGTCCCCGAACAGGTCCATCCAGCGTCGCAGCGCCGCGGGCGGGGGAAGCTGGGCGAGTAGCTCGCGGGCGCCGGCGGTGAGTCCCGCGACCTGATCGCGGTAGACCGCCTCGACGAGAGACTCGCGGGTGGGGAAATGCCGGTAGAGCGTGGCGATGCCGACCCCGGCTTCGCGTGCGATCGCGCGCATTGACGGCTCGGTGCCGGCCGACACGAACACGCGGCTCGCCGCTTTGAGGAGCTGGTCGCGGTTGCGAGTCGCATCCGCTCTGAGCGCGCGAGTCTCCGACTCCCCCAAAACGGATCACGCTCCGATTATGTTAGGGTCCTCCCGTAAACGGAGCATAGTCCGCTTTCGCTCCGTTCATTCGTCGCCAAAGGAGACAACTAAGCATGCAAGAACCGGACGTCAGCACGTCGGCGACCACGAGCAGAGCGGTCCTGCTCGAGTCATTCGGCGGCCCCGAGGTCCTGAACCTCCGCGACGTACCCGCGCCGCAGGCCGGCCCGGGGCAGATCCGCGTGCGAGTCACCGCGGCTGGACTGAACCCGATGGACTGGTTCATGACCTCCGACGCAGACACCGCCACTCGATTCGGCTTGAGCCTGCCCTCGGGGTTCGGAACCGACTATGCCGGGGTCGTCGACCAGGCCGGTGACGGCGTGACCGAGTTCGCGACTGGCGACCGGGTGTTCGGCGGCGCCCTCTCCCGCGCGGTCGCCGACTACGTAGTAATAGACGTGGCAGGGACCATTGCGGCGGGCGGCGACGCGCACCATACCCCCGGCGGCGTTGACGACCGCAC
>Ga0302178_10003772_pt1 | contig 11236 bp, 10 predicted proteins | sample I_Palsa_E1_3_FD_198790 | JGI IMG/M metagenome (GOLD analysis project Ga0302178, IMG submission 198790) | Peat permafrost microbial communities from Stordalen Mire near Abisko, Sweden - I_Palsa_E1_3 | ecosystem: Environmental > Terrestrial > Soil > Palsa > Peat permafrost | place: Sweden... | reverse complement strand
AGCGGCTGACCGTCGAGCAGGCGATCCGGGCTCAGACCATCGACGCGGCCTGGCAGCTGTTCTCCGACGACATCATCGGCTCGCTGGAGGTCGGCAAGTACGCCGATTTGGTGGTGCTGTCGGCGGATCCGCGCACGGTGCCGCCGGAGGAGATCGCCGACCTGGAGGTGCGCGCGACGTTCCTGGCCGGCCGCCAGGTCTACGCGTCGTGACCCCTGCCCTCGACGACATCCTCGACCGGGTGCACGTGGTGGCCTTGCCGATGCGGGTCCGCTTCCGCGGCATCACCACCCGGGAGCTGGCGCTGATCGACGGCCCGGCCGGCTGGGGCGAATTCGGCGCCTTCCTGGAATATGGCGATGCCGAGGCGGCGCATTGGCTGGCCGCCGCTCTCGACTCGGCCTACCAGACGCCGCCGCCGGCGCGGCGCGACCGCATCGACGTCAACGCCACGGTGCCGGCGGTCGACGCCGCCCGGGTGCCGGAAATACTGGCCCGCTTCCCGGGCGCACGTACCGCCAAGGTGAAGGTCGCCGAGCCTGGGCAGACCCTTGACGACGATGTGGCCCGGGTCGATGCGGTCCGCGCCCTGGTACCCACCGTGCGGGTCGACGCCAACGGCGCCTGGACCGTCGACGAAGCCACCGCAGCCGTCGCCGTCCTCGGCTCCCTGGAATACCTCGAGCAGCCCTGCGCGACCGTCGAGGAACTCGCCCAGTTGCGCCGCCGGGTCGACGTGCCGGTCGCCGCCGACGAGAGCATCCGCAAAGCCGGCGATCCGCTGGCCGTCGTCCGCGCCGGCGCCGCCGACATCGCCGTGCTGAAAGTTGCTCCGCTGGGCGGCATTTCGGCGATGCTGAAGATCGCCGCGCAGATCGACATTCCCGTCGTGGTCTCCAGTGCGCTGGACTCGGCGGTGGGCATCGCGGTCGGGTTGGCCGCGGCCGCAGCCCTGCCGAATCTGGACCATGCCTGCGGGCTGGGTACCGGCAGGTTGTTCGTCGAGGACGTCGCCGAGCCCGTCGCGCCCGTCGACGGCTACCTGCCGGTCGGGCCGGTCACCCCGGACCCGGCGCGGCTGCAGGCGCTGGCCGCGCCGTCGCAGCGCCGACAGTGGTGGATCGACCGGATCAGGGCCTGCTATCCGCTGTTGTCCTGATTTGTGGGGTGCATGGCGTAGACGACACGGGGTGCTATCGCCAACACTGGCGGTATGACGCGAAAAGTGCTGATAGTCGGCTTCCCGGGCGTGCAGGCGCTCGACTTGGTGGGGCCATTCGATGTGTTCGCGGGAGCGTCGAAGGCGCTGGCCGCCCAGGGCAAAGAGGGCTACCAGCCGGAGCTGGCGTCCCTCGACGGACAGCCAGTGGCCACCGGGACCGGCCTGACTTTCGGCACCGCCCGCCTGCCCAACCCGCCGGAGCCGGTCGACACCCTGGTTTTGCCGGGCGGTCAGGGCACCCGCCCTGATCGGCGTGACCCGCGGTTGATCGACTGGATCGTCGCCGCAGCGCCGCAGGCGCGACGGGTCGTCACGGTGTGCACCGGAGCCTTTCTGGCCGCCAAGGCCGGCCTGCTCGACGGTTGCCGGGCGACCACCCACTGGGCTCACGCCGACGACTTGGCGCGGCAATTCCCGGCGATCGATGTCGATCCCGACCCGATCTTCGTGCGTAGCTCGCCGAAGGTGTGGACGGCCGCCGGCGTCTGCGCGGGCATCGACTTAGCGCTGGCGCTCGTCGAAGAGGACCACGGGACAGAGGTGGCTCAAACGGTGGCCCGACATCTGGTGATGCACCTGCGCCGGCCCGGCGGGCAGACGCAGTTCGCCGCGCCCGTCTGGGTGGCCCGGGCCAGACGTGAACCGATCCGTGCGGTGCAGGACGCCGTCGAGTCCGAACCCGGCGGCCCGCACAGCATCACCGATCTGGCCCGGCTCGCTGCGATGAGCCCACGACACTTCACCCGGGTGTTCACCGACGAAGTCGGCGAGGCGCCCGGGGCTTACGTCGAACGGGTCCGCACCGAGGCGGCGCGTCGCCAACTCGAGCAAACCGACGACACCGTGATGACGATCGCGAGCCGGTGCGGCTTTGGCACCGCAGAAACGATGCGCCGCAACTTCATTCGACGAGTCGGCGTATCGCCCGACCAATACCGCAAAACATTCGCCTGAACCCGAGGAGCATCTCATGACACAGATCGCGATCGTGATTTATCCGGGCTTCACAGCGCTGGACTTCATCGGCCCCTACGAAGTGCTGCGCTGGCTGCCTGACGCCGAGGTCCGGTTCGTGTGGCACGAACCGGGCCCGATCACCGCCGACTCCGGCGTCCTGATCATCGGGGCAACCCACTCGTTCGTCGAAACCCCAACGCCGGACGTCATTTTGGTGCCGGGCGGGATGACCACCATCGAACACGCCCGCGACGAGGTGCTGCTGGACTGGGTGCGTTCCGCGAGCAAGACCGCAACCTGGACGACGTCGGTGTGCTCGGGATCGGTAGTCCTCGCGGCCGCCGGGCTGCTCGACGGTAAACGTGCGACATCGCACTGGGCGGCGCTGTCCATGCTGAAAGCTCTGGGCGCCAAGCCTGTTGGCGATGAACGGGTGGTGCACGAAGGCCAGATCGTCACCAGTGCGGGGGTGTCGGCGGGTATCGACTTGGCACTCTGGCTGGCCGGCCAGATCGGCGGTGAGGAACGCGCGAAGGTCATTCAGCTGTCGATGGAGTACGACCCGCAGCCGCCGTTCGACAGCGGCCACATGTCCAAGGCATCGGCGAAGACCAAGGCGGTTGCCACCGCGCTGATGGCCCGCGATATTGCTAAACCTGCTCAGCTCAAGGCCGGGACGCAACTGCTATGGAGCAGCGCGCTGGCTGCCGCCCGGGGCAAGGTGGCACGCCGCTGAATTTCCGCGTCTGAAAGATCTTGAAAGGTCGTTGCGAACCAACGGAGGTGGGATACTTTCCGGCGATGGCCCGTCAGCCGGAGACGCGCTACGCACAAGGCCCGGAAGGAAACCTCGCCTATCAGATCGTGGGAGACGGTCCGACGGACTTGGTGATTGTTCCGGGCTGGTTCTCGCATGTCGATTTGCTCTGGGGCGATCCAGGTTGGGCGTCGTTCGTCGGCGAACTGGCGTCTTTCGCACGGGTGATTTTGTACGACAAGCTCGGCACCGGTCTCTCGGACCCCGTCGATCGAGTGCCGACCCTGGAAAGCCGTACCGACGACTTGCGCGCCGTCCTGGATGCGGCCGGCAGCGACCGGGCGGCGTTGTTCGGGCTTTCCGAAGGCGGCCCAATCAGCGTGCACTTCGCCGCGAGTTTTCCCGACCGTGTGCGGGCGCTTGTCCTGTACGGGACATTCGCCAGCGGTGAAGTTGACAACGACGATTCGCCGAGCCGGACTAAATGGATCGAGCATCTGACTCTCCTCCGAGCGTCAATCGACCACTGGGGGGAGGGACGCACGGTCGAATGGGCGGCGCCCAGCGTTAGTAACAGCTACCTGTACCGCAGAGCCGTGGGCGTCCTTGAAAGAGCCGGCATGAGTCCAAGGATGGCGCTTTTGGCCCTTCAAGCGGGTATTAGTCAGGTCGACGTCCGCGACATCTTGGGAAGCGTGCGAGTTCCCACCCTTGTTTTGCACCGTAGAGACGAGGTAGTCCCGTTGGAGTACGGGCGTGAGCTGGCCGCGAAGATCCCCGGGGCACGGCTGGTCGAACTCGACGGCGTCGACCACTGGCCGGGGGTGGGGGACATCAAATCGATCACCGGTGAGGTCGAGGAGTTCCTCACCGGTCACCGGCACGCGCACGCGATCGATCGCGTCTTGGCCACTGTGCTTTTCACCGACATCGTCGATTCCACCAAACGCGCCACCGAGCTCGGAGATCAACGCTGGCGTGAACTGCTCGAACGCCACGATGAGATCGCCCGCGCCGAAATTACTCGCTTCCATGGCCGCGTCATAAAACACACTGGCGACGGGTTCCTGGCGACGTTCGACGGCCCGACCCGTGCGCTTCGTTGCGCCACCACTCTCGCTGAACGCATGCCGGAGTTGGGCATCGACGTTCGAAGCGGGTTGCACACCGGCGAGTGCGAGCCGCGCGGCGACGACATCGGTGGCATTGCGGTCCACATTGGCGCACGAATTGCCGCCCTGGCCAGCGCAGGAGAGGTGCTTGTGTCGAGCACCGTTAAGGATCTGGTCAACGGATCCGGTATCGCCTTTCAAGATCGCGGTACTCAAGTGCTCAAGGGCGTACACGGAGAATGGAGGCTCTATGCGCCCGCAGGCCAAGACAACGCCATCGAAAACCTGCCGCCCGCGCCCCAGAAGGTGGCGCAGGACCGCGTTGCCGACTACCTCACGCGCTGGCCTGCAGTCGGTCGGGTGTTATTGCTGATGGCTAAGCGGCATCAATCGAAGCGAACGGGTACTCCGGGGCCGCCGGTCCGACCATAATCCAGGTCTGCCTGGCTGTCTAACCCGCTATTGCGTCGATCACTGCGTCCGGGTTATCAAGGGAAACAAAGGTTTTCGCATCCGGCACCTCGATCAGTTTCCCGTTGCTGAACACCTCGGCCAGCCGCCGACCCAGGCTCGGAGTGAACACCCGATCGTCCTGGCCCCAGACCAGCGTCACCGGCTTGTCGAACCGGGTCAGCCGGGCCGCCACGTCGGTGAGATCGGTGGTGGCGATCTCGCGCAGCAGCGCCGCCAGATCACGGCAGATCTGGGCGTCGTTCAGACAGGGCGCGATCCAGTCGGCCGTGAGGCGCTTGTCGGGTCGGCTGATCAGCAAGCCGAAGCCGAGCGCGGAGTTTCGCAGCGCCGCCAGCCGCATCGGCCCCATCAGGGCCTTGATCGAGATCGGGCCGCGCAGCAGGCTGAACACCGCGTTGAACGGAAACGGCGGGCATTGGTCGAAAGCGTCGCAGTTGGTCAGCACCAACCGGCCGATCTGGTCCGAGCGGGCGTCGACGGCCAGCTGACAAATCCCGCCGCCGGTGTCGCTGCCGACCAGCGTCACGTCGGCCAGGTCGAGGGCCGCAATCGCGTCGTTGACGATCCCCGCGACGCCGTGCAGCGAAAGCGCGCCGGCGTCCTTGACCGGGATGGTGTGCGATCCCAGCGGCAAGGTCGGCACGATGCAGCGGTAACCACGCCGCGCCAGCTCTTCGGCGACGCCGCGCCACAGCTCGCCGTTCACCAAGACGCCGTGGACAAAGAACACCGGCGGATGCGCCGAATCCTGCGGCCCGAACTCCTGGTATTCGATGGTTGCCTGCTTGAGTGTCAGCTCTGCCATGTGGGTTGTCCTCCTCGAACTCCTCGAATGCGCTCACTGTCATTGAAGGTCCGGGGCCGCTGCCAGTTCGACGCAGCGGACTGCCAAGTACTGCCAACGCAGCGATGTCGCGTAGGTTCGTCGTCGTGATCAACCTGGCTTACGACGACAACGGGACAGGGGAGCCCGTCCTCTTCATCGCCGGCCGCGGCGGTCTGGGACGCACCTGGCATCTGCATCAGGTCCCCGCATTCCTGAACGCGGGCTACCGCGTCATCACGTTCGACAACCGCGGGGTCGGCGCGACCGCGAACGCCGACGGGTTCACCACCGAGAGCATGGTCGCCGACACCGCGGCGCTGATCGAGTCGATCGGCGTCGGCCCGGTGCGCATCGTGTCGGTATCGATGGGCTCCTACATCGCCCAGGAGCTGCTCGTGACCCGGCCGGACCTGGTGAGCCAGGCGGTGCTGATGGCCACCCGCGGGCGGCTGGACACGGCGCGCGAATTCTTCCGCACCGCCGAGGACGAGCTCGCCACCTCCGGGGTGCAAATTCCAACCGCCTACGACGCCAAAATCCGTTTGCTGGAAAGCTTTTCCCCCAAGACGCTGAGCAACGACGAGGTCGTCTCAGAGTGGATCGGCATGTTCAACATCTGGCCGATCAAGATCACCCCTGGGGTGGTCCGCCAGGGCTGGGTTTCCCCGCAGGGCAACCGGCTACCGGCCTACCAGGGCATCACGACGCCGGTGCTGGTGATCGGTTTCGCCGACGACGTGGTGACGCCGCCGCACTTGGGTAAAGAGGTTGCCGACGCCATCCCCGGCGCCCGGTACCAGCAGATCGCCGACACCGGCCATCTCGGGTTTTTGGAGCGGCCCGAGGTGGTCAACGCCGCGGTGCTGAAGTTCTTCGCCAGCATGGGGTACTGATCCGCCGACTCGAGTTGATTGTCGGGCTCCTCAGCTGACCCGGAGGGTCCGCATCGTCGCGCGACTAGGCTGGTCTGGTGAATCCCTCGACGGCACAGGCCCGGGTCGTCGTCGACGAACTGATCCGCGGCGGTGTCCGCGATGTGGTCTTGTGCCCGGGCTCGCGCAACGCCCCGCTGGCGTTCGCGCTGCAGGACGCTGACCGGGCCGGCCGGGTCCGGTTGCATGTCCGCATCGACGAACGCACCGCCGGATATCTGGCGATCGGGCTGGCAATCGCCGCGGGCGCGCCGGTCTGCGTCGCAATGACGTCGGGCACCGCGGTGGCCAACCTGGGCCCGGCCGTGGTCGAGGCCAACTACGCCCGCGTGCCGCTGATCGTGTTGTCGGCCAACCGGCCCTACGAAATGCTCGGTACCGGCGCCAACCAGACCATGGAACAGCTCGGCTATTTCGGCAACCAGGTGCGCGCCACGATCAGCCTCGGGCTGGCCGAGGGCTCGCCGGAGCGGATGGACGCGCTCAACGCGACATGGCGATCGGCCACCTGCCGGGTGCTGGTGGCCGCCACCGGGGCCCGCAGCGCCAACGCCGGCCCGGTGCATTTCGACATCCCGCTGCGCGAGCCGTTGGTGCCCGATCGCGACCCCGGCCCCACCCCGCCGGGCCGGCCGGGCGGCAAGGCGTGGACCCACACCCCGCCGGTCACCTTCGACCAGCCGCTGGACATCGACGTGAGCGTGGATACCGTCGTCATCTCCGGTCACGGCGCCGGTGAGCAACCGAACCTGGCCGCACTGCCGACCGTCGCTGAGCCGACCGCACCGTCGGCCGCCAACCCGCTGCATCCGTTGGCGCTGCCGCTGCTGCGGCCACAGCAGGTCATCATGCTGGGCCGCCCCACCCTGCATCGACCGGTGTCGACGCTGCTGGCCGACCCGGCCACACCGGTCTACGCGCTGACCACCGGGCCGCGCTGGCCCGACGTCTCGGGCAACTCGCAGGCCACCGGCACCCGCGCGGTCACCACCGGTGAGCCCAACCCGGCCTGGTTGCGCCGCTGCGCCGAACTCAACGAGCACGCGAACGCCGCGGTACGCGGGCAGCTCGACGACCACCCACTGACCACCGGCCTGCATGTGGCCGCCGCCGTCGCCGACGCGCTGCGCCCCGGCGACCAGCTCGTACTCGGCGCCTCCAACCCGGTGCGCGACGCGGCGCTCGTCGGCCTGAACTCGCACGGCATCAAGGTCCGCTCCAACCGCGGCGTCGCCGGCATCGACGGGACGGTGTCCACCGCGATCGGCGCGGCACTCGCCCACGACTCGACCGGCGGCCGCACCATCGCGCTGATCGGTGACCTGACCTTCGTCCACGACAGCTCCGGCCTGCTGATCGGGCCGACCGAGCCGGTGCCGGCTGACCTGACCATCGTGGTGTCCAACGACAACGGCGGCGGCATCTTCGAACTGCTCGAGCAGGGCGACCCGCGGTTCTCCGACCTGTCCGTCCGGGTGTTCGGCACCCCACACGACGTCGACGTCGGCGCGCTGTGCCGCGCCTACCACGTCGACAGCCGGCAGATCGAGGTCGACGCACTGGGCGCCGCACTCGACGAGCCGGCCGTCGGACTGCGGGTGCTCGAGGTCAAAGCTGACCGATCCTCGCTGCGGCAGCTGCACGCCGCCATCAAGGCTGCCTTGTGAATCGACTTGCCAGTGCTCTCGCGGCGCTGAAAGCCTGGTGGCGCATTCTTATTCACGGCCGCAGCGGCGAATTTCCCAACACCCGCGGACACCGCGCCATACGTTGGGCACGCATCGGGGTGCTGATCGTTGCCAGCCTGGTCACGCTGCAGTCGCTGCTGCTGGTGGCCGGTGCCGTGCGCAATGACTTTGCGATCAAACACAATATGGGTGTCGCAGAGGCCGAGGTGCTCAGTGCCAGTCAGCGTCGCTCCACCATCGAGTTCGTCACGCCGGACCGGGTTACCTACCGTCCCGAGCTCGGCGTGCTGTATCCGTCCGAATTGGCACCGGGCATGCGGATTTACGTCGAATACGACAAGCGCAACCCTAATTTGGTTCGGGTGCAACACCGCAACGCCAAGCTGGCGATCATCCCGGCGGGATCCATCGCGGTAATTGGCTGGCTGATCGCCGCCGCGGCGCTGACTGGCCTGGCCTACTTGGACAAACGGCTGGATCGTCAGCTGGCCAGCGCGTCGAGCCAGCCCGGATCTTGAGTATCGACAACGCTTTTGGTGTTCAGGTTGTAAAGGGTCGGAGTGCCCGGGTTGTCCGGGCTGGCCTTCTTGAGACGTACCTTGTTGGCCTCGTTGACCGCGTCGGCATCGACCACGATGTCGCCGGCTGCGATCCGGTCGGCCACCACGTCGGGCAAACCGCTTTCGCGGGCCATCGCGGCGACGGCGTCGTTGCTTGGGCCGTCGGCACTTTGACGGCGGTAAAGGTCTTGCACGAAAGCCTGATACGCCGTCGGCGAGGTAGCCGGGTCGGCGGCCAGGAGCAGTGCGTTGGTGAGGCGGGCCGACACGTCGTTGTGATGCCTGCCGTCCAGGAAAGTCATCCAGCGATACGTGATCGCCAGCCGGCCGCTGGCCAGCGCGGCGGCCAACCGGTCGCCGTCGGTCGACTCGAACTCGGCGCAATGCGGGCATTGCGGTTCGCAGAAGATCGCCAACTGCACCGGGGCGATCCACGATCCGACCAGCACGCCGTCGCCGTCGAGAGTCCGTGGCACGTCGGCGTGCGCGGTGTTGGTGGTGAACATCACCAAAACCAGCATGGCCGCCAATACGCCCAGGTAGGACCGCATTGTCAGAGCCCCCTTTGGGTCAGAGTTCGTGTCGAGTACGCCAGTCGGTAACCATATCGACAGGCGACGCTGCCACCGTGATGGTGTGCGAGTAGCGATTGTCGCGGAATCCTTTCTCCCGCACGTCAACGGCGTGAGCAACTCGGTGATCAGAACACTCGAGCATCTTCGCCGCACCGGACACGAAGCCCTTGTCATCGCGCCCGATACCCCGCCCGGCGAGGAGCCCGCGGACCGTATCTATGACGGTATCCGGGTGCACCGGGTGCCGTCCTGGATGTTCCCAAAGGTGACCACCCTGCCGTTGGGGCTCCCGCTGCCACGGATTCTGCGGGTGCTGCGCGGATTCGAGCCCGACGTCGTGCATTTGGCGTCGCCCGCCCTGCTCGGCTGGGGCGGGGTGAGGGCCGCCCGTCGTCTCGCGGTGCCCACCGTCGCGGTGTATCAGACCGACGTCCCCGGCTTCGCGGCCAGCTACGGGATCGGCATGACCGAGCGCGCGGCCTGGGCGTGGTTCCGCCATCTGCACCGCCTGGCCGACCGCACCCTGGCGCCATCCACTGCAACGATGGAATCGCTTGTTGCTCATGGCATTCCGCGGGTCCATCACTGGGCGCGCGGTGTTGACATGATCGGTTACGCGCCGTCGGCCCGCGATGAGGCCTTGCGGCAGCACTGGTCGCCGGACGGCAAGCCGATCGTCGGATTCGTCGGCCGGCTGGCACCGGAGAAGCATGTCGAGCGGCTCACATCGCTGGCCGCCGCCGGCAACGTGCAGGTGGTCATCGTCGGCGACGGGGTCGACCGCCCCAAGCTTCAATCGGCAATGCCCACAGCCGTTTTCACCGGCGCGCTGTACGGCGAGGAACTTGCGACCGCGTACGCCAGCATGGATGTCTTCGTCCACGCCGGTGAGCACGAGACGTTCTGCCAAGTCGTGCAGGAAGCGCTGGCATCGGGCCTGCCGGTGATCGCTCCCGATGCCGGCGGACCGCGCGACCTGGTGACGCCGTGGCGCACCGGATTGCTGTTGGGAGTCAAGGAATTCGAAGCGCAACTGCCCAACGCCGTCGCGCACCTGCTCGAAGAGCGACAGCGTTATTCGGTGGCCGCCCGAAAGAGCGTGCTCGAACGCAGCTGGCCCGCCATCTGCGACCAGCTGCTCGGCCATTACGAGGCGGTGCTGTCGCCGATCGCCCGCGGGCGGATGGCGCGCCGCCAACACGCTCAGGGGCAGTGAGCTAGCCCTGAGCCAGCTCGGCGACCGACTGCCACTGCTCCCACGTGCGTAGCCGCTCCTCGTAGTCGGCCTTCGCCAGCCCCAACGGCGCGTCGCCAAGGAACACCCGCAGCGGCGGCTCGTCCGCGTCGACCACCTTGAGCACGGCTGCCGCCGAGGCTTTCGGATCCCCGGGCGCAGCCCAGCGGGTCTTGCGTACCCGCTCGTTCTCGGCGTGCAAGGCAGCGTAGGCCGGCAGCGCCTCTGCGGTCCGCGACGACGACCCGGACCAGTCGGTGGAGAAACCGGCCGGCTCGATCAGCGTGACGTGCACGCCGAACCCCGCGACCTCTTGCGCCAGCGACTGGGAAAAGCCCTCCAGCGCCCACTTGGATGCGTGGTAGATGCCGACATTGGGGAAGGCAACGATGCCACCGATCGACGACACCTGAATGATGTGGCCGCTGCGTTGCGCCCGCAGATACGGCAGCGCTGCCTGAGTAACCCACAGCGCGCCGAACACGTTCGTCTCGATCTGATCGCGGGCATCCTGCTCAGACAACTCCTCGACGAAGCCGAACTGGCCGTAGCCCGCGTTGTTGACGACGACGTCCAGGCGCCCGAAATGGTCGTGAGCCTGCTTGACGGCGGCGAAGTCGGCGGCGCGATCGGTGACGTCCAACGTGATCGGCAGAATCGCGTCGCCGAACTTGTCGACCAAATCGGCCAGTGTCGCGGTGTCGCGCGCGGTTGCGGCGACTTTGTCGCCCCGATCCAGGGCGGCGACTGCCCATTCCCGTCCGAAGCCACGTGAAGTACCAGTGATGAACCAAACTTTTTCTGTCACGCCGTTGTGCAACGCATCCGTCGGCGTCCCATTCCCGGATTGCCGATAGTGTCGACGGCGTGAACCGCGCAACGCTGGACAAAGACCCCCG
>Ga0302178_10003763_pt1 | contig 11245 bp, 6 predicted proteins | sample I_Palsa_E1_3_FD_198790 | JGI IMG/M metagenome (GOLD analysis project Ga0302178, IMG submission 198790) | Peat permafrost microbial communities from Stordalen Mire near Abisko, Sweden - I_Palsa_E1_3 | ecosystem: Environmental > Terrestrial > Soil > Palsa > Peat permafrost | place: Sweden: Abisko... | reverse complement strand
AGGTAACGACGGTATCCAGCCGTGGCGTATTGGCACCATCTTTTTCCGAGCCGCCTTGCCAGGAGTAAACGAGCTTGTGAGGAGGGTTTGCCTCGAGAATCTCGCAGTAAACAATGCCGTCCCAATCTCCTTGAGGTTGTTCGCGGAAGGTGAACTTATGGCCGACAACAGGCTGGATGTCGTTTTTCATCAGCCATTGTGCGAGCAGCTCTGGTTCGGTGAGAGCTCGCCATACTGCGGTGGGCGGATCGTTGAGGGTGTAGTCGACGACGATAGATTCAGTGCCTCTCATTTGTTCTCTCCTTCGATACTTTTGAGAGCGAATAAATTCTTGAGCTGATCGAGGCGCTCGGGCCAGAACGTTCGGTAGTGGCTAAGCCAATCGGTAAGTGGCACAAGACCCTCCGGGCGGGCACGGTAGATGGCGCTGCGGCCATCGCGCCTGTGAGCAACGAGTCCGCAGCGACGCAGGACAGCGAGATGTTGCGACACTGCGGGTTGCGATATAGGGAACCGCTTTGTAATTGCTGAGACAGTAGATTCGCCGCGCGATAGCTGCTCGAAGATCGCCGCACGGGTGGGATCGGCTAAGGTCTGGAATAGTACGGTCTGGCGTTTATCGGGCACGTGCTTATATATAAGCCATAACTTATATATTGGCAACTTAAATTTTTTGCCGGCTGTTAACTTGGGCAACGCTTAATGACAGATCCATCCGCGCAGGCGGAGAATGTTGGTGTGACCGTTGGGATCTCAAGACGCGAGCTGTTGCTGGGAGGAGCGGCGGTCGCCGCAGGCGGCGCATTGCAACGCGCAGGATTTGCTGCGGTTGGCGCGCGGCCACTGGAAGAGGTTGACTACGGGCAAGTGACGTTGAAGAGCATCCCGCATCTTGCTCAGTTTGAGAACGCCCGCACCATTTTGATGGGTCTCAGCGACGACAGCCTGCTGATGCCGTTCCGAAAGATGGCAGGGCAGGACGCACCAGGGAAAGATATCGGCGGCTGGTATCAGTACCGGGCGGACTACGACTATAAGAAAGACAGCGCGGGGCTTGCGCCGAGTGCGACGTTTGGACAGTGGGTGTCGGCCTTAGCGCGGATGTTTGCGATAACTGGTGATACGACACTCCGTGAGCGGGCTGTGCGTTTGAACCGCCTTTACGCGCAGACGATCGCAACCGAATACTACGCAAATAATCGCTTCCCAGCTTATTGCTTCGACAAGCTTGTGTGCGGACTGATGGATGCGCATCGATTTGCCGGCGATACCGATGCGCTTGCAACCTTAGACCGCACACGAAAGGCTGCGTTGCCAGAGCTACCAGGTCACGCGGTCGACCGTGAGGTGGCCTGGAGGCAAGGGAAAGATGTCTCGTGGACCTGGGATGAGAGTTATACGCTGCCGGAGAATTTGTATCTGGTATCGGCACAAATGGGGCCAGAGGGACGTGTCTACCGCGAGATGGCAGAACACTATCTGGATGACGCAACGTACTTCGACCCGATTGCGCGAGGGGAAAACGTGCTCGGCGGCAAGCACGCCTACAGCTACGTGAACGCCCTGTGCTCAGCGATGCAGGCGTATATGGTTGGTGGGAGCGACAAGCATATGCAAGCGGCGAAGAACGGCTTCGACATGCTGCTCTCCCAAAGCTTTGCGACCGGAGGATGGGGGCCGGATGAGATGTTGCAGGCACCCGGATCAGGCAAGGTATTCGCGAGTCTTGCGAAGAGCCACAACAGCTTCGAGACTCCTTGCGGTTCTTATGCGCACATGAAGCTGACACGTTATCTGCTGCGGTGTACACGCGATGGACGTTACGGCGACAGCATGGAACGTGTGATGTACAACACTGTCCTCGGTGCAATGCCATTGCAACCGGATGGGCATGCCTTCTACTACTCCGACTATCACTCACACGCTTTAAAGGATGTTGGCGTGAGCGGAGTCAATGAAGAATGGGGCGTTGGGGGCAAGCGCGTCTATTCGACCAATCGATGGCCCTGTTGTTCTGGAACATTACCGCAGGTAGTGGCGGACTACTGGATCAACGGATATTTTCACGAGCCAGGGGCAGTCTGGGTAAATCTTTATCTACCTTCCGTACTGCGATGGACCGAGGGCGAAGCAAAGATTGAGATGGAGTTAGAAGGAACCTATCCGGAGACGTCAGAGGTGCGTCTGCGGATGAATATCTCGCAGCCGGCTTTGTTCGCGCTGAAGCTGCGTATTCCGGCATGGGCAGATGGAGCTTCACTTCAAGTGAACGGAAGCCCCGCTGAGCTGGCGGTGCGGTCGGGGTTTGCTACGGTTCAACGCAGATGGCGGACAGGCGACGTTGTCACGCTTCAACTGCCGATGAAACCGAAGTTCGAAGTACTGGACGAAGCGCATCCAGAGACAGTTGCGGTGACCTTCGGACCAAGGGTGTTGTTCGCACTGGGTTCAGAACCAGTGCTGGCAAGCAGCGCGCATATGCTTGCTCTACTGCAGACCGCTCACGAGGAGTGGACGCTCGAAAGCACGAAAGGTCCAGTGAAAATGGCCCCATTTACCTCAGTCGGAAGCAGAACCTACTCGACGTATGTCCAGGTTGTCGGCTAAGTGTTTATGTTTGACTCGATCGTTAAGGCAAAACGCAAATCTGAAAATTTACAGCGGAAGGATCTTGGGCTGCATCTTAAGACTTATGGAATACAGACAGCTTGGTAAATCGGGACTGAAGGTGCCGGAGCTTTGCTTCGGTGCAGGGACGTTTGGCTCCGCCAACGAGTTTTTCAAAGCCTGGTCGGAGACGACGCAGGAGGAAGCCAACCGGATCGTCGATATCTGTTTGGACGCAGGGATGAACCTGTTCGATACGGCTGACGTTTATTCAGACGGTGAGAGCGAAAAGGCTTTGGGGAAGGCTCTGGCAAAACATAATCGAGACGATGTCATGATCTCGACCAAAGCGACCTTCAGACTTGGTAAGGGCCCGAACGATGTAGGGTCCTCTCGTTACCACCTCATTCAGTCTGCGGAGCGTTCGCTGAAGCAGCTCGGCACTGACTATATCGACATCTATCATCTGCACGCGTTCGATGCGACCTCGCCCATAGAGGAGACACTGCGCGCGCTCGATGACCTCGTACGGGAAGGGAAAATCCGCTATATCGCCTGCTCGAACTTTTCAGGATGGCATTTGATGAAGTCCCTGAGTGTGAGTGAGCGCTACGGTTGGTCGCGATATGTCGGCCATCAGGTGTACTACTCACTGGTTGGCCGCGACTATGAGTGGGAGCTGATGCCACTGGCTGCTGATCAGGGAGTAGGTGCGCTGGTGTGGTCACCGCTCGGCTGGGGGCGTCTGACCGGAAGAATCCGCCGCGAGACCGGCATCCCCAAGGACAGCCGTCTGAACTCGAAGATGGTGAACGATTCGGGGCCGCAGGTTCCTGAAGAATACCTCTACACTGTGATCGATGCGATTGACGAGATCGCGAAGGAGACGGGCAAGACCGTTCCTCAGATCGCATTGAACTGGCTGCTGCGGAGACCCACGGTTTCCACCTTGATTATCGGTGCGAGAAACGAAGAGCAGTTGAAGCAGAACCTCGGAGCCATTGGTTGGGAGCTGACCCCGGAACAGGTGGCGAAGCTCGATAAAGCGAGTGAACTACCGAAGGCCTATCCATATTGGCATCAGGTGCAGTTCAAAGAGCGCAACCCGTTTCCGGTATAAGCGCGTAAAATTGGCGATGATTTCGAGGCTCGCACCCCGCTGCGGGCCTCTGCCAATTTAGTACCTGTGAGGGTTGCATGCGCCGAAGGTTTCCTGCGTTGGTGTTGTTTTGTCTTTTAGCTCTTGCTGGAGGCCACGCTGCGGTAACCTACCTGCCGCAATTCCTTCTCGGATACTTGGGTATGCCGCGACGCTACCATGCGTATCCGCAGGCTCAGCAGGCGCATCGATTCACGGTTGAAGGCGACCACTTTGCGCTCGATGGCAGACCGTTTCAAGTCATCTCGGGAGAGATGCACTATCCGCGAATTCCGCGAGTTTACTGGCGTCAGCGATTTCGCATGGCCAAGGCGATGGGGCTGAACACCATCACGACGTATGTCTTCTGGAACCTGCATGAGCCGAAGCCCGGCGTCTACGACTTCTCTGGAAACAACGATGTCGCGGAGTTCGTGCGCGAGGCACAGCAGGAAGGGCTCTATGTCATCCTGCGGCCAGGCCCGTACGTCTGCGCGGAGTGGGAGTTTGGCGGCTATCCCCCGTGGCTCCTGAAAGACCACAGCACCGTAGTTCGTACCAGCGATCCCAAGTTCATGGAGCCCGCTGCGCGATGGATCGCCCGGTTAGGCAAGGAACTGGCTCCGCTTCAAATTGGTAATGGCGGCCCGATTATCCTGACGCAAGTGGAGAACGAGTACGGCTCGTTCGGTGACGATCATGCGTACATGGAGCAAATCCACAAGCTGTTGGTTGACGCGGGTTTTACGCAGTCGCAACTTTACACGGCGGACGGACCAGAGCAGGTGAGCAGAGGCTCTCTGCCCGAGCTTCCTGTCGGAATCAACTTTGGCGGCGAAGAAGATGGCGCTGCAGAGCGAGCGTTTGCAAAGCTGAAAGAAGTTCGCCCCAACGGACCTTTTATCAATAGTGAGTATTGGGCGGGTTGGTTTGATCATTGGGGCGCGGACCACGCAAACACCCATGCAGACAGGCAAGCCGATAATCTGCGATGGATGTTGTCCCACGGGTACTCCGTAAGCTTCTACATGTTTCATGGCGGCACAAGCTTTGGAGACATGAACGGTTCAAACGGAGATAAAGCAGGCACCTACGAGCCGGATGTCACGAGCTACGACTACGACGCGGCACTCGATGAAAGCGGACGACCTACGCCGAAGTACTTCACCTTTCGCGACATCATTACAAAGTCCACGGGCGTAACGCCGCCATCGGTACCTGAAGTTGCGCCGCCAATCCGTACCCCGGACGCCAGGATGGTTGAGTCTGCATCGTTGTGGAAGAACCTGCCACCGCCAATTCGGTCGGAACACCCGTTGAGTATGGAAGATGTTGATCAAGCATATGGCTATATTCTGTATCGCACTACGCTGAAGGCGTCGACGCGAAGCGAACTCGTTCTCGATGAACTTCATAGTTATGCGCAGATCTACCTGGATGGAAGACTGATTGGAACTCTCGATCGGAGGTTGAAGCAGGATCGCCTGACCATCCCCGCTGCTGCCAACAACTTTCGCCTGGACATTCTGGTTGAGAACACGGGCCGCATCAACTTCGGCAAAGCCATCGGAGGTGAACGTGCCGGCATTACGAAGCAGGTCACTCTCGATGGCAAGGAGCTGACAGACTGGGAGATCTACTCCTTACCCATGACGGACGTCAGTAGGTTGAAGTTTTCGAAAGAGCCTTGCGATGGCGCTTGCTTCTATCGTTCCAGCTTCGATCTCAACACCACCTGGGACACCTTTCTCGACACCAGCGAGTTTACGAAGGGACAGCTGTGGCTGAACGGCCGTGCACTCGGCCGCATCTGGAGTATCGGGCCGCAAAGAACGTTGTACGCGCCTGCTCCGTGGATGAAAACTGGAAGAAACGAGGTCATCGTGTTCGACCTGCAGGGAAAGATGGGCGCGACAGTTCGAGGGTTGGACAAGCCTGTGCTCGGAACACCGACGAAGAAGTCACCGGTAGCGCAGTGAGGTGGTCCAGAAATAAAGAGAGCCTCAGGCGGGTTGCCTAAGGCTCTCTTAGACTGCATGACGTGTTGTGGCGACGATTAGAACTTGACCAACAGGGCACCTGTTATTCGGTTTTCGCTGTTGCGAAGGTCCGGACTCCAGCCAGGGACAACGGACCCAGGCGCCCCGGTGTTTCCGCCAGGCGGCGTTACTCCTCCGGGTCCCGCGAAGTAAGGCACATTTGCCGCGCGATGGTTGTACTCGAGCCGATAGGTGAAGTACTGGCTCGGCATGTAGTCCGCCGTGACCGAAGTGTCCCACGCCTTGAACGGATCACCGGGATTCTCCGTGAAATAAGGTGTGCCGGAAGCCGCTGTCGCTCCATTGATCGGCGGGAGAAGAACGAGGTAACGGCCAGGATTGTTGATGCGGCCGCCGCCGATCGTCATGCCGATACGGTCGCGATCGAACCAGAGGCGGTTGTAGAACATGAAGCCGAGGAAGCTCTGTTTCGGTCCTTCCTTGGTGTTGCCATGGCAGCTCACACCGCCGCCGCTCTCGCAACCTGCGTCGCCAGTGAGCGTGATCGCACCCTTGCTGATGAAGGAGAGCGGCCGGTCATAGTACTTGTACTCGATGCTGTCGTCGGTGTGGTAGCGTGTACGGCTCGGCACACCAAGAGCGTCTTCGCCAAAGCCATACTGGTTGCCGAGAATCTCCAACTTGCCAGTAGGTCGATAGAGGATCTGTCCGCCGAGTCCCGGACGACCGTTGAACCGGCCATACGACTGCCAGCCGTTGATGAACCACGGCTCGATCTTCAGCTTGGCTGTGGGATACCACTGCACACGCACACCGTTGAAGAACCACGGCGTGTTCGAGGAGACGTACGAAGGCTGATACGCCCAGTTGTCGAATTGGTAGAACGAGAACAGGCCTACATAGGAGAGGAAGATACCGGCATCCACGTTGAGACCATGCTGCACGTTGAAGTGGTAGCCGGCATTGGCCTCTGACACATAGCGATAGGCGTCAGCGAGGTCCCACTGGCCACGCGAAGGACTAGCATCGTTGCGCGGAGTAGCCGTGGAGTAGAGTCCGATCTGGCTCAAAACACGGGCGCGGACGTTGTTCACATGGAAGTCGCCGCCGATACCAAGATCGGTCAAGGTCACCTCGCTCGATCGGAAAACCTCGCTAGAACCAACGATGGTGTCGTCCTGCGGATGGCGAAAGTCGTAAGTGTAGCTCACATCCGAACGAATCTCCGGAGTAAAGAATTTGGTCGCATACGGAGTATCTTTAGTGCGTGCGTTGCCGTTCAGCCAGGTAAAGTCGGCAAAGGCAAACGGCTCCGAGTGCGGGCTGTTGGGATCGGTGACCTCCGGCTCTGCCTCGCTGAGGTTGGGGGGAGCAGCCGATGCCTTTGCTGTCGTGATGTGATGAGTCTCGGGCTCAATGGCGTTGGCCTGCTTCAGCTGCATCAACTCCTGCTGAATCTCTTCCAGCTTTTCCTGCAGTTGTTGAATCTTCAGGTCTTGAGCTGTTTGATGGTCTGGAGTGACCTGGGTATTCTCTACGGCTGTCTGTAGATTCGGTCCTGGTGCCTGAGCCTGAAGGTCTCCTCCACAAAGTGTCAGCCCTGCCGCAAGGCTGAACGCTGTCAGACAAAATCGCTGACCACGTGATATTTTTCTGTTTTTCACTGCTGCTTCTCCATTCCTTACAGCCGCAGCGGCCAAATTTAAGGAACCTACTGGGCCACTGGACGCTGATATCCAGAGCGTAGTGAGCTGACCATAATGAGTTCGTCATTAAGTCATAACGAATCCATAAAGGCCTGCTGAGACGGGGAAATACGAGAATGTGCATCAGCCTGTATGCGTTCCCCTCGTGAGCTCGGCGGAATTGAGGGGATGGCGCCCAGGCATTCGAAGGTAGGGGCCGGATTGAGGGTAAACCTGGTTTATATGGCCCGGGAATCACTGCCGGGACAAGCCGGAGTTACCGCGTGCTTCCATGGTGCAAATGCACCGATTCCAGTAACGCAAAGAGATTGCGGCCCGGGGACGTTGAATGTCAAACGGGTATCAAAGGCAGGATGAATGCGCATCGTTGAGGTACCGCCTACATGGTTGTATTCGGGGCTGCGCCTCCGATGCCTTTACAGCGATGCAGACGGCGGCTGATCTTCTTAATCGTTAGTGGCCAGCGGAGGGACTGGCATGCTTGGGCGGTCGTGGAATGAAGAACAGCAGAGGCAGCATGCAGGCACAGAAGACGGCCATGTACTGAATGATGTCCAGATACGCGAGCATTCCAGCCTGACGGTGCAGTTCGTTGTAGAGGTAAGCCTGCGCAGTATGCGAGCCGGTCCCTGTCATGGGATTGCCGCTGCTATGTCCGCCGAACATCCCTTTAAGCTTTGCCACCTGATTCATAAAGGCTTGATTGCCTGAAGTAAGATTGCGCACCATGTTGGTCTCGTGCGCGGCAGTACGCCGGGTAAGCATCGTGGCTACAAAAGCCGTTCCAACCGATCCGCCTATATTTCGCGCCAGATTAGTCAGCCCCGATACATCGTTATTCTCAGATTGCTTTACTCCGATATACGCGATGGTGTTGATCGGGATGAATAGGAACGCCAGGCCGGATGCCTGGAAGCATCGCACGAAGACAAGATAGCCATAGCTCACGCCCAGGTTCAGCGTATTTAACGACAGCGTCAGCATCACAAAGCCGTAGCCGATGAGCTTTCGCGGATCGACCCTGCCGACCAGAATGCCCACCACCGGCATCATGCACATCATCATCAAGCCAGCCGGAGACAGCACCAGTCCGGCAAGTTCGGCAGTGTAACCGAGCAGTGTCTGCACAAACTGCGGGATCAGGATGGTCGTGCCATAGAGCGAGAAACCTAGCACAAACATCAGCAGAAAGCTGATCGCAAAGTTGCGGCGTTTAAAGAGGGTGAGGTTGAGGATGGGCCGATGGCCTTCGCGAAGCTGTTTAAGCTCCCACCAGATCATCACCACGAAGGCGACCACCATCGCCACTGCGAAGAAGGTGATGAGATGCGAAGAGAACCAATCGTCCTCCTGGCCCTTGTCGAGGATGAACTCGAGCGAACCGAAGGTAAGTCCCAGCAGACCAAAGCCGAGAAAGTCGAGCTTGATACCACCCTTTTGCGAGAGCTCGACCTGCTTCTTCACATACGGCGGATCTTCGACGATGCGCGAGGTCAGGAACAGGGAGATCAGGCAGATCGGAACATTGAGAAAGAAGATCCAACGCCAGTCGAAGTTGTCCGTAATATAACCGCCAAGCGTTGGCCCGATCGCAGGCGCGCAGACAACCGCGAGGCCATACATCGCAAAGGCTTGTCCGCGCTTCTCCGGCGGAAAGGTATCTGCAAGAATCGCTTGCTCCGAAGGTGCAAGACCGCCGCCCCCGATGCCCTGCAGGATCCGGCAAAAAATAAGGATCGGCAGCGACGGAGCAAAGCCGCACAGAGCAGAGCTGATGCCAAACAGCGCTACGCAGATCATGTAGAACTTTTTGCGCCCGATGAAGGTCGTCATGTAGGCGCCGGCCGGCAGAATAATCGCGTTTGCGACCAGATACGCGGTCAGCACCCAGGTGGCTTCGTCCTGCGTGGCACCCAGGCCGCCTGCGATGTGCGGTAGGGCCACGTTCGCGATCGACGAATCGAGCACCTCCATGAACGTTGCCAACGTAACGGTCATGGCGATGATCCACGGGTTGATCCGTGGTTTCCAGGGCCGTTCCACAGCCGGGTGTTGCTCGGGAGTATGCGCTTCTAGGGCCTGGGCCTCTGGGAGGTCGATTACTATAGCTGCCATGTGTGGTTTATTCGATTGTATCGGTCGGGGCTGGGATTCAGAGAGTTGCTGAAGAAAAACGACAGCCTTTTAGAGGAAGAGGGACTTAGTACTTCGCACGAGTGATAAGTTTCATATCAAGCCAAGATGCATTTTGAGGAGCGGACATGTACATTCCCCGGGCCAATCAGGAAACCCGTATCCCAGTCATTCAAAAGCTGATGGAGGACCATCCCTTTGCCTCTCTCATCACGATGTGCAGCTCAGGCCTCCTTGCAACTCATATCCCGATGGTTCTCGAACGCGACGATAGCCCGCGGGGACTGCTGAAATGCCACATCTCCCGTGCCAACCCGCAATGGCGAGAGTTTTCCCCTGACCTCGAGGTACTGGCAATCTTTTCCGGTCCACAGCACTACATCACGCCCTCCTGGTATCCCGAAAAACAAGAGACAGGCAAAGTCGTGCCTACGTGGAACTACGCAGTAGTTCACGCCTACGGGCATCTCCGTATCATCGAAGACAGCGAGTGGCTGATGGACCATCTCCAAAGCCTTGTGAAGATTAACGAAGCTGAATTCCCGACTCCATGGAAGATCGAAGATGCCCCGGCGGACTACATCGCGTCGCAAGTAAAAGGCATCGTCGGCTTTGAGATGGTTATCGAGCGCCTCGAAGGCAAGTGGAAGGTCAGCCAGAACCGCTCCGAGGAGGACCGAGGCGGAGTAGCGGACGGACTCGCCGAGTTGAACACGGCCGACAGCCTCGCGATGAAATCCCTTGTCGAGAAGCGAGACTGATCGCAGCAACTCCGAGGGAATCACGATAGGCTAAAGTCAATGCTCACACCCGCCCTTCGCAATAGGTCCCTCAGCGTTCTGTTTTTGTTCGGCTCCGCGCTTAGCCTCTCTGCCCAGACATCGAAGCCTGCCGCCAGCCCAACACCTGAAGCGAAAGAACCAGCTCACGCCGATCTCCTCCGCGGATCCTACGGGCCGTATCGCGCCAACAACGATCTCCTCTTCTATCATCTCGACCTCCGCGTCGACCCCGAGAAGAAGTTCATCAGCGGAAAGAATGAGATTCGCTTCAAGATGCTTGCGGACGGGACGCGCATCCAGCTCGAACTCTTCCCTACCCTTCAGATCGACAAACTCGTAATGGGAAAAACCCCGCTAAAGTATGAGCGTGATGGTGGCACTTTCTTCGTCAACTTCCCGAAGACCCTCCGCACCGGCCATACCTACTCCATCGAAGTTCACTACTCAGGAAGCCCTGTAGAAACAGGACGCTTCGGTTGCTTCACCTTCAAGCAGGACACCGCCGGCCATCCCTGGATCAATACCGCTTGCGAAGAGACCGGCGCCAGCGTCTGGTGGCCAAACAAAGATCAGTGGCGCGACGAGCCGCAGGATGGAATGGAGATCAGCGTCGCTGTTCCGAATGGCCTGATGGATGTCTCCAATGGAAAGTTCATGGGCAAGAAAGATCTCGGCGACGGCTACACCCGCTGGGACTGGAAGGTGCACTACCCCATCAACAACTACGACGTCGCTCTGAACATTGGCAACTACGTCCACTTCGACGACAAGTTCGGCGACCTGTCTCTCGACTACTACGTTCTCCCCGAGGACCTCGACGGTGCGAAGCGCCAGTTCGCGCAGGTGCCCGGCATGATGAAAGCCTACTACCACTACTTC
>Ga0302178_10003761_pt1 | contig 11246 bp, 9 predicted proteins | sample I_Palsa_E1_3_FD_198790 | JGI IMG/M metagenome (GOLD analysis project Ga0302178, IMG submission 198790) | Peat permafrost microbial communities from Stordalen Mire near Abisko, Sweden - I_Palsa_E1_3 | ecosystem: Environmental > Terrestrial > Soil > Palsa > Peat permafrost | place: Sweden: Abisko... | reverse complement strand
GGGCACGAGCGGCACCGCCCTGACCGGATTCGTGACCGGGGCGCTCGCCAAGTCCACGGGCGCGAATCCAGACGTCCAGGGATGGTACTCATGGTTTCTCCAGCACATCGTCGTGCACGCCACAGGGCTGTTCTCCTTTGTCATCACCTTCGGAGAGTTCGCAGTGGGGGCTGGGTTGCTTCTTGGCCTCCTCACCGGCATCGCCGCCGGGTTTGGTGTGCTCATGAACATGAACTACCTTCTTGCGGGAACGGTGAGCATCAACCCGGTGATCGGCATGTTCGGTCTGTTCCTGTGCTTCGCCTGGAGGGTCTGCGGCTGGATCGGCATCGACCACTGGCTGCTGCCCGCGCTCGGTCTGCCCTGGAAGCCGGGCACCTTGCTGCGACCGACCGCGAGGATCGCCCCGACGCCCAGCGCGACCCCGGTCTGACGGCTTTGGATTTCTGACATCTAGCCGATCGGAGTGATCGTCATGAGACCACCGGCCCATCTCACGCCTGTGAGGTTGTCATGACGTTTCTCTTCAACGACGCGTCGTTCGCGTTCGAGGCACTCCGAGCCCTCGGGTACGCTCCGTACGGCGGCGCCGACATCGGCGAGGTCGTTAGCACCGCTGCTCGGATCCCTGACGGCGACGAAGCCGCCTGGTACACGCAGTGGCGGGCGCTCGCCGAGAGGATTCACGCCGACGCCGATCGCAGCGCCACCGCCGGTCATTCCATCAGCGCCCGCGAGTCCTACCTCCGCGCGAGCAACTACTACCGGCTGTGCGAGTTCTACCTGCGCGTTGACGCGTCGAATGACCCCGTTGTCCGCGAGGTGGGCCGGCTCTCGGTCGACAGTTTCGCCAGCGCTGCGCAACTGATGAGCCGCTCGCCAGAGAAGGTGCGATTCGCTTACGAGGACACGACGCTGCCAGGATGGTGGATCCCGGCCGAAGCCGGCAGCGCTCATCCCAGCGGCGGTGACCCCGACGGTCCCCGGCCGACGCTCTTATTCCACGGCGGCTTTGACAGCACCGAGGAGGAGCTGTACTTCACCGGCGGCGCCGCGGCCTCCCGGCGCGGCTACCACGTGCTTGCCTTCGCTGGCCCCGGACAGGGCAGCGCCCTCCGTGACCAGCAACTGCTCTTCCGCCCCGACTGGGACGCCGTCATCACGCCCGCCGTCGACTGGCTCCTGGCGCGCCCGGACGTGGACCGCAACCGAATCGCGCTCATGGGGATGAGCTTCGGCGGAGAACTCGCACCTCGTGCCGCCGCCACCGAGCACCGCCTGGCCGCGCTGATCGCCTATGACGGCTTGTACTCGTTTGCCGGCGTGGTGCAGAGCGGGATCGGTCCCGCCATCATGGAACTCGTCCGTGACGGCGCCGACGCGAAGGTCAACGCTCTCATCGAGCAGGTGATGAGTTCCAACACCCAAATCCGATCGCTCTTCCGCTGGGGCATGTGGGTCTATGGCGTAGACGGTCCCGCGGCTGTCATTCGCGCCACCGACCCCTACACGCTCGAAGGTCACGCTCCGCAGATCACCTGCCCGACGCTCGTGCTCGAAGGGGCGAGCGATTTTGGTCCCGGGCAGGCAATTCCGCTCTACGACGCCCTCCGCTGCCAGAAGACCTACCACCTCTTCCCGACTGCCGAGGGTGGCGGCGAACACTGCCAAGCCGGGGCGGTCTCCAGGCTGCACCAGGTTGTCTTTGACTGGCTCCACACCGTTCTCGCCGCGGTCAAGACCTGATCTCGGTCGGACATCGAGATGAGCATCTTCTGGCCCGCATACCACGCGCGAATGTTCTTCTGGTCCAATGCCGTCGCGATCGCCGCCAGCGACGTGCTCTTCGACAGCCCGGGTGGGTGCGCGGACTCCCGGACTCCGCCGTGTGTTGGTCACTCCCACTTGAAGAACCGTACCGCCAGCGCGCCGAAGATCACGGTATACGCGGCGAGGACCAAAAGCGCTGAGGCGGACGGGAAGCCGCTCTGCATGGCTCGTTGCAGCGCTTCGACCGATGCACCCAGCGGCGTGAGATAGCTCACATCACGGAGGGCGGTTGGAAACTCCTGGACCGGTAGCCAGAGGCCGGCGAAGAACATGAGCGGGAAGAACACAGCAAACGAAATGCCTCCGGCACCGGCGGCGGTCCGCGCCACGCCGGTGATCAAAAGGCCGATGGCGAATACCGCGGTTGTCGAAAGTAACGTTGCAAGCACAAACCCGCCAGCGCTTGCGGGTGCCTTCAACCCGTATGCGGCTATGCCGACCACGATGACGACGATGAGCGCAGTCGCCGCGATCACCAGGTGGATCACCAACTGACCACCGAGAACCCAGGAAGGCGGCACGGGCGTGGTGGAGAGCCGCCGCAAGATGCCCTGCTCGCGGTAGGTTGCCAGCGGTGTCGGCAGACTGAAGAACGCGAGCGCCGCGACGACGAGGGCGATCAGCGTCGGAATGTAGACGTCGAACAAGGTCAGTCCGCCGAGCGTTTTCTGGTGGTCCTGAAAGACGGGAAGGCTGCCGAAGATCACGAGCAGCAGCACCGGGAGCCCCAAACCGAAGATCAGCCCGATTGGCAGTCTCCACGCCAAACGCGCCTCGTTGAGAACGAGCTTGCCAAACGCTGAGCGTCGGGTGTTCCTTGGGGAAATCGAGGGAGGTGCGCTCATGGCCGAACCACCTGCTGCTCGTCATGAATATGACGGCCGGTAAGGCTTACGAAGACGTCTTCGAGGTTGGTCGAGGTGAGTTCGACGTCGTGGGCGGTCACGCCAGCGGCCGCCAATGTGAGGATCACGACATTGATCAGATCGCCTGACCCGGTCACCTCGACGCGGCTGCCGCGGTGCTCGATGCTCGTCACTTCGGAGAGCTCAGTCAGGAGTCGGTCGTCGAATGGTGCAGACGGTACGAAGCGGACGCGTTTACCTCCCGCTGCCTGTTGCGTCAAACCCTCCGGTGAGTTCATCGCGACGACTCGCCCCTGGTCGATGAGCGCGACCCGGTCACAGAGCCGTTCTGCCTCCTCCATGAAGTGGGTGACCAGCACAATCGTGACCCCGCCGTCGCGAACGTGCTCGATGAGATCCCAGGTGTCGCGTCGAGCTTGCGGATCAAGACCCGTGGTCATTTCGTCGAGAACGGCAATCTTCGGTCGACCAATGAGCGCCAAGGCGATCGAAAGCCGCTGCTGCTGACCGCCTGACAGGGTGCGGTAGTACGCGCGACGCTTATCGGCGAGCCCAAGCGTTTCCGCCAACTCGTCAACATCAGCCGGGTCGGGATGAAAGGACTGGTAGAGATCGAGTATTTCGTCCACCATGAGCTTCGCTGGCAACGCGCTCGCTTGGAGCTGCACCCCAATGATCAGGTGGACGCGTTTCCGATCTGATGTGGGATCAAGGCCCATGACGCGCACCGACCCCGAATCGGGTGAGCGGAGTCCGATCGCGCACTCGACGGTCGTTGTCTTCCCTGCTCCGTTCGGGCCGAGGATGCCGAAGATCTCACCCTCAGCAATTGAAAGCGACACGTCATCGACCGCAACAGTCGTTCCGTACGTCTTGCGAAGATGCGAAATCTCGATTGCTGCGGTCACGGCGGGATGCGCAGCCGCATTACCCACCGCCACTTCGCTATCTTCCGGTCTCGCTCGAAGCCGAACTCCTCGAACAGGCCGGCCGGCCCCGTATGGAAATAGGCACCTCGCTGAGGGGGGCGCCCCTCGGCTTGCTCGGGGTAGGCCTCGACGAGCCCACCTCCAGCGTGCTGGATGGCGGCGAGTGCGGCGCCGATGGCCGCCCGCGCAACCCCACGACGCCGGTGCCCGCTTCCAGTGAAGATGCAGCCGATCCGCCAGTCGGGCACCTCACCCAGGCCCTTGGCATAGGCCTTCGGGTTGTTGATGTTCGGAAGCTCCACCGGCGGCCCGTACTGGCACCAGCCGACGCATTCATCGCCGTCGTACACGAGAATCTGGTGCACCGTTCCGTTGCGAACGTGGGCTTGCTTTGCCATACGGTTCCCAGAAACGGTATGACCCTTGCCGACGCCCTCTGGGTGGAAACCCATACACCAGCAGCCGCCCCAGACCCCATTGTTTGCCACCACCAGATGGACAAAGTCGTCCCAGGTGTCAGGACTGAGCGGCCGCGTCACATAGGAGCTGACCGGTGCCATCCATCCATGGTATCCAGCAGAAACCTTGCAATGACGAGTGAGCAGAACGGCTGCGATTCGAACTCAGCACGCGCGGAGAAATAACTACTGGTCTGGGGGACCAGGGGTCGCAGACCCTATCGGATTGGATTTGTCAGACCGTTGCAGACGGGGCGAGTCAGGCCGCCTACCCTTTTGGAAATGGCCCGGCCTGGCTATGCCGCATGACAGCTCCAGCCGTAGGTGGCGGGGTCCTGGGCGCTCGCGATTTGGCCCGGCGTCGCGTGAGCTACGTCCTCGATGGTCAGCAGGCCGAACTGACGGGCTGCGTCAACGGGATCGATCCCGTCCGCTATGGCGCTCAGGACTGGATACTTGGGGTCCACCGGCGGTGGTCCCGCGGTCTTGTCTATTGACCCCGAGATAGAGGCCTGCGACCCGCCAAATGGGGCGCCCTCCCACGTGCCGGAGGGCAAAGACGACCAGGTCCGCGTCAGCCCGGACTGGTTGCTACAGGTGACCGGCGTGAAGCCACTTCCGCACGCGCACAGGAAAAGCCCTGCGAACGGGACGAGAAGGATTGCCCTCACTAAAGGATTGCCCTCACTAAAGGAAGGAGTAGTCGCTGTAGCCAGTGAGCGTGTAGCCCGTGGAGACGTCAGGCGGGCTGTGAACAATGTCGGCGGCTCCGGCGCCCTGCCACCCGTTGGTGCCGCTGGTGTCGATCCAGTATCCGCCGAAGTCCGTGGTGATTTTCTTATTCCTTGAGTACGGTCCGTAGGCTTGCGGACAGGTTGTAAACGTTGAGGAGATGGATGCGATGTAATCCACGCCCACGGTTGTCTGCTCACAGCTGCCCACGGGGACGCCGGCAGTCGGCTCCCAGTAGACCACGGTGTTGCCCGAATGCCAGTTGTTGTCCACGGTGAGCTCATAGAGCTCCCAGGGCCAATCCTCGTAGCCAGAGATCTCTTCGGAGTCACCCAGGTACCAGTTGCCATCGCTGTTCTGCTGGATCATGTAGATGATGTCGCAGGCCTTCCAGTAGCCGCCTGTGGGGGACGCCGAAACGCAGGGCGTCGCCCAGATGGTGTCGCCAGCGATATCGGGGCGGGCCAGAGGGGCCAGTTTGTTGAACGACGGGAGTGCCATCGACACTTCGAGTTGGTGGCGGCCGAATCGTGCGGTCCTGGTGACGGAGACGGACACGTGAGCGGGGCCGGTGGCGGTGACAGGTGTCCCCGCCACATCCCAGGTGTCGCTGACCCAGCCGTTTGCCTGGCGTACCTCCGACACGGGAATGGCGGGGAGGGCGCTGACGAGGGTGTCGGACAGGCGGAGTGGCTTGGCAGCGGCAGACAGGGGAGAGATCCCGATCAAGGGCAGCACTGCAATCATCATGGCAGCGGCCCGGGCCAACCAACGGACGCGGATCATCCCGATTTCCCCTTCTGCCGCTCGAACTCGGAAACGGTACACGCGGGGAGCCGGCAATCCGTGCTGGCGCTCGATCGGATATTCAGGTCCACGTCAACTGCCTCCGCTCCTGGGCCCTGACCGTCGTCTTATGGAGCAGTTCGACCGACGATCGGGTTGGCGATTTCCCAATCCGCACCCGAATACTATGTCGCAGAGAGCCGCTGCGCAAGAGCGCCCCGGGACAGCGAAGCGCCCATAACGAAGTCAGTCCGGCTCACGCCCGCAGACGCTCAGCAGGGGGCTGAACCCGGGGGCGCAGGTTCCAGTCGTGACTTCCCGAGGCGGCCTATGGCGGGTCAGAGGCGAACTCGCTCGAGGCGCGGCGAGCTGCGCTCCGCGCCGAACCGATCGCATCCAACTCTCCAGAACACTCAGAACAGTGCATCGCGCCAAAGTTGACAAGCGCCCCTTACGCCCCGTACGCTGACAGAGCGGAACGCAGGTAGGCAAGGCAACCGCGTGGGGACGCGGCTACACGTTTCGAAGACTTGGGGGACTTTCACTTTGGGTGGGACAGACGCACCTGCCTCAGGTCGGCACGCCTGCTGGCTCGCGGATTGGCACGCTCGTTCCATTCGAATCATCCCTCCGGTCGCTGTGCGCAAGTCGGGAGCACCCGCTCCGATCAGGGAGGCCTAGGTGGTGCGTCGAAATCTCAGGGTGTCCGCGCTCCTCGTCGTCGCCGCGGCTGTTTGCGTCTTTCCGCTCCAGGCGAGTGCAAATTCCAAGACCGTCTCCGTTGATGCCAGTGGGAGGCTGACGACGCCAACCACCAGCGGCAGGATCACGTTCACGGATCTGGCACCGGACACGACGTACTCGGGCGTTGACGCCATCGAGGGGCTACCGGCCGGCACCGGGTTCACACACGGCCGCTACACCATCCGGTGGGGCGATTGCGCCCACGGGTCCGCCGTCGGCGGCAGCTTCAGGATCCTGTCGGGTGGCTCGTATCCCCGCGTGCTGCCCAAGACCAGTCCGTCGCCAACGCCGATCAGGATCAAGGCCAACGGTGACGGGTTGTTCAGCTGCACCTACACGCTGGCCTACCCTGCCGGCAACATTCCCACTCGCGCCGTCCGCGTGAAGAACGACTTCTGGGTCGTGAAGAGGGACGGCACGATCGTAACCCAGGTCGACTCGAAGTCTGTCCTCCCGGGTGCTGGTCCTCCCGTCCCGGAGGTGCCGCTGACGATCCTCATCCCGATCGGGATGATGCTCGTGATCGCCGGTTACATCCTCTTCCTTCGTCGTCGGCAGACCCTGGCAGCCGCTCCTGCCTGATCCGCGGCACGGGAAACCAAGTCGCATGATCGCGAGCCGGCAGTCGGCGCAGACACCTCGGCCCGCGCCAGACGAGGGTGCGCCAGCATCGCGCCTCTCAATACTGGAGCGCGGCGTGCGTCGGTTCGATAACGCCCTGCACGCCACAGCGTTCTGGCGCGCTGCTGCGGTGGTCGTGTGCGTGGCGCTTGCCTACAACTACTCGCTGCAGACGCTGGTCCAGGAGATGGGCCAGCAGACGCCCCTCGCGTATCTCGGGCTGGTGCCGCTCATCGCGCTGCTGCTCGGAGCCGTTCTGGCGCAGCGGCGCTCGGCTGCGCCGGATATTCACGACCGCTACCTCGATTACATCGTCGGCGTCCCCCTGCTCACGCTGGCCATGGGTCTGCTGATCATCGCGCCGGACGCGCTGCCCAGCGTCTACTGGCTGCACAGGCTTGACCTGCTCTCGCTGCCGCTCTTCGCCGCGGGTGCGATATCGCTCGCGTTCGGCGTGCGCGCCCTGGTGCGGGTACGCGCAGCGGTGCTCTTCCTGTTTCTGGCGTGGCCCTACCCCTACGTTGTCCTCCTCGACCACGAGCTCACCTGGTTCACCAACACGACCGCGGCGGCTGTGAAGGAGGTCCTGCAACTCATTCCGGTGGCGTCGGTGGCGCCCGATGGGGACTTTCTCGTCGCCCACGCCAGCGGCGTGAGTCAGAGCTTCACGGTGTCGGTCAGCTCCGCCTGCTCAGGTATCAACAGTGGCCTCGGCTTCCTGATCGTCGGCGCCGCTGCCGCCATCCTGATGCGCGGCCGCCTTGTGATGAAGCTGCTCTGGCTCGTGTCCGGAACGGCCTTCCTGTTTGTCGTCAACGTTGGACGGATTCTGCTGGTCCTGGCGGCGGGAGGGCTCTGGGGCGAGCGCTTCGCCATCGACATCCTGCATCCGCTGATCGGCCTCGCGATGATCCTCGGGGCGACGCTGCTGATGCTGCTCTGGCTCCCGCACTTTTACCTGAGCCTGGGTATCGGTACGACGCGGCGACCACCTGGAGCGGTACCCAAACCGCAGGGAGCGCAGAGGCTGGCTGTGCGCAAGGCACGGATTCCCCTGACGGTGCTGGCCGTCGTGAGCGTCGTGGCCATGTTCGCGAACGCCGGGATGTCACGCTTCGAGTTGCTCGCCTTCGGCCTCGGTCCGTCTCGCCTTTCGCCGAGCAGTGTCGCCAGCGCGCCCGTCAGCGGCTGGACCCTCTCCGAGGAGGCCACGTACAGCTGGGCGCCGCGCTATTTCGGTACCGGCGGCACCTGGACCCGCTACGCATACATCGAGACCTCGACGCCGACCAACGCTGCGCCACCGGCCGCGATCACCCTCGACGTCATCGGCACGTCAGATCTCGGCACCTTCTCGACCTACGGGCTGGAAGCCTGTTACGCCTTTCACGACTACTCGCTGACCAGCACGAGCACGGTGGACCTGGGCGGAGGGCTCGACGGAAAGGTGATGCGCTACAGCATTCCCGGGACCGGCGGCTACTGGCTCGGGCTGTACTGGGAGTGGCCCGTGAGTGTGCCTGGCGGTGAGCAATACCAGCGGGTGGTGTTGAGCGTCGACTCCAGCCTCACAGCCAACGAGCCCAATGCGCAGCGCCTCGTCAGCCTGGCCCGGGAGCTCGTCAAACAAGCCGCTCATCAAGCGCCCGCCACCGGACCGGCGGACTACTGATGGGAGCCACCAAGCGCACGCGCGCGCCTCGTCGCACAGGGAAGAAACCTGTGCGGACACTGAGCCCCGCTGAGGCGACGGCAGAAGCGGTCGACGGACTCCGTCTGCGTCATCCCGAACTCTCTGCGAGTCGCGTCCTCAACAAGCGACAGGGTCTCGTGATCCTCGGCATCGCCGCTGCGTGCATCCTCGGGTTCGTCGTTGCGCCGATCGGCACCGGTATCGCCGTCTCCGGATGCATCGCGGCCGTGTACCTCCTGGTGTTCGCGAGCAACGTCGGCGTGTTTCGCCGGCTCATCCACACACCGCACGTCGTGTCGGTGACGGACGAGGAAGCGCGCGCGATACCCGACGACCAGCTGCCGGTGTACACGGTGATGATCGCCGCATATCACGAGCCCGAGGTGATTGCGACAGTCCTGCGCTCGCTCGCAGCGCTGGACTATCCCGCGCACCTGCTCGACATCAAGCTCCTGCTCGAGGCCGACGACGACTCCACACGCTCGGCGGTGCTCGCGGCGCATCCGGCTGCCAACGTCGACGTCGTGCTCGTGCCACCGAGTCACCCGCGCACCAAGCCGAAGGCGCTCAATTTCGGCCTGCTGCTCGCGCGCGGCGAGCTGATCACCATCTACGACGCCGAGGACCGCCCGGAACCCCTGCAGCTCCGCCGAGCGGTGGTCGCGTTCTCGCGCGCGGCACCACGGGTGGCATGCCTCCAGGCACGGCTCGAGTATCACAACCCACATCAGAACCTGCTCACCTCGTGGTTTGCAATCGAGTACCTGTGCTGGTTCGCATTCGCCCTGCCGGCGATCGCGGGTGGCGACACGCCGGTGCCGTTGGGCGGCACGTCCATGCACATGCGCCGCTCCGTGCTCATGGAGATCGGCGGCTGGGATCCGTTCAACGTCACCGAGGACTGCGACCTCGGCGTCCGGTTGTACCGCATGGGATATCGGACCGAGTTCCTCAACTCGACGACGTACGAGGAAGCCAATAGCGACCCGATCAACTGGATCAAGCAGCGCTCGCGCTGGTACAAGGGTTACGCGCAGACCTGGCTGGTGCATATGCGTCACCCGCGCCGTCTCTGGCGCGAGCTTGGTGGCCGTGGCTTCTGCGGATTCAACACGGCGCTGCTCAACCCGGTGTTCTGGGCACTCACCCTCCTGTGGTTCTTCGCTCACCCGACCTTCATTCAGAGCATCTTCCCGTCCTGGGTGTACTTCCCCGGGCTGGCATCCATGATCGCCGGTAACTTCCTCGCCCTGTACGTTGATTTCATCGTCATCCGCACCGCCGGTCGGCCCGAGCTGATGAAGGCCGCGGTGCTCGCTCCGTTGTACTGGATGCTCATATCGGTCGGAGCGCTGCGCGCGTTCCTGCAACTGGCGATCTCTCCGTTCTTCTGGGAGAAGACCGCGCACGGCCTCGACCGCCCGCAGGTGATTGAGGCGGAGGCCTGACCGTGCAGGCGATTGCGCTGCGACCCAAATTCGTTGCCATCCCACGCCGGCTGATCCGGCTGCACCGGCCGTCAGATGCGCTCATCTGGTTCTGGACGTGCCTGGTCGCCTACCTGGCTGTCGCTTTCTACGTCACATTGATCGCCCACAGTCAGGGTCTCGGTCAGGACGGGGTCTCGCGCGTGGCCATCGCCAATCGCATCCTGTTCAGTGGCGATCCCCACCTTGCGGCGGTTGGATTCGTGTGGAGTCCGCTTCCGGAACTCGTCCTGGTGCCGCTGGTGGCGCTGAAGTCGGTGTGGCCCGCCCTGGTGCAGGATGCGTTCGCCGGCAACATCGTCTCCGCGCTCTTCATGGCCGGCGCGGCGTATCAAGTCTTTCGCTTCCTGGAGGAGGTTGGGGTACCCCGCTGGGTGCGCTGGCTGCTGACTGCGACCTTTGCGTTGCACCCCATGATCATTCTCTATGCCATCAACTCGATGAGCGAGGCGATGTTCATCTTCTTCCTCCTGCTGGTGGCGCGACATCTGCAGCGATGGTTGCGGACTCAGGAGATTTCGGCGCTCGTCAGCACGGCGTTCTACTTGGCCATGCTCTATCTCACGCGATATGAGGCAACGGCAGCTGCCGCCGCGGTTGTGGTCATCGTCGGATTTGCGACGTTCACGCGCACCAAAAGCGTGGCGCGCCGGCGCATGCGCGCCGCGGTGCTCGACTCGTTCATCGTTGTGGCCCCGTTTGCAACTGCGTTTGTGCTCTGGGCGTTGACCAGCTGGCTGATCACCGGCACGGCGTTTCAGCAGCTGTCGTCCAGCTACGGCAACGCGGCGCAGTTGCAGTCGCGCGGGCTGTCGACGTCGCTCACGCTGGGACAGGAACTTGCCGCCTCCAGCCAGGCGCTGCACTGGATGCTCGCCCTCGAACCGTTCCTGCCCGTCGTCATCGTGGCGTGCGTCACGGTCATCGTATGGCGGCGTGACTGGATTGCCCTGGCCGCACCGGCGGTGCTTGGCGCCGTCCTCGCGTTCATGTTCTGGGCACAGGTCAGCGGCAGCGTGCTCCAGCTGCTCCGGTACTTCATCGTTGTGATCCCGCTGGTGATTCTGATGGTCGGCGTCACGCTGGCCCGCCGGAGCACG
>Ga0302178_10003757_pt1 | contig 11253 bp, 8 predicted proteins | sample I_Palsa_E1_3_FD_198790 | JGI IMG/M metagenome (GOLD analysis project Ga0302178, IMG submission 198790) | Peat permafrost microbial communities from Stordalen Mire near Abisko, Sweden - I_Palsa_E1_3 | ecosystem: Environmental > Terrestrial > Soil > Palsa > Peat permafrost | place: Sweden: Abisko... | reverse complement strand
GCACTGGCCGTCGTACCGGACCTCATCGGCTCCCGCCATGCGGCAGTGGTCAAGGCGGCGAAGCGGGCCAAGCGCTCGGGCGAGGCGGCCGACTTCCACCGGCTCCGCATCCGCTGCAAGCGACTGCGGTACTCACTCGAGTTCAGTGCCGAACTCTACGAGGGTCGCACCAGTCGCTACACACGGCAGCTGGCCAAGCTCCAGAACCAACTCGGTCTCTTCCAGGACGCCGAAGTGGCGGCGAACCGCCTCTACGAGCTTGCAACGACCAACGCCCAGCTCCCCGCCTCCACCATCTTCGTCATGGGCGGTGTCGCCGAGCAGCATCGGCGCGAGACGGCACGCCTGCTCGAGCAATTGCCCGCCGAGGTATCTCGAGTGCGCGGGCGGGAGTGGCAGGACCTGACCATGCACATGGATCTCGCCCGCGATGCGGTGCTCGCGCTCATGCCACCGACGCGCCGGATACTGCGCGTCCTTCCCGATCCGCTCTCCCCGACGAGCTTCACGGCCGACGATCCGGTTCCGGTTCCGGTCGCGGTTCCGGTCGCCACCTTCGTGCCGCCACAAATCACCCCGTGGGCGGCCGGCGGCGGTGAAAGCCCGGTCTGATCAGGCCATCGGGAACGGATCCGGGTCACCCATGACCAACAGCGGGTGCTCGGTGACGATGAAGTGCAACTGGTCGGTGTCGAGGAAGAGTTCGATATCCCGCCAGATGGTGGAGAAGTCGGGCTCTGCCATGTGCGCCCGGTAGCTGTCCATGCTTTCGAACCACTGCACGGTGACCCCGTCGAAACCCTGGTCATCGCGATCGCCATAGTCCGAGAGCGGTCGGGGGTGCTGCTCGTATCGCAGCACGTGCCGGCCGCTCAAGCTGGCCGCGATGAGCGGACCATGGACGGCTCGCCAATGCTCATGGAACTCAGCGGGCGTGAGGCCCTCCTTGCGCCGCAAGAGACACGTCAGTCTGACCACGGAACTCCTTCGCCGGTGCGGGGGTTTGCTCTCGCTGCAGAACAGTAGGCGATGTGACCTCGCCCGGGCGGTCCCGTGGCCAGCGGGCGCTTCCCGTACGCTGGCACGCATGGCGGCGATGTTGGGGGCAACATCCTTCAGCACGTCACACGTCGTTTTCCTGCTCCTCGGCGGGTTGGGCGCCGGCATCTTCAACGGCGTGGCCGGTGGCGGAAGCCTGATTTCGTTCCCCCTGCTGCTGGCGCTGGGCTATCCGGCGCTCACGGCAAACATCACCAATACGGTTGGCATCTGGCCCGGGTACGTCGGGGGCGCAGCCGGGTTCCGCCACCAGATCTCGGGCCAGCGTGAGCGCCTGGTGCGCCTCAGTCCCGTTGCCGTGCTCGGTGGGGTCGCGGGAGCGATCCTGCTCCTCACCACATCGTCCGCCACCTTCAAGAGCATCGCTCCCTGGCTCGTGCTCGGCGCATCCCTTCTGTTCGCCGCCCAGCCCCTCCTGCGCCGGGCGCTGGACGGTGGGTCTCATCATCCTCCGCGCACCCGGCCCGTGCTGCTTATCGGTGGGACCTTCGTGGCCTCCATCTACGGCGGTTACTTCGGCGCCGGTCTGGGCGTCATGCTGCTCGCCATCCTCGGGTTGGCCCTGCCCGACTCGATCGCCCGCACGAGCGGGCTGCGCACGGCGTTATCGATACTGGTCAACGGCATCGCAGCCGCCGTCTTTCTCGTCCATGGAGGCCTGGCCTGGCGTGCCATCGGCCTCCTGGCCGCCGGGAGCCTGATCGGCGGTTGGATCGGTGCCCGGGTCGCCCTTTCGATCCCGGCCATGGCGCTGCGCATCGTGGTGGTCGCCGTCGGGTTGGCCACCGTGGTGAAGCTCTTGGTCTGACGCGGCTACTCGACGACCACGGGGTAGCGACCCACGACGGCCGAGTCCAGGTTCCGCTGCTGCGCCGCAAGGGCAGCATCCGCCCCGGCATGATCGATCGGGTCGAAAATGATGGTGGCGCCGGCGGCGCACTGACCGAGCTTGCCCTGATCGACCGCGGCCACCACGGCGATGACCGGATACCCGCCGAGGGTGGCGTGATCGGTCAGCAAGATCACGGGCTCACCGTTCGGCGGCATCTGCACGGCGCCGGTCACCATGGCCTGCGAGTCGAGTTCTGTCCCCGCGTCTGGGGTGCCATACACCGGCGACAGGCCCGGATCGCGCCGGAGGCGGAGTCCCACCCGATTGCTCTCCGCCTCGACGGTGAAGCGCATGGCGGCCAGAGACGCAAACGCTCCGGCGGAAAAGTGCTCGAGATGGGGTCCGGGCACGACGCGCAAGGAAACCGGCTCTCCGTCTGCGACTCCCGTCGTCACGTCCTCGCGCAGATGATCGCCCAGCGGCGGCTCCATGGCGGCGGCCCATAAGCGGGCACCGACGGTGAGCGGCCCGGGCCCGAGGGCGGCGAGCAGGTCGCTGGATTGGCTTCCGAACACCTCGGGTCCCACAAGTCCACCTGCGATCGCGATGTACGAACGAAGGCCGCCCCGCACCGGGCCGACGACCAACCGCTGGCCGGCATTGACCGGCACGACGCGACCGGACGCGACCGGCTGCCCCTGCAGCCGGAGCTCGGGCGAGGCGCCGACCACCGCCACGAAGGTCGGGCTGACGCAGGACAAGGTGGGCCCGCGGGCGGTCACCTCGAGGGCACAGGCATCGACGGGATTCCCCACCAGTTGATTGGCCAATCGAAACGAAACTGGATCGCCCGGGCTGGCCGCCGGGACGCCGAGGGAGGCCAGCCCGCGCCGGCCACCGTCTTGGAGGACGGTTCGCAGCCCCGCCTCCTCGACCACGAAGACCGGCCGCGCCGACGGGTAGTCCTCTGTCGAGGGGGCGGGCTGCCTGCGGCCCGGAGCCCACGGTGGGGATCCACCCGTAAGCCCCTCCGGCGCCCGGGTGAACTGCACCCTGTCGCCGGTGGCCAGGCGGGCGTACGGCGCTTCCCACGGCGTGAAGAGCTGGACCTCGGTGCGGCCGATGAGCTGCCATCCACCGGGGGATGCGGTGGGATACACGGCGGCGTACCCGTTGGCGAGGGCGACCGACCCGGGTGCGACCACGGGCCTGGGTCGGGATCGGCGTGGAATCCGACGCAGCTCGGGGGGGAGCCCGTCGAGATACGCGAAGCCAGGTGAAAACCCGACGACGGCGACGGTGAGCGGGTGCGCCGTCACCAGCTCGATCACCGACTCGGGCGTGCATCCGACGAGCTCCGCCACCTCCTCGAGGTCAGGGCCCTCGAACGCGCAGGGAATGACGACATGCGCCCCTTCGGCCTCATCGTCGGACCGCACCGACGACTCCTCCAGCAGGTCGGCCAGCAGTCGGGCCCACGCACCGAGGTCCGTCCCTTCGGTGTCGATGGCCACCATGACCGTCGCCAACCCTCCGACCACCTCGGTCGCCCCGGCCATCCCCGACGCGTGAACGGCTCGGGCCAGCGTGCGCGCCGCCCGCGGGCCTTCGACGCCGACGAGCAGCGCGTGTTCCCCCAGCCGGCGGATAGCGCCGACGGGGACCGAGCGTCGGGGCGCTCCGCTCACTCGGCGGAAAGGCGCGTCAGGGGGGCGCGCACCACGACCCCGGCAGCGATGCATGCAGCGCGCACCGCCTGGGCCATGGCCAACGCATGGGGGGAATCGCCGTGCACGCAGATGGTGTCGACCTCGAATGTGAGCCTTGTGCCGTCCGATGCCCGCACGGTGCCGTGCGTCACCAGTTCGCGCGCTTGTGCCTGGGCCAAGGCGGGGTCGCCGTAGACCGAGCCGGGTTCATGGCGCGCCACCAGTCCGCCATCGGGCGCATAGGCGCGGTCAGCGAAGCCTTCTTGGAGGACGGTCACGCCGGCGCCCGTGGCCAATGCCACCGCCGGGGAAGCCGCAGGGAGGACCAGGGCGGTATCGGCACCGCACTGCTCGTGCATGACGGAGAGCAGCAGGTCGTAGGGGGCGCCGCCGCGCGCCACCTCGCCGTACAGCGCTCCATGCGGCTTTACGGAATGGACCTTCGTGCCCAGGGAATCCGTCACGGCCACGAGCGCGCCGAGCTGTGCGGCCAGTGACGACGACAGGTCACCTGTCTGCATGTCCATCGGCCGGCGGCCGAATCCGAGCCGGTCGGGGTACGAAGGGTGGGCCCCGACGTGCACGCCGGCGGCCAATGCGGCCTCCACTGTCGCCCGCATCGACGCCTCGTCTCCGGCATGCCCGCCACAGGCGACGTGCGCCGAGGTGACAACGCCCAGAAGGGCGCGCTCCACTGCTATGCCGTCGTCATCGCTCGCCTCGCCGACATCGGCGCTCAGGTCGACGGTGCGTCGCTCACCCGGCACGGAGATCGTCCACCACGACGCCGTCGCGGAACGTCACCCGTTGGTTCCGCCGGGTCGGGACGCGCGTGCCGCCCATGACCGACCCGGTCACGTTGAGCGGATCGGCCCCGGCCACCACCAGGTGCTCGCCACTCGGGGCCCGGCGGTGCACCTTGAGGAGTTCGGCCGCAGCTTCGGGAAGGGCGTACTGCTCACCGGAGAGCCCGACGACAAAGCGACCGCCCAGAGCCACCCCGCGCGCTTCGAGCCGACGCAGGGCCCACACCACCTCACGCCAGGGGACATGGAAGGACTCGCGGCTCCATACCTCCCATGCCACGACGCCCCACCGGGCCAGGAGCTGCCAGGCCACGGCCTCGGCCAACTCCTCGTTGGCGGGCGCGTCGGCCTCACCCGATTCCTCGATCCCGACCGGAAGGAGCGACCAGCGGCCCTCCCCGATGCCCGAGCCGACCGGGGCGCGCCGCCGGGCCAGTCCGGGCCGAACGGCACTCGAACGCCCGGATCCGGGCCGGCCGTTGGGACGGCGATAGGTGCGGGTGCGCCACCGGTCGCGGGCGGAGAGCAGCGACCGGACGGCCGAGAACGCGTCGGCGGTCACGATGCCGCGGGCGACGAGGTCCCACAGGCCCTCGTCCACCTCCGCCGGCAGACGGCCGGCCAACGTGGCGAGCTCGGGCCGGAAGCACGCCCCACGCGCCCGCAAGGCGGCCAGGACATCGGCTCCCGCGCCCACGTCGGGCTCCGCCGCCACGGCATCGCCGCGTACGGCGCGCAGCATCCACGGCAGGTCCTCACGGACGACGAACGCCAGCGGGGTGGCCGGCGAAGGCGTTCCGCTGCGCCCGGCTCGTTCGGGCCGCGGCGTCAGACGACCCCAGACGACCTCGCCCGAGAGGCAGAGCTCGTCCAGCCAGCGCGTGTCGTAGCCCTCGACCCGCGCCGGCAGGATGTGGGCCTCCCACTCCGCCGCCGGCGCCTCGATGCCCTGGAGCTGTTCGAGAACACCGAGCAGGCCCGCCCGGCCCTCCGCCCGCGACGTCGGCGTGGCGTGCTGCCACTCGCCGAGAAAGCGGACGAAGTCCGCGATGGGAACCGGATCCACCAACCCCCGGCGGCGCTGACGGCTGGCGCCGTGCAGGCGGACGAGCAGGTGACGGGCACACCAACGACCGTCAGGGAGCTCGATGGCCGAACCCTGCGCTTCGAGGCGGGCCAGGGCCGTGCGCGCCCGCGCCGGCGTCACCGGCGCGCCCATGGGCGCACCGGGGGGCAGTGGTTCGGACGACGTGAGCTCGGACACCGTCACGGGCCCGGCCAGTTGGAGATGGCCCCCGACACACGCGGTGGCGGCCTCGTCGTCCTCGTGGAGCGCCGCCGCGGCGTCCCGCTGTTCCGTGGCCACCCAGCAGTCACGAAGGAGCGCAGCCCGCCCGTCGGCCACCAGGGCGGCGAACCACGCCTCCCACTCCGGTACCGGGCGACAGGCAACGAGGGAGAGCAGCAGGTCGTGAAGCTCGTCGGGATGGCGGGGGCGCGGGCGCACCTGCTCGAGCACGACGGCCACCGCCTCGGGGTCCAACGCGTCGAGCTCGTCGGCCGGCACCGGAAGCCCGTTGGGCCCGAGCGCGCCCAGGCCGCGTCGCAACGAGAGCGCGCGCGTACGCCGCTCCTCCAATGGAGCTCCGTCCAGGAAGGTGAACGGGCGACCGCTCAGGATCCCGTGGGACAGGGGAGACGGTTCGGACGATTCCACCGTGTGCACGGCGATGGCACCTGATTCCACCTTCGACCACAGATCGACGAGGCCCTCCACCGAGAGGCCCTCGTGCAGGCAGTCGTAGACGGTCTGGCGCACCAGCACGTGGTCGGGCACCTCGGCCGGGCCCGGAGGAGCATTTTCCTGGCACGCGGCCAGCGAAGGCCACACGGCGGCCAAGAGGTCGTCGGCCTCCATCCGCTGGAGATGGATCGGCCGCCGCTTCCCGCCGCGCTGACGCGGCAGCACCAGGGCGCGGGTCAAGTTCCAACGCCAGCGCGCCGCCAACATGGGATGGGGCAGCACGGCCTGCGTCAAGACTTCCGGCGCATCCTTCGACCGAAGCATCGACGGCACGCTGGTGAGCGGGAAGCTGTGCTGGGGACCGAGGGAGAGCACCACCGTGTCATCGTCCGCCGCGGCCTGGAGCTCGAAGTCGAAGGACACGCAGAAGCGCTTGCGCAGGGCCAGACCGAGCGCGCGGTTGACGCGACCTCCGAACGGCGCGTGCACGATGAGCTGCGTCCCCTCGCTGTCGTCGAAACAGCGCTCCACCACGATGCGTTCACGCGTCGGCAGGAAGCCCAATGCGGCCAGGCCGGCGGCGCAGTAGGCCACCACTTGCTGCGCCACGTCGCTCGCCACGCCGGCCCGGTCCATGACGAGCTGACGCGCCGCCTCCCCGTCCTGGGCGCGCAGGAGCGGCTCGAGCTGTGACCGCATATCGCTGACCGCCTCGGAGAGCTCGGCCGTGCGGGCCGGCGCCTCGCCCAACCAGAAGGGCACGGTCGGGGGAAGGTCGCCGGCATCGTAGACACGCACCGTGCCCACCTCCACCTTGGCCACACGCCACGAGTGTGTCCCCAGGAGGAAGATGTCCCCCGCCATCGCTTCCACCGCGAAGTCCTCGTGCACCGAACCCACGGTGACGCCCTCGGGGTCGAGCACCACGCGATAGTCGCCGGTCTCGGGGATGGCGCCCCCACTGGTCAACGCGGCCAGACGGGCGCCCCGCCGCGCCCGCAGCCGGCCGTTGACGGCGTCGTGGTGCAGATGGGCGCCCCGGCGCCCGCGCCCCGTCTCGATCCCCCAACTGGCGAGGGCCACGACGTCATCGAAGTCCTGGCGCGACAACGCGGCATAGGGGGCGGCAGCGCGCGTCATCTGCCACAACTCGTCGACGCCCCGCTCCTCGACCGCGGCTACTTCGGCCACCAGCTGTTGGGTCAGAACGTCGAGCGGGGCGATCGGAGGCTCGAGCACGTCGAGCCGCCCGTCACGCACCGCGGCCAGCAGCGCCGTGCACTCGACCAGCTCATCACGGGTCATCGGGTAGAGCCGGCCGGCCGGTATCCCGTCCCGTTGGTGGTTGGCCCGCCCGACGCGCTGGAGAAAGGTCCCGATGGCGCGCGGCGATCCGATCTGGCACACGAGCTCCACCGGTCCGACGTCGATACCCAGCTCGAGCGAAGCGGTGGCCACCAGGGCGCGGAGGTCACCGGCGCGCAGGCGCGTCTCGACGATGCGGCGACGTGCCGCGGAGAGGCTCCCGTGGTGCGCGGCGACGAGGAGCGACGCATCCACGTCCGGCGCGCCGTCGGCGCCGATACCCTGCTCCGCGCTGCCCAAGCGCTCTGCCAGCTGGTGCGCCACCCGCTCCGCCATCTTCCGGGTGTTGACGAAGATCAGCGTCGTCCGGTGCTCCCGCGTGTGGGCGGCGATGCGGTCGAGGATGTCGGAGAATTGCCCGCCGCTGGCGACCGCCTCGAGCTCGCTGTCGGGTAGCTCTATGGCCACATTCAGATCGCGGGCGTGACCGCAGTCGACGATCACCGTGGGCGGACGACCGTCGTGCACACCCGAGAGCAGCCGGGCCACCACGTCGAGCGGGCGCTGCGTGGCCGAGAGGCCGATGCGCTGCAGATGCCCGCCGCTCTCGGTGACCAGGCCGTCCAACCGCTCCAGACTGAGGGACAGGTGACTGCCCCGCTTGTCGCGGGCCAGCGTGTGCACTTCATCGACGATGACAGTGCGGACGCCGCGCAGCATGGCGCGCGAGGCGGGCGCAGTGAGGAGCAGGTACAGCGACTCGGGCGTCGTGACCAGAATGTCCGGCGCGTTCTTGCGCATGGCCGCACGCTCGGCCGCCGGCGTGTCGCCGGTGCGGACGGCGATGCGCAACCCGGGATCGGCATAGCCGAGCCGCGACGCTTCGTCCCGGATTTCGGCCAGCGGGACGTGGAGGTTCTCGTGCACATCGACGGCGAGGGCCCGGAGCGGGGAGACGTACAGCACCTCGGGCAAGCCGCTCCGCTGCGCCCCGGCGTCGGCGGCGCGGTACGCGGCGTCTATCGCCACGAGGAAACCGGTGAGTGTCTTTCCGGTCCCGGTGGGCGAAGCCACGAGGACATCGCTCCCCTCGGCGATGCGCGGCCAGGCCGCCATCTGGGGAGCGGTGGGACCCTCGGGAAATCGGTGGGCGAACCACGAGGCCACCGCCGGGTGGAACATGTCGACCATGGGGGGAGCGGGAGCGGTCACTCCTCTATTTCACCAGGACGGTGCGACAACGGCACGCGGCCGCCGCCGAGGTGGCTCAGGAAGGGCGGCGCCCCCAGGCGGCGATCATCGGTGGCTGGGTCAGATCGAGCCGCCCGGCAGCCACGTTGGCCAGGTGAAGCTCAATTTCGTCGACGGTGGCGATGCCGTTGTCGACCAGCTGGTCTGCGATGAGCTGGACGGTTGCGGTCTCCAGCCGGTCGCAGGCGGGGTTGGCCACCGGGAACGAGGCGTCGGCCCGCACGTCGATCAGCCCGGCCCCTCGGAGCAGACGGGGCAGGGTGCGGCCGTAGGCCAACTCCACCCCGCGATCCGCCATGAGCGCCCGGAAGCCGCTGCGCAGCTTGTTCGCCAGCTCCTGCTCCGGTCCCCGCACCTCGAGGGCGCTCAACGGCTGCAGGGCGGGATCGGCATCCTCGACGAACAGCCACCCTCCCGGGCGCAGAACGCTCACCAGGGAAGCCAGTGCCTCGTCCCGATCCGGTATGTGCACCAGGACCAATCTGGCGTGAACCAGGTCGAACTGGCCTTCGGGAGGGGGGTCGTGGGCTGCATCGTGGACGCGCACGACAACCTGCGGGCTTGCCCGGTCCGCTGTGCTTTGCACCCGGGACACATCGATATCCGTGGCCAGCACGTGTCCGTCCTCCCCCACCCGGTCCGCCAGCCACTGGACGACCGAGGCGCCACCCGCCCCCACCTCCCAACAGCGCCAGCCGGGGGCGACGCCAAGACGCTCCATGTGGGAGAAGGTCGACGGATCGAAGAGCTCGATGAAGGCGTCGAATCTCTCGGCGGCGGCGTTCGACGCATTCGGGAGGAGGTAACCCTTTCCGGGCGGGTGCGTTTGCGCTCCCGGCGGGTGCGTTTGCGCTCCCGGCGGCTCGCCCACGGTCACGGCGCCGGGGTCGGGGTCCGCGGCGGGCGCCGGGCCAGCGACGGGGGCGACGGCCGGTGCGGGGAGAGGTCCTGGGATGTTCCGACGTAGCGATCGAGAACCTCGGCCACCTCGGCCCGGCCCTCCTCGATCAGCTCGGCGGTGGCGGAGAAGTCCCGGTACTGCGCCGAAGGCTCACCCCCGCCGCTGAAGACCACCACCTCGATGCCCGGTGGGAGCATGGCCAGCTCGCGCACGAAGCGGGCGTGCACGGCCACGAAAAATGCCGTCAGGGCGGCTTCGGCCGGGCGCTTCGGCAGGGGCGGGTGATAGTGCAGCGGTCCACAGAGGAGGACGTAGATGCGGGTGCATCCCGCCCCCATGGCCCGGCTGATCGGCACATTGTTGACCACTCCGCCATCAACGAGGACGTCGCCGTCGATAACCACCGGAGGAAAGATGGAGGGGATGGCCGACGAGGCCAGAATCGCTTCGACGGCGTTGCCGTGGGTGATCCACCGCTCGCGACCGTCGGTGAGCGATGTCGTCACCACCTCGAAGGGGATCGTGGTGTCCTGCAGGCTCTCGAAGTCGATGCCCGCTTCGATGATGGCGCGCAGCCCCGAATTCGAATGCACCGAAGCTCGCTTCTGGAGAAAGGCCCACGGGCCATGGAGGGCGGAGCGTGGGAAGACGTCCGTTCCCTTCAACGCTCTCCAGATGCCGGCCATGCGTTCGATCCCCTCCGTCGTGGGGTTCCCGGCATAGGCCCCACCGTTGATCGCCCCGACCGAAGCGCCGAAGACGCGATCGGCTCTGATTCCGCGTTCCACCAGCTCAGCCAGCATGCCGACCTGAACCGCACCCCGACTGCCCCCTCCGGCCAGAACGAAGGCGGTCTTGGGGTCCGGTGGCGCGTCCCGGCGACTGCGCCACGAGCGCATGGAGGCCCAGCGGGCCTGGAAGGGCCTCGACCATCGCAGTGCGCGGTCGACCGGTTCGTCAGCGTTGGACGCATCGTGGCGGGTTGACGGCTCCGGGCGGATCGAGCCGTTACCGAGTTGGCCGTCCTCGGGGGCGGACGCTCGGGCCTGGGCCGGCGGGTCATCGCGGGCCGGCGCGTCATCGTGGGCGATCCCGCCGTCCTCGGACGAGCGGTCGTCATCAGAGTGATCGAAGGTCATGATGGTGCTTTCGGCGGTACGTCACCCTCCCCCGACACGACCTTGTTCTGCTGTCGGCGCGACCACGCCGCCCGTCCGGCGCGGTCGCGCCGGATGGCCCAGGTCACGACGATCACGATCAGGACGACCAGGGCCACGATGAAGATGCCGAAGATGACGGCGAACGCCGTGTTCGACGCCAGGACCGGCAGCAGATGGACCGGGTGGCGGGGATGGGCGTACGTCATGGCACCAGCCAGGGTAGAGGACGACAACGGCCGATGGGCACAGGTCCGCTCGGACTCCGCTGGAGGTCGCGTCACACCCTTCGGGCACACTCCTCGCATGGTTCTCGTGACGCCCCGACAGAGCGCAGCTGCACCGCGGTCTGCGGCGGCAGGCTCCGGGCCACCGCGAGCGGGGGCACCGAAGTCCCGATCACGAAGGCCCGGGCTCCGGCCGGCGACCCCGGTGGAAAAGGGCCTCGGCCAGGTCGAAGGCGGTGCCGGGGACCCGGCGCCGGCGCGC
>Ga0302178_10003752_pt1 | contig 11258 bp, 12 predicted proteins | sample I_Palsa_E1_3_FD_198790 | JGI IMG/M metagenome (GOLD analysis project Ga0302178, IMG submission 198790) | Peat permafrost microbial communities from Stordalen Mire near Abisko, Sweden - I_Palsa_E1_3 | ecosystem: Environmental > Terrestrial > Soil > Palsa > Peat permafrost | place: Sweden... | reverse complement strand
AGCGCAGGAGCCGCCCCAGTAAACGTAGCCTGCCGGGGCGGATGCGCTGGCAGAGCCACCCGGTGCTTGCTGGCTCGCCGCCTCGGGGGCCGACACCCGATGCAGCCCCCCATGCCGGTGTCCTCGTGGCCGGGCAATCTCGGGGCAGGAGGGCGGGTGAATCGCCCGGGGCCTGACCACTCAGCCAGAGGCTGGTCTACGGTTGTCGTCATGCCTGAGCGGTTTCCGGCCGTTGAGCCGTGCGACGCGGGAATGCTCGATGTCGGTGACGGCCAGCGGATTTACTGGGAGGTCAGCGGCAACCCGGAGGGCAAGCCCGCGGTTGCGCTGCACGGTGGCCCCGGCAGTGGCAGCACGCCGGGGCGACGCCGTTCGTTCGACCCGGATGCTTACCGGTTCGTCCAGTTCGATCAGCGCGGCTGCGGGCGCAGCACTCCCTCGGCCGCGGATCTGAGCACCAGCCTGGACACCAATACCACCGAGCACCTGATCGGTGACATCGAGAAGCTGCGCGAGCACCTGGGCATCGGCCGCTGGCTGGTCTGGGCCGCATCGTGGGGCGTGACGCTGGGGCTCGCCTACGCCCAGCGCTACCCGGAGCGGGTGACCGAGATGGTCCTGCTGTCGTGCACCATGACCCGGCCCTCCGACGTGCACTGGCTTTACCACGAGGCAGGCCGGTTCTTCCCGGAGGAGTGGCAGCGGTACCGGGAAGGCGGCGGGAACTCCGGCGATCTGGTCGTCGCCTACAACAAGCTCCTCAACGGCGATCCCGATCCCGAGATCCGGGCCCGCGCTGCCCGGGACTGGTGCGACTGGGAGGACGCAGTCAATTCCCTGGAAGAGGGCTGGACCCCGAGCGAGCGATACGCCGATCCGCGCTTCCGGATGACCTTCGCGCGGCTATGCGCGCATTACTTCTCGCACGCGGCGTGGCTCGAAGACGGGCAGCTGCTGCGCGATGCCTACCGGCTGGCCGGCATCCCCGGCGTGATGATCCACGGCCGTTTCGACATTCAGGGACCGCCGGACGTGCCCTGGCTGCTCCACCAGGCCTGGCCCGGCTCAGAACTGCATCTGGTCCGGACCGGGCACCAGGGCGGCGAGGAGATGACCGCGCACATGATGACCGCGCTGAACCACTTCGCCCGGACTTAGCGCTTTCGGTGATGCCGGATTGCCTGCGCCGACCCGGAATGACCCGCCCGCACTGACTGCGCGGGTAGTTGAGAACGTCCAGTCCACCATTTCTGTGCGTCATGAAAGCTCGGGCTCACAGTGCTCCAGGTAAGACGGTGCGCGCGCTGGCTATTTGCTGAGTTGTGTAGCGGCGGTGCCCCCTGCCGTGCGGTAGCTGCGAGCCACCGCGCGGGGGTTTGTTCCTCGCCCTTGGCAAAGGATCGTCTCGCGCCCGTTTCGCGCTCAGCCGCCTGGCTGATGAGGGCGATTTCGCGGTTGGGCCAACCACTGGCTGCGTGTGGCGTCTTAGTGACCAGGAACGCCAGGTAATCAGGTGCCGGAGGTGGCAAGGTGAGGAAGCCGGCACGTGTCGCGGCTGTGGTCATGGTGGCGGGGCTGGCGGCCGGCTGCGGATCGCCGGCGCCGCAGGCCGGGGCGCCGGCCAGGGGCGTCGTGCCATGGGCTGACCGGCCGGCCGTCCCATATGCCGAGCCGGGCCCGCGCAGGTTCGCCACTGATGCCCGGCCGTGCCGGCCGGCGGACCTAAGGATGTCCCCAGGCCGGAGCGGCGTCGGTCTCGGTCACACGAACGTGAGGATTCGGTTCACCAATCGCTCGGCCACCGCGTGCGTGCTCCTCGGCTATCCCAGGGTCGCCGGAATCTCGTCCAGCGGCGCGATCACGCCGCTGGACGCCACGCACGGTAGCTACTTCGGGAACCCGGGTCCGTCGGCGAGCATCGCCCCGGGCCAGACCGCGGCGGTCAACGTCTCCGGCGCAGACGAGTGCCAGGCCGCCCAGGAGGGCCGGCACCGGTCCTACCGGCGGCTGCGGATCGGGCTGCCCGGCGGGGGAAGCTCGGAAGCTGCGGTGGCGCCATTCGACGCGATCTGCGGAGTCTCGGTGAGCCAGTTCGGGGTTCCGGCCGACCAGCCGGCCGGGCCGCGGTCATCCCCGCTCACCGCCCGGATCACCGCAGCCGCCACGGTCCGCCCCGGTGAGGATTTCACCTACATGGTGACCCTCACCAACCCCACCGCTACGGCGTACCCGCTGAGGCCCTGCCCCGCTTACGAGGAGTATGTGTACGCGATCGCGCGCCCCGCCGCGGTCGCGGCCGCGGCCAGCGGCCATGTGGTCAAGAACTACTACCTCAACTGCGACACCGTGCACCAGATCAGCGCCCACGGCTCGGTGACGTACCAGATGCGGCTGCAGCTCCCGCCGGGTCTTCCCGCAGGCGTCCCGGCCAAGTTCGTCTGGCTTATGCCGGGCTTCACCGGGCCGGGCACCGCCGCGCCCTTGCGCATAGGCACCTGAACCCTGGCAGGCGCACGGTGCCGGCCAGCGAAGTCAGTGGTCAAGCTGACCGTCGGATAGGCCCGGTCGCTTCGTTCGGCGAGCCCTGCAGCCGGCGGAAGTGGCTGACATCACAATCGGCTTGACAGCAGATTAGGTAAGCTGTAACTTACCGTAAGTCATGACTAACCCCTCAGCGGTGCTCACCGCGCTCGCGGACCCGACCCGCCGGGCGATCTTCGAGCGGCTGGCCCAGTCACCGAGTGCGGTCGGCGAGCTGGCGCGGGAGCTGCCGGTGAGCCGTCCTGCTGTCTCGCAGCACCTCAAGGTCCTCAAGTCGGCCGGGCTCGTCACGGACCACGCGGCAGGCACGCGCCGCGTCTACTCGGTCGATCCCGCGGGCCTGGCCGCGATCCGCGGCTACTTCGAGCAGTTCTGGCAGCAGTCCCTCGCCAGGTTCAGCGCCGCCAGCCAGCCCATCCAGCCCATCCAGCCCATCCAGGAGGAGAAATGACCACGCAACTGCAAGCCACTTCGGTCAGCACCGCGGCCGAGGTCCAGGCGCCGATCGAGCACGCCTTCCGGGTGTTCACCGAAGGCATCGGCTCCTGGTGGGATCCTGGCCATCACCTCTTGCAGGCCGAACTCGCCGAGATGGTGTTCGAGCCCTACGCCGGCGGCCACATCATCGACCGCGGTACCGACGGCAGCGAGTGCCGCTGGGCCCGGGTGCTCGTCTACGAGCCACCGCATCGCGTCTGCTTCAGCTGGAACGTCAGCCTGAGCTGGCAGCTCGAGACCGACCCGGCGAAGACCAGCGAGGTCGAGGTCACCTTCACCCCCGACGGGCCCGGACGCACCCGCGTGGTGCTCACCCACCGCCACCTCGACCGTCACGGCGACGGCTGGGAGAGCATGCGGGACGCCGTCGGCTCCGGCTGGAGCCTCACCCACTACGCCGAAATCGCCGCACAGCACTGACGCGCACCAGCCGGCCCGGGCCCCCTCCAGGTATAGTTTCTATACCTGGAGGGGGCTTATTCGGTGGATTTCGAGTTTGATCCGGCCAAGAGCGGGGCAAACTTCGAGAAGCAGGATCATCTCTGCCCGGCGGTCACGCAGCGAGGAAGTGGCGCTCCATGAAGGCCGAAGAGTTTGATCGCAAGTTCGACTCAGGTGAAGACCTGACCGATGACCTGGATCTCGCAGGACTACGGCGTCCGGCGCTGGAGCAGCGGCGGGTCAACGTTGACTTCCCGTCGTGGATGATCGAATCCCTTGACCGGGAAGCGCGGCGCCTCGGCGTCACCCGGCAAGCCATCATCAAGTTCTGGATCGCCGAGCGCCTGGAACGCGACAGCGCTGCCGCCTGACGTGACGGTGACCGCCTGCGCGCTACGGACAAGTCAACGCGCGCCCGCTCAGCACCTGGGCGCGGCCGGCCGGGTGCTGGCCGGGATTCGCCATACGGCGGTCGTCGCCGGGTTGTTGTCGTCGGGGACCAGCGCCGTCTCGAAGCTCACCCACTTGCCGTCGGGCGACCATGACGGCGCTCCGTCGTAGTAGCACTGGCTGGTCAGGCGGACCTTTGCGCCGTCCGCCGCTGCCGAGACGATGAACAGGTTCGTTCCCGCCCTGCCGCTGGGTGCGTGGTAGTCGGTCGAGTAGACGATGGACGTGCTGGATGGTGACCAGCTCGCGTCGGTGTCGGAGTTGTGGTCGCGGGTAATCCTTGTCAGGTCGGTGCCGCCCGGGGTGATCATCCAGAGGTTGACGTACCCGTCCGCGTACCTGGTCTCGCGCTGGAAGACGATCCACTTGCCGTTCGGGGACCAGTTGGGCTCCTGGTTGATCGAGGACGGCGACGTTCCGCTGACGAGCAGGACGGGCGGTGCCGGGTGGGCGCAGTCGCTGGCCGCCGGGATCTTGTAGATGCTCACCTGCCGCCAGTTTCGGTCGTTGTCGACCTCGTACACGAGCCACTTGCCATCGGGCGACCAGCTCGGCTCCTCGGCGTGCAATGCCGGATTGGTGAGGCACGTCACCTGGCGCGCATCGTCGTTGAGCCCGCCCGGAAGCGCCGTCCAGATGTTGTCGGTGCCGACCAGGTCGTAGGCGAAGGCGACCCGGCCGGTCGCCGCGTTGTAGCAGCTGCCCGGCAGGTCGACGGCATCGTTGCCGCGATGAAAGACAACCTTGCGAGGTGTTCCGCCGGCCGCGGCGATGGCGTCGAGGCTGGCGGCACCGTTGTTGTAATGCCGCCTGAACTCGGTGAAGAACAGCGTGGAGTTGTTCATGTAACACGGATTCTGGATGGCGTGTGAGGCGTCACCGCTGGAGTACACCTGCACCGATCCGTCCGAGCGGGATGGCGGAGGCGAGGCCGCGGCCGGCACCGCCCTGGCCGGGATGAGCACCATGAGCAGGCTCACCGCGACGGCGGCTGCGCCGGCGGGACCCGGTCGGCGCGCGTGCGACGTCGCGGAGATCAGCCCTTCTCCGCTCGCCCGCCGGGCCGCCTGGCTGCGAACCCGCGTCCGGCTGAACTGCATGAACTTACCTTACGGAAGGAAGCGTTCTATCTCGCGGATGATCACGGGCCAGGCTGGTTCGCGGGCGGTAAGAATGTGATTGCCGCTGTCGACCAGGCGCAGGATGCTGCCCGGTATCTGCGCGGCCAGCTCGCGCGCTTGCTGAGCGGGCACGCGCTGGTCGCGGCGGGCGTGCACGATCAGGGTAGGGCAGCGCACGCGGGCGGCCAGGTCGGATACGTCGATGCGGGCGAAGGTGTCCAGGAAGCGCACGACGTTCTCGGTGGAGGTGGTGGCCCGCTGCAAGGCGTTGAAGGCATCCCAGGTCTCGCGTGACTCATCGGGCAGGAACTGGGCGGCGAACACCTGGCGGTAGGCGGGGTCGTCGCGGCGCCAGGCGACCCGGCCGACCTGAAGGTCGAGCGCCGCTTCTTCACGCTCATCGGCGGTCTGGGCCCGGATCAGCCGGCCACGTGCATAACCGCCGACCAGGACGAGCCGGCTCACCTGCTCGGGGTGGCGCACCGCGTAGCTGATGGCCACGGCACAGCCTTGGGATATCCCGATCAGGGGGAACCTTGTGAGCCCGGCCGAGTCGACGACCAGCTCCAGGTCCTCGACCCAGGTCTGCAGGCTGAACTCGCCGGCCTGCCAGTCCGACAGGCCGCAGCCGCGCTCGTCGTAGCGCACCAGCCGGTGCCGCTCGGACAGCGCGTCGATCCAGTGCCCCCAGATGACGCTGTCGCGCTCCAGGTCCAGGTGGGTCAGCCAGTTGGCCGCCTTGACCAGCGGCGGGCCCGATCCGGTAGTGGCGTAGGCGATACGGACGCCGCCAGGGGAGCGGCAGTAACGGATTTCCTGGTCCCGTACGGCCGCGGGGACCGGCGGTGGCGGAAGTTCCGGGCCCAGCGGTGACCCGGCCGCGTCGCCGATGAACCGGTAGCCGACGCCGTGGACGGTCGCGATCAGCCGCTGGGAGGCACCGTCATCGCCGACTGCCTGGCGGGCGGCCTTGATCCTGCTGCTCAGCGTGGAGTCGCTGACGAAACGGTCGCCCCACACGGCGTCCAGTAGTTCCGTCTTGGGCACGACCCGGTCGCGGTGCTCCAGCAGGTAGCGCAGCACGCCGAAGACCTGCGGCTGGACGTGGATCACCGTCCCGTCACGGCGCAACTCGTAGCGGGCCAGATCCAGCTCACAGGTGCCGAACGCGTACATGGGCCCTCGCGTCGATTATGTCCGCGGGCGCCGCGCGACGGCAATGACCTGTCCCCGAATCGTCCAGCCAATGTCCACGTGGTCTCCATGCATTACCAGGGGCGGCGGGCGAGGGTAAATCAGCCGCCTGCTTTCTTAACCGGCCCGGCTTGGCCTCAGGACCTGGCGGCCGCACGAGGTCCCGGCGGAGCAGGAGGCGTTCCGGGAACACCGGCGCTTCGTCAAGGACATCGAGATTGCCGGCAGCTTCGCTGCGGCGTAGGAGAGAAAATGAGCACCGCCCATTCAGTGAAAAGCCTGGTGGCCAGGCTGGGCTTCCAGCGCTGGCGCAAGCGCCCCGTCCGGGCTGGCAGGCGTATCGCCTCCCGCATCGTGGCTTTCCTCGCCGTGGCGCTGGTGACAGGTGGCGCGACAGCAGCTCAGGCGGCTGCGAGCACCGGGCCCTCGCTCATCCTGAACGGCAGCAACACCGACATCGCCGTCCAAGGGCCCAACGACAGCCTGACGTTCTACTGGGCCAACGATGGCAGCCCCACCTGGAAACCCGAGAAGGTGGCCGGCTCCGGCACCACCTACTCCGCGCCCTCGATGATCCTGGACGGCAGCACCATCGACATCGCCGCCATGGGCAAGGGCAACAGCCTTGACTTCTACTGGGCCACCATCGGCACCGGGACCTGGCACTCCAAGACGGTCGCCGGCTCCGGGACAACGTACTCCGCCCCGTCGATGATCCTGGACGGCGCCAACATCAACATCGCCGCCATGGGCAAGGGCAACAGCCTAGGGTTTCACTGGGCCACCGCCGCCGGCGGCACCGGCACCTGGCACCCCGAGACGGTCGCCGGCTCCGGCACCGCATTCTCCGCGCCGTCGATGATCCTCAACGGCAACGCCATCAACATCGCGGTCCAGGGCCCGGGCAACAGCCTGGAGTGCTACGCGACGGTTCCCGGCAGCGGCTACTGGGACCCCGCGACGGTCGCCCCCTCCGGCACCACCTTCTCCGCGCCGGCGATGATCGCCAACGGCAACGGCGTGGACGTCGCCGCCCAGGGCGCGGGCAACGCGCTCAGCCTCTACTGGTCAGCCAACGACAGCGGCTTCTGGACATCCGCCCCCGTCGCCAGCTCAGGCACGGCCTTCTCCGCCCCGGCCATGATCCTCAACGGCGGCGGCGTGGACATCGCCGTCCAGGGCAGCGGCAACGCGCTCGACAACTACTGGGTGCCCGACGACACCTATCCCGGGCACCTTGAGGTCGTCGCCAGCTCAGGCTCGGCCTTCTCCGCGCCGGCGATGGTCCTCAATGGCAGCGGCGTCGACATGACCGCCGCCGGCCCGAACGGCAGCCTCTACGACTACTACTGGTCACAGAATCCCGGCACTAACTGGAGTGCCGGGATGGTCGCACCGGCTGGCAGCGTCGGCTAGCCGCCTCAGCGCCCCCACCACAGACCGAGCTTGCAGAGGGCCGGCGCCCGGACCAGGCGCCGGCCTGCTGAATCTCATCTGCGTGGAGGATCCAGACGTCCATATGGGTGAGGATCCTCCACGCTGACGGCCTCGACCGCGCGGCCGCGGTAAGCCTGCTGCCGCTGCCGCTGCCGGGGGTCCGGGAACCTTGTTCGTGTAATTGATCTTTAGTGGAGTAGGGCAAGCTGCTTCCGGGAGAGTTCTCGGAGCTGCCGATGGCGCGTCCCCCGGAAGTGTGTGCTTGGTCAGCCGTTTGAGATGGTCTGGGCGGCGAAGGTGCAGGTGCCGCTGGCGTTCACTGCCGCGGACCAGTCGGTGGTGGCCATGGTCGACCCGATCGCCACCTGCACGACCCACGTGGCACCGCTCGTGGTGCCCTCCACACCGACGGCGGTCCCGATGGACACCACGCCGGACACCTCGGACTGCCCGTCCGGGGGGAGGAGCCAGTATTGGAGGGTGGCGCCGGTGGCAGAGATGACGGGCAAGGCCGTGCCGCTGGCGCACTGGAGTTGCAGGCTGTAGTCGTGGGAAACGGGGCCGGGGAGGGTCAAGTCGGCGGTGCTCCCGCTCGCGACAGTGGCGGTGTCGATGGCGATCTGGCCGGTGCCGGTCATGTAGTCGCTGGCGGGCTGGCCGCCCAGCTCGCTGACGTTGAGTTTGGGCACCTGAACGCTGTTGCTCACGGTCAGTGGCGGGGTGGTCGAGGTGGAGGACAGGCTGAGCGCGGTGCCCTTGGTGTCGGACAGCGAGGTCACCGCTGTGGCGGTGTTCGGCTTGCCCAGGATGAAGCTCCCGCCAGTGGCGGCGACCGCGGTGCCCGACATCGCGATGAACAGCGCGATCAGTGAGATGACGACGGCCGCCGAGGGGCGGTGCAAACTAAGACGGCGCACGAGGGCCTCCCTCAGGGCCCGCGCGGGGTCATCCTCGAGCCCCATCAAACGCGGGCCGCCAAGCTGAGCGTAGGCACGCACAATGGCAACGCCTAGAGCTTTGCAGGCGAACCGGCAGGCAGATATGGCCTGACCGCACAGACGTGTCACCGTAGCTAGCTACTTCGACCTGAAAAAGTCGCCGAGCGGGTGAGCGGGTCTGTGGCTTGCCCTGGCGGTCGTTTGTGATCTTGGCTGCCGGGCGGTTCAGGTGGTCAGGGCGCTGATCTTGACCAGGTTGCGGGCCAGGATCCCGTAGCCGGCCCAGGTGCGGGCTCCTTCGGTTCCGTCCAGGCGGGTGCGGTCCCAGCCGTACTGGCGTTTGAGGGTTGCAATCCGGCCTTCGCTGCCGGTGCGCCATTTGACGGCCCGCCGGAACGCGGGCCGGCGTTCGGCGGCCTGGCGGGCCTTGCCGGGTTTGCCCTTGCGCGGATCGCGACGTGGCGGACTCCGAGTGCGTGCAGGTCGTCTTCGATGGATTTCTCGCCGTAGCTGCGGTCGGCGGTGACGGTCCGGGGCTTCTTCCCGGTCCGCTTGATGACGCGCGCCACGGCGGGGGCGAGCTGGGGGCCGTCGGCGGGGTCGCCCTGCTCCAGGACGTGGTCGAGATGATCCCGTCGTCGTTGTCGGTGACCTGGGCCTTGTACCCGAATTCGACGGGCTTGCCGAGGCGGCCCTTGGCGATCGGGCGGGCGTCGCCGTCGTGCAGGCTGACCTGCCGGGTGGCCCCGCCGGGCATGTCCCCGGCTATCCGCTGCCGGGCCTGCGCGGTGATCGTCCTGGTCGTTTCCAGCAGGGCGGCCAGGTCGTTCACCGCCCGGCGCAGCCGGCCGCGCAGCCGTCCCGCGGCGGCGTCGCGGAGGCCGGCGGCAGTCAGCGCCGCCGCCTGGGCCTCGGCGCGGCGCAGCGCGCGGCGGGCGTTGCCCAGCAGCCGCCGGGAGCCGGCGGCTGCCTGCCCGGCCAGTTCCCCGGTCATCTTGCTGACCATGGCCTGCTTGTCCTCGCGGGCCTGCGCGGCCCGTGAACGCAGCTTCGCGGCGATCGCATGCGCCCGCCGCCCGGCCGCGCGGCTGCGGTCGCGCACCCGGGTCCGCCTCGCCCCGCCCGCGGCCTGGATCCGTCGGCCGGTGGCCGCGATCCGGCGGATGGCCCTGGCCAGCAGCCCCGAGTCAGTCGGGTAAGCCACGTTCGCCGGCACCACCGTGGTGTCCGCGCGCACCCGCGAGACCCGCAGCAGCTTCTGCCCGGCCGCCTCGGCCAGCAGCGCCTCGTTCAGCCCTTCCACCACAGCACTGCCCAGCCGGCGGGTCAGCTTGATCGGCCCGGCGGGCATGAACGTCAGCGTGGACATCGCGCCGGGCCGTCTGGAGCCGCGCACGTGTCGTCCGGCGGGATATCACCGCCGGGCCTGGCCATTGCGTGCGCCGAGTTGGACCTGGCGGACGATGAGGGTGAGCAGCAGGACCCGTCGGTGAGGACTAGCCATGCGCCGCATCATCCGGGCCGCCGCGCCGGCGGCCGTGCTGGCCGCGGTGCTGGCGGCCGGGTGCTCTGCTGGTTCGCCCGCTCCTTACCGGGCGACCGCAGGCACCTGCTACTCCTTCGGCGTGCGGGCCCTGGAGCGGCACATCACGGTGACCGCCGTGCCGCGGGGCTGCCGCGGACTGACCCACGCGCAGGTCAACCTGGCCGTCACGCGCGCCATCCGCGAGGCAGTCGGGCCGCGGCCGAAGGCCGCCGAACGGCGCCTGGCCGAGAAGGACAGCCGTTACCTCGGCTACCTGATCGGCGCCGTCCCGCCGGCCTCGCCGGCACCGCTGGCCGCCGGGCCGGCCCGGCCGCCTGGTGACCTGGCCGCGAGCCTGGCCGCGCTGGCCGCCTGGATTGTCACGGCTGCCGCCGGCTCGTATCTGCTCGCCGGATGGCTGCTGCCCGGCGGCCCGCGCCGCCGTCCCGCGCTGGCCGCCGGCCGGCCGCCGGCGATCATCATCAGCCACTTCGCGCTTGCCCTCGCCGGGCTGGGAATCTGGATCGGGTTCATGGCCGCCGGCGTCGCCGCGCTGGCCTGGGCCGCCGTGGGCCTGATCGTGCCCGCCGCCGGGCTCGGCATGGCCGCGCTGGTCGCCGCGCAGCCGGAACCTGCGCCCGGCGGCGGGACGGCCAGCCCGGGGCCTGCCCTGGCGGCGCGGATGACCCGGACGGCGGCGCCCGCCCGGGCCGGGACGCCGGTGGCCGTCATAGTGCTCCATGGCGTGCTCGCCGCCGCGACCATCCTGCTGGCGGTGCTGGCCGCGATCGGCGCCCCCTGAGCCGCCGCGCTGCCCGGCCGGAGGCCACACAGTCCAGTCATGTCACCGCGGCGTACCGCCTGGTAGAGCAGCGACAGCACGTGCGAGCGGAGCAGCGTCGGGCCAGGATCTGGTGCTCTGCGCCGATCACGGCCTGGTCGTGAGCCAATCGGATGGCCACGTCCGGACCGATGACGAACCTGGTCATGGGAGTTCCGCTCCTTCGCTGCCGGGCCGCGGTCTAAACCCTGGGGTTGAGGCGACGTCGCTGGGAAGACCAACCCGCGGGCTGGCGACTATGGCGCTCCGAAATCCGACACTGATCTACATGA
>Ga0302178_10003751_pt1 | contig 11258 bp, 7 predicted proteins | sample I_Palsa_E1_3_FD_198790 | JGI IMG/M metagenome (GOLD analysis project Ga0302178, IMG submission 198790) | Peat permafrost microbial communities from Stordalen Mire near Abisko, Sweden - I_Palsa_E1_3 | ecosystem: Environmental > Terrestrial > Soil > Palsa > Peat permafrost | place: Sweden: Abisko... | reverse complement strand
TCATGGCTGCGCACGTGCTGCAGGCGTATATCGTGCTCGGGTCGGTCGTGCTGGTGCTGACTGGCGCAGAAGCGCTGTATGCCGATATGGGGCACTTCGGCGCCAAGCCCATTCGCTACGCGTGGTACGGCCTCGTCATGCCGTCGCTGGTGCTCAATTATTTCGGCCAGGGTGCGTTGCTGATGCACTCGCCGGAAGCGGCCGAAAGTCCGTTCTTTCTCTTGGCGCCGGCATGGGCTCTCTTGCCTCTGGTGATCCTGTCGACTGTAGCAACAGTGATCGCATCGCAGGCCGTCATTTCAGGCGCGTATTCGCTGACGAGCCAGGCAATCCAGCTTGGCTACGTGCCACGCATGAAGATCCTGCATACGTCGGATCTGGCGATCGGGCAGATCTATATTCCGGTCGTGAACTGGATGCTGTTGTTCGTCATCCTGTGCATTGTGATCGGCTTCAAAAGCTCTGAAAACCTGGCGGCCGCATACGGGCTTGCCGTCACCGCGACCATGCTGGTCACGACCATTCTTGCGTCGGTTGTGATGACCAAGCTCTGGGGCTGGAACAAGTTTCTGGTGGGCGCGATCATCAGCGTGTTTTTTATCGTCGATGTCGGGTTCTTCGGCGCCAGCCTGCTCAAGATCGAGCAGGGCGGCTGGCTGCCGCTGGGGATTGGCGGCGTGCTGTTTTTCCTGCTGATGACCTGGTACAAGGGCCGCATGATCGTCAAGGACCGGACCGCCGCCGACGGTATTCCGCTGATGCCGTTCCTGCAGGGATTGCTCGCGCATCCGCCGCATCGGGTATCGGGTACTGCAATCTACTTGACTGGCAATGACTCGCTCGTGCCTGTCAGCCTGTTGCACAACCTGAAGCACAACAAGGTCTTGCACGAGCGGACCATCTTCCTGAATTTCGTCACGCGCGATGTGCCGTATGTCGATGACGACAAGCGAGTGGAAGTGAAGGACGCGGGCGGCGGGCTCTTTCTCGTGAAAGCGCAGTATGGTTTTAACGAAACGCCTGATGTGAAGGCGGTGCTGAACGAGATTGGCCGTACCCATGACATGACGTTTGAACTCATGGATACGTCGTTCTTCATGGCACGCGAAACGGTTGTGCCGACGCAGTTGCCGGGTATGTCGGTGTGGCGCGAACGGGTGTTCGCGTGGATGCATCAGAATGCCGCCAAGCCGACTGACTTCTTCAGTATTCCCGCGAACCGGGTGGTTGAGCTAGGGACGAAGATCGAGATTTGATGGGAAGTGTGCGGAGATGGGATTGAGACCATTACGTACGCGTTGCCTAAGGCGATAAAAAAACGGCCCGTCGCAAGACGGGCCGTTTGCACTTCTATCGAGCTATGTCGCTCATTTACTTCTTCAGCTTGGCGAACGCCGCCGCCATCGCGCTTGCCGCTTCCGGTTCGCGCTTGCCACCGCTATTACCCCGGACGTCGCGGGCACTCCCGCCACCACCACCCGAGCCACCACGACGGTCTTGCGCGCCGCGTGGCTGTTGTTGGGCCGGCGCCGCGCCATCAGCAGCGAAGTCATCGTCCAGGCGCATGGTCAGCGCGATCCGCTGGCGCTTCACATCGGTTTCGACCACTTTCACCTTGACGACTTGGCCCGCTTTCACGACCTCGTGCGGGTCCTTGATGAACTTTGTCGACATTGCCGATACGTGCACCAATCCATCCTGATGCACGCCGATATCCACGAACGCGCCAAACGCGGCGACGTTCGTGACCACGCCTTCCAGGATCATTCCCGGCGTGAGATCGGAGAGTTTCTCGACACCATCGCGGAACGTGGCCGTCTTGAACTCTGGACGCGGATCGCGGCCCGGCTTTTCCAGCTCCGCCAAGATGTCGCGCACGGTCGGCAGACCGAACCGTTCGTCGACGAATTCGGCCGGCGACAAACCCGCCAAGGCTTCACGCTTGCCCATGACATCGGCGGCGTGTTTCTTGATCTTGGCCAGAATCCGTTCGACCACCGGATAGGCTTCCGGGTGTACCGACGAGCGGTCCAGAGGGTTCATGCCGTTGTTGATGCGCAAGAATCCGGCGGCTTGTTCGAAGGTTTTATCGCCGAGACGCGGCACTTTCTTCAATTGATCACGCGATGCAAACGGCCCGTTGGCATCACGGAAATCGACGATATTGCGCGCCAGCGTCGCGTTCAATCCCGACACGCGCGCAAGCAGCGCAACCGACGCGGTATTGGCATCCACGCCGACGGCGTTCACGCAATCCTCGACCACCGCATCGAGCGAGCGGGCGAGGTCGCGTTGATTGACGTCGTGCTGATACTGGCCAACACCGATCGCTTTCGGATCAATCTTGACGAGTTCCGCGAGCGGATCCTGCAGCCGCCGTGCGATAGATACCGCGCCGCGCAGCGTGACATCGAGGTCAGGAAACTCTTTCGATGCCAGTTCGGACGCCGAATAAATCGATGCGCCTGCTTCGGACACCACGATCTTCTGAAGTTTCAGTTCCGGGTGTTTTGCGATCAGTTCGCTCGCGAGCTTGTCGGTCTCGCGCGACGCCGTGCCATTGCCGATACTGATCAACTCAGCCTGCGTTTGCGCGGCGATCCGCGCGAGCTTGGCGAGTGAGCCGTCCCAGTCGCGACGCGGCTCGTGCGGATAAATCACGTCGGTCGCAAGCAGCTTGCCGGTGCGATCGACCACGGCCACTTTTACGCCCGTACGCATGCCGGGATCGAGGCCGATCACGGCCTTCGGACCCGCCGGTGCGGCAAGCAAAAGGTCCTTCAGGTTGCGTGCAAATACGCGAATGGCCTCGGCTTCGGCTTCTTCGCGCAAATTTGTCAGCAAATCATTTTCGATATTCGGCTGAACCTTCACGCGCCAGCACCAGCGGCACACGTCTGACAGCCATTTATCGGCCGGCCGGCCCTGATTCGCGATACCGAAATGGCGTGCGATCAGCGTTTCGCCGGGATGCGGCACTTGCGCGTCGAGCTCTTCGCCCAAGCCCAGTTTGACCATCAATACGCCGGCATTGCGTCCGCGAAAAAGCGCGAGCGCACGGTGCGACGGGACGGTGCGGATGGTTTCCGAGTAGTCGTAGTAGTCGCGGAATTTTTCGCCTTCCTCGGTTTCTTTCCCTTCCACGACGGTCGAAATCACGCTGCCCTGCTTGAACAGGTAATCGCGAACCTTACCGAGAATTTCCGCCGTTTCGCCGAACTGTTCGGAGAGAATGTCGCGGGCGCCATCGAGCGCGGCCTTGATATCGGCGACTCCTTTTTCGGCGTCCACATAACGCGCGGCTTCCGTTTGCGGATCGAGCGTCGGGTCGGCGAGGAGGGCATCCGCGAGCGGCTGCAGGCCGGCTTCACGAGCAATCTGCGCTCGCGTGCGACGCTTCGGTTTGTAGGGGAGATACAGGTCTTCGAGCACCTGCTTGCTGTCGGCGCCTTCAACGGCTGCGCGCAGTTCGGGCGTGAGTTTGCCCTGTTCGTCGATGCTCTGGACAATGGTTGCGCGGCGGTCTTCCAGCTCGCGAAGATAGATGAGCCGTTCCTCGAGATTGCGCAATTGCGTGTCGTCGAGATTGTCCGTTACTTCCTTTCTATAACGGGCGATGAACGGAACTGTTGCGCCTTCATCGAGAAGCTGCACGGTAGCGGCGACCTGCCGCGGCTGCACATTCAACTCGGTGGCGATGCGCTGGACAATCTTGAGTGCTACGGTTTCCGTCATGGGGGTCTGCGTCAGCCTGCTGGCTCATCAAGGGCTTTTCGTACCGCGCATTTCACTCGCATTTCACTGTAAGCCGCGCGAACACGTTTGCCGGGTTGGTGAAGCGGGGCATTTTGCCATAAATGCCGGAGGGCTCCGGCGCGCGGTGATAGAATTTCAGGATCGTAGAAGCTGCTTTTCACTACCTTGTCCGTCTCCTTGTCTACCACGCTGGCTATCACGTTGCCGACTTCCCGCCTTTCGCCCGCTTTGCCGACTGCTCCAGTCGATTTGTTCGCCTCGACCGGTCTGGCCGCATCGGGTGGCGGTGTTGCCATCGTACGGCAGGTCTTGCCCTTCGCCCGGCCCGTTGCGGCAATATTGTTCGCGCTAACCTGTGCGGGGTTCGGCACGGCCGTCATGGCGCAGACACCGAAGCCCATCAACCCGGGTACGTCGGTCACGCAGACGCCGCTCGATGAAAGCGACCCGCAAGACTCTGCCGCGCAAGCTGCATCGGGCTTGCCGGCAAACCGGGCGGCGGGTCAGGTCGGAGCAAGTGGCGCAATCGATGCCGGCACAGCGCAAACCACTGCCGATCCAAATGGTTTCACCTCGCGCCAGAAGGCGTTGGACGTTCGCAGCGCGGAGAACAACTATCTCTATGGGGTCAAGCAGCACAATTGCTACAGCGATTTTTTCGTCAATCACTGCCTGGACAAAGCGCGCGACGCGAAGCGTGAAGTAGCACAGCAAATTCGCAAGGAACAATTGGCGCTCGACGACGAACAACGTCTGCAGCACGCGCAGCAGCGCGACCAGCAAACGGCGATCAAACGGGCGCAGTACGCATCCGAGGCGCCGCAGCGCGCGGCGAACGAGAAGGCGAGCGCGGAGTCGTTTGCAGAGAAGCAGCGCCAGAACGAGTTGTCGGCGGTGCAGCGAAATGCGGAGGCGCCGCAGCGCGCGGCGAACCAAGCCGATTACGACCGTAAGCAGGCGGATTACCAGAAGAAACTTGCCGATGCCGCCGCGCGCGGCGTGCAGGACGCAAAGGACCGCGAGGACAAGGCGGAGCGCTTTGCAGCCAAGCAACGTGACGCTGCGGAGCATCAGGCCGAAGTCCAGTCGCGGCAGAAGGAAGCCGCCGCCAAGCAGCAACAGCGGGCGCAGCAGGACGCGGCAGACCAGGCGCATCAGCAAGAGCTCAAGCAGCAACAACAGCAACAGCAGCAGCAATCCAAGTAAGCCGGGGCCGGACAGCAACCTCGGGCGACGCCGTCAGTGACCTGAAGCGGCTCGCCGCGACCAGTGGAGGCGAATATGCATGCGTATCCTGCAGCAGCAGTCGACACAGGCACGATCCGCGAACGGATCGGGCAGCTGGAAGCGGAGCATCACGGCCTGGATAGTCTTATCGGCAAGATGGCTGAGGTTCCCGGCATCAACGACCTCGAGATCAAGCGCCTGAAGAAGCGCAAGCTCAAAGTGAAGGACACCATCATCCTGCTGCAATTGCAGTTGGAACCGGACGTGCGCTTGAATCCATGACGTACATGCGATGCATACGTGAAGCATGCGCGGACCGGAAGAACTTTTACGCCAGCCGCCCCTGGCGCCTCGCTGGCAACGGTAGAACAAGCCTGGCTTGCTGACACGAGTCACCAAGCCGGAACACAAGCAGGAACGTCCCTTTGAATTCGCCCGACAATGCTCTCACAGCGAACGCGGAATCCGTGCTGAAGCCGGCCGCGAAGGCAGGTGTCCCCGACACCACGCTTTCGCTCACGCTGGCACCGAAGCGCCGCACTGAACTCGACGCGATTTTTGCCGCCGAGGGTTTGTTGGCGCGGCAAATTGATGGTTATCGCTCGCGTGCTTCGCAGGTCGACATGGCGCGCGCCGTAGCGGCCGCCATGGAGGCGTCCGGGCGCGCCATGCCTGAACCCGCGATGTTCGACGCGCAACGCCGTCCCGCGCGCAAGCTCGGGCCATCGGATGCGCCTGTCGTTCATGAAGAAGATGCGGGCGATCTGGGCGTGGCGACGGCATCGACGGGAATCGACGGGGGCGAGAACACGCTGATTGTGGAAGCGGGTACGGGTACGGGCAAGACCTTCGCGTATCTCGTGCCGGCCATGCTGTGGGGCGGCAAGGTGATCGTCTCGACGGGCACGAAGCACTTGCAGGACCAGCTATTCCAGCGCGACATTCCCACCGTGCGCGACGCGCTCGCCGTGCCCGTGTCGGTCGCCATGCTCAAAGGGCGCGCGAATTACCTGTGTCACTACTACCTGCAACGCACGGCTGACAATGGCCGTTTGCCCACGCGCCAGGACACGTCGCATCTGCAGGAAATCATTCGGTTCGCCAAGATTACGCGCACCGGCGACAAAGCTGAACTGGCGAGCGTGCCCGAAAATTCACCCGTCTGGCCGATGGTCACGTCTACGCGTGACAATTGCCTCGGCCAGGAATGCCCGCAGTACAAAGAGTGCTTCGTGATGCAGGCGCGGCGCGAGGCGCAGCAGGCGGATATCGTGGTGGTGAATCACCACCTTTTTTTCGCCGATGTCATGTTGCGCGACACCGGCATGGCCGAGTTGCTGCCGACGGCAAATACCATCATCTTCGACGAAGCGCATCAGTTGCCCGAAACCGCGACGCTGTTTTTTGGCGAGACGGTATCCACCACGCAGTTTCTCGAACTGGCCCGCGACGCTGTCGCGGAAGGCTTGAGCCACGCCCGCGATTTCTCCGACTGGACGAAACTCGGCGCTGCGCTGGAACGTGCGGCGCGCGACGTGCGGCTGGCGTTTAAAGAAGATTCGGTGCGCATGTCGCTTGGCCAGCTTGCCGACGACCACCCGCTATTCGACGCGCTCGACACGCTTGAAGAGCATCTGGACGCACTTACCAAGGCGCTTGGCGCGCACGCTGAGCGGGCCGAGTCGCTCGGCGCGTTGTTGCGCCGTGCGCGAGAATTGCAGGGCTTGCTGGGTGGCTGGACCGCGCCGCCGACTGCTGTCGAAAAGGCGGTAGCCGAGGAAGCTGAAGCGGCGGCGAAAGCCGATCCAAACGAAATGGTGCGCTGGATAGAAGTGTTCTCGCATACGGTGCAGTTGCACGAGACGCCGCTTTCCGTCGCGCCTATTTTCTCGAAGCAGCGCGCCGGTGTGCCGCGGGCGTGGATTTTTACGTCGGCGACGTTGTCGGTGCGGGGGGATTTCACCCATTACGCCGCGCAAATGGGCCTGAATGCGCGTCGTTCAATGACGCTGCCCAGTCCCTTCGATTACCCGACGCAAGGCCTGTTGTACGTTCCGCGTAACTTGCCGCAACCGTCGTCGCCGAATTTCACCGACGCCGTCTTCGATGGCGCGCTGCCCGTGATCGAGGCATCGAAGGGCGGCGTGTTTTTCCTTTGCACGACGTTGCGTGCGGTCGATCGGATTGCGATGCGACTGCGTGACACGATCGAGCAGCGCGGCTGGGACTATCCGCTGCTGGTGCAGGGCGATGCCAGCCGCACAGAACTGCTCGAGCGCTTCCGCTCGTATGGCAACGCCATCCTGGTGGGCAGCCAGAGCTTCTGGGAAGGTGTGGACGTGCGTGGTGATGCGCTGTCGCTGGTGGTTATCGACAAGCTGCCGTTTGCGCCGCCCGATGACCCGGTGTTGTCGGCGAGGCTGGATGCGTTGACCAAGAAGGGCCTGAGCCCGTTCGCCGTGCATCAGTTGCCGCAGGCGGTGATTACGCTCAAGCAGGGCGCGGGCCGGTTGATACGCGCGGAAACGGATCGTGGCGTGCTGATGATCTGCGATACCCGTCTCGTCGATAAACCCTACGGCCGGCGCATCTGGCAAAGCCTGCCGCCGTTCAAGCGCACGCGCGAACTGGAAGTGGTGCGCGCCTTCTTCTCCGACAGGCAAGCGGCGGGGGCTCAAGAGGACGAATGAGCGCGGCGTGTTTACCGCCGTTAGCCTGTGAGCATGTGTCGCTATGCAGCCCTTGGCGCGTGCTTTTTCCATGCTCGGCCCCGCGAATGTGGCGCCGGATCATGCTGCGCTCATCGAAACGCGGCACGCCGCGCGATCAGCCGCCGGGTGGTTGGGCCGGCACCTTCTGCCAACCTGCGGGGCAGGCCTTCACGTACGGGTAATAGCCCTCGGGCCTCCTGCAGTAATACCAAGAGGCTGCTTGCGGTGCGCCACCGCCCGCCATGTCCGCTTGTTGCCCTTGCTCGACATACTGCGTCGGCAATGAGGGTTCGACGACTGGCCCGGGGCCGTAAGCATAGTAGCTTGGGTAGTAGCCGGAGTAGTACGGGTACGGATACGGATAGCCACCGACAAAACCCGGGCCAAAATAGACTCCGATTGACCCGCCTGCGCAGCAACCGCCGTGATAGTAGCCCCCGCCGTGGTAATAGCCGCCGCCATGATAGCCGCCGCCCCAGCCACCGCCGCCGCCGTGATAGTAACCGCCGGCCGTGGCTGCGCCGCTCGCGCCCAGGGCCGCCAACACCAGCAATAGCTGGAACGCTTTACGCCCATTCATGATGATCACCTCAACTGTCCACGCCATTTCAGATTTGATTCGCCGAGCCAGATCTTGCATACGGCAGGCTGTCCGAATCAGGACCGACTATTCACAATAGTATGTACTTCACGGACATTTTTCATTCTTTGTGTAACGGGCCATGACACGGGCACAGCTCTCATCCGATAACACGTTGTAATGTCCGGGCTAAACGCGGGAAATCGCTCGCCAGGCGCACTTTCCACGTCAAAGAGAACCACACCTTGCGTCTCTTGGAAGAGGAGGCTGTCGGGAGATCAACCATCCGGAACTCGGTTCAATCTGTGAGGTGTTCGAAAAAAAAGCCGCGCTCCAAGTGAGCGCGGCTTTTTTCGTTGCAGCGGTTGCCTTGACCTTCAGCGTAAAAAAACGCTTACCAGATCTGCCACCACGATTTGTTTTCCTTACCCGGGCGCGACTTGCCGGTGACATAGGGGCTGTCGGGGAAGGTAGCGGCCAGAACGCGCTTCGTATCGCCTTCCAACTGGGGCTGATCGAGCTTGCCATACGACAGCATCATGATGTGCAACGCATCTTCCGTTGCAGGCGCATTCCGGTATTCACGGATCGCGAGCTGCGCACGGTTGATTGCCGCGACATAAGCGCCACGCCGATAGTAATAATCTGCAGCGTGCACTTCATGCGAAGCGAGCGCGTTCACAATGTAGCGCATGCGCTGAGCAGCATCGGGCGCATATTTGCTCTGCGGATATTTGTCGACCACGACCTTGAATGCGTCGTACGATTCGCGCAGCGACACCGGATCGCGCTCGCTCATGTCCTGGCCGGAGAAGCGGCCGAACAGACCGAGGTCGTCGTTGAAGTGGATCATGCCTTTCAGGTAATACGCGTAGGCAATGTCAGGGTGATCCGGATGCAACTTGATGAAGCGGTCGATAGCCGAATCTGCCGAAGCAGTTTCACTGTCCTTCCAGTCGCAGTAAGCGACATTGATCTGTGCTTGTTGCGCGAAATGACCGAACGGGTCGCGACCTTCAAGGTTCTCGAAATACTTCGCACATTTGCCGAAGTCACCGCCGGTCAGCGCATCCTGCGCCTCCGAGTATAATTTGCCGTTATTCCACGTTGCCGTTTCGTCGGTTTTCTCGGGCAAACCATGGCAGCCCGCAACAATGACGGCACTCGCAGCCAGCGCCATGACCTTGACAGACGAGTTCGACGATAGCCGGACCAGTTGACGGACAGGGTTCAAAACGGTTCTCAAAGCTTGATTCACGGCTCGCATCAGTGCTTGCATTTTCTAGCTCATGCCTTTCTGGCTAATTCCCAGCTTTTCAGTCTAAATGACCCGCTCAAGTACAAGTCGTACCAAAGATCGCAGCAAAGATTATAGCCCAAGCGCATCGGCCGACGACGCACGTCCGGACGATTTGACCGAACCGGCCGCTGCGCCGGACGCGGCAAGCGAGATTCACGGCAAACCCGTGCCCACCAACCTGCACGAGCGGCGCGCCGACGCCGAAACGCCGCGCACGATCCTCGTCCCCGACGAGTACGCCGGCGAGCGTCTCGACAAGGTCATGGCGCGCCTGTTTCCCGAGTTTTCGCGTAGCCGCTTGCAGACCTGGATTGATGCGCAACGTGTGCAGGTCGATGGCGCGACCGCGAAGATCCGGCAGCCCGTGCCACTCGGCGCCACGATCACGCTGATTCCCGATTTGCTGCCCGAACAGCTCGCGTTCACACCGGAACCGGTGCCGCTTGAGATAGTCTACGAAGACGATGCGCTTGTGGTCATCAACAAGCCCGCGGGCATGGTCGTGCATCCGGCCGCGGGCAACTGGAGCGGCACGCTGCTCAACGGCTTGCTGTACCGGTACGGCGATGCCGCCGCCGGCTTGCCGCGCGCGGGTATCGTGCATCGGTTGGACAAGGAGACGTCGGGGCTGATGGTGGTGGCGCGCACGCTCGAAGCGCAGACGATCCTGACGCGCCAGTTGCAGGCACGCACGGTGAAACGCCGCTACGTCGCGCTGGTATGGGGGACGATGCCGGACGAAGGCACTATCGACGCCCCGATTGGCCGCGATCCGCGCGATCGTACGCGCATGGCGGTGGTGGAGAGCGCATCGGGGAAATACGCCCGTACGCACTACCGCACCATCGACCGCGCGATGTGGAACAACCAGCCCGTGTCCGCGGTTCACTGCGATCTCGATACCGGCCGCACACACCAGATCCGCGTGCATTGCGCGCATATCCGCCATCCGTTGCTGGGGGACCCCATCTACGGCCACGCGCGTGGCAAGCGTTCGGTGCAGCCGCTGCCGGACGGGTTCAATCGCCAGGCGCTGCATGCCTGGCGGCTTGGGCTGATTCATCCGACCACGGGTCGCGAGATCAGCTGGCGCGCGGATGTGCCGGAGGATATTGAAGCGTTGGCGGCAGAATTGGGCCTGGGTCGCGACGAAGCGACGGATCTCGATCCCGAGGATGCGGATTTCATCGATGAAGACGATGGCGGCGTTCAGGCGCGCGGTGGCTGGGACGAGTCGCAGCCAATCGAATATGACGATGATGATGACGAGGAATGACGCCAATGGTGAGCCCATCCGAGATCGATTTGGCGGCTGACTTCACCGCGAAATTTTCGGCTTACCCGCCGCTTCGCCACGATGATTGCCTTTGGCCCGGCTGGTCCGGCGGTCCCAATGCGGTTTCGCCGCGAGTGAAGGCGCTCGCGACCACACGCAATGGGGGCGTGAGCGCCACGCCGTATGGCGGTGCGAATGTTCGCGGCGGTCTCAACCTCGGCCTGCATACGGGCGACGTACCCGACGCCGTGATGGAAAATCGCCGCCGCGTGGTGGAACTCACTGGCGCCCCGGTTGCATGGCTCGAGCAGGTGCATGGCGTACAGATCGAGGATGCCGGTGCGGTGATCGACCGCTGCGCTGGTTCTCCCTCGTCGGCGGTCAAGGCCGACGCAGCGGTGACCGACC
>Ga0302178_10003737_pt1 | contig 11283 bp, 10 predicted proteins | sample I_Palsa_E1_3_FD_198790 | JGI IMG/M metagenome (GOLD analysis project Ga0302178, IMG submission 198790) | Peat permafrost microbial communities from Stordalen Mire near Abisko, Sweden - I_Palsa_E1_3 | ecosystem: Environmental > Terrestrial > Soil > Palsa > Peat permafrost | place: Sweden... | reverse complement strand
CTTGAACTTGACGGTGACCGTGCGGCCGCCGTTGGAACCCTTCACCGACGAAATGTCGCGGTAGCCGGCGATGCTGGCCACGTCGGGTGAGGACTGCACGGGGTCGCCCCGCTGCTCCTCCCAGGCGTACTTGAAGTCCTCGGCCGTGATCGGCACGCCGTCGGACCACACCGCCTTCGGGTTGAGGGTGTAGACGATGGTCAGGGGCGTCAGGCTGATCGGCTCGGCGGACTGAATCAGGTCCGGGTTCTGGGTGGGCTCGCTGGCGCTGTTCACCACGCCCGGGACGAAGGGGCTGGGCAGTACCGCGGCCAGCACCGTCTGCGTGCCCGGCGTGTCACCAGCGACCGTGTTGGGGTTGCAGCCCGTCGGGCTCAACGTCGTGCCGAACGAGATCGACCGGTTCGGCACGGCCACGTAGGTGATCGTGGTCCCGCCGCCGCCGGCACTGCTCCCGCAGGCGGACGCCACGAGGGCCAGCAGCACCGTGCTCGTCCCGACCAGCCACCGCCAGCGCCGGGGGCGTCGGCCCCGGCCCGTCACTGCAGCCGGAGATCCAGGGTGATGGTCGTGAGCGCAAAGATGATGGCCACCGTCACCGTGATGCGGTCCAGGTTCCTTTCCACCACTGTCGACCCCTGGGCCGCCGCGCCCACGCTGCCGCCGAACATGTCCGAGAGGCCGCCGCCCTTGCCGCTGTGCATCAGGATCAGGAAGATGAGCCCGAGCGCGGCCGCCACCTCAATGGCGATGTAGATCCAGGTGACTGTGTCCAAGGTTGCCAGCACGGCGGAGCCTCCAACTCGCGTCCGAACAGCCCGTTCGGCCTAGGAACGGTAGCAGGCGGCCGTGGCCCGAATGATGTCAGTGAAGGCGGCCGCTTCCAGGCTGGCACCCCCCACCAGCAGGCCGTCGACGTCGGGCTCGGCCATCAGATCGGCCGCGTTCTCGCCGTTCACCGACCCGCCGTACTGGAGCCGCACCGTCGCCGCCGCCTCGTCCCCGCCCACCTTGGCCACCAGCGAGCGGATGTAGACGCAGGCGTCCTCGGCGTCCATCGCCGTGGCCGGCGTGCCGCTGCCGATGGCCCAGATGGGCTCGTAGGCCAGCACCAGGCCCGCCACCACCTCCGGCGCCAGGCCCGACAGGGCGGCCAGCACCTGCTCTTCCAGGACGCTGTCGGTGTGGCCCTGCTCGCGCTGCTCGCCGGACTCGCCGACGCACAGCACGGGCGTCATGCCGTTGCGCAGGACCGCCCGCAGCGTCGAGGCCACGGTGGCGTCGTCCATCCCGAACAGGGTCCGCCGCTCCGAGTGCCCGACGATCACGTAGGCCGTCCCGAGCCGGGCCAGGAAGCGCGGGCTGATCTCGCCCGTGCGGGCCCCGGCGTCCTCGTCCGAGCAGTGCTGCGCGCCGAGCGCCAGCGGCAGGTGCTCCTTCTCCACCAGCGTCTGCACCGTGCGCAGGTCGGTGAAGGGCGGGTGCACCGACACGTCGAGGCGCGCCACGTCCTCGGGCTTGAGCCGGAGGCCGAGGTCCCGCACCGTGTGCAGCGCCTCAATGTGATCGTGGTGCATCTTCCAGTTCCCGCTGACCAGCGGCCGGCGCGTGCTCACCGTTTTGGCGCCCACAGTGTTGGCGCTCACCCCCGCGGGGCGTTGGGGGCGCGGCGCAGGGCGTCGATGCCCGGCAGGTGGCCCTCACGCTCCAGGAAGGACAGCGACGCGCCGCCACCGGTGGACAGGTAGTCGACCTGGTCGCACAGGCCGAGCTCCTCCAGCGCGCTGGCGCTGTCGCCGCCGCCGACGACCGAGAAGCCGGGGCACAGCGCCACCGCCTCGGCCACGATCCGGGTGCCTTCGGCGAACCGGGGGTCCTCGAAGGCGCCGAGGGGGCCGTTCCACAGCACGGTGCCGGCGCCGGCCACCACCTCGGCGAAGGCCGCCGCCGAGTCCGGGCCGATGTCCAGGCCGGTCCAGCCGTCGGGGAGGTCGCCTTCGATCACCTTGACGCTCCCCCGCGGCCCGTGGCCCAGGGACGGCGGGCCGAAGGTCCCCCCCGGCTCCAGGGCGCGCGAGTCGGCCGGCAGCAGGATGTCCACCCCCGAGTCCAGCAGCGCCCGGCAGTCCTGCAGGCGGGACTCGTCCAGCAGCGAGTTGCCGACATGCTGCCCGCGGGCGGCCAGGAAGGTGTAAGCCATGCCGCCCCCGACGACCAGCGTGTCCACCTTGGTCGACAGGACCTTGAGCACCTCGAGCTTGTCCGCCACCTTGGCCCCGCCGACAACGGCCACGAAGGGCCGGGCCGGCTGCTCCAGCAGGCCGCCCATGACCTCGACCTCCTTGGCGAAGCGCAGCCCCGCCGCACTGGGCAGGAACTCTGGCGGCCCCACGATGGAGGCGTGCGAGCGGTGGGCGGCGCCGAAGGCCTCGTCCACGTAGGCGTCGAAGCCCTCGATCAGCCGCTCCACGAAGGCGGGGTCGTTGGCCTTCTCGCCCGGGTCGAAGCGCAGGTTCTCGGTCAGCTCCACCCCGGGGCACAGGACCCGCAGCCGGTCGCGCACCGGGTCCATCTCCCAGCGCGGGTCGGGGTGCCCGCCCGGCCGCCCGAGGTGCGAGGCGGCCACCACGTCGGCCCCCTCCTCCTGCAGCCGGCGCAGGGTGGGCAGCGCGGCCGTGATGCGGAAGTCGTCGGCCACGGTGGCCCGGCCCCGGACCCCGATGTGCAACGGGACGTTGAAGTCGACCCGCACCAGCACGCGTTTCCCGTCGACGTCCGGGAGGTCCCCCAGCAGCGGGATACCACGCAGGGGGTCCATCGGGATCAGGCTCCGACCCGGACGGTCAGGTCCACCAGCCGGTTGGAGTAGCCCCACTCGTTGTCGTACCAGCCGAACGTCTTGACCAGCGAGAGCCCGTCGTCGATGCGCATCACCATGGTGAGCTCGGAGTCGAACGTGCACGAGGCGGGCGAGCCGACGATGTCGCTCGAGACGATGGGCTCGTCGGTGTACTCGAGGAACCGCTCCAGCGGGGGCTTGGCGGCGGCCGTGGCGAAGGCGGTGTTCACGTCGGCCACGGAGGGGTTGCCCTTCACGACGGCGGTGAAGTCTGTGATGGAGCCGGCCGGCAGCGGCACCCGCAGGGACGTCCCGTCGAGGTGCCCCTTCATGGCGGCCAGCACCAGTCCGGTGGCCCGGGCCGCCCCGGTGCCGGTGGGCACGATGTTGGTCCCGGCGGCGCGGGCCCGGCGCAGGTCCTTGTGCGGCAGGTCGAGCAGGTTCTGGTCGTTGGTGTACGAGTGCACGGTGGTCATGAGCCCGCTCACAATGTGGAACTCGTCGTCGATGACCTTGACCATCGGGACGAAGCAGTTCGTGGTGCACGAGGCGTTCGAGATGACGATGTCCTTCTCGGGGTCGAAGTCCTGGTCGTTGACGCCCATCACGAAGGTGGCGTCGGCGTCGGCCGACGCGGTCGAGATGATGACCCGCTTGACCGAGCCGCCCAGGTGCTGCGCCGCCTGCGCCCGCTTGGTGAAGATGCCGGTGGACTCGATCACCAGCTCGGCACCCAGCGAGGCCCAGGGCAGCTGCGAAGGCTCCCGCTCGGCCATGACCCGGATGTGGCGGTCCCCGACGAGGAGGTCGTTGCCCTCCACCTGGACCGGCACCGACAGGCGGCCATGGGTCGAGTCGTAGCGCAGCAGGTGCGCCAGCGTCTCCGGTGACGTCAGGTCGTTGACTCCCACCACCTCCACGTCGGCACCCGTGGCCAGGATGGCCCGTAGGTAATTCCGCCCAATGCGCCCGAAGCCGTTGATCCCGACCCGCACCGTCATCTGGTCCGCACCCTCATCTCGTCCCTTCCTCTCGGCCTGTCGGCTCCGCTATGCCAGCAGACCCGACAGTGCCTGCGCCAGTTTCGCCGGGCTGTGCACCAGGGTGTTCTCCCCTGTCAAGGGAACGTCATGCACCGGGATGTCCGTCCTGCCGATGCTCATACCCCGGATGCTGTCACACAGGACCAGGTCCACCGCAACATTGTGCCTGGTCAGAGCGGCCACATGGTCCGCCACGTCGAATCCCTCGGTCTCGGAGACCTCCGGACGCAGGTTGCACACGTACACGACCTGGGCTTTTGATGAGGCCACCGCGTCGGCGATGCCTCCCACCGCCGCGGCGGCCAACACGCTGGTGAACAGGGATCCGGGGCCGATGACGATCTGGTCCGCCCCGGCGATCCGCTCCACCACCAGGGGTGGCGGGAGGGCGTCCCCGGGCACCAGCGAGACCTGTTGGATGTCCCTGGTGCCCTTCACCGCCACCTGGCCACTCACCGTGCCCTCACCCGCCTCGGCCTTGAGCACGACCCGCTCCGAGGTGGCGGGCAGGACGTCCCCGCTCGCCCCGAGTAGCTGGGCCGCCTCGGCCACCCCCAGGACGAGGTCGCCCGTGGCGTCGATCAGCCCGGCCAGAATCAGGTTGCCCAGGGCGTGCCCGGCCAGCTCCCCCTCGTCGTAGCGGCGCTCGAAGGCGTGGGTCAGGGCGGAGTCCTCGTCGGCCAGGGCGACCAGGCACTTGCGCAGGTCGCCCAGCGCCACGACGTTGAGCAGCTCGCGCAGCCGGCCGCTGCTCCCGCCGTCGTCGGCCACCGAGACCACGCCGGTCAGCACACCGGCGTAGCGCCGCGCCGCCTTGAGCGTGACGGCCGTGCCGTGCCCGCCGCCGATCGCCACCACCGAGGGGCGCCCACCGTGGCTCATCGCTCGACCCTCATCGTCCACCGTGGCTCGGCGCCCATCGGTCGCCGCTCATCGGTCGCCGCTCATCGGTCGATGTCCCGGTGGAAGACCGAGACCGACCCGTCGTGCGCGCTCAGCCGCGTGGCCAGCTCCCGCGCCAGCGTCACCGAGCGGTGCCGCCCGCCCGTACAGCCCATGGCGATGGTCAGGTACGACTTCCCCTCGCGGGTGAAGGCGGGGAGGATGCTCGTGAGCAGCTCGTCCACCTTCTCGAGGAAGTCCTGGGACTCGGGCTGGCCCAGGACGTAGTCGCGCACGGGCTGATCCTCCCCGCTGAAGGGCCGCAGCTCCTCGACCCAGAACGGGTTGGGCAGGAAGCGGCAGTCGAACACCACGTCGACATCGAGCGGGATGCCGTGTTTGTAGCCGAAGGAGACGACCGACGTCTGCATGCGCGGCGCCTCGTCGTCCCCGAACGCCTCCAGAATGCGCAGGCGGAGCTGGTTCGAGTTCAGCTCCCCGGTGTCGACCAGGAGGTCGGCCCGCTCGCGCACCGGCTGCAGCAGCTTGCGCTCGTCGGCGATCGATTCCTCGACCCCGCGCGACGCCAGCGGGTGGCGCCGCCGCGTGCCCTCGTAGCGCCGCACCAGGACGTCGTCGGCGGCATCGAGGAAGACGACCCGCACCCGTTTCCTGGTGGCGCGCAGCTCGTCGAGCACGTTGGGCAGGTCGTCGAAGTATTCCGAGCCCGTGTTGGCGCCCCCGCGGCCGATGACGAGCGCCACCCGCTCGATACCCGACCCGGGCCGGTCGACCATCTCCACCATCTTCATGATCAGGCCCGCCGGCAGGTTGTCGATGACGAACCAGCCCACGTCCTCGAGCGCCGCCGCCGCCGTCGAACGGCCGGCGCCCGACATCCCCGTGACCACCACGAACTCGCTCATCGCTCCCCAGCCTCGCGCCGTCCCGGCCCGGCTCCTGAAGTCCCCGTTCCGGCGGACCGCGCTCCGGCGGACCGCGCTCCGGCGGACCGCGCTCCGGCGGACCGCGCTCCGGCGGTCCCCACTCTGGCACCCCGCTGGCCGCCCGGATTGTGCGTGGCCTCGTACACGGCGAGCCCGACCTCGTCGGGCAGCCAGGACCGGGACAGCAATTCCTCGATCGGGGCCGCCCGGACGGCATTGACCCCGCCCAGCTCCTTGACCAGGCGCGCCTTGCGGACGGGGCCCAGTCCGGGGATGTCGTCCAGGATGCTCTTGGTCATCCGCTTGGCGCGCCGCTCCCGGTGGAAGGTGATGGCGAAGCGGTGGGCCTCGTCGCGCAGGCGCTGCAGCAGGTAGAGGGCGTCCGAGCCCCGGCGCAGGCGCACGGGTTCGGGTGAGCCGGGGCGGTAGACCTCTTCGAACTGCTTGGCCAGGGACGCCAGCTCCACCTGGTCCTGGAGGCCCAGCTCGCGCACCACCCGCTCGGCCACCCCGAGCTGGCCCTTGCCCCCGTCGACGACGATCAGGTTGGGCCGGTAGGCGAAGCGGCGCGGCCGTCCGTCCGCCGGCACGTCGTGCGGCTGCTTCAGGGCGGTGAGCCGTCGCGTCAGCACCTCCTCCATAGCGGCATAGTCGTCATTGCCGGGCACGGACTTGACCTTGAAGCGCCGGTAATCGGAGCGCTTGGCCAGCCCGTCCTCGAAGACGACCATGGAGCCCACGTAATCGGTCCCCTGCAGGTGGCTCATGTCGTAACACTCGATCCGCAGCGGCGCCTCGCGCAGCGACAGCGACGCCTGCAGCTCGGTCAGCGCCTTCGAGCGAGCATTGTGGTCGGCAGCCCGGCGCAGGCGGTGCCGCGCCAGGTCCTCGCTGGCCGAGCGGGTGACCGTTTCCTGCAGGGCGCGCTTGGAGCCGCGCTGCGGGACCGCGATGTCGACCGGGCCGCCGCGGATGGTGTGCAGCCAACTCTGCAGCAGCGCGCGATCGGCCGGCTCCTCGGGCACCAGCAGGCGGCGCGGGACGTCGGCGCCCTCGGCGCCGTAGACCTGGGCGACCACCTGTGCCATGAACTCGGGGCCCGACAGGTCCTCCACCTTCTCGGCCACGAAGCCGCGGTGGCCGACGACGCGGCCGCGGCGCACGAGGAAGATCTGCACCGAGGCCTCGAGCGGATCCTCGGCCAGGCCCACCACGTCGAAGTCCTCGGCCCGGTCCGAGACCATCTGCTGGGACTCGGCGGCCTTGTGCACGGCGATGATGCGGTCACGCAGGCGGGCCGCCCGCTCGAACTGCAGGTCTTCGCTGGCGCTGAGCATCTCCGCCTCCAGCCGGGCCAGCACCGGCTCGGTGTCGCCCGAGAGGAAGCCCATGAGGTCGTTGACGTAGCCGTCGTACGCCTGGTGGTCGACGGCGCCGACGCACGGGCCCGAGCAGCGGTCGATGTCGTAGAGCAGGCAGGGCCGGCCGAGGCGCTCGTGCCGAATGAACTTGGTGTCCGAGCACGTACGGACGGGGAAGCTCCTGACGAGCAGGTCGAGTGTGCTGCGGATGGCGCCGGCGTTGCCGTAGGGGCCGAAGTAGCGCACGCCCTTGCGCTTGCGCCCTCGGACGACGGCGGGGCGCGGCCATTCCTCGTTGAGGGTGACGGCGAGCCACGGGTAGCTCTTGTCGTCCTTGAGGCGGACGTTGTATCTCGGGAGGTGCGCCTGGATGAGGCTGTGCTCCAGGATGAGCGCGTCGACCTCGCTGTCGACCACCACCCACTCGACGTGGTCGGCCTGGGCCACCATCTGCGCCGTGCGGGGTCCGAGCTGGGCCGACTTCTGCCAGTAGTTGGGCAGGCGGTGGCGCAGGGACTTGGCCTTGCCCACGTAGAGGACCCGGCCCTCGGCGTCATAGAACTGGTACGACCCCGGGGCGTCCGGGATGGAGCCGGTGGGCGGAGGGTCGTGCACTGGGCCCATTCTACTTTTGCGCTGTCTCGCGCCGGCGCTGGTCGGGGGCGTTACACTGCTGGTGCCGGCCTGGTTTCCGGCATACAACCTCGCATCGAGGCCGACATACCCGCGGATGGGCGACCAGGCTGTCCCCGCCGGCCATATCGATGCACTCCCGACAAGGGGGCAGACCAGATGCTCAGGCTTCAGACGCCACTTCCGGAGCGCTACACGTCCGCAGACGCTGCGTCGTTGGACTCGATGATCGGTGCGGCCAAGTCCGCGCTGGGTTCCCGTGTGTTCATTCTGGGTCACCACTACCAGCGCGACGAGGTGATGCGCTGGGCCGACGCCCGGGGCGACTCCTTCGGGCTCTCCCGCATCGCCGCCGGACAGTCCGAAGCCGAGTTCATCGTCTTCTGCGGGGTGCACTTCATGGCGGAGTCGGCCGATGTGCTGACGGGCGACTACCAGCAGGTGCTGCTCCCGGATTTGAATGCCGGCTGTTCCATGGCGGACATGGCCGACATCGAGCAGGTGGAAGAGGCCTGGGACGAGCTGGGCCGTGTGATCGACGTGGATGGGCTCATCCCGGTGACGTATATGAACTCGGCTGCCTCTCTGAAGGCGTTCGTGGGGCGCCACGGGGGGGCGGTCTGCACGTCGTCCAACGCCCGGGCCGTGCTGACGTGGGCTTTGGACCGCGCTGCGGACCGTGGTGAGCGGGTCCTGTTCTTTCCCGACCAGCATCTGGGGCGGAACACCGGGTTCGAGCTGGGCTACGGCGCCGACGACATGCGGGTCTGGAATCCCCGGCTGGGTTTGGGCGGCCTGACCGACCGCGAGGTGAAGGAGTCGACGCTGCTCTTGTGGAAGGGGCACTGCTCGGTGCACCAACGCTTCCGGCCGGCGCACGTGTCGGCCTTCCGGGAGGAGTACCCGTCGGGCATCGTCATGGTGCACCCCGAGTGCGCCCACGACGTGGTGGAGCTGGGCGACGTCGTGGGCTCGACCGACGCCATCATCCGGGCGGTTGCCGCGGCGCCGTCGGGTTCGGTCATCGGCGTGGCCACGGAGATCCACCTGGTGAACCGCCTCAACAACGAGTCGCCCGACAAGACCGTCGCGTGTCTCGACCCGTTGGTGTGCCCGTGCTCCACCATGTCGCGCATCGATCCGCAGCACTTGGCCTGGGTGTTGGAGGGACTGGTGGAGGGTGAGGTGCGCAACCGCATTGTGGTCGACCCCGAGACGACGGAGTGGGCTCGGGTGGCGCTCGAGCGGATGCTGGCCATTACGTAGAGCGTTGTCGGGGTTTGACGGTTTGGCTGCTGGGGCGCGGCGCGCCGGTAGGGTCGCCAGCGTCCGATATCACGCCGATACCACCCCGGTACCACGCCGATCGACGAGGTAGTGGACATCGACGACAGGAGGCTCTTGCTGTGCGCGACTATCCCGATTCACCCGTCCTGGTCAACCATGTGGAGCCGGTGCCACGCCGGATCCGCGCCTTTTTGAACGGGCAGGCCGTCCTCGACACCACCAGCGCCCGCTACGTGTGGGAGAACCCGTTCTTTCCGCAGTACTACATCCCTCTGGCTGACGTGTTGGCCGATGCGCTCGTCGACGAAGGCACGACCGAGGAGACGCCACGAGGCGACGTGAAGCACTATGGCGTGCGGGTGGGTGATGTCGCCCGGCCTCGTGCGGCCTCGGTTCTTACGGCCGCCAAGGTCGAAGGGCTTGACGACACCGCACGCTTCGAGTGGTCCGCTTTCGACTCCTGGTTCGAAGAGGACGAGCAGGTGTTCGTCCACCCACGCAATCCCTACGCCCGTGTGGACGCGGTGCGCTCCCACCGGCATCTGCGCGTGGAGGCCAAGGGGGTCGTGTTGGCCGAGTCTTCCTCGCCGGTGATGTGCTTCGAGACGGGTCTGCCGACTCGCTACTACGTCGACCGGACCGACGTCGACTTCAGTCATCTGGTGTCGTCCGACACCGAGACCGCCTGTCCCTACAAGGGTGTGACGTCCGCGTACTGGTCGGCCCGGGTCGGGGATCGTGTCCACCCGGACATCGCCTGGGCCTATGACTTCCCCACCCGGGAGCTTGCGCCCATCGCCGGACTGGTCGCCTTCTATAACGAGAAGCTCGATCTGTTCCTCGACGGCGTCGAGCTCGAGCGGCCGAACACCCACTTCTCGTAGCGGTCGCATTTCCCTCTCCGCGTCTGTGCGCGGGCGCGCCGAAGCGCCGGGTGGTTCGCTTTTCGAAGTGCCGGCCGAGGATCAGCCGGGGTGCTGCCCGGGGCGGGGGCGATGCGGGTGGAACTGCGGGTCGAGCTGCGGGTGGAGCTGCCCGCCGCCTCGCCGCCCCGTCAGGCGGCGCTCGGTGGAGGGCGCTCGAGCTGGGGCGGGTGCTCTTTTTGGTTGCGCAGGCGGTTGTGGAAGCCACAGAGCAGGCGGCCGTTCTCCTGGGTGGTCTCGCCGCCCGAGGCCCAGGTCTCGATGTGGTCGACCTGGCAGGTCTCGGCGGGCTCATAGCAATGAGGGTGGGTGCAGATGCGGTCGCGCAGCTCGATGGCCCTGCGGGTGCCGCCGGTGAAGAACCGGGACCGCACGCTGACGTCGATGCGGTTGCCGAGGCCGAAGATGGCCCGCTCGAAGTAGGCCGAGTCCATCCACGAGTCGAGGGCGGAGGGATGGAGCACGGTGCCGTTCTCGAGCTCGCAGATGCGGCCACGGATCGTCTCGTAGCCGACGAACACGCTGAAGAGCGGGGCGGGGCGGGTGCCCTCGGCCGGGGCGCTGGCGCTGCGCGTCGCCATCTCGACGAGGGCGTCGGCCCGGCGCTGGCCCGACGTGCGGGCCAGCTCGTCGATCCGCCCGGTGCGGCCCAGGCGTTCTTTGGCCTGCGCACAGTCGGCCTCGAAGAGGTCGTGCTCGAGGCGGTTGAGCTCACCCGCCACGATCGAGCCCGAGATGGGGTCGAGCGTCATCTGGCCCAGCCACATGCCGTTCAGGCTCGATTCCAAGAAGACATTGCGAGAGGCCTTGCGCTCCTCGTCGGATTCCTCGGCCCCGTCGGGGTCGGCCAGCTGCTGCCAGTAGTCGAGCACCCGGGTGAAGTCCTCGAAGCCCAGGTCCTTGGCCTGGGCCACCAGCATCTCTTCGTCGCGGGCCATGGCGGCCTCGGTGCGGTGGCGCCGGGCCTTGGCGATGGCCTCGGCCTGGGCGGTCCCGATGGTGCCCTGGCGCCAAGCCTCGGCCACTGCGGGCAGGTGACGGAGCGTGCGCCCCAGGCGGACCCGGCGCTTGGCGGCCGGACGAGCCACCCGACAACGCGTGGCGAGCCACGAGGCTGCGGTCTTGGCCCCGTCGGCCGCCCACTCCTCGCCCACCTCGAAGGCGGCGGTGGCCTCGGTGACGAAGAAGTCGAAGCGCGCCTGCATCTGGTGCAGCGCTTCGATGGACTCGCAATCGCCGTAGTTGGCCGCGCCCGATTCGATCAGTTCGTCGAGCGCGGCGTCGAAGTTCTCCAACTCCATGTGTGAGATGCAAGCACACGGTTGTCACATCCCACGAGGCAAGAACCTCCCCGAAATTCCCCGAATT
>Ga0302178_10003736_pt1 | contig 11284 bp, 9 predicted proteins | sample I_Palsa_E1_3_FD_198790 | JGI IMG/M metagenome (GOLD analysis project Ga0302178, IMG submission 198790) | Peat permafrost microbial communities from Stordalen Mire near Abisko, Sweden - I_Palsa_E1_3 | ecosystem: Environmental > Terrestrial > Soil > Palsa > Peat permafrost | place: Sweden: Abisko... | reverse complement strand
GAACGCCCTGCAGGTAGAGGCCATCAGCCGCCCGGATTACCCGGCCCAGCGGTGCGCGAGCCTCATCGCGTGATCAGCTTCACTTTAACATGACGTCACGAGGCTGATAAACTGAGATCGCTACACGCGATGAGGCTCGCGTTACTCCAGTCCGGACATGAACGGGCACGGATGATGGCCTCTATCTCAGATGTCGAGATGAGAGGTCCGTGTCGCTTGCTGGTGCTGGTCGCCATTCCGCGTGTTGCATGTCGCTTTGCCGCGACCTGCGACGAACCCTCGGATCTTTCTGCGCCGTGTCTTTATGCACGCTGCTTTGTCTCGGCATCTGGACGTTCATCGATCCCGAAGGAGACATACGGTGTATTGCTACATGTGTGAAAGCACCGGAAGCATGGGCGTAGCGGTCGCGATCTGCCATGGCTGTGGCGTGGCGCTCTGCCGAGAGCATCTGGACGAAGACCTGCTCAGTGACCGGCCCCAGGGCCTTACCAGGCGCTCATGCACCCACAATCTTCACGGCGCGGCCACGGTTCGTCGCGGGGCTGAGGTTCACGCCTCGCCTCACCCCGTTGCGGCGCGGTCGGCGGCACCGAATACCTCGCGGTAGAGGTCTTCGCCGTAACTGGTGGGCAGTGGCTCGCCGGGCAGCAGGCGGAACGTGCGGTGGCCGTCCGGCTGCCGTTCCGCGCGGAGAAAGAGCGTTCCCGGCTCATGCTCGGCGTAGTACGGCCCGGCCAGGTCGTACATGTGGGTCACGAACACGATCCGGATGCCCGCCTCGGTCAGCGCGCGGATGACCTGGCGGGCTATCTCGGAGCCTTCACGCTCGTTGGTGGCGGCGAACGACTCGTTGCACAGCAGCAGACAGCCGGGCCTGATCTGGCTGGTGATCGTGCTCATCCGGGCCAGTTCCTCGTCCAGTTTGCCCTTTTCCATCGTGGCGTCTTCCTCGCGCTTGAAGTGAGTGAAGATTCCCGCGCTGACGCTGGCGGTGAACGACTCCGCCGCCACGAACATCCCGGCCTGCATCATCAGCTGCGCTAGGCCGACGCTGCGCAGGAACGTGGACTTGCCGCCCTGGTTCGCGCCGGTGATCATGATCAGCTGCCTGCCGTCGGCGTCCACGTCGTTGCCGATGGGACTGGTGTCGATGCTCAGCGAGAGGCAGGCGTCATACAGGCCGCGGGCGGACAGGCGCGCCTGCTCGGCGCCGCCCGTAACGAGGTCGGCTGGGTCGGGGAAGCAGACCGGCTCGCCCTTGGCTATCAGCTGGTCCCGCAGGTTCAGGCAGCTCAGGTAGAAGCCGAGCTCGGCGCGGAGCATCTGGAAGAAGTCCTTGATGTGGTCGGCCGACTGGGCCAGCGCGTTCGCCGTCCCGTTGACGCCGCGGCTGGTCAGATCCGACAAGGTCCGCATGCCGGTCTCGTCCCGTTCCGGGATGACGAAGCTGTAGCCGGACCTGCTCATCCCCGGGATGCGGTCCCGCCAGGCCTGTTCCGGGTGCCGCCGCAGGACGTAACCCGTGCCCTTGAGGCCCTTCCCGAGCCCGGCGCTGATCAGCGCGCCCCGGCGGAAGGTCAGCTCGGACAGGTGGGCCTCCATCTCGGCGAAGTAGTCGTCGTTCAGCTCCGTGGCGATCATGGCGAAGAACCGGGTGAAGCCGTCCGAGCGGAAGCTCGCGGCGCCGGCATCGGCGATGTCCCTCAGCCGGTGGAACACGTCCACGTAAATCCGCAGTACCTGGTGGGTGCGGTGCAGGATCGTGTCCGGTGAATCCCGGAAGATCCAGCCGAGGATCTTCTTCTCCGCGGTGACGGCCGCCAGCGCGACGTCGTACAGGTCACGGATCACACCGGGCTGGGCGATGGCGTCCGCCAGGACCTGCTGCCGGTACGCGATGTCAGCGGGGGCGACCAGGCCGGAGTGAATTGCATGCCTGGCCACTTCGAACAGGAACTTGTCGCCGGCGGCCATCGCCCGCAACAAGATGTCCAGCTCGAGGTCGCTGCTCAGGTCCGGCTCGTTGGCAGGCAGCTCCCGTTCGGTGTCGAAGTCCCGGTCGGGATACATCAGGAAGGCCTTCACGGCGTCACCTGGTTCAGCCGGTCCTTCAGCTGCCGGTAGGTCAGGCCGTACTTGCCGGCGATCGCCGCGGCGTAGGCGAGGCCGTCGGCGGGCTTCCTGACCAGCTTGAACGTCCGCTCGGCCGGGTTGTCCGGCACCACGGTGGCCACCATGCTGACGCAGGCGTCGCTGATCGAGGCCAGTTCGTCGACGAAGGTAACGTATACGCCGACCAGCCCCAGCCTGGTCATCCGGTCCAGAACGCGCTCGCCGACCCGGGCGGCGTCCTGCAGCGTGGTGGAGGCGAAGCTCTCGTTCATGACGACGACACTGCGCTCGCTCGCCTGGTCGAGCACGTCGCGGATCCTGACCAGTTCGTCTGCGAACTTGCCGCGCAGCGTGGCCAGGTCCTCTTCCCGCTCGAAATGGGTGAAGACCCGGTCGGGCAGGAACAGGGCCGCTTCGCGGGCCGGGACCGGGTAACCAAGACTGGCCAGGTAGTGCAGCTGCCCGAAGGTCCGGGCGAACGTCGTCTTGCCGCCCTGGTTCGGCCCGGTCACCACGAAGATGCGTTCGCCGCCGGTGAGGTAGAACTCGTTGCGCACCATAGCTGCGGCCTTGGACCCGAGCTTGGCCGCCAGGGCCAGGTCGAAGCAGTCGTGCACGCTGATCTGTTTCGACTCGGCGGAGACGTCCGGGTAGCAGAACTTCAGCCCCGCCTTCTTCATCGGCGCGATGAAGGCCAGGTACGCGGCGTAGAACTGCACCTCCCGGTCGAACACGCGGATCGTCTCGTCGAGATAGGAGGCGTGCCTGGCGCAGAATTCATCCAGCGCGCTGAACACGTCGGGGTACAGCCGGGCGACCAGGTCCAGGATCCTGGCTTCCACGTGGTTCATGTCGGGCAAGTTGCGGAACCTGGCCCGGTAGTCCTTGACGGCGCGCTGGGCGAACTTGGCGAAGGTCCGCTGCACTTGTTCGCCGTAGTCCTCCTCGCCCTCGTACCTGGTCACCTTTACCCTGCTGCCCCTGATCGTGATGCAGTACCGGACCGCGGCCAGGGCGTCCGTCACCCTCTCGATGTCGGCGGCCAGCCCGGTGAACGTCGGCGACCCGGCGTAGGCCGCGAGGTACTCCCGGAACGCGATGAAGCCGCGCGAGCTCGGGTTGATCGCGATGAGCGCGTCGGCCAGCGCGCGGACCGACTGGCCGTAGATGCGCGCCGCGTCCAGGAACCAGCTTTCCTTCTGGTACCGGTAGCGGAGCTTGGCGGACTGCTCGAGGTACTTGCGCATCTCGCGCATATGGCCCGCGAACTCCGCGAGCGCCCCGGACAGTGCCTCGTCTTCCATGTCCCGCAGGATCTGATGCCGGTACTGCACCGCCTGGACGTCATGCAGCGGGGCACCGAAGAACGGCATCAGGTCATACTCGTCCCGCCCGGCCGTCACCGCGGCGAAGACTTGATCGAGGTTGAGATCGGTGAATACCGCCGGGTCCGCGCGTTCGACGGCATCGGAGGGCCGGTCGAACAGGATGCTTCTGAACGGCACCGTCGTAGTGGTCACACCCGCCTCCACCAGCACGTCGTGCCGCAGAAGCCATCAGCCAAGCCGGCGGTTCAGGCGAGCTTCATCACCTTTCGTTCGACTTTACCGCACGAGTATGACGACCATGATGCGCTGACCGGCCAGGTCAGGCGGGGCCGATGCGCCGCAGGTCGGGAGATAGCAGGTCGCCGAGCCTGGTGCAGGGCCACGCCGACCTCCTGCGTTCGGTCTCCTCCGGCGTTTCGTCCATGACTGCCAAGTAGTCATCCGGTCCGCTCCAGCGCGGGCACCCGCCGTAGAGCGGGCACGGGCTGCGCGGTGGCTTGCCCCTGGCGCGGCACGCCGGGCGGGGGCCCGAACGGTACGCCATCAGGGCCCGCCACAGCAGCAGGACCTCGTCCTCGCTGACCTTGGCCACCCGGACCTCCCTGCCGTCGGCGCGACCTCGGCAGGGACCGTTGGCGGGCATGTCCGCGGATCAGGCGGGCCCCTCCGCCTCTGGCCCACCGTACCGCGCGTGGAACAATAAGGCTGTCATGGGTGATGGGACTCACCCTGGAATCGCTGGGCGAAGACGCAGCCCGCTGATGGTCCCTGGCTACAGCCAGGGAGGTCATATGCGGCAGCGGATCGCCTCGGTCCGGGGGTACTCCCCGGCGCTGAAGTTCGTGCTCATGGTGGGAGTCATGAGCTTCTTTGCCGACTTCACTTACGAGGGTTCACGCAGCATTACCGGCCCCTATCTCGGGTTGCTCGGCGCCGGGGCGTTCACGATCAGCGTGGTCAGCGGGGCCGGGGAGTTCATCGGCTACAACATCCGGCTGTTTTCCGGCCGCCGTGCCGACCGGACCGGGAAGTACTGGCCGATCACGATCGGCGGCTCCATCCTGCAGATGTCGGTCGTGCCCCTGCTCGCCCTGGCCGGGACCTGGCAGGTAGCCGCCGTCCTGATCATCGCCGAGCGGATCGGGAAGGGGATCCGCAACCCGCCCCGCGACGCGATGCTGTCCCACGCCGCCGCCGACATCGGCTACGGCCGGGCGTTCGGGGTGCACGAGGCGCTGGACCAGTTCGGGGCCATGTTCGGCCCGCTGCTGGTCGCCCTGATCCTGACGCTGGGCCACCAGGACTACAGGACCGCGTTCGCCGCGCTGGCGGTCCCGGCCGTGATCATGCTGTCGCTGCTGGCGGTCGCCCGGCGGCTCTACCCGCGCCCGCAGGACCTGGCGGCTAGGCCCGTCCAGGCCACCACGCAGGCCCTGCCCCGGGTGTTCTGGATCTACATGGGCGGCGCGGCGCTGGCCGCGGCCGGATTCGCCGACTTCCCGCTCATCGCCTATCACTTCCAGCGAGCCGGGACCGTGTCCCCGACGCTGACGCCGGTTTTCTACGCGGTGGCGATGGCCGTCAGCGGCGCCGGTTCGCTGGTCCTGGGCCGGGCGTTCGACCGGGCCGGAATCGGCGTCCTCGTCCCGCTAACCCTCGTCGCGGCGGCCTACGCGCCACTGGTCTTCCTCGGCGGGTTCTGGGCTGTCCTGGTCGGCGCGTCGCTGTGGGGCCTGGGGATGGGCGTGCAGGAGTCGCTTATCCCGGCGGCGGTGGCGCCAATGGTCTCCCCGGATCGCCGGGCCTTCGCCTATGGACTGTTCACCGGCATCTACGGCACGGCCTGGGTGCTCGGCAGCATCGTGATCGGGGTCCTGGTCAGCGTGTCGCTGGGCGGCCTGGTCGTGTTCTGCGTGACCAGTGAGCTGGCCGCGATCCCGATCATCCTGATCGTCCGCGCCCGCACCCGGCCAGCCAGTCAGCGGCCCACGGTCTGAGCCGCTCGTTTCCCGGCGGGAGGACAGATGGATGAGCTGAGGACCTATGCTGATCGCCGCCTGGAACTCGGTGACATAATCCGGTCCGCGCTGCACCTGGCGCGGCGGTGCGGGGATGGGGAGGCCGAGAACGGGGCTAGGGACCTGCTGTCGCGGCTGGCCGCCGACACGTTCCAGCTCGCCGTGGCAGGCCAGTTCAGCCGGGGCAAGACCACGCTGATGAACGCGCTGCTCGGCGGCCCTTACCTGCCAATGGGGGCGCTGCCGATGACGTCGGTGATCACGACGGTCCGGTACGGCAGCCGCCCGAAGGCGATCGTGCGCCGCCGCGCGTCGGGCCTGGGCGCTGAGGTGCCGCTGGCCCAGGTGGCCGGGTACATCGCCCAGGCCAGCGCCATCCGGGCCGAGCAGCAGGTCGTCTCGGTCGAGGTGGAGGTCCCGGCGGAGATCCTCCGCCTCGGGTTCGAGTTCATCGACACCCCCGGCGTCGGGTCGGCCATCGAGATCAACACCGCGACCACCCGGCGGTTCCTGCCGCAGGCGGACGCGGTCATCTTCGTGACCGGCTTTGACTCCCCGCTGACCCAGGCCGAGGCCGGTTTCCTGGCCGACGCCGCCCGGCACGCCGGCAAGCTGTTCCTGGTGCTCAACAAGCGCGACCTGGTATCCGGCCAGGACGCTGAGGCGGGCCTGCAGTTCGTCCGGAACCGGCTCCGCGAGGACCTGGGCATGAGCGGGCCGCGCCTGTTCCCGCTGTCCGCGCTGCAAGCGCTGGAGGCCGTGGTCCACTATGATGACCGGCGGCCGGCCGGCAGCGGGCTGCCGGACCTGCACGCCGAGCTGCGGGAGTTCCTGACCGCTGGCAAGACGCGGCTGTTCGTGCGTAACATCGCTGACTGCGCTGCCAGGCTGCTGGCCGGGCAGCAGCGCGGCCTTCGGTTGGGCCGTCTGGCCCTCGACGGAGGACCCGGCCCGGAGGCGGTCCTGGCCGGCTTCGACGCACGCATGGCCGACCTTGACCGCCAGCGTAGCCTCATAGCGGGCACGATCGCCGGCCAGATCGAGGCCGGCCTGCCGGGCCTGCTCGCCGCCCGGGTTCCCTCCTGGCAGTTGAGGCTGCTGGAGCTGCTCGGCCCGCTTGCCGAGGTCGCCTTGCCTGCCGCGGCGCTGGACGGCCGGGCCCGCGATCTTCTGGACGAAGCCAGGGAGAGCCTGGAACGTGCCAGCCGGGAGGTCATCAGCGGCTGGCTGGGCCGCCGCTTTGGCCGCCGCCGTCGACACGTTCGCCGAACATCTGCGGACGGCGTTCGCCGATGCCGCCCGGGAATGGGCCAGGCGGCTAGATGACCGGGTAGCGCTGCAGATGCGCCAGGCAGCGGACTGGTTCCGCCAGTGCCTGCACACCCTGCCCAGCGATGAGGACCTGGCCGCGGCCGGCGGCCTGATCGCCAGGCTCACCGCCTACCAGACGGCGCTTGAGAGCTCAGGACCGGCGCCAGGTGAAGCCGTGACCGTTACGCCGGCCAGCAACCCTGACACCGCCGCTGAGGGCTGCACGGTCTGCAAGCAGATGGAACAGGCCCTGACCAGTCACCTGTTCACCGGCCAGTTCCGGCTCGCCACCCGCGAGGACGAGCAGGAGCGGCACACCCTCGGCGGAGGGTTCTGCCCGCTGCACACCTGGCAGTTCGCATCCGTCGCGTCCCCCCTCGGTATCTCCGCCGGCTACGCGAAGCTGGCTGCCTCGGTGGCGGATGCGCTGGAGTCACTCACCAGGCAAGATTCCACTGCCGCAGAGCTGGCCTGCGGCGTCGCCGCCCTTACCGCCGAGCCGGGAAGGTGCCCGGTATGCGCGGCGCTGGCCGACCGCGAGCGCACCGCGATAGCCGACCTCATCTCGCAGGTCCGGCCGGTAGCTGCCGCGCTGTGCCTGCGGCACCTGGCCTCGGCGCTGTCCGCGGGCATGGAAGCCGGGGCGGCGCAGGCACTGCTGCACGCGCTCGCGGCCACGCTGCGCCGCGACAGCGAGGACATGCGCGCGTTCGCGCTCAAACGCGAGGCCTACCTCAGCGGGCTGGTAACCGCGGAGGAATCCCGCGCGCACCTGGATGCGCTGCGCCGGCTGGCCGGCCCGCCCGCGCTCACCCGGCCGTGGACCGATCAGGAATCGGCGCGGGCGTGGTCCTAGCCGCTGAGCGCCTGAGCCAGCCATCGGCGGGCGCACCGCCCGTCATCAGCGGGAATCCACGGTTGCGGCGAGCCCCTCACCGCTGTCATTGCATCACGAGCCCGGCCAGCCAGAGAAAGCCTAACGGTGATCATCTGGCTGATCTTCGTCGGCCTGGTCGTGCTGTCGGTCGGCGCCTGGGCTGGAGCCGGGCCCGCCCTCCTGACCGCAGGCACCGTCCGGTCAGGGGCGCCGCCGGATGCCGCCGGGGTAGATCTGCACAATCCAGCCGCCTATCGATGGCTTGAACATCGCCGCTGCGGCGACGCCGCGTTCCCGCAACTCGTCGGCCGTGCGCAGCGCGGCGACACGTGCCTTCCGGCCGGTACCGAACTGCCGGGTCCTGGTGTCATGGCCGCCACCTCGCGCTCCGCAGGGGCCGACGGTCCCTGTCTCGGGGCTCATGTGCTCACCGGCTCTTCCCGTTCGCCGCCGGGCGCCAAGGACTCCTTCAAGTCGTTACCCGGGATTCGGGCAGGCGGGGCGGAAAGAGCTGGTTGAGGATCAAAGTGAGCGGTATTCCCTGACCGTTCCGGCGGTCTGCCGTGAAAACGCATGACTCACCCTTCTACCGGTACTCCCCGGTAGAAGCCGTCAGCCCAGGGGCACATTTAGGCGGGCTTCATCGTCTCCTTGGATGATAACGCGCTGGATCCGCCGTACGGCCTGTTCATCCGGTTTCCGACGCGTCCAGTGCCGCAGCCGCCAGCGTGAGGGCTTGACCCTCATCGAGCCAGCCAAGCCGGCAGTGCAAATCTTCTCCGGAACTGGCCAGAGGGGTGCTTTTCCGGATCTGTAGCCGATCTTGGTATCCTGAGCTCGTCACGCGATGAGGCTCGCGTAGTACCCGGGTGTCAGTGCCCGGGCTGATGGCCTCTACCCAAGTTCCGGCGTCATAAAGGCTGTGACGGGTGGAGGCCCTCGCGATGGCTTACGTCACTCAACTGCTGCCGCAGTGCCCTCCCATGACGCCTGAGCGAACCAGACACGGTCATGCGATAGGAGGACCGATGATGAGCCTCAGCGTGTGGGAACAGCAGGCCTTGGACTCGATCAAGGACCGGCTGGCCGGATCCGATCCTCAGTTGGCCGCCTTGCTCACCACGTTCACCCGGCTGGCCTCGGGGGAGGAGATGCTGGTGCAGGAGGACATCCTGGCCGGCTCGCGACGAAAACCGCACCATCGCCGGGTCGGCGCGAGCCGGCGCTCGCGCCTGATGCCCGGCTACGTGGGCGTGCAGTGGGCATACTAGCGCTGCTGTTCGTGATAGTCGGGACGCTGATCACGGTCGCACTCGTCCTGAGCCACAGCGACGGCGGCCAGGGGACATGCACGGGATCCTGGGCCGTGGTCTGCTCTCATTCATTGCCTGGCTGACCGCAGCAGCAGCCTCGGCGGATCACGGTTCAGGCCAGGGCGGTTACCACGGCGATGACCGCGATCAGGGCGATGAGCATGTAGAGCAGGTATGCGTCGAGCCGGCCGTTCTGCAGGCGCTTGGCCACGGCCACGACGGCCAGGAAGGCCCGGAGCAGGGGACGGTACAGGTAGGCCTCCACCACCTCCATCACGTCCGAGGCGTACCGCAGGTGCGCGACCTCCTCCGGCTCGGGGTCGCCGGGCCGGTCCGGGGGACCGGCCCCCTGGTCGGGGTCGGGGTCCTCCAGCATGATCTCCTGCACCTCGGCCCGGGTGTGCAGGACGCCGGCCAGGACCCGGCGAGTGGGGTTGGCGTAGCCGAAGGCGGTGTAGGAGTCCAGGCCGTCGACCCCCATCGTGGCCGAGTGCCAAGCCGGGACCCGGCGCACCCGCAGCAGCCGCCGGCCGGACATGGCCCAGGTGAACAGCACGACTAGGAGCAGCATCACCGGCATCACGAGCCACAGCCAGGACGGCGACAGGATCGAGAACCCGGCGAACACCGGCTGCACGACCCACGGCGACTTCAGCGCGCCCATGACCAGCCCGCCGGACATCACCGGCGACAGCCCGGCGGCGATGACCCGGATCTCCAGCGGCGTCACCGCGGAGATGGCCAGGCAGCATACGGACAGCGCGAGTACGGCGGCCCGGCCGGACCAGCCGTACGTGAGCGGCGCGCCGGGGACGGGTACCGGGCCATCGCGCTTGACGACCAGGCCGACCAGGCGAACGAAGGTGACACCGGCGAAGCCGGCGGTCAGCGCCACCGCGGCGCCGGCCAGCGCGAGGACCAGCCGGTAGCCGAGACCGGGCACGCGGAACTGCTGCATCAGCGACTCGAGCAGGAACCACTCGGACACGAACCCCACCGAGGGCGGCAGCCCGGCCAGCGTCACCGAGCCCACGACCAGGCCGAACCCGCTCCACGGGGTGCGCCGGGCCCGCGCGCGCAACTGCTCCAGGTCGTCCCCGCCGGCTCCCGCCTCGAGCCCGGCGGCCGACGTGAACAGCAGCGACTTGGCCGCGGTGTGCGCGACCATTTGCAGGGTCGCGGCCAGCAGGCCGGTCGCCACCAGCATGCGGTTGCCGATCGCGGCGCCGGTCAGCGCGACGCCGAAGCCGATCACGATCAGCCCGGTGTTCTCGATGCTGGAGTAGGCGATGACCCGGGACAGCCGGTTCTGCACCGCCGCGTGCGCGATGCCCAGCAGCGCGCTCATCGCGCCGAGCAGCAGCACCACGCCGACCAGCCAGCCGGGGGCCCGGCCGAGCAGCGCCAGCGTGCGCCACATGCCGTAGAAAGCCACGTTGACGCAGACCCCGGCCATGATCGCGCGGGCCGGGCCGGGCGCGGCGGCGTAGCCGCGCGGCAGCCAGATCTGGAACGGCACTAGGCCGGCCTTGATCGCGAAGCCGAGCAGCAGCAGCACCTGGGCGGCGGTCCGCGCCGCGCCGCCGGGCACGTGCGCGTACGAGGCCAGCAGAAGCGAGTGCGACCGGGTGGCCAGCAGCAGCAGCCCGATCAGCAGCGCGGCCCCGCTGAGCTTGCCGAACGCGAACGTGATCTGCGCCGCCCCGGCCCGGTCCCGGCGGTGCCGTTCGCCCCCGGCCAGCAGGTAGAAGGCGACGGTCAGCGCCTCCCAGCCGAACAGGAAGGTGAACGCGTCCCGCGCGGTCACGACGACCGCGACCGCGCCGAGCGCCAGCGCGTAGCTAGCGCCGAGCCGGCCGGGACGGGGCCCCTGGCGCCAGGCCCAGCTGGCGAAGGCGACCGAGATCGGCAGCGCCGCGCCGAACGCCATGGCCAGGAACAGCCCGGACAGCCGGTCGGCAGCCAGCGAGGCCGCCCGCTGGCCCGGGATGGGGTCGCCGAGCCAGCCGCCGATGTTCAGCGTGACGAGCCGGCCGGTGAGCGCGTACCCGCCGGTCGCGGCCAGGCAGCCCGACCCGGCCGCGCCGAGCAGGTACAGCGGCCCAGACCGCATCACCCGGCCGCCGAGGAAGTCCGCGGCCGCGGCCAGCGCCAGCAGAATCAGGCCCGCGGCGAACAGAGCGCTCATCGCGACCTCTTTCCGTCGGGAGTCAGATAGCCGATGGCGATCAGCAAGGCGTTCAGGATGCCGAACGGGCTGGGCGGGGAGCCGGCCAGCCAGATGTCGACCGGGACCGTGGCACCGACGCCGCCGGTGGTCTG
>Ga0302178_10003733_pt1 | contig 11291 bp, 8 predicted proteins | sample I_Palsa_E1_3_FD_198790 | JGI IMG/M metagenome (GOLD analysis project Ga0302178, IMG submission 198790) | Peat permafrost microbial communities from Stordalen Mire near Abisko, Sweden - I_Palsa_E1_3 | ecosystem: Environmental > Terrestrial > Soil > Palsa > Peat permafrost | place: Sweden: Abisko... | reverse complement strand
CCAGGATCCGGCGGATGGTGAAGTGGCGCTGGGCCGGATGCCCGCCGCGTTGCGCCTGGATCTTTGACCGGCCCCTGAAGCGCTCGCCGGACTGCGGGTAGTCCAGGATCGCGTGCTCAGCGTAGATCGCGTGCTCAGCGTCGAGGTCCCCGCCCTCGGAGGCCTCCCAGTGCTGCTGGATCCGAGCCCGGATATCGGCTTCACGATCAATTGCGCTGCTCACGCGTTGGCCCCTCATGCCCAGTACGGAGTAAGGAATGTCGCTGGCTCGCGCGACAGATGTTACTCGAGGTTGCTCGCGGCCTGGGAGCCTCGTGGGACTCTGTCGGGAGCGTCGCGAGAGCGCCTGACATCAGCGCCGGACCGCGGCGTCATCTGCGGGCGCTGGCCTTGATCTGATACATCGCAGTGTCGGCCTTGGCCATGGCCGCCTGCGGATCCGGGGTGTCCTCGTCAAGCGTCTGGCTGCCGATGCTGGCACCGACGCCCGTCGTTGTGCCGTTGACCGTGATGCGGCTCGCGCGGATGACCCGGTGCAGCTTGTCTGTCACGTGTCCGACAGCCTCGGGACCGACGTTGGGCAGGATCGCCGCGAACTCGTCGCCGCCGATTCGCGCGACCGCGTCGCTTTCGCACAGGGCAGCTCGAATCCGGTTTGCAATCAGCTTGAGCAGCTCGTCACCGGCCTGGTGCCCGTGGGTGTCGTTGACGCTCTTGAACTCGTCAAGATCGATCATCAGCACCGCAGCGCGCCCGGCGTAGCGCTGGCAACGAGCCGCCTCGCGGGCGAGCTCCTCCTCAAAGCGCCGCCGGTTCCAGAGGCCGGTCAGGGGATCGTGCTCAGCGAGCCGTGTGAGGCTGGCCTGGAGCTCCTTGCGTTCTGAGATGGGCTCGACGTTGGAGATGAAGTGCAGAGGCTGCCCTGATTCGTCGCGGACGATCGAAACCGACAGGTTGACCCAGATCTCCTCGCCCTGGGCGGTGAAGTACCGCGCCTCCAGGGAGTAGCGGTCGGCCTCGCCCGAGAGCAGCCGCTTCCCATGCTGCAGGGCGGCGTCGACATCCTGCCGATGCGTGATGTCCCGGAATGTCAGCCGGAGCATTTGGGACTCCGCGTAGCCGGTCAGCTCGCACAGCGTGCGGTTGACCTTGATCAAGCGACCGTCCGGGGCTGACAACGCCATTCCGATCGGGGCGTCGGCGAACGCGGTCTCAAACAGCCTGCTCGCTTCCCGGTGGCGCTGCTCGGCGACCTTGACCGCGGTCACGTCGAGGAAGTGGGAGACGATGTAGCGAGCTTCGTCGTCGGGGCTCTTCACGGTCTGGCCGTGGGTCGAGGCCCATACGACCTCGCCGTCGGGGCGCAGGTAGCGCTTCTCGACCGCGAGCGTCGTGCCCGCGTCTCTCAGGTGGGAGTAGGCGTTCTCGGTCGCCGGGCGGTCGTCGGGGTGGGTGAACGGGGCGGAGGTCGAACCGGCCAGCTCATCGGCAGGACGTCCGAGCATCTCACACAGCGCGCGGTTGACGCGCAGGAAGCGACCGTCCATTCCGATCAGGGCGACCCCGGTCGGGGCGAGCTCGAATGCCGACTCGAACATCTCGCTGACGGCCTCGTCGGCTGTGGCGCGCACGACTCCTCCACGCCGAGAACGTTCGGCGCCTCGTCGCGATCGCTCACCGGTTCGCGCCAGCTTTCCAGACACCACAACCACTGATCGTCAGCCCGCGGGCCAAGCTTGATCCACACGGACGGCGAGGCTCGTCCTCCAGCGGCCGGATGCAGGTTGACATTCCGCGTAAAACGTGATTTATATGTCGGCAACGGAGACGGATCCCGTCCACTCGAAGGAGGAAGCAGCCAGGTGGTCCGGGGTCGAAACGAGATAGGGATAAGGGAGAGCCGGGTCAAGGGGCTTGGGGTCAAGCAGGATGCGAGACCGGAATCGAGACAGCGAATGAGACTGTTCGCGTGCGAGGAGCAAAGGATGCTTCGAGCGCTGCACGGCCGGTGGCCCTACCGCCGCTCGCACTGTCGCGACGACCTGCACTGGCTCGTGCGCGTGCGCTCGGTTGGGGGCTGCAGCTCGATCGGGCGCGAGCATCGGACGGCAGGCCTGCGCGTCCTTCGTCGTCGACCCCATGGCGGCTGACGGCGTCCCGGGCTGCGGGACCCGGGAGGAGGAGAGGGGAGTCCTATCCCATCAGGCCCGAGAGTCGCTCCGGGCGGGCCTGTTGGGATGGGGCGAGCCGGCTGGGCTCGGGCGCCTGTGCGGCGTGCTCGGCGATGGCGTCGATGAATGTTGGCCACAGGGCTCGCGGCATGTCGTGACCCATTCCGTCGATGCTCATCAGCCGCGCCCCGCTGATCGCTCGCGCCGTCGCCCGTCCCCCCGAGTGCGCCACGAGCGGGTCTGCCTTTCCGTGGATCACGAGCGTCGGAGCGGTGATGTCGTGCAGTTCGGCCGTGCGGTTGCCCGAGGCGGCGATTGCGGCCAGCTGGCGTGCTGAGCCGGCCGGGTCGTGGTCACGGTCGTAGCTGGCCCCGGCGATCGCACGGATGTCGGCCGGGTCGCGCTCGATCCCCGGCGAGCCCAGGGCGGCAAACAGCCGCTCGGCGTGGGCGATGAACGCATCGCGTCCCGCCGGCGCGCGCCGCAGGAAGATCGGGTAGCTGCGCAGCGCCGGCTGTCCACTGAGGCGACTGCCGGTGTTGGACATGATCGACACCAGCGAGCGCACCTTCTGCGGGTGGCGCGCGGCGAGTGACTGCGCGATCATGCCGCCCATCGATGCACCGATCACGTGCGCCGGCGCGAGCTCGAGCTGCTCCAGCAGGCCCGCGGTGTCGTCGGCCATGTCGGCGATCGTGTAGCGGGCGAAGTGCTTGGGTCGAAGCACGAGCTGGCCGATCGGGGGGGCGGGACCCTGCAGGTGGGTTGAGTGCCCGATATCGCGGTTGTCGAAGCGAACCACCTGAAACCCGCGGCTCGCAAGCTCCTCACAGAAATCGTCCTGCCAGGCCACCATCTGCATGCTCAACCCCATGATCAGCAGCGCCGTCGGATGGGACGGGTCGCCGAAGGTCTCATAACAGAGGCTCATGCCCCTGCCCACGTTGCATAGCCGCTCGGGCACGATCCACGGACTGTAGCGGCCCATCGTCGCTAGGATCGTGCTGTGACCGCTGAGCGCGAGATCCAGGGACTGTCGATCGACACGGTTCGTGGGCTCGCGATGGACGCCGTGCAGAAGGCGAACGCCGGGCATCCGGGGACCGCGATGGCGCTCGCGCCGCTCGCCTACACGCTGTTCAAGCGCTTTTTGCGCGTGAACCCGACCGACACGGGGTGGCCCGACCGCGACCGCTTCGTCCTCAGCGCCGGCCACGCATGCATGTTGCAGTACGCGCTGCTGCATCTCAGCGGCTACGACCTCAGCCTCGACGACCTGAAGCAGTTTCGCCAGTGGGACTCGCGCACGCCGGGGCACCCCGAGCGCGGGGACACGCCCGGCATAGAGGTCACCACGGGACCACTCGGCCAGGGCTTCGCCAACGCGGTTGGCATGGCGATGGCCGAGCGCTTCCTGGCCGAGCGCTTCAACCGGCCCGGCTCTGGGATCGTCGATCACCACGTCTATGCGATCTGCTCCGACGGTGACCTGATGGAGGGCGTCAGCCAGGAAGCCGCATCGATCGCCGGGCACTTCGGGCTGGGCAAGCTGATCATCTGCTACGACAACAACCACATCACGATCGACGGCAGCACCTCGATCTCCTTCGACGGCGAGGACCACCCGGCGCGGCTGAAGGCCGACGGCTGGCACGTGCAGCAGGTGGGGGACTCCGAGGACGTCGACGCGCTCGAGCTCGCCATCAGCCGGGCTCGAGAGGAGACGGACAGGCCGTCCTTCATCGCCATTCGATCGCACATCGCCTACCCGGCGCCAAACGCGGTGGACACCGCCAAGTCGCACGGCGCGGCACTCGGCGAGCCGGAGGTGCGCGCCACCAAGGAAGTGATGGGCTTCGATCCGGAGCGGTCCTTCTGGGTCGACGAGCGGGTGTATGAGCACATGTCCCTGCGCGACAGCGGCGCCGCGGCGCAGAAGGAGTGGAGGGAGCTTCGCTTTGATCCCTGGCGCGCGGCCTTCCCCGACATGGCTGCCGACTGGGACCGCGCGTGGGCCGGGCATCTGCGCGACGGCTGGCGCGAGGCGCTGCCGAGCTTCAAGGCGGGCGAGCAGATTGCCACGCGCTCGGCCGGCCAGAAGGCGATGGCGGCCTTCGCGGAGTTCGCCCCCATGACCTTCGGCGGCGCGGCCGACCTGGTGGAGTCCACCAAGACGCTGTTCGAGGGCGGCGGGGAGTTCTCCAGGGTGCACGCGGGGCGCAACGTGCCGTTCGGCATTCGCGAGCACGCCATGGGAGCGATCGTCAACGGGGCCGCCGCCCACGGGGGGATCGTCAAGCCGTACGGATCCACCTTCCTGATGTTCTCCGACTACATGCGCGGCAGCGTGCGGCTGTCGGCGCTGATGGGACTGCCGGTGGTGTGGGTGTGGACGCACGACTCGGTAGGCCTCGGTGAGGACGGGCCCACGCACCAGCCCATCGAGCACTATGCGTCGCTGCGCGCGATACCGCACCTGTGGGTGATCCGCCCGGCCGACGCCAATGAGACCTCGGTGGCCTGGCGCATGGCGCTCGAGCGCGAGGACGGGCCGGTCGCCCTGCTGCTGTCGCGCCAGAACATCCCGGTGCTCGATCGTGCCGCCGTGGCGAGCGCCGAGGGGCTCGAGCGGGGCGGCTACGTGCTGTGGGACTCCTTCGACGCCGTCCCCGGATCCGCGGATCGGCAGGCGGGCGCGGGTAACGGTCCTGACCTGATCCTCATCTCCACCGGAGCGGAGGTACCGCTGACGCTCCAGGCCGGTCAGGCGCTCGCCGCCGAGGGCGCCCGGGTGCGGGTCGTCTCGATGCCGTGCATGGAGCTGTTCGAAGCCCAGCCGCCCGAGTACCGCGAGCTGGTGCTCCCGCGCGAGGTGACCGCCCGCCTGGCGATCGAGCCGGGGGCGACCATGAGCTGGTGGAAGTGGGTGGGCCTCGACGGCGATGTCCTCGGCCTCGACCGCTTCGGCGCCTCCGCGCCGGGTGCGATCGTGTTGGAGAAGCTGGGCTTCAGCATCGAGAACATCACCTCGCGGGCTCGAGCGCTGCTCGAGCGTCCCAGTCTCATACCAAGCTGAAAAGGAGATCTGATCCATGTCCGCTGAGAACCTCTCCCCTCTGCGACTGCTGTCCTCGCTGGGACAGAGCGTGTGGATCGACTTCCTCTCGCGCGAATCGACTCGCGGTGGGCACCTGCAGAGCCTGCTTGACGAGGACGCGGTGGTCGGCGCCACGTCGAACCCGACGATCTTCCAGAAGGCGATGGCCTCCGGGGACGCCTATGAGGAGCAGCTCCGTGAACTCGACGGCCAGCTCGCCATCAGGGACGTCTTCTGGGCGCTCGCCGAGCAGGACATCCGCGACGCCTGTGATCTGTTCAGGCCGGTCTGGGATGCGGGGGCGGGCCGCGACGGCTACGTGTCGCTCGAGGTGGACCCGGGCCTCGCCTACGACACGCTCGCGACCTTCCGCGAAGCGATGCGCATCCACGACGCCGTGGATCGCCGGAACCTGATGGTCAAGATCCCGGCCACCAAGCCCGGTCTGGCGGCGATCGAGGACGTGATCGCCAAGGGCAAATCGATCAACGTGACGCTGATCTTCTCCCTGCGCCGCTACGCCGAGGTCGCCGAGTCCTACCTGCGCGGGCTCGAGCGACTGATCGCCGAGGGCGGTGACCCGCGCGCGGTGGCCTCCGTGGCGAGCTTCTTCGTCTCGCGCATCGACACCGAGGCCGACCGCCGGCTCGATCTCCTCGGCGGCCACGATCAGCTCAAGGGCAGGCTCGCCGTGGCCAACGCAAAGCTCGCCTACGCGCACTATCTGGAGACGTTCGCCGGGCCGCGCTGGGAGTACCTGGCATCCAAGGGCGCGACGCCGCAGCGCGTTCTTTGGGCGTCGACGTCGGTCAAGAACCCCGCCTACCCGGACACGATGTACGTCGAGGAGCTGATCGGCGTGGACACCGTCAACACGATGCCGGAGGAGACGATCAGGGCGTTTCAGGATCACGGCCGTCCGCAGCCGCGCCTGAAGGAGGGGCTCGACGAGGCCCACAGGCTGTTCGGCGAGCTGGCTCGTGCGGGCCTGGACTACGAGGACGTCACCGACACCCTCGAGCGCGAGGGAGTCGAAAAATTCTCAGCCTCCTTCGACGAGCTGCTGGAGGCTCTGGGCGAGAAGCGAAGCTCGCTGGTCCCCGCCTGATCGCATCCTGCTCAGCTGTAGGGGATCGGAATCAGCACGTTGATCTTCAGAGGCCCGGACGGGAAGGCCTGGGCGTGGATCGTGTACACCACGAAGCTGCGCCCGTCGTAGTGGTAGGCGCCGCTGGACGGCACTGTCCCGGGGTTCGGCCCGAGATCGTTCTTGACCAGCGATGAGCCCATGTACATGAGCACGTCGAGCCCGGCGAGGCGGCGGGCCAGCCGCCGGTAGCCCTCATCGTCCTGGATCGAGAGCACGAGCGTGCCGATCGTGCGCCCGCCGAGACGCAGCGGGGCGCTGAGCGGCGCGAGCACGTAGGGGCCGCCCACGTCAGCCAGCAGCCGCCCTTCCGTGCTGACGCGGAGACGGACGATGTGCTGGTTGAGCAACGCATCGATCGCCTGGGTGGCCGCGACGGGGTCGCGTGCGGCAACGGCGCGCAGGAGGGCCGGGTCGCGCTGGACGCGGCGGACCTCCGCGCGCGCGCGCCCAGCGCGCTCGCCGTCGTAGATGTTCTGCGCAACGCGGCCGAGCGTGTTGACGAGGGTGTCCTGCTGGGTTCGCCCGCACAGGGCGGTCGTCGAGGCGAGCGATCGCAGCAGGTACACACGCAGCGGCTGGCCGGTGGGGAAGACGGTGGCTGGAAACGATGTGTAGCGGTAGCCGATGTGCCGCTCGATGAGCGATCCTTCGTTTGACAGTTGGCCCGCGGGAAGCGCAAACGATCCGGCGATGCTGTGGCCGTCCACGCGCAGGGCCACGTTGCCTTCGGCGATGCCCCTTGCCTCGGCGAGAAACCCTTCGTCGGCCCACACGCTGGCCACGTAGCTGCCGATGGGAGTCGCCCCCGCTCCGGTCAGCGTCCCGCTCAGCGGTGCGAGCGCATGGGGGCCCCCGACATCGGCGAGCACGTGCCCGCCGAGCTTCAGCTCGAGGTTCGTCATGTGCCCCGTGGCCAGCAGCGCCTGGGCGGCCGCCCGGGCGGCCCTCGCGTCGCCGGCTTCGACGGCCGAGCGCAACGGTATCGATGCCGCGATCAGGGCCCGCGCGGCGGCCGTCCTTTCGCTCGAGACGCCCTGAGTGTAGACCCGCGTCGTGATCTCGCCGAGCGTGTCGATGACGGTGGCGGCGCATCCGTCGCTCGCGAGCGAGGACTGGCCGGGGGCGTTGCCGGCGTGGGCGAGCGAGCTGCTGTTCGCGCTCTTCCCACATCCCGCAAGGGCGGCGGTGAGGGCCAGCACAGCGGTTGCCCGTGTCGCGGTGGACGGCATGCTCACGCGGGAACCATCGACGATCATCCTAAGCGGGCGCTAACCGCGCGGTGAGACGCCTCACACCGAGCCGCGTCCGCTAGGGTCGGGCGACTGATGCCCGTCGCTCTCGTAACCGGCGCATCCACGGGCATCGGCCGTGCCACCTCCCTGCGCCTGGCCAAGGCCGGCTGGACGGTGCTGGCGGGGGTGCGCGACCCGGCCGCCGGCGAGAGGCTCGTGGCCGACTCTGCGGCGAGCGGGCGACTGCTGCCGCTGGCGCTCGACGTGACCGATCCCGAGCAGATCGCGCGAGCGGCCCAGGCGGTCGAGGAGGAGACCGGGCAGGCCGGGCAGGCCGCGACCGGACGGCTTGACGCGCTCGTCAACAACGCGGGGATCGGCGTCGGCGGCCCGCTCGAGCTGGTGGCGCTCGAGGACCTGCGCCGGCAGTTCGAGGTCAACGTGTTCGGCCAGGTCGCGATCACCCAGGCGATGCTGCCGGCGCTGCGCCGGGCCGCTGGACGGATCGTGCTGGTGTCCTCGATCGGCGGTCGTGTTGCGATGCCGTTCACGGCTCCCTACGCCGCCTCCAAGCACGCGATCGAGGCGATCGGCGATACGTTGCGCGTCGAACTTCGCCGCTCGAACGTCCAGGTCGCGATCATCGAGATGGCCTCGGTGGCGACGCCGATCTGGGACAAGGCGCACGCGGATGCCGACCGAGTGACGATCCCGCCGGGCCTTCAGGCCGAGTACGGCCAGGTGCCGGCGGCCATGGAGAAGGTGCTCAAGGACGCCGCGGCGCGCGGTATCCCGCCCGAGCAGGTGGCCGAGGCGATCGAGCGGGCGCTCACCGAGCGGCGCATGAAGGCGCGCTACCTCGTCGGGCGCCAGGCCCGGGGCATGCTGCTCGCCAAGCGGCTTTTGCCCGACCTCGTGTTCGACCGCGTCGCCCGCCGCGCGATGGGGGTGTGAGCGCCCTCAGGACGGCGGCTGATAGACCGCGAGCCAGGCGAACAGGCTCGTGGTGGCGGCCTGCGTCTGGAGCTCCCCCGGCACGGCGTCCTGCGCCGGAAGCGTTTCACCGTTCCACGAGAACAGGTACAGCCCCGCGCCGTTGAGCGAGCGTGTCTGAGCGTCGCGCGCGTTGTCGGCGGCGAGCTCATACAGGGTGGGGTCATGGTCGATGGAGTACAGCGCGAGCATCCACTGCAGGTAGATCGCGTCGTACTGCGGCGAGAAGTCGAGCAGATATCCGAAGCGGTCGAGGGCGGTGGCCGTGAGCTCGCTCGAGCGTTCGCAGTCGCCGCGTTCTGAGGTCAGCTGGCACAGCACCGCCTGCGCGTAGATCAGCGGGCCCTCGATGTAGTCGATCGGTGTCGGGTTCAGGCTGCTGCCGGCGTACAGGCCGTTGGACGCGCTGAACCCGCTGGTGTTGGCCCAGCCGAGGAACGTGCGCGCCATGTTCAGGTATGCGGCGGAGTGGGTCTGCTGGTAGAGAAGCGTGGCCAGGAGCGTCCCCGCCGCGATCGCCTCGCCGGCCTTGTAGGGGTGGCTGGTGTTCCACCAGATCCCTCCCGTCTGGCGGTCCCAGCCGGCGGCGTTGATGTAGGCGAGCGCCCGCTCGGCGTCCGCGAGCCAGCGCCGGGTTCCGGTCGCGCGGTAGGCGTTCAGGAACGCCAGCCCCCACCAGCCGTTGTCATCGAACCACGTCTCGGTGTCGGCGCTGCGGTCGTTGGGGTAGGGCGAGAAGCCGGGCACCGGGCGCAGCGCGCGGTTCAGGTAGCGCTCGGCGCCCGTTGCAAAGCGGGCCACGGCCTTCCTGCTGGCGGGCGTCGGTTCGGCGATGGCCACCGCATCGACGGCCTCGAACAGCGGCACGATGTCCCAGATCGTGGCCAGCGGGTAGCGGTCGAGATCGCCGAGCCGCGCGTCATACCAGCCGCGCCGGGGATCGCTCCAGCGGTGCTCGGCACGGGCAACACCGGTTCGCGCGAGGCCCAGATACCGCTGCTGGGCTGCGGTGAGCGGCGCCGCTCGCGCCGAGCCGCACAGAAGCAGGAGCGCGAGCAGCAGCGCGAGCGCGAGCGCCAGCGCCAGCGCTGGGAGGGTGAGTGCGGGCTTGGCCATATAATCCACAACCCGACGGCAGGCACAACGTCGCGTATTCCTCGGCACGGATTGCTGCCGGCGTTCGCATTGCCTGCCCCTATTCCGCGGGGACACCGAATATTTAGGTGACGCGCGGGTGTAGCAATCGATGATTGTGGCCGAATAGATGACGATGGCCGATACCCCCACCCCCACCGCTTCTGAGACCCCCGTTCCGGTCCAGCCCTCCGAACGCGGGGCGTGGCTGCTCGCCTGTGTGATCGCTTGCGTGGGCGTGGCCGTGCTGGTGGCCGTGCTCACCGGCCTGGTCGGCCGCACGAGCTCCGCCCCGGCGGCGCACCCGCCGGCCGTCCCCGTCGCGGCGGTGACTCCCAAGCCGGGCGCGAGCGCGGCGGCCAGCGTGCTTGCCGGAGCCGGCGTGGGCGCAGCCGCGGTGGGACGCGATGCGCGCGCGCGCGTGGGCCCGGTGAGCGGCGCTACGGCGATCGTCGGTTCGCCCTCGCGCCTAGAGCAGAGCGTCGACGCCAGGCGCTTTGTCGATCAGACGCAGACCCACATCTTCACCCGCTGGATGGAAGGCTTCTATCCGATCTATGCGGTTGCGCAGCGCACCTTCGGGGTCAACTGGCTGCTGCTGGCGTCGATCCACAGGCAGGAGTCGGCGTTCTCCACCGCCCCGGGCGTCTACCACGGGCTGAACTTCGCGGGCTGCTGCGGAGGGCCGATGCAGTTCAACGTGACGAACGGTCCGGTCAGCACGTGGCAGCTGGTCAGCGACTCCTACATCTATGGCAGGCGTCCCGCCCACTACGACCACATGACCGCCACGCACCCGTCGATCTACGACGACTTCGACTCGATCATGGCCGCCGCCCACCTGCTGTCGGCGGATGGCGCGGAATACGCGCTGGACGGCGCCGCGTGGGATGCCGCCTACGACTACTACGGTCACGACGCCACCGGCGTGAGCTACGCCGACGAGGTGCTCGCGCGCGCGATCGGCTGGTCACAGCACGGGTTCTGCATCAACTGCGGAGTCGAACCCGCGCTGATCGAAGCCGTCGACGCCGCCTATGGCGCACCCGTGCTGGCCGCGTTGACGACCGCCACGACGGCCCGCGCGCCGCGCGCGCCGGTCCGCCCGAAGCGCTGAGGGCCGGCCGCCTCTAGGCGGCGCTTGCCTGCGTCAGGAGCTCGCCGGCCACGCGATCGGTCGCGTCGGAGGCGCCGCCGAGCAGGCGTCGGGAGAGCTCGGCGCGACGGAAGTACAGGGGCGCATCGTGCTCCCAGGTGGCGCCGGTGCCGCCGTGGACCGAGATCATCGTGCGCGCCGCCTGATCGAGCGCGCGAGACGCGACCGAGCGGGCCGCGTTGGCGGCCAGCGGGAACTCCGCGGGGGCACCCATGCGCGCCCAGCCCGCGTAGTAGAGCAGCGAGCGCCCGTTCTCCAGCTGGCGCAGCACCTCGGTCAGGGAGTGCTTGATCGCCTGATATGAGCCGATCGCCCGGCCGAACGTGAAGCGCTCCTTGGCATATGAGACCGACACGTC
>Ga0302178_10003732_pt1 | contig 11295 bp, 10 predicted proteins | sample I_Palsa_E1_3_FD_198790 | JGI IMG/M metagenome (GOLD analysis project Ga0302178, IMG submission 198790) | Peat permafrost microbial communities from Stordalen Mire near Abisko, Sweden - I_Palsa_E1_3 | ecosystem: Environmental > Terrestrial > Soil > Palsa > Peat permafrost | place: Sweden... | reverse complement strand
ACTCCTGGAGCTCGCCGGTGCTCGACGTCGAGACCCTGCAAGCGGGATTCACCGGCCGCTTTCGCACACTGGCCTTTGGTGCGGAGCCGCACAGACTGAACGGGATCCTGTATGACGGGCGCGCCGAGGCGCTGCGCCTGCTGCGTCCGCCACCGGCGGGCGGCGACCGAGTCATCGTGTCGGTGTGGACAGACGATGCGGTTCTGGCCCGTCACCTGGCGTTACGCCTGGGCGGGCTGGCCTTCGTCGCCGAAGCCGTCGCCTCGCTACCGCCTCCGCGACCGCCGTGGAACCCATGACGCCGCCGGGCGCCGCCGAGAGTGTGAGCGCCGACGGGCGGGTGGAGCGGCTGTGGGCGATCCACGAGATCCAGCAGCTCGCCTACCGCTACGCGCACGCATTTGCCCTGAGAGATCGGGAACTGATGCTGTCGCTGTGGGCGGACACCGATGTGCCGGTGAAACTGCCGGCGCTCGACGGCCACCGCTGGCGGCGCGACCTCGACCTCTGGTGGCAGACTCTCGGCACCGTCCTGCTGCACGTGACGAACCACGTGATCGAGTTCGACGACAATGAGCACGCTTCCGGGAGTGTTCACTGCCTCGGGCAGATCGATCTTGGGCACCTGTTCGTCGACCAGACGATCCTGTACCGTGACCGCTACGTCCGGCGCGACGGTCACTGGTTGTTTGCGACCCGGGAGCACCTGCTGTGGTTTGGGCAGGAGCGAGAGCATCACCCGTTTCGTCAGCCGCCGGCTCGGTGGCCGCGCCGTCAGGTCGGCCGTGGCGTGCTCGTCGACCAGACGTTCGCGTCATGACCAACCGTTTGGTAGAACTATTCGAGTTGACAGACCGAGACTGGCGAGCACCATAAGCACCACGAGTACCACCAGCCGCCGCTGGCAGGAGGTCGTCCGGTTTGCCGACCTCCTCCTGCGTGCCGCAGAGCGCGACCCCGACCACGAGGCGGTCGTGTTCCCGGCCGGACGACTGACCTATGGTGAGCTCGAGCAGCGGGCCTTCCTGGTCGCTCGCTCGCTGCGGGCGATGGGCGTGGGCCCGCGCAGCCGCGTGGGGATCCTGATGCCCAACTGCCTCGAGTTCGTCGAATTGTTGTTCGGGATCTCGCTGCTCGGAGCCGTGATGGTTCCGATCAACGCTCGTTTCGCCCCGCGCGAGCTCGGCTACGTGGTCGAGAACGGAGACCTCGAGGTCATCTTCACCAGCGACGAGGTCGTCGCGCACGTGGACTACGTCGCCCGTCTGCAGGAGGCCCTGCCCACGCTGGGCGGGCTGGCGCCGGGCGCCGTCCTGGACCTGCCTGAGGCACCCGATCTGCGGGCGATCGTCTTGTTCGGGGAGCGCGAGGTGCCGGGGATGATGCCCGGGAGCGAGTTCGTGGCCCTGGCGGAGCAGGAGAGCGAGGACGCTGTCCTGCGCGATCACCGCCAGACTCCGGTGCGCAGCGTCGCGCTCATGATGTACACGTCGGGCACCACCGCGATGCCGAAGGGGTGCCTGATGTCCCACGAGGCGCTGGTCCGGACTGCGGTGGTGGCCGGCCGGACCAAGTTCCGCTTCACGCCCGCGGACCGCTTCTGGGATCCGCTGCCCATGTTCCACATGAGCACGATCCTCCCCATCATCGGGCTGTTCGACGGGGGCGCGACGTTCCTGTCCATGCCTCACTTCGAGGCCGGACGCGGCCTGCAGATGCTCGATGACGAGCACGCCACGATCTCCTTTGCCACCTTCCCGGCCATCACGCAGGCATTGCTGAACCATCCCGACTACCACCCCGATCGCTGGCGCGGGCTCCGGCTGATCAACAACGTCGCGCCGCCGGACACCCTGCGCGAGATGCAGGCGCGGATGCCCCACACGGTGCAGATCAGCTCCTACGGCCTGACCGAGTGCGGCGGCGTGGTGTCGTTCAACGACCCGGAAGACACGCCCGAGGAGCGCGCCACGACGAGCGGGATCCCGTTTGACGGGATCGAGCTCGAGGTTCGCGACCTGGTGACCGGCGAACCCGCTGCAGCCGAGGCGCCGGGTGAGATCGTGGTCCGCGGGTATTGCGTGTTCGAGGGCTACCACAAGGACCCCGAGCGGACCGCCGAGGTGTTGGACGCCGACGGGTGGTTCCACACCGGCGACATCGGCGCGCTGACGCCGGAGGGTCGGATCCGCTACCTGGGCCGGACCAAGGACATGCTCAAGGTCGGCGGGGAGAATGTTGCCGCGATCGAGATCGAGTCCTACCTGGCCACCCATCCGGCGGTCAGCATCGTCGCGGTCGTCGGCGTGCCCGATCCGAAGTACATGGAGGTGGCCGCGGCGTTCATCGAACTGCGGCCGGGCCAGCAGCTGACCGAGGAGGAGATCCTCGAGTATTGCCGGCGCGGACTGGCGCGGTTCAAGGTTCCGCGTCACGTGCGCTTCGTCGCCGAGTGGCCGATGTCGGCCACCAAGATCCAGAAGTTCCGCCTCCAGGAGCAGCTCGCGCGCGAGCTGGCGCAGGCGCGGGAAGCCAGCCCGGCCTGACGAGCTGTGCTTAGTCTGCGCTGAGCCGCTCGAGCTCGGCGTCGGTCAGCGCCAGCTCGGCCATCGGCAGCAGCTCGGCCAACTGCTCTGGCGTGCGCGCGCTGGCGATCGGCGCGATCACCGTCGGCTGGGCGAGCAGCCAGGCGAGCGCGACGGCGGCCACGGTCGTCCGGTGCGCGGCGGCGGTCTCGTCCAGGGCACTCAGCACGCGCAGACCGCGGTCGTCCAGATACGCGCTGCCGTCGAGGCGCCCGCGTGAGCTCTCGACCGGTTGGCCGGCCCGGTACTTGCCGCTCAGGAAGCCCTTGGCCAGGGCGTAATAGGGGACGCAGGAGATGTTGTGGCGGGCGCACAGCTCGGCCAGCGCGGTCTCGTATGTGCGCTCCACCAGGTTGTAATGCGGCGACAGGGCGACGAAGCGCGCCAGGCCGTCGCGCTCGGATACCGCCAGCGCCTCGGCCAGGCGCTCGGGCGTGTAGTTGGAGGCGGCGATGTAGCGCACCTTGCCGGCGCGCACCTGGGCATCCAGGGCAGTGAGCGTCTCCTCCAGCGCCATCTCGGGATCGTCGCGGTGGGCGTAGTAGAGATCGATGCGATCGGTGTGCAGCCGGCGCAGCGATGCGTCGATGCGCTCGCCGATATTGGCCGGGCTGAGGCCGCCCATCGCCCCGACCTTGGTCGCGATGACAAACTCGTCGCGGTTGCCCCGAGCCTCCAGCCACTGGCCGATCACGGTCTCGGACTCGCCGCCCTGGTGTCCGTCGGCCCACACCGAGTAGACGTCGGCGGTGTCGATGAAATTGCCACCGGCCGCCGCATAGGCGTCGAGCACCGCGAACGACTCGGGCTCGTCGGCGGTCCAACCGAAGATGTTGGTGCCCAGGCACAGTCCGAACACGTCGAGGTCGGTGCCGGCGATTTTCATGGCGTGACCCCCGACGCGAATGCCGGCAGGACGCTGACGTCGTCCAGGTCCTCAGCAGCGAAGGCGGCATTGATCAGGCCCTCGACGTCGCGCTCAGCCACCGGGCGCCGACCGGAGCCGGCGATGTCGCGAAGCTTGCCGGCCAACTGCTCGCGGGTCATCGGGCGATCGGGGTGACCGAGTGCACGGTCGGCGGTCTGCTCGAGTGCGGTGCCGTCGCGCAGCCGAATCTCCACGTGGCCGGGCTCGATCGTTCCGTATCGGTTCTGTGCGGGGTCATAGCGGGTGTGGATGAGCTCCAGCGCAGTCTGCGTGCGAGGGTCGCGCAGCCCTTCGGCCGAGAACGCCGCCAGCGGGACGCTACCGTGCGCGAGCGCGACCGCGACGATAAACGGCAGGTTGCACAGCAGCGTCATGCGTCCCTTGAACTCCGACCCGACGGGTTCGCAGAGGCGTCGGTTGCCATCGCCCACGTGGATCACCACCTCCGCCACGGCGTCCAGGTCCCAGTCCTCGCGGTCGATGAGATCGAACAGGGCGGTGAGTGTGCCGTGGGTGTGGCGGCAGGACGGCCACGGCTTGAGTGACACGCCCATGCCTTCGTAGCGCTCGCCCAGTCGGTCCACCAGCGCCGAGGGGTCGTATTCACCCCGGAAATACGCGTTGTAGAGGCCGTACTCGCCGTCGAACGTGCCGGCGTCGCCGCGCAGGCCCTCGGCTGCCATCAGCGCTGCGAGCATCGCATCCTTGTAGATCAGTCCGTCGCGCATCCCGCGCACGGAGGAGTCGGGCGTGCGCAGGCATTGGAGCGTTCCCGCGGCCTGGGGCAGCGCGAGCCCGAGCGCTTGCAGCAGCTGGTCAGCGTCGAGCCCGAGCACCTTGCCTGCGGCCAGGGTCGCGCCGAAGATGCCGACGACCGGTGCTCGCACCCACGGGTAATCCCACAGCGTTCCGTCGATCGCCCCCGCTAGCCGGGCGGTGAGGTCGACCCCGCACGCCACCGCCGTGATCAGCTCACGCCCGGGCACACCGCCCACCGACTCGGCGGCGGCCAGCGCACAGGAGAGGGCCGCGTTGGTCGGATGACAGACCGCCGTGTCGTGGGTGTCATCGAAGTCGAACTGGTGGCCCATCGCGCCGTTGAGCAGGACGGCGCTGTACGCGGGCAACCGCTCCGGATAGGAGATCGCCGTGCTCTCCGGACTGCCGCCCCAGCGGGAGACGATCCGGTGCAGCGCGGCGACATCGGCGGTGCCGGAGCCCGCGATCATCACGGCGATCGTGTCGAGGATGCACATCTTGGTGCGCTCCACCACCGGCGGCGGGAGGTGCTCGAATCGCAGTCCGGCGGCGTGGGCCGCGAACAACTCGGCTGACTCCTGGGGCTGGATGACGCTGGCAGTACTCATGGGTCAACCCTTCGGTTGTGGCGGCGTGCTCATTCGCTCTCGGGTGTTGGTGTCCGTGTCGGTGTCAGTGTCAGTGACGAGCGCCAGCACCTGGCGCGCGCGCCGCAGATGGGGCGCGTCGGCCATGTCGTCGTGGAGGCGCACCACCGCGTCACCCCTGTGCTCGAACGCCGCTACGAGCTCCCGCGCCGCCCGGACCTCGGCATCGTCGGGGAGAAAGGCGTCGTTGATAATCGGGATCTGCTCGGGGTGGATGGCCTGTTTGCCTGTGAACCCCATGCGGGCGACGAGCCGCGCCTCGCGCTTCGCGCCGGCGCGGTCGCCGATCCGCAGATAGGGGGTGTCGATGACCCGCTTGCCGTGGCGCTTGGCCACCAGCAGCGCGAGGCTGCGCACAACGCGGAACACGTCCATCAGCTCGCCGTCCTCGCCTCTGACACTCCAGGCGCCCAGCGATGCCGACAGATCCTCGCTGCCCCACAGCACCGTCCCGACCAGCTCGTCCACGGTGATCGTCCGCTCGGCGGCGAACACGCTCTCGACGTCCTCGGTGACGATCGCCGCCAGGTCGGGCGGGTCCGCTCCGGCGCCCCGACGAGCCCGGACGAGCTCGGCGACCGCCTTAACCCACTGCGGGTCGCTGGCCTTCGGCAGCATCAAGCCGTCCACGGCGCCGGCCGTCTGCTCGACGTCCTCGCGCCAATGGGGCGAGTCCGAGCCGTTGATGCGGACGTAGCGCAGCGAGCGCCCGAAGTCGACATCGGTCAGCGCGCCACGCACCCGTTCGCGTCCCTGCAGTTTGCGATCGGCAGCGCAGCCGTCCTCCAGGTCGAGCACGACCACGTCGGCATCGCTGTCGGCCGCCTTGGCGATCTTGCGCGCATCGTCGGCGGGAACGTACAACCACGATCTGCGGCGCGGGTCGCTCACAGACTCGTCCCCCCGGCCGGCTGGCGCGAAATCAAGCCCACGCGCCGGCAGCGCACGACCACCTGATCGTTCTGGTTGTAGCACCGGTGCTCGAACTCGACGATCCCGAACTCGGGGCGACTGGCGGATGGACGCTTGGAGATCACTTCGGTCTCGGCGGTCAGGGTGTCGCCGGTGAACACGGGATGGGCGAACTCGATTTGCTCGAACCCGAGGTTGCCCCCGGTCGTGCCGAGCGTGGTGTCGTGCACGGTCAGTCCCATCATCAGGCTCAGGCTGTAGAGCCCGTTGACCACCGGCGCTCCGAAATGGCTGCGGCGGCCGAACTCGGCATCCAGGTGCAGGGGCTGCGGGTTCATCGTCAAGGAGGAGAACAGGACGTTGTCGGTCTCGGTCACCGTCCGAGACGGCTCGTGGCGCATCACCATCCCGATCTCGAGCTGCTCATAGAAGCGGCCGGCCATTCAGCCTCCATCCGCTGCCGGCGGCGGGGCCCCGTCCCGGGACAGGAAGGACTCGAGCCGGGCCTGGTGCTCGTCGGTGCTGAACAGGAATGACTGGGCGAACAGCTCCTGCGCCAGCAGCTCATCGATCGACAGCTCGAACGAGCGGTTGAGCAGCGCCTTGGTGGCGGCATACGCCTGAGCCGGCGCGGCGGCCAGCTGTCGGCCGAGGATCAGCGACCGTGGTATCAGCTCCTCCTGGCTCGTGAGCTCGTGGACGATCCCGAGTTCGTGGGCGCGCCGGGCGTCGATCAGCTCGCCGGTCAGGCACAGCGCCTTGGCCTGGTGCAGTCCGACCGTACGGGGCAACAGAAACAAGCCCCCGAGGTCGGGCATCAGCCCGACCTTGATGAAGGTCTCGCCGATCTTGGCTCGCTCGGACGCGAGGACGAAGTCGCACGCCAGCAGGAGGTTCGCGCCGCCGCCGGCGGCGACGCCGTTGAGCGCCGCGATCGTGGGGAGCGGAAGCTCCCACAGCGCCCGGAACCAGCGATGGCTCCGCTCGCGCATGAGCAGGTGCATCTCCTCGGGGGATCGGCCGACGAAGTCGTTCATGTCCCCGCCGGCGCAGAACGCCGCGCCGGCGCCGGTGAGGATCACCGCCCGCGCGTCGCCCGCCTCTCGGATGCTGGTGAGGCACTCCCACAGCTCCTCTCGCATGCTCAGATTCATCGTGTTGAGCCGCTCGGGCCGGTTGAGCGTGACCACCGCGATGTCATCGCGCAGCTCGCACAACAGTGTCTCCCAGGAGCCAGGCATGAGCCGCCTACACCTGCCGCTCGCGTCCGTGCCAATAGCGGGCCCGGACCTCGCGCTTGAGCACCTTGCCGTAGGGGCTCACGGGCAGCTCGTCGATCCAGTCGTAGCGACGCGGCCGCTTGTAGTCGGAGAGGTACTCGCGGCACAGGGCGTCGAGCTGCTCTTGCGCTCGCTCCTGATCGCCGCCCGGCTCGAGCACCAGCACCGCGACCACGCGCTCGCCCCAGGTCTCGTCCGGTGCGCCGACCACGACCGCCGCGCGGACCGCGTCATGTCGGAGGATGACCTCTTCCACCTCGCGGGGGTAGACGTTGGCCCCGCCGCTGATGATCACGTCCTTGCTGCGGTCGACCAGAAACACGAGCCCGTCGGGGTCGATCCGTCCGACGTCGCCCGTGCGCAGCCAGCCGTCGCGCAGGCTGTCGGCGGTCGCGTCGGGGTTCTGCCAATAGCCCTTCATCACCACGTCGCTCCGCGTGACCAGCTCGCCGGGTCCGACCGGCACGATCACGCCGGCGCCGGCGCCGTCGGCGACCGCGACCTCGACCTCGACCGACGTATACGCGCGGCCGGCGGCGCCGAGCACATCGGCGCGCTGCACCGATTCGCCCACGTGGTCCTCGCGGGTCAGGCGGGCGATCGTGACCGGGGCCTCGGCTTGGCCGTAGATCTGGCTGAACACCGGACCGAACGCCTGCAGCGCGGCGCGCAGATCCTCCCGGTACATCGGGGCGCCTCCGTAGACGACATGCTCCAGGCTCTGCGCCGGGGTGGGCGAACCCTGATGGGCTTCGGTCAGCCACTTCACCATCGTCGGGGTCAGGAAGGCGATGTCGGTGACGCGCCGTGACCGGACCGTGGCCAGGATCTCCTCGGGGTCGAAGCTCCGTGAGGTCGTGATCACCTGCGTGGCGCCGCGGGCGATGGCCGGCAGCGCGTAGAGGCCGCTACCGTGGGTGAGCGGAGCCGCGTGCAGGACGACGTGGTCGGAGCGCAGGTCGCGCAGATCGGCCAGGTAGGCCAGGACCATCGCGAGCAGATTGCGATGCGTGAGCATGGCGCCCTTCGGCCGGCCGGTCGTACCCGACGTGTAGAACAGCCAGGCGACGTCGTCGGGGGCGACCGCCTGCAGCGCGAGCGGCCCGCTGGCCTGGTTGATCGCCTCGTCGTAGTGCACGTCCGCCGTCGCGTCGGCCTGGAGGCAGATCCGCAGCGGCTGACTGCCCTCGACGGCCATCGCATGCTCGGCATACTCGGCGCCGTAGACAATCGCGCCCACCTGCGCGTCATCGAGCACCTGGGCCGCCTCATAGGCCGTGGCGCGCGCGTTGACCGGCACGACGCAGAAACCGCCGTGGATGGCGGCCAGCAACGTCTCGAGCAGACGCAGTCCGTTCCATTGGAGGATGCCGACCCGGTCGCCCGGCGTCAGTCCGCGCTCCCGCAGGAAGCCGGCCAGCCGCGACACGCGGTCGGACAACTGTGCGTAGGTGACAACGTCCTCCCCGTGCCGGACCGCCGGGTGGTCGGGACCCAGCGCTGCGTTGCGAGCCAGCCACACCGCCAGGTTCATGCCGCCACCCGCCGCGCTGCGGCGGCCTCGAGCACGGCCACCACACAGGCGTTGCCGTCCAGTCCGGCCACGCCGCCGCCCATCGTCTCGACCAGGCCGATGCGAGCCCCGTCGACCTGCCGGTGACCGGCCTCGCCACGCAACTGCCATACGATCTCGGCGATCTGGGCCAGGCCGGTCGCTCCGAGCGGATGACCGCGCGCGAGCAGGCCACCGGACGGGTTGACCGGAGCCGCGCCGTCGTGCGCGGTGGCGCCGCTGGCCACCAGCGCAGCGCCTTCGCCCTCGGCCGCGAGGCCCAGCGCCTCGGTGGTGACGATCTCGCCGATCGTGAACGCGTCATGCACCTCGAACACGTCGATCTCGTCGATGGAGACCGACGCGCGCTCGCGCGCCTGTGCGGTCGTACGGGCGACGATCTCATATCCCCACGCGTGGTCGGTGCGGTAGTCCCAGAGTCCGCCGCTGCACAGCGCCGAGCCCCTGACCCGGACATCGCGAGAGTGCTCGCGGGCGACGCCCAGGACCGCCGCCGCGGCTCCGTCGGAGATCGACGAGCACTGGAGGCGGGTGAGCGGATCGGCGATCATGCGGGAATCGAGGACCTCCGCGAGTGTCACGGCATGCCGGTGTTGCGCGCGGGGGTTGCCCGCACCGTGGCGGCGGTTCTTGACCGCAACCTGCGCGAGTTGGTCGCGTGAGACGCCGTGACAGGCCATGTATCGCGACGCGGACATCGCATAGAGCGCGGGGAGCGCCAGGCCGGTGGCGCCGTCGGGATCGCGCGGTTCTGGTGCGATCGGCCCACGCGAGGCCGACATGTGCTCCACCCCGACCGCCAGCACGCGCGCATAGCGCCCGGCTTCGATCGCGGCGCACCCCTCGTGGAAGGCGGTGGTTCCGCTCGCACAGGCGTTCTCAACCCGGACGATCGGTACCTGAGTAATCCCCAGGCCCTGGAGCGCGCGTTGCGCGGCGCCCATCTCACCGAAGACCGTCCCCAGGTACACGGCGTCGATGTCCTCGACGCCGGCATCGGCGACCGCTTCGCGGACCGCCTCCCAGACCAGTGAGCTCGCGGAACGCTCGGGCGCGAGCGCGAACGTGGTCATGCCAACGCCGTAGACGACGGCTCCCATTCGTGTATCCTAACATACGGTATACCGAATCCATGTCCAGGCTCACCACCCCACCACAACCGCTCAACCGCCAGTCACTCGGCAATCAGATCGCTCATCACCTGCGCGAGGAGATCGTGCTGGGACGTCTGGCGCCCGGCACTCCAGTCAGCCAGCAGTGGCTGTGTGAGAAATACGGGACGAGCCGGATGCCGGTTCGTGACGCGCTGGTAAAGCTGACCAGCGAGGGTCTGATCGTCACGACCAGCGGCGGACACTCCGTCGTCGGACAGTTGACCGCGCAGGACATCTTCGACGTGTTCGACATCGAGGCGGTCGTGCACGGTCGGGCGGCTCAGCGTGCCGCGGCCCGCGTCACCGGCGCCGATGTCGAGGAGCTCCAGGATGCGCACCAGGCGATGGTGCACGCTGAGGCCGCCGGGGACCTGGTGCTGGTGACCGAGCTCAACTGGCGCTTTCACAAGCAGATCAATGTGCTCGCCGACTCGGCCAAGCTGATCGCCGTGATTCGCAGCGTGTCGCTCAACATCCCCCAGACCTACCTGCTCGAGCTCCCCGATTGGGCGGCGAAGTCCAACCGCGAGCACGCGGGCATCATCACGGCGCTGGCCGCGCACGACGGCGCGGAGGCCGAGACGCTCATCAACATCCACGTCCGTGAGGCCGGCAGTCATCTGGCGGCGTATCTGGCCAAGAAGGGCCTGTTCGAGATCTGAACCGACGGTCGTCACTGGGGGGTGGCCGCCGCCTGGGCGAGGCGTTCCCGCAGCTCGCCTCGCCGGATCTTGCCTGACTCGGTCCTCGGCAGCGTGTCGACGAAGTGGATCCGCCGTGGCACCTCGTAGGCGGCGAGCTGGCTGCGAACCATCTCCTTGAGCCGATCCTCCAGCGCCGAGTCGGCCCGAACGCCGGGGCGCAGCTCGATCACCGCGCTCACGATCTGACCCCGCTGCTCGTCGGGTTCTCCGATCACCGCAGCCGCGCCGACTGCGGGGTGCCGGGCGAGGATCTCCTCCACCTCGGCCGGGCCGATACGGTAGCCCGAGCTGAGGATCACATCGTCGCGTCGGCCGTCGTGCCAGAAATAGCCGTCCGCATCGATTCGACCCAGGTCGCCCGTGCGGTGCCACTCCGACCGAATCTGCCCATCGGGGGCGGCAAACGGGCTTCGCGGCGCGTCCAGCTCGGCGCTCCAGTAGCCGAGGAACATGGCCGGCGTGGAGGTGTGCAGCGCGATCTCGCCCGCTTCGCCAACCGGCACGGGAGCCCCGGAGTCGTCGAGGACCGCGGCCCGCGCCCGGGGATATTCCATCCCCACCGATCCCGGCTTGACCGGCAGCACCGTGCTGCTGTTACCGAGCACCGCCGAGACCTCGGTTTGGCCGTAGACCTCGTTTGCCGTGAGGCCAAACACGGCCCGCGACCATTCGATCAATTCCTCCCCGCAGCGCTCGCCCCCGGTCATGATCGACCGCAGCGGGAGACGGCGGGCGCGCTCCTCGATCCCGGAT
>Ga0302178_10003731_pt1 | contig 11296 bp, 7 predicted proteins | sample I_Palsa_E1_3_FD_198790 | JGI IMG/M metagenome (GOLD analysis project Ga0302178, IMG submission 198790) | Peat permafrost microbial communities from Stordalen Mire near Abisko, Sweden - I_Palsa_E1_3 | ecosystem: Environmental > Terrestrial > Soil > Palsa > Peat permafrost | place: Sweden: Abisko... | reverse complement strand
GAACGGCAACAAACGCACCGAGCGAAACGACCAAAAAAAACTACGAAGCAAAGGCGACAAACACGCTGAAGGTGGAAGGCGCGACGGTCACAAAGACGTCAGACAGCCCTGAAGCGACGATCGGTCATCGCATCACGTACAAACTCAGGGTCACGCTGCCGGCGAAAGTGGTGGCATATGACGAGACCGTGATCGACACGCTGCCCGACAGCCTCGACTTCGACAAATACGTGAGCGCGACCTGCGTGGAAGAATGCCCGCCCGAAACCGCTCCCACGGTGAACACCTACAAACCCGTCGTCGCAGGGACGACGACGGTGGCGTGGGACTTTGGTGACCCCCCGGAAACGGAACATCCCCGGGTAGTCGAACTCGTCTACGTCGCGAGCGTACGCGCCACGCACCGCAGCGCGCCCGCCACGAAGGTCGTGGCGCCGAACAGAATCGAAAACTCGGTGACGCTCTACTACGACCAGACCAACAAGACGACGTTCGAAGCAACAAACCCGATTCCCGCGCCGAGCAGCTTCGACCACGAAACGACCCCGCCGGCGGTGGCGAGCACCACCGTAATCGAGCCCGAACTCAAACTGACGAAGGAAGTGAGCGTCAACGGCGGGCCATTCGTGATCGCTCCCGAAAAGGCCGTTGTGACGGACGGCGACACCGTGCACTACCGGCTGCGAGCGACCAACAGCGGCACGGGCCCCGCCTATAGCGTCGCGGTCGCGGACACCGTTCCCAGCGCTCTCATCGGCGTGAAAGCCACGACCGGTGAAGCGGACGTGACCAAGGTCTGGACCGCGGGCTCGCCGGAAATCAAATGGGTGCTCCCCGGGCCCGTTGCCGTCGGCGCAACCGTCGAACTGGGCTACGAAGCCAAACTCGGCCCCGTGACGAAAGTCAAAGCGGGCCAGGAAATCAACAACGCCGCCACAATCCCGACGTACTTCGGCGTCTCAGAAGCCGAACGAACGGCCGGGCTCAAAAACTTCGCCAATGAAGCGATCGTCTACCGCGAATACGCCGGCCCATCCACGCACGTCACGCTCAAAGTCGCGCTGCCGTCGATCTCGATCGAAAAGACCACGGGCGGCAGCGCCAACGCGGAAGTGGGGCAGCCGTTCACGTGGCGCGTGGTCGTCAAAAACACGTCCACGGTCGCCGCCAAGAGCCTGCAGATCGCCGATACGTTGCCGGCCAACTGGGAATACACCGCAGGCACGGCATCCTTCTCGCTCGGCGGGAGCATCGAACCCACGACGAGCGGTAGCCTCGCGACGGGTCTGCAGCTCACCTGGAGCACGGGGATCGAACTTGCCGCTGGGCAGAGCACGACGCTCACCTACCAGGCGAAGCCCACGCTCGCGGCCGAGACCAACCCCGGCACCGGCTCGGGCAACCCGAACGTGAACAAAGCGAGCGCCACGGTCAAGGATCTCGCCGGCAACACCGGGGATGAAGAAGGCGCGTTCGCGGCGGGACCCGCGCAGGCGCAAGCGACCCTGATCCTGCCGGGGCTCGAAGTAACCAAGACACCAACAAAAGCCACGGTGGCCGCAGGCGAAGCGGACACCTACACGATCCACGTGCACAATGCCGGCGCGGGCATCGCTCATGAAGTGGTGGTCGCTGACACCCTGCCGACAGGCATGACCTATGCACCCAACTCGGCCACGGCCGTGCCGCCCACGGGCTTCCTCGAGCAATCCGCGACCGCGTCGGCGGTCACGTGGACGATCACCTCGATCGCCTCGGGCGCCAGCGTCAACATCACCGTTCCCGTCGGCACCAACCCCGCCCTGTCGAGCGGAGCTGAACTGGTCAACAAAGTCGAAGTTCACTCGGTCGAGCAGCCAACGCCGGTGCCGGCCAGCGGAGCGATCAAAATAACCACGAGCTCTGACCTGGAAGCCGAAAAGAAAGTCGTCGGCGGCGGGCCGGCGATCCCCGGTGAGGACATGACCTATGTCGTGGGGGTCACGAACAAAGGACCCTCGGTGGCCCGCTCGGTCGAACTCGTCGACCACCTGCCGGCATCCGTTCAGTTCGTGAGCGCCGAAGCGGGTTGCCTCAACGTCGCGGGCACGGTGACGTGCGCGGCCGGCGACCTCGAACCCGGCCACAGCGCCTCGTTCCAGATCGTGGTGTCGGTTCCCAGCGGTGTCGCCGCGCCGATCGACAACAAAGTGCTCGCGAAAAGCACGACGCCCGATCCACATCCGGAAAACAACGAAGCCAACGTTGAAGTCCCGGTTCATCCGGTGGCGGACCTCAGCCTTCTGAAGACCGCGCTCACCCCGGAAGTGCTGGACGGCCAGCATGCGGTGTTCTCGCTGCTGGCGACGAACAACGGCCCGAGCGATGCCGCGGAAGCGAAGATCGTCGACACCCTCCCGGCCGGGCTCTCCTACGTGAGCGCGACCGGCGCAAGCTGCGCGGCCGTCCTGCAAAAAGTCACCTGCCTGCTGGGCACCCTGCCGTCAGGCGCACATGCGACCGTCGAAATGACCGTCCTGAGCAGCGGCGCCGGCGTCCGGCACAACGCGGCAACCGTCTCGAGCACGGCCGAAGACCCGGAATCGCTCAACAACACTTCAGAAGCAGCCGTGCAGGTTCTCCCGGCCGCCGACCTGTCGCTGGAAAAGACCGTCGGCGCGGGTGTGGTCGCACTTCCCGGCGAAGTCACCTACGCGCTGAAGGTCTCAAACGCAGGCCCTGATGCCGCGCAGAACGTCGTGATCACCGACCCTCTCCCTGTCGGCGAGACCTTCGTGAGCGACGACGCCGGCTGCAGCGCCGCGGGACAAACCGTCACGTGTGCGCTTGGCGAACTGGCCAACGGAGCCACCCGCACGATCCACCTGCACGTGGGTGTCGGGGCGTCTCTGGGTGAACAGATGGTCACCAACACCGCGCAGGTCGGCAGTAGCACCGGCGACCCCAACGCCCACAACAACACCTCCTCGGCCGTCATCGAAACTGGCCCGGCCGCGGATCTCGCGCTACGGAAGACCGGTCCTCAGGCCGCGCTGAGCGGTGGGCAGATCAGCTGGACCCTGACCGTTCTCGACAATGGGCCCTCGACGGCGCATGAAGTAACGGTTGTCGATCCGCTGCCCGCGGGCGCGTCCTACCTCAGCTCGGCGCCTTCCCAGGGCGCCTGCCAGTTCGCCGCGGGCAGGCTCACGTGCGAACTGGGCACGCTCGCATCGGGCGCCGGCGCGAGCATCACCGTGACCGCGTCCGTCACCCGGAGCCCCGGTGTTCTCGAGAACACGGCGACCGTCAGCGGCAAGGAGCCGGATCCCGAACCCGCCAACAACACGGCGAGCGCGACCACCACCATCTCCTCGACTCCGCCGATCGCCGAGCCGGCCTCCGATGTCGACCCGAGCGTGAGCTCCGGCGCACCGACCCGCGTGACGCTGCGCAAGCTGGTGCGCGAGCACGACGTCGCTGCGGGAGGCGAGCTTCACTACCGGCTGATCGTGCGCGATGCGGGGGCTGCGACCGCCAACAGGCTGATCGTCTGCGACAAGCTTCCCGAGCAGGCAACCGTCGTAAACCGCGGCCACGGACACCTTTCGGACGGACGCATCTGCTTCACACTCGCCACGCTCGCCCACGGGCGGACCCACACGTTCACGATCGTCCTGCGAGCCGATTCCAACGCAAATGGCCGGATCGTGAACCGCGCCACCGTAACCGGCGCGAATTTCGATCCCGCGCACGCTCACACGTCCACCCCGGTGGCGGCCGGGGGCGTTGAGCCCAGCCGCGAAAGCCATGTCACCGGTTAGCACGCCGAGCCCGTCGCGCGCTGGCCGGCGCGCAACGATCATCGCCCTCCTCACGACCACGATGATCCTCAGCGCAGGCGCTGTGGGCAACGCACCCGCGAATGCGACCGACGCCATCGGGGCGGGACGGCCGCCCCCCGCCTCGCCTCCGACACAGATGAAGGCGTGGGTCGCGAAGGTCCTCTACCCGACCGTTGCCCGCTCGGCTCCCAGTGTGAGCCACGGCCGCCGGATGATGGTCGTCTTTCCGGTGTCGCGATGGGGCACGCCGACGCAGCTGCTGGTTCTCGGCTCGCGAGTCGATGCCTCGGGCCGTCCGTGGGTGCGCGTGCGACTCGACTACCGCCCGAACGGCTACGCCGCGTGGATCGACGCCGAAGACACGATCCTCTTCAAGGATCGCTGGCGGATCTCGGTCTCGCGCGAGCAGCACACGCTGCGTGTCTACCGCGCCGACCGCCTGATACGGACCTTCGCTGTCGTCGTCGGCAAGCCATCCACGCCGACGCCCGCCGGCCTGTTTGCGGTGGCCTCCGAGTTGCGTCAGCCAAATCCCGCGGAATTCGAGGGCTCATGGGTGCTGCCGCTCACCGCTCACTCCAGCGTGCTCCAGCATTTCGAAGGCGGCGACGGGCAGATCGCTCTGCACGGTCGCGGCGGTGCGAGCCTCGTGGATCCGCTGGGCACGGCGCGCTCGCATGGTTGCGTGCGCATGGACAATGACGCGATCGGCTGGATAGCGGTGCACGTGCCGATCGGGACGCCGGTGCGGGTTCGCTGAGCAATCCCGGTGCGGATTCGCTGGGCTGTCGGCGCCCGATTGCGAAGCTCGCTCAGCGGATCAGAACGGCGAGCGGTCGGGCCAAGCCCTCACCCTCGCGGAAGTCGACCGCAGAAGCGACCCTGAACGTCGTTCTCTGCCGCAGCGGAGCCAGGGCCTCCTCGAGTCCTGCCGCCGACTCCGTCGCGCCTCCTTCATAGACCAGTGCCCTCCATGGGAGCTCGGCGAGGTCGGCAACGAACCCGATGTGCTCTCGGATCGCCAGATACAGAACAAGCGAGTCGTTCAACAATGGGCTTACGTGCGGCGGCAGATCCTGTCCGAGCTCGTATCGCTCGCTGAGAGCGCGCCCGATCAGGTCAAAGCGGCTGTAGCCGAGTGCAAGCAGCAGCGCTTCGGCCCGCTGAGAGATGACAGGGAGGTCCCAACCCACACCCCAGGAGGCGCCGTCCGCCAGCGCCGCGGCCAGCATCATGCCGGCGTTGCAGCCGACGTCCAGCACCAAGCGCTCAGCGACATCCAGGCCACTCTCGGCGAGCATCGAGCTGATCTTCCGCCAGCGACTGACTGAATCCCTGCGCCCCGGACGGCCGGTGGTCGGGATCGACTGGTAGGGGTATCGACGACTCCCGAACATGCGCTCGCGTCCGAGGTGCAGGGCGCGCGTGGTCTTCCCATCGAGCACGTCCTCGACGAGCATCCCGCTGGGCGGCGAGTTCAGGCGAGCAAGGTCGAGGCTCGCCGGTTCGCCAGCTTCAGGAACTTCGCCGGGATGCTGCAGCACGAATCCCGGGACCTGCCGCTCGCTGCCCAGGAACACCATGTCGTAGATGCGGGGCCCGGCCCGCTGTCCGCGCAGCGTGTCGGCCGCCAGGAGATGCTGCAGCCAATCCTCGGTGGGCGGGAGCGACTCCGACCTGGCGAGCGCGGCCATCGGGATCGCCAGGGCAGCGTCGGCTGGGTATGGGGCTGAGTTTCCGCCCAGAAGGGAGCGCAGTCGCGGCTGCGGCGGAAGATAGATGTGGCGCTCGGCAATCCGCACGTCGAGACCGCGCACCTCGAACAGGCGCTTCAGCGAGAGCGCGTCCGGAGAAGCGTCCACCAGAGGAGCGGCGATGGTTCTCACAGCCTGGCGCTTGAAGCGATCTCGTGCGTCGACATCGCGGCGTGCACGCCGCGCTGAGAGCGATCCGCGGAGGGCGAGACGCAGCTCGGTGCTGGCGAGCGAGTAGGACTCGTAGGCCGCCCGGGCGCCTGGTACTCGCCGCAGTACCGTTCGCGCCGAGTCCAGCTTCGCGGCGGGTCGGCCCTCCAGCGTGTAGACACCCTCGGTGACCCGCGGGCGCGATCCGGAGGCGTCCGTTGCAGGCGGCTTGGTCACGAGCTCGGGGTGCTCAACGCCCCGAAGATGCTGCATTCGCCCGAAAGGCCGAAATCGTGGCGGTCCATCAGGCGCTCGACGCCCGCCATCAGATCGCCGCTCGTCAGCTCCCATAGGCCCACTCGCCCGAGCGTCCTGCGAAACCTGAACACGAGCTCCGACAGCGTCGCGGGTAACGTGGCAAGCGCAAACCGCGGGTCAACGCCCGAGATCTCGAGCTCCCCCTCGACGAAGCGCAGAGCCTCATCGATCTGCCGATCGACATCGTGCGCGCGTCCGTCGGCCATCGACGAATGAAGCTCCGCAAGCTGATAGGTCCATAGGTCGAAGCACGGCGATCCGTCCAGGCCCGACCACTCCCAGTCCAGGACCTTGAGACGACCTTCCGCCACGGCGAGGTTTGCCGGTGAGAAATCGCCGTGAATTGCGCAGCGAGAAAGTGGCACGCCGCAAAGCTCATTCAGAGCCCGGGTGGTGGATGCCGCCAAAGCTGCGGTGGTGCCAGGGCGGAGCAGGCTCCAGGCGCTCAGGACCGTCGCGACGGCGCCATCGGTGTCCGTGTTCTCCCATGCGACTTGCCCATCGGTGGTGGAGCGGCGAAAGTCGCGCAACCAGGCGTGGGCGCGCGCGCTGGCGCGCGGCGAGCGATCACACCATCCGTCGAACCCTCCATAGGCTTCGACCACGAGATACTCGCTGTCGAGTTCACCGGCGAACAGCGGCGGCTGAAGCAGAGCATCACGCGTTCCACCTGACAGGCGAGAGCGCACCGCGCGTAGGTTGTCCACCTCACCGCGAAGCCACCATCCGTCGCTTCGCCGTCCCATCGCCTTGACGACCACAGTGGGGGCGGCGCGGCTTGCCTCACCGATGAAGCACGTCAGCTTCGTGACGCATCCGCTCGATGAGTAGAGCGACACATGCGGATCGACGAGCGCGCGCCCGAGCGCATGTTCTGCCGCGGCAACCGGTATCGACCTACCGTGCGGAACGACCAAGGCCCTGGCCCGAGCCGTCTGCCAGGTCCGCGGGTCCAGACGCATGGCGCGGGCGCGCGAAGGAAGCAGCGGCTGCATCCAGGTCTTCGAGGTCGTGTCCCTGAGACTGATGGCAACCGTAGGGTGTGATGCGTCTGGCCATGTCGCGATCGCGTCGATCAGCCCAAGGCGCGCCAGAGCCGATCCGGCGACGGCCAGCGGGCGCGAGCGAATCACGCGCTGGGAGCGCCCAAGGAAACGCAGACCCTGGGCGGGAGCGCCCTGACTGCCGTTGGGACCCAGTCCTGCGCGCAGTCGCATCGGTCGGCCGAGTTCTGCCAGGTGAGGCACGCACGAACAACGGCAGGAGGCGAGACGGACTTGCGAGACGGCCCGATTCGCGTTGACGCAAGGGCCACGCAAGTCTGCAGCCATGAATTGCGTTAGTGAGCTGTGACCGAGTCAATGCTCAGTAGAAGTCCAATCAAGGCATTTGAGCCCGCCGTCGTGGGGCCCGCTGCGATTCGCCCCGAGATCGTGAGCGCGCTGCACGATGAGGGCCTGGAAGTGTCCGTCGTCGACGGTGTCGATGCGCTCACCGAGGTCTCCCACGATCGGTCGCCGTCGCTGATCGTCCTGGTCGGCGACCTCTCGGGGCGGGCGTTGTCGAAGACCCTCGAAAGCCTCGTCGAACACTCGCCCGACGCGCACATCGTGCTCGTTTGCACCTCGATCCAGGGATGGGAGGTGCGTGCCGCGCTGGCCGCCGGGGCCGATGGGATCGTGCTCGTGGCGGAGGCGTCAACCGCGCTCGGCCCGTGTCTGTTGGCGGTCCAGGCGGGCCAGACCTGCGTGCCCCATCGCCACGGCCAGCAGATCGAGCGACCCGTGCTGTCTCTGCGCGAAAAGCAGATTCTCGGGTTGGTCGTGAGAGGCTACACAAACAGCCAGATCGGCAACCGGCTGTTTCTCGCCGAGAGCACCGTCAAGAGCCATCTCTCATCGGTCTACTGCAAGCTCGAAGTACGGTCCCGCGCCGAGGCGGCGGAGCTGATACTCAATCCAGAGCGTGGAATGGCGATGGGCATCCTGACGCTGGCCAGCGAGCCTCTCGGCCAGAGCTCGTGCGCGACAGAATGAGCTCCGCCAGCGGCATCCCGCTCACGGTGATGGACCCTGGTGACCCGGACCTGTTCGGTGAGCTCATAGGTGCCGCTCAATGCGTGGCCGCCACAGGCAGGTTCGCGGGCGGGGCAGCGATCGAAGACTTTGAGCACGAGTACGCGAGGTGGAGCGAGGTCCCCCACGTCGTCGGTGTCTCCTCCGGTACCGAGGCGCTCATTCTCGCCCTGCGAGCGCTCAACATCGGCCCAGGGGATGAGGTGGTCGTGCCGGCCAACTCGTTCATCGTTACCGCAGAGGCCGTCAGTCGGGTGGGCGCGGTACCGCGCTTCGCCGACGTGGATCCCGAGACTCAGCTGCTGACCGCCGTGACGATGGAGTCGGCGATTACGCCGGCAGTGCGCTGCGTGATCCCCGTTCATCTCTATGGGCGCACCGTCGAGATGAACCGGATCGTCGAGCTGGCAGCCGACAGGGGCATTCGTGTCATCGAGGATGCCACCCAGGCGCAGGGCGCGCGCTATGAGGGCAAGCGGGTCGGGACGATTGGTGACGTCGGCACGTTCTCGTTCTACCCGACGAAGAACCTCGGCGCGTGGGGCGGCGGCGGCGCGGTCGCGGCCTTCGACTCAGGGATCGCCGAACGCCTACGCTATCTGCGCTCCCACCGTGAGTACCACGGGATGATGGGCACGAGCGGCCGCCTCGACGCGATCCAGGCAGCGATCCTGCGCCAGAAGCTTCGCCATCTGGAGGGACGCAACGAGATGCGTCGGAAGGCCGCCGATGCCTTGCGCCTGGCGCTTCTAGAGTCGGATTTGGGCCTTCCCGCCGCTCCTGGCAACGGCTGTGACCACGTTTACCACCAGTTCGTCGTCCGCACGCCGGAGCGCGATGCGCTCAAAGACTTCCTCGCGCAAGCGGGCATCGCCACGGGGATTCACTATCCCATCCCGATCCATCGCTCGCGCGCGTACAGGGCGGTTGCCGGGGAGCGCGACGTGGCGCCGGTGGCCAGCAGGCTCGCGAACGAGATTCTGTCACTCCCGATGTTCCCCGGCATGGCCCCTGAGCAGATCCAGCGGATCGGTGATGCCGTCCTGCGGTTCGCCGGGCACAGCATGCAATCCACCGTGTTTCCCGGTGGTTGAACGAGAAGCTGAGCGGGTGACATCCTCACCGGCACCGAAGCCGGCACCGAGCTCCGGCGAGACGCTCGTCTAGACAGACGCGACGACGAAATTCGGGCCACCGGGCGGCGGTGGTCTCGCGGACGTCAAGGAGGACGTGGCACCACGGAGCCGGGTTCCTCCTGCCGCCGGTTCCTCCCACTCCGTTCCCGAGTCCGGTGTTGTACTCTTCGCCGACCGTTGTCCAAGGCCCGGATCTCACGTGAGCAGGCAGTGCCCCGAGCACGCACAGCGAGCACGAGGGATCGTCGTTTTTCAGCCCTCGTTCCGGGCTTTTTCACTCAACCGGATCCGCTCGACGCGAGTCCCGACGCGGTGCACCGTTAGATCAGAGCGCTTGTCGCCCAGCGGCCCCCCCATCGATTGCACTCAGGCGAGGTCAACGATCAGGCTGATCATCGACAACGACGGCGAGGACTTCCGTGACGCTCGAGGCGTGCAGAGCGTCACGCTCCAACTCGACGGTTTCGCGTGGGAGACGCTCGCCGAACAGTCCGCCCAGATGGGCGTGTCCGTTGAGGAATTGGCCACCCACGCGATCATGTACTACGTCGCCGACCTCGATAGCGGGCGAATCGCGCGCCGAATTCCGGCGGCCTGAGGCAGAGTCGCAGCTAGCGGGCGGCGGCTCCCACGCTGCGCAGGGGCGCGCTCGGTTGCGGGAGGGGATCCAGCTTTGCCGTTCGCGGGCGAGCAGTCACGGGGCCGGCGTCACGGCTGATCAGCTCCGCCGACAGCGCCCTGCGGCCGCGGTGATGCAGTCCGTGGATGGAGCCCTCGGACTTTCCCGTCCTCGCGGCTATCTCCGTTGGTGAGAGCCCCGCGAAGTGACGCAGGACCAGCACCTCACGCTGTGCCCGAGGCAGCGTCGCGAGCGCGTCCTTGAGGTCGTTGATACGCCTGACCGGACGCGAGTCTGCCGAGCCTGGATCGGCAACCCTGATGTCCTCCACAGGTACAAGCCGCTGCTGGCGGAGGTGGTCAAGGGCGACGTTGCGCGCGACACGGAGCAGCCATGCGAAGAACGGGACGTCGCGCTCCTGGTACTTGCCGATGGCGTGCATCATCTTGGCAAAGACATGCTGGGTGATGTCCTCAGCCACATGGTGGTCGTGGACGATCGTATGCACGTAGCCGTAGATGTCATCGGCGTAGCGTGCGTACAGGAAGCCGAGCGCCTCGCGGTCGCCTTCCTGCGCTCGGCAAACGGCTCGTGAGACGAGCCGTGTCGCGGCCTCGTCATCGCGAGACGTTGATCGCTTCGGCGTCGGGCGGTCGGGGAGCTGATGCTTCTTCGCGCAATCGACGGTAGGTGCCATGAACGGACCTCCATTCTGAGTTCATCCATGTCCCCTTCATGGTGAAAGTGGGTGAGGGCTGAACGGCCTGCGGTTGAGCCGGCCGGGACCCTCGGGTTTGAGCGTTGGTCTCTGAGGAGACCTCGCGGAGTCCAGCCCGTATCCAGCTGCCGGGCGAGTCACCGCCCTTCTTGGAGGTCGTCGTGAAGAGGCCAAGGCCCAGGGCTGCGAGGGTCGGCGTTTCGGCTGGCACGCGTCTCTACCGCGAACCTGATCCGGAACACGCCTTGATTGGCACGGCCTCTGGAAAACTGCCGCGAGGAGGGCTCTCCGCGCATTAGAAAACGGAACCATACCAGCAGTTGGATCATTTGGACAGCGGCGACGTCCGTTCTTCCAACCGGTCGCGGATCAGTCGGAGGACACTTCGAAGCGGGTCGGCACGAGGCGCTCGGTGCGCTTCGGCGGGCGCTGGTACTTGCGACGCTGACGCGGCGGCAGCTTCACGCGCTGGGCCATATCGAGATGCTCGTAGGGGACGAGCGTCAGCAGATGGCTGATCAGGTTCAGGCGTGCGGTGCGCTTGTCGTCGGCCTCCACCACATACCAGGGACTTGTCTCGGTGTCCGTGCGCGCGAACATCCGATCCTTGGCCTCGGCGTAGTCCACCCAGCGGGCGCGGGACTGCAGATCGATGGGGCTGAACTTCCAGCGCTTGCGCGGATCGGTGAGCCGCTTCTTGAA
>Ga0302178_10003728_pt1 | contig 11306 bp, 14 predicted proteins | sample I_Palsa_E1_3_FD_198790 | JGI IMG/M metagenome (GOLD analysis project Ga0302178, IMG submission 198790) | Peat permafrost microbial communities from Stordalen Mire near Abisko, Sweden - I_Palsa_E1_3 | ecosystem: Environmental > Terrestrial > Soil > Palsa > Peat permafrost | place: Sweden... | reverse complement strand
AGACACAGTCGTGTGGCTCTAGGCACAGCCCCCGACCCGGCGCGGTACTCGGCGTCTGGTACGTAACGAGGCGATCTATCCAGCCCGCCGGAAAGACACCTGTAGTGACACTGACGCCCTGGGGGTAGTAGCCAAACTCATTGTGGAACTGTGAAAGCTCGCCAATCATCGCGTCGACAAGATCCGATTTGGCCTGGTCAGGATCAATGAAGAAGGCAGTATCTACCTCCATCGACCAGTTGCTTCGGGCGGCAACTCATCCTCGGAGTAGCTGCCCAGAATGGACTGGCTGCCAATCACCAGAACGTCAGGATCTTCGGCTATACGGGACACGGCACGCAGAACATGCGCCAACTGCTCACGCGTCATGAGCATGCTCCGAGTGCCAGTGGTTACGGAACGAGTCAAGGACCCTCTTGCGCTCTTCCTCTGACAGGATGCCGGTAAACGGGCTGTTCTGGCGCAATTCAGTCGCCTCAGGCGCATCGGACACCAGGACAGTCAGGACGTGATCCAGCCCGGAGTTGAGGGTGAGACGCCATAGATCCAGCCAGCGTTCCGCCATCGTCCCTGCGTGGACCTTGCTGAAGCGGTCAAGGTTCTCACGCGCCCGCGTCAGGACCAGATCAGGCTCGGTCACAAGGTGCCCGGCGATCGCCCCATGCAGCCAGCGAGACTTCTCCTGATCACGCGTCAGCGGCGGGCCGAGCAGCCCGAGCACATCAGAACGGCGCACGTACCGGTGCGAGCCGCCTTTCCGCACGACCGCTAGCTTGCCTTCGTCACAGAGGTCCACGACATGCTGGCGAGAGCACCCCAGCAGCCGGGCTGCCTCTCCTGTGGCAATCAACCTGGTCGTGTCCATGCCTTCATTGTGTGCTTCAAACACAAAAAACACAACGCATGCCACGCTCCGGGTGTTCCCGTCGATCTCATGGCTAGCCCGGTATCGGTAGGCTCATGGCCGGATGCAAGCTCCCAGCAGCCGCGCGAGACGGCCCAGCCACCTCCTCGTTGCCGCGATCGAGGGCGAGTCTGCGCACCGCGCTAGTCTGCTACCGGCTTGGCAGTGCGGCCTGAGGCGTCCAGCTCTGTCGGCCTCGCCTGCATGATGACGAAAAGCTCGGAGAAACACGTCCCTGGCCGAGCGCGAACGGCGGCAGAAGAGTAAGTTCCGGACCGGGCTGCGCCAAAGCGGGGTGCCATCGCCACGTACGTACGCGGGGGGACCTACCCGACGTGGTCACTGCGCTCGCTGCACGGGAAAACCACATCCGCTGGTGATTAGGATGCCCGTCTATGCATGAACGCCTTATAGTCGGCAGACTGGCGCCCGCCCCGGCGGCGGTCCTTCCTGCGCTCCCGCTCCGATTCCTGACGCCCCGCGCGGCGGCGTTCTCTCGCCCCGACCGGCTCCTTCGAGGCCGGCGGGCCCGAATCGGTGCTGTCCATCCGCAGCCTGCGCTCCAGCTCCGCCAGCCGCAGCTCCAGCCGCCACTCCCGCCCCCGGACCGCCTCCAGCTCCGCCCGCAGGACCTGGTTCTCGGCATCCTTCGCCTCCACCACGGCCCGCAGCCGCGACAGCAGCTCACGCTGCTCCGCGAGCACATCAGCCAGGCCAGGGTCCTCAGCCACAAGCCACAAGCTTGCTCAACCTGAACTAAACTAAAGGTCCCAAACACCCGCCAGCGCCGGCGCGTCGCGCAAGGCACTGCCACTACAGCCGCATTTGTCGAGCCCGGCCTGAGGCGTGACATGGACGGGCCGCCTCAGGCTCGGGTGGTGACCGGGGCCTGGGCTGAGGGTTCCGTGCTGAGCGGTAACGTTCCCGGAACGGTCCGGGCGTACCGTGTGCTCCGTGGGAGGGACGCAGCCAGCGCGCGGGACAGGCCCTGTGACAACGGAGGCCACGGTGCGCCGCTTGCGCGTGGCGTCACCGGTGACGGCTGTACTTCTCGGCGCGCTCGGGCTGGTGCTGATAGCCGCCTGGGTGCCCCTGACCTACCTGACCGGCGACCTGCAGGCCTCTCGCGACGGTGCCGCTGCGGCGTTGGCGTTGGCCTGCGGCTTGCTGGGGACGCTGGTGGCCCGCCGGCAGCCCCGCAACCCGGAGGGCTGGCTCCTGCTGAGCCTGGCGGTGGGCGTGATCGCGGTGCTGGACAGCGGCCTGTACGCGGTGCTCGACTACCGCGTGCACCACGGTCAGCTCCCGCTGGGCGAGATCGCGGTGTTCATCAAGGGCACCATAAGTACGCCGTTGATCTTCCTGTTTCCGCTAGTCGTCCTGCTCTTCCCAGACGGGCGGCTGACCAGGCGGTGGACGTGGACGCTGTGGTCGTACCTGGTCCTCGTTGTTGTGGTCACGGCGGGCTTTGCCGCCAACGAGGCTGGCACCATCGCCGGGCAGCACATCCAGGTCGACTTGAACGGGACGTATTCAGGTCCGAGCGGCGCAACCGGTGGCCTCGGGGCAGTCGTGGCAGACGCGTCGGCCGGACTCGTCTTGGTCCCGCTGTTCTGGTTCGCATTCGCTGCCCGCCAGGTCGTGAGCTGGCGGCGCGCCGCCGGCGAGCGCCGGCAGCAGCTCAAATGGCTGACGAGCGGGGCAGTCATCGCGGTTATCGGCCTGGCGTTGCTCGCCGGCGGCCCGTCAAAGGACCAGATGCCCGGCAGGATCACCCATGACCTGGCCTTCCTGGCTCTGGCCGCGCTGCCGGTCAGCATGGGTGTCGGAATCCTGAAATACCGGCTGTATGAGATCGACCGGATCATCTCCCGCACCCTGGCGTACGCGATCGTGACCGGGCTGCTGGTCGGGGTGTACGCCGGGCTGGTGCTGCTGACCACCCAGGTGTTCCGGGTCCACACGCCGGTGGCGGTGGCCGCCTCCACCCTGGCGGCGGCGGCGTTGTTCAACCCGCTGCGGCGGCGGGTACAGCGGGTGGTGGACCGGCGGTTCAACCGAGCCCGGTATGACGCGGACCAGATGGTAGCCGCGTTCGCGGCCCACTTGAAGGACGCCGTAGACCTAGATTCGGTCCGTGATGCCCTGGCCGGTGTCGTGCACCAGGCCCTGGAACCTGCCCATGTCTCGGTGTGGATCAGCCAACGCGACTGAGGCGAGGCTTCCGCCGCCATCGTCCACACCCGGTTGACGCGGCATCACCAACCCAGGCTCTCCAAGATCAGCGCCAGGCCAGGCCGCCATCCCGACCTCTAACGAAGTGCGGCTGTAGTACCAACCTACCCCGAATGGACACTCTGTCAGGCCTGGCTGCCGGGCTAGAACGGCCGCTGCCAGAACCGGCCGCTGCTGCACCGCGGACAGCTCCGCAGCTCCCTGACGACCCGACTTGCCGCTGCGAACGGCGCTGTCTCAGCCCTAAGCCGGGCCGGCCTGCCCATGCAGGCCGTTCCCGCGCCGTCCGCCCTGCTGATCCGAAGGGCCCGCCGCAGTCCGCCAGCGTCACCCGGAACCGGCCGTCCCCGTCGCCACGCCACCGAGCGTGGCACTCGCCAGGACCAGCCGCAGTCACGGCAGACCCTCTCATACTCCGCCGCCAGCCAGAGCACGCGCATTGTCCCACTGTATCCGTCCGCTTCGGGGCTTGAAGTGCGGTCTGTCCCGGACTGACTACCGCGCGAGGCGCTGACCGGATCCCGGACGGCCTGAACCACGGCCCGTTCGGGGAAAGAACTTCAATCTCCCGAACGGGCACTGGCACTACGGTCCGAGCCACTCGCCGCTCGCATCCGGGTCACGATCTGGGTGGCCTGGTCGAGCCAGCCGGTGAGTTCGGCTGCGGTGAGGGCCAGTTCGTAGGGGTGGTAGCGGCAGGCGCGGCTGATCGCGCCGAAGAGGTAGGCGGCGCGGCGGGCCGTGCCCGTTGCGGGGCGCTGCCGTGTCCCGCCGCCGGTTGCTGTCCGATCGCCCGGGCCAGCTGGCGTGCCTGCCGGCGGCGGACGTGCATGTTGCCGTAGATGCTGCAGTCCAGGCCGAAGAACCACAGGCCGGGATGGGCCGGTGATGAGCAGGCGCCGGTGAACGGCGGCATGCCCAGGGCGTCCACCGCGACCAGGTGCCCGGCGATCTGGTCCAGTCCGGAGCGGTAGCCGGTCGCGCAGATGACCGCATCCGGAGCGCAGTTGGTGCCGTCGGTGAAACAGACCTGCGGGCCGTCGAACCGGTCGATGGCGGACTTCATGGTGACCCGTCCGGCCTTCAGCGCGCGGACGAAGCCGTCATCGACCGCGACCGTGACGCCGTCGGCTGCGGCCCGGGTGAAGGCGCCGGCGGCGGACCGGGGGTAGCCGAGCCGGGTCAGGTCACCGAACGCCAGCCGCTGCACCGCCCGCGCATTGGCATCTTGCCAGCGCAGCGGCAGGTACCGGCCCAGCACGCTGACCGGGTGCAACGGCACGCCGCCCAGCCGCAGCGGGGTGATGTTCATGCCCGAGCGCGCCGACAGCCACAGCTTGCCCGCGTCGCTGCGAGCCAGATGGCCCAGCAGGTCCACGCCGGAGTTCCCCGGGCCCACCACCAGCACATCCAGGCCTGCCATCTCCGCAACGTCGCGGAACTGCCCGGCGTGGATCACCGTCCCGGAGAAGCCGGCCATCCCGGGCCAGCTGGGCATGACCGGCACGGCATCGGGCCCGGTGGCGATCACCACGTGCGCGGCCCTGATGCTGTCCCCGGCCAGCGTCAGCTCCCAGCCCGCATCGCCCCGGTCAACGCGGTGGACCCGGGTGCCCAGCCGCAGCCGCATCCCCGCGGCGTAGTCCTGCAGGTAGGCCACGTAGTCGTCGCGGGCGGGAAACGGCCCGCAACGGCGCGGGATCCGCGCGCCAGGCTGATGCGAGAACATCCGGTGAGTATTCAGCCGAAGATGGTCGTGACGCCCCCGCCAGGACGCGGCTACCGAACCTGCCTGGTCGACCACGAGCGGATCAAGACCAGCCCGGGCGATCGCCCAGGCAGCCGCCAGACCTGCCGGACCAGCGCCGACGACCACGACATGCTCATCCACGATGCGAGCGTGGACCCCCGTACCGCCTCCCGTCAACAAGACGCATCCCGCCACCCGCCGGGGTTCCTCAGGACCGCAGAGCGGCATGAGCGGATGCGTCTCGCCAGGTCCCTCGTTCGTCGGAGAGGCCGCGGTCCGGCCAACTCTCGGTAAGGGTAGGGGGCGGATTGATCGTATTCAACGTTAGCGCGGCAGAAATGGCGCCGCCCGCAGGCCAGACTGCCACAATGGCTGGTACTGACTCTCTCGCTGAGGAGACGCATCACGTGTCTAACGCCGCCACTCTGATAAACGCAATCGTAGCCGTGCTTTGGGTCGGCCTTGCTTTTGCCGCTGTGCTAATCGTTCGAAATGTGCTTCAAGTGCGTGGAGGGTCGCTCACGAGATTCGGTGTCGGGCCGTCTGAGGTAACAATGGAATTCGCTGAAGCAAAGCTCGACGAGGCCGTAAGAAAGTCAAGCATCCAGGACCAGCAGGCAGTCGGCCAGGCTGCGAAGCGCTCGGTTCTCGACCGGCTGCAGCGTAACTCGGAATTGCTCAGCCGTGCACGAATCCTGTGGACTGACGACCATCCCGAGTACAACACTGCGATCGTGGAGTTGCTCAGAAGGTTCGGAGCAGCTGTGGAAACTCCGAGATCGAATGCCGAAGGTCTGGCACTTCTGCAAGCAAGCCGATATGACGTGGTTATCTCCGATGTCGCACGCGACAACGAGGGTCCCGGCAGTAACCTCAAAGGCTTGGAGTTCGCAGAGCAGGTTTTCAACGGCTGGCGAATACGCATACTCTTGTTTACTGCCCGTTTCAATCCGGCGACGGTGCCTGGCAAGACAGACCAGGAGCGGCTGGCTTTGGTGAGGCTGGTTCAGAGATGCGTCTTCGGTGTTACGAATAGAACCGATGAAGCCCTCCACCTGATCCTTGACATTCTGGAGCGAGGATAGATGGGCCAGGACACGCGCTGACGTGGCCTCGGAAACGCGAAATGGCCGCCCACGTGCGCCACTGGATTCAGTATCCAGCGATTACAGTAGTGTCGCGGGGAAGGCGCGCTCATCGGCATGTCGGTAAACCAGCCTGGCTATGGCGGCTTTGTTTGGACCCACTCGGTCGGCTTGACCTGGCTGCGCCTGGATGACGGCTGACGCCTGACCTGGCCCGGCCTCGCGCAGCCGCCGGTTCTCCCGCCGCGGCCGGGAACGCGGTGAATCTGTGCGGGCGGCCCGCGTGGTCCTGCGTGCGATTCATGCCCGCAGGCGGCTGCCTGGGGTTGCCGGAGCTGCGGGGAATCCGGTGCGGCGACCACCTAGTCGTGGCCTACGATCGGGCGGTGGATTCCCCGCTGATCATCCGCCCGGCCCGGGTCCAGGACGTCAGGCAGATGGCGCGCGTGCATGTGCGGTGCTGGCAGGAGACGTATCGCGGGCTCATGCCGGACGCCGTGCTCGACGACCCGGGCTTCCCGGCTGGGAACGGATGTGGACTGATGTCCTGACCGGCGAGCGCCACCGCCAGAACCGGATGGCTGTCGCCGAGCGGGATGACGAGCTGGCCGGGATCGCCATGTCAGGGCCGCCCGAGGACGCCACCGCGGCGTGGATGAGGCAACTGTACGTGCTCTACGTGTACGCAGCCGACCACGGCACGGGCGCTGGGCGCGCGTTGCTGGAGGCCGTCATCGACCCCGCGGAGCCGGCGGCGTTGTGGGTCGCCGATCCCAGCCCTCGCGCGCAGGCGTTCTACCGCAAGCACGGCTTCGCTGCCGACGGGACGGCCCGGTCCGAGGACGGGATGCGGGAGATCCGCATGGTCCGCGGCGTGCAGCACGACGGGACCGGCCGCTCCCACCGGGAACTGCAGTAGGAGAAAACCCCCCTGATGGCCTGCATTACTTTGCCCTGGGCCCCCTGTCGCCGCACTCATCAATTCGCTGCCGCTCGCCGGCAGCGGTCCTGCCATCGCTTCCAGAATCGCTGCTCCGCGGCCGGGATGCGGGGATCATGGAAGCTCAGGCACGGGCGGGCCCCGGACAAGCCGGACGGCCGCTGCGCCGGCTCGCGGATTGTCAGGTGACCTGTCGCGGGATCCGGTGAAACCTTCCGGGCCGGCGGCCCTGGGTGAATGGCTGACGACCCCACCGCGCGGAAGCGAGTTGAGATGAGCGGTATTGACCTTCGGTCCGACACGGTGACGCTCCCCACAGCGGACATGCTCCAGGCCATGACCAGTGCGCCGCTCGGCGACGACGTCTTCGGTGACGACCCCACCGTCAACCGGCTGGAGGAGACGGCAGCCGAGCGGATTGGCAAGGAGGCCGCGCTCTTCGTAGCCAGCGGAACCATGGGCAATCTGCTCGGTCTGCTGGTCAGCGCCCGTCCCGGGCAAGAGGTCATCGCGGATGCTGACTCCCACTTGTTCCTGAACGAGGCGGCAGGAGCCGCGATGGTCGGAGGTATCCAGATCCGGCAAGTGCGGACCCAGCGGGGCGTACCTTGACCACCACCCGGGCCCCGGACAGCAGAGTCGCCGCGTGGACCTGGGCGATGGACGCGGCGGCGATCGGCTGCCGGTCGAAGCTGGCGAACACCTCGTCCACCTCCGCTCCCAATTCGGACCGCAGCATCTGCTCGATCGCGGGCCAGGGAACTCCGACCGCGTCGTCTTGCAGGCGGCTTAGCTCGCTGATGAACTCGGCCGGGAGAAGATCACGGCGGGTGGACAGCACCTGCCCGAGCTTGACGAAGGTGACCCCGCCGTCCTCCATGGCCAATCGGACCGAGCGGGCCAGCCTGGCCCGGCCCTCCGGCGTGGCCAGGTCGGACCGGCGCCCGCCCCGCTGGTAGGGCAGCAGCCCGCGCCGCGCGAGGATCCTGCTGATCTGCCCGTAGCGCCAGGCCCGGCCTATCCGCCCTCGCGTGGCGCGCAGCACGTAGACCGGCCCGGGCACCGACCCGCTGGGCACCAGCGCCTCGGCGATGACCAGGAAGACCATGCCGGCCAGCAGCGCGATGACCGCCCCGAGGATCACGAACCACAGGGCCGGCAGCGCGCTGCCCTTCCCGGGAAACCCCGGGCCGCCGATCATGGCCGTGACGATCGGCGAGAACACCAGCACCGCGACGATCGCGGCGGCCAGCGTGCGCAGCGGCGGCAGGCGCACCCCGATCAGCCGGCGCACCCCGAACGCGAACAAAAGCACCGTCAGGGCAGCTCCGATGACCAGCACGGACCAGGATAGAGCGGTCATGGCATCCTCAGGCCCTCGCGCGCCAGCACGATCACCGTCGGGGTTCTCGATTTCATCCAGCTGATGGCCTGGAACATGCCGACCACCCGCCACCCCTCGGCGGCGTGGCCGTTCCGCCACCCCTCGGCGGCGTGGCCGTTGAGGTCCCGTTCGAGCTTGCCGACGTTAAATGGCCCGCTGAGCACTTTGTATTCCATCTTCTGTCCTTTCACTCGCTCAAGCTGGCTGGGTCAGCCAACTCGGAGTCTCACCGCCCTGGAGTCCGGGCCGGCTGCCGTCCGGGACATGCAGCGCAGAGATGATCACGTCTCACAGCATGGGTGGCGGATTCGGTCCGGCGAGCAGGAGCACGCGGCGGCTCACCCGGCCTCTGTCACCGTGATGACGAGCTTCCCCCGGGCGCGTCCCGCCGCCAGGTCACGCATGGCGTCGGGCGCCTGGTGCAGCGGATAGGTCTTGCCGATGACCGGGGTGACCTTGCCAGTCTCGATGAGCTGGGCGAGATGCTCAAGGTCAGCCTGGCGCTGCCTGGACAGCAGCGAGGTGAGCCGCTGATGCACGAACGGTGACAGTGCCATGGCCCGCACCTGGCGGCCCATGCCGGTCCAACGGCCGGCGTCTTCGCCGCCGGCGATGACGAGCGTTCCGGCCGGCGTCAGTGCCTGGCGGAGCCGCGGTAGTGGCGTGTTGCCGGCGAGGTCGAGGATGAGGTCATAGCGCTGGGGGCCGTCCGCGAAGTCGTTTTTGGTGTAGTCGATGACATGGTCGGCGCCGATCGAGGCGACCAGGCCGGTCTTTGCAGTGCTGCATACGCCGGTGACTTCCGCTCCGAGGGCCTTGGCGATCTGGACGGCGAAGGTGCCGACGCCGCCCGAGGCGCCGATGATCAGCACGTGCTGGCCTTGCTGGAGGTGACCGGCGTCGCGCAGGCCCTGCAGCGCGGTGAGCCCGGAGACCGCGACGGCTGCGGCCTGCTCCAAGGACAGGTTCGCGGGCTTGGAGACGAGCTTGTCCTGGCGGGCTGGCGCGTACTCCGCGAAGGAGCCTTTGCTGATGCCGAAGACCTCATCGCCGGGCTTGAACCTGGTCACGGCTGCGCCGGTGGTAACGACCGTGCCGGCAACGTCGAGCCCGGGAACAGGGCTCTTGGGGGTGCGCAGGCCGGATACCAGGCGGATCAGGTACGGCTTGCCGGTCATCAGGTGCCAGGTGCCCCGGTCGAGGCCGGCGGCCTGGACGCGGATCAGGACCTCGTCGTCTCCGATTACCGGCTTGTCGATCTCTGCGCGGCATAGTACGTCGGCGGAGCCGTATCCGGCCAGCACGATCGCCTGCATCGTCTGCCGCGGCGGCGCGGCTCCGCTGCCACCCCCGGCACGCGTCTCAGACTGCGCGGGCGGGCCTGTCGGTGTATTCATGGTCGTCCCTCTCGGTCGATACCGGTGAAGGGCGCGGTGGCTCTGCGCCCTAGCTATCTCGGGCCGCCAGCCGGAGCGGCGGATAGGTGTCGGTGAGCAGCCCGACGTAACGTCGGGGCGCGGCGCGTAGTGGTAGACGCCGACTAGGGAGGTGCGCAGTTCCCGCGAAGACCTGATGCTGATGCTCGGCTGATGCGCCATGGGCCACCTCGGCTTGGCTGCGCACTAGCGCCGCCGAGGCCCAGAGCAGCAGGAAGAAAGTTGATCTCGCTTGACGCAGGTGGCGATTATCCCATTCTGCTCAAAACGGTACGGCCGGGACGCTGGCGAGACAATGGCCAGGCAGCCCTGGGCTGGGGAATGGCCCGAAGTCGCCGAGCACCCGGGGAGCGCTGGGGGAAGAGTTAGAAGCATGGGGCGGTCCCCTCGTGTGAGCTGCCACCGTGACCAGTGCCCGCGATGCCGCGCCGGGTTTTCTCCTAGGCGGCCTTGACGTCCCGGAGCCGGGCACTGCCCGTGAGAACGGGCATGGGGCGGGCCCCGCTTCCGGCGGAAAAGCCCCGGACGATCAGCAGGAGCGGGAACAAGAGCTCGAACAGGCCGCCGGGGACGAGGAACACGATTCCGGCGGGGGATACGTGCCAGCCGATGTCGGCGATCCCGAGCAGATTGCAGACGACCCCGGCCAGGAGCAACGCGTAGCCGGCGATGCCCAGTATGGACAGGCTCCGCGGCATGAGCCTCGACGTCAGCAAGACCGGCGTCAGGACGAGCCCGGCCACGGCGGAGAGCGCGTAGGCGGGCAGCGCGTAGTCGTTCCAGTGACTGCGGCTGGTCAGGAAGTACGCGCACGCCGCCAGGACCGCGAGGCCCTCTGTCACTCTCAGGATGAAGTAGGCCTGGGAGCGCACCGGTGCGCAGGGCCTCAGGACCGGGCGCATCGCCAGGCCGACCGCAGCGTCGGCCAGGCCGCTGAGGCCGATCAGCAGCACGCCGGTGATGAGGGTGCCGGCGGGCTTGGCTGCGCTAGAGAAGTACGAATGGATCAGCGTGTTACCGATGAAGAAGGTGACCGTGAACGAGAGGAACAGCACTCCCACCACCACGGCGGTCCTTCGGTGAGCGACGGGTCGCTCCTGATCTCTTGCAGAAACGGTCGCTGGTGTTGTCATGGCCTGATCCCTTCGTGCGATGTGCCGTGGGTTTCCGGTTCGGAGTGCTGGGTTGCCGCTGGAGGATGGCTGGCGGTCATGGTGAGCATGGCCATGGGGTTGCGTGGCAACCAGGAAGATGGCTGGCTAGGTTCTCGAAGTCGTCGTTCTTTCCCGCGGGCGGCCGAAGCATGGCCGTGATGCGGAAGGCGAGAGGGTCGCAGCCGACGCTGGCAAGGTGTTCGCGGAGCAGGTCAGCTGCTCGCCTGGCATTGCCGGTGGCTGCGGCGCGGACCACTTCGATGTGGTGGCGCTCCCAGTTCATCTGCTGGTGACCGGGACCTTGGCTCGCCGTTCCGGTGATGGCGTCGAGGTCGGCGACGGCGAGCCCGAAGGCCGGGTCGGCGTGGACGGCGAGCCGCAGCGCCGTGGCGGCCGCGGCCGAGTCGGCGGCGACCTG
>Ga0302178_10003723_pt1 | contig 11320 bp, 7 predicted proteins | sample I_Palsa_E1_3_FD_198790 | JGI IMG/M metagenome (GOLD analysis project Ga0302178, IMG submission 198790) | Peat permafrost microbial communities from Stordalen Mire near Abisko, Sweden - I_Palsa_E1_3 | ecosystem: Environmental > Terrestrial > Soil > Palsa > Peat permafrost | place: Sweden: Abisko... | reverse complement strand
TCCTCGCCGAAGGGGCCGTGCAGGACCGGGAAAACGACATCGACCGTTCTGGTGAGATCGGGCGCTGCGCCGTTTGTCTCTGGCAGGATCGCGAGCCGCCCCGCGCCGCCCGGAATGAGCGCAACGCCCGGTCCGCTTTGCGGAACGGTGGTCGGGAACTTGCCGCCTTCAATGGCGCACAGGAGCCAGGTCCCGGAGCGGGTGACGCCAATCGGCAGCACCTCGTAGCGCGCCGGATCGAGCGCGCGGAACACGTTGCCGGCGGACAATACGGACACATCATGCTCGGCGGAGCGGCCGCCGAACAGCAATGCGATCCGCAGCCTCTCGACCATGTCGTGATCTCCCGAATCGGTCCGCTTTGGAGGGACTTCGCCGAAACGGACGCGATTGGTCAACCGGCGCGAGGGTCACGGGTCCAGCCGCAATCGATGAGGCAGGCGGCGGGCGCCGGGCCGATCCCGCAGGGCAGGGTCCGCGCAGCGACGATCTTTTCGCTTGATCGCGGATCGGCTTAGGGGGAGTTTCGCCTTAGCGATTTGGGGGAGGAAAACCATGCAATTCGGCGCGAGCACGTTCATCTGGGTGTCGCCGTTCTCGAATCGGACGCTCGAGCTCATGGATCGCGCCAAGGCGATGGGATTCGACATCCTGGAAATCTGCATCGAGGATCCGGACACGATCGACGTCCCGGCCATTCGGGCGAAAGCCGCTGAAACGGGCATCGGCGTCACCATCTGCGGCGCGTTCGGGCCGAGCAGGAACGTGAGCTCTGAAGATGCCGCGGTGAGGGGCGAGGGCCTCGATTATCTCAAGCGCTGCATCGATTTCGCGGAAGGTCTCGCCAGCCCATCCGTGTGCGGACCGATGTATTCCGCGGTCGGCGTTACGCAGCTCCTCGACAAGCCGGCGCGCCAGGCGCAGTGGGATCGGGCGGCCGGGTCGCTACGGCTCGCCGCCGCATATGCCAACGAGCGAGGGATCAAGCTGGCGATCGAGCCTCTGAACCGCTTCGAGACCGACCTCGTCAACACCGTCGATCAGGGCCTGAGGCTCGTTGACGACATCGCGGCGCCCAATGTCGGGCTGCTGATCGACACGTTTCATATGAACATCGAGGAAAAAGACATCCCCGCGGCAATCAGCCGCGCCGCCGGGCGCATCGTGGAGTTTCATGCCTGTTCGAACGATCGCGGAACCCCAGGCGAGGATCATCAGCCCTGGCCGCGCATCGTCGAGGCGCTGAAGGCCGCTGACTTCAACGGCCCGATCGTGATCGAGGCGTTCACTCCGGAAATCCGCGAGATCGCCAAGGCGGTGTCGATTTGGCGTCCGCTGGCGCGAAGCCAGGACGCCCTGGCGACGGACGGACTCAAGAACCTGCGCGCCGTGTTTGGGAGCTGAACGGCCGCACACGGAGGGGCCGGAGCCCCTCCGCCGCAGTCGGGAGGCGACCTACTTTCCGCCCCACGCTTGCGGATAGCCGGGGAGGTCCTTGCAGCCGCACAAAGCATAGTGCAGCGGGGGCATTTTGTCATCGACATACTTGTCGAGGTCCGCCTGCATGATTACAGGCTGGGGCAGTTTCCAGGTCGGTCCGATCACCGGCTCGCCCTTCAGGATGCGGACCGCGGCGATCACCGGCGAGCGCCACTGATAGGTGGGATAGGTCGGCGCCATTGCGGTCAGGCCCTTCTCCTTCCACTTCTTCAGGAAGTCCTCCTGATCCTCGCCAGTGATGATCGGATAGGGCTTGCCCGCATCCTCGAACGCCTCGAGGGCGGCGACCGCGGTCGCGCCGGCGTCCATCCACACCGCGTCGATGGCGCCGAAGCGGTTGATGTAATCGTCGACGATGGCCTTGGTCTTGGCGTTGTCGCCTCCGGTGAATTCAGCGCCGACGACGTTGACGCCATTCTCCTTGAAGATGCGGTTGGCGGCCGACCATCGGGTCTCGAGGACGTCGACGCCCGGAAGAATGCGCAGCGCCAGCACCTTTCCGCCTTTCGGCAGTTTCGAGACGATGAAGTTCGCCGTCTGGATGCCCCAGCCGTAGCCGCCGATCGGATTGACGAACGTCACCGGGCAATCGGTCAGGACGCCGCGATCGAACACCACGACCGGCAGCTTCTGGCAGGCGGCCTCGATCGCCGGCGTCAGCGCCGCCGTCGTGTTGGGCGAAACGATAAGGGCGTCGCAATTGCCGCTCGAGACGAAGGCGTTGATGTCGGAGATCTGCTTGTCGTCCTTGCCCTGGGCGTCGGCGACGGTGAACGACTTGATGTCGTTCTTCAGCACTTCGACCTGGGCCTGCATCGTGGTCCAGCCGACCACCCGCCACGGATTGTCGACGCCGGCGTTGGAGAAGCAGATACGATAGGGACCGGGCTTCTTATACTTCGACGTGTCGACTTCCTTGCCGCCGAGATGCTGCTCCCACGGCTTGCCGGCGGGGCCCTCCGGCGTCATCGCCAGAAGGTCCTTTGCGGCCTGGAACTCCTTTGGATCATCGAAGTTCTGCGCCAGCGCGCCGCTGGCGAAGGACGCCAGCGCCGCGCCGGCGACCAATCCTAGAATTGCCTTGGACATGTTCCTCTTTCCTTCCTCTTGCCGGTGCTCGGCGTTGTGCGGGCTTTCGATTTGCTCCCGCTAGACCGCGCGTCGTCGGCGCCATGCGCCGATCGCGACCGCGGCGATCAGAATGAACCCTTGCGCCGTATCCTTAAGCGGCTGCGGCAAGCCAAGGAGCGTCAGCAGCGCGAACAGGGCGGTGAGGGTCAGCGCCCCGGCGACGGCGCCGACGACCGTGCCGCGGCCGCCCAACAATTGCACGCCCCCGACCACGCAGGCGGCAATCGCCTGCAGTTCGAGGCCACGCCCGACATCGACCGATACGCCGCCAAAGCCGCCCAGCATCACCCCCGCGGTGACCGCGGACAGCGCCGAAATGACGAACACGCCAAGACGCACGAACTCGACCCGGACGCCGGCGAGCTCGGCTGCGCGAGGATTGTCGCCGACCGCGAGCACGCGGCGGCCGAACACGGTTCCATGCAATCCCCATTGCGCGAGCGCGCAGACCGCGACGAGAACGGCGACAGCGAGCGGAAATATGCCGATCACCGGCACATCATGGAACACGAACCGTCCGAACATGCGAAAGTTGTCGGGCAGATAGCCGCGCGGCGAGCCGCCCGACCACATCATCGCCGCGCCGTTGACCGACAGCAGCGTCCCAAGAGTGGCGATGATCGACGGGGTCTTCAGATAGGCGACGACCGCGCCGTTGATAAGCCCAACGAAGAGGCCGATTGCATAGAGGGCGGCGATCGTCGACCAGGTTTTCGAAGGATCGTTGGCCGTCAGCATCGACCCGCCGATCACGGTCAGCGTGACGAGCGAGCCGACGGAGAGATCGAATCCGCCGCTGATGAGGACGAACAGCTGCCCCGACGCCAAGATGGCGAGGGGAGCAGCGCGGCGGAGGAAATTCATCGCCCCCGCCGGCTCGAGATAATTCGGCTGCAGCAGTCCGACGGCGACATAGAGCGCGAGAAACACGACGACGGCGAAATTGACCCGCCGCACAAGCGCAACCGCGCGAGCCCGCTCGCGGCCCCCCTGGATCGCGACGGTCATGCGACATGTCCCCGAGTGCGGAACGTGTACACGGCGACCGCCAGAATGACGATCGCGCCCCGAAGCACCAGTTTGGGATAGGCGGATACCCCGAGCATGTTGAACGCCGCGTCCAAAGTGGCGAACAAAAGGACGCCGGCGAGCGTCCCCCAGACGCCGCCGCGTCCGCCGGCAAGCAACGTGCCGCCGATCACCACGACCGCGATCGATTCGAGGTCGTAGACGCCGTCGCGCCCGACCCATGGCGCGCCGGAGCGCAGACGGCTGGCGAGATAGAGGCCGGTGAGGCCGGCGGAAAGGCTGCAGACGACGTGGGCGCCGATGGTGACCAGGTCGGTTCTGATCCCCGCCAGGCGCGCGCCTTCCGCGTTGCCGCCGACGGCGTAAAGATGAGCGCCGAACCGGGTCGCCCAGAGGACGAACGAGGCGAGAGCGGCGAGCGCGAACAGGGCCGCGACCGAATAAGGCACGACGCCGAACGTGCTATAGGCGACGAGCTGAAATTCTTTCGGCACCGATCCGGCAAAATCGGTGAAGCTCGCCGACAGCAACCCCTGGAGAATGAGTCCGACGCCCAGCGTGGCGATGAACGGACTGACCTGCAGGCGCGAGATGATGGCGCCGTTCACCACTCCGACCAGCGCCGAGACTGCGAGCACGATCAGAACCGCCGCGAGCATCATGTCCGCGCGGCCCTGCATGATGAACGACGCCAGCACAGCCGCGACGCTGATCAGGTTGGCGACCGAAAGGTCGATCGATCCGGCGATGATGGCGAAAGTCTGCCCCAGCGCGACGATGCCGAGCCCGACCATCCGCTGAAGGAGGCCGATGACGCCGTCGGTCTCGAGCATTCTGGTTTGGCCGGTCCACAGGGCGACGCCGACATAGAGCAGAATCGAGCCGACCAGGAGCAGCGGCGGCGCGGCGGAATAGCGCCGCCAGGCCGGCGCTGGGGCGATGGCCTGCTGATCGCTCATGAGGCCATCGCGTGCGGTTCGCGATCGTGCGCCACGGCGATCGCCATCACCTCTTCTTCCGTGGCGCCGCCGGGCAGTTCGCCGGCCAGCGTTCCCTCGCGCATGATGAGGATCCGGTCGCTGACGCCGATGATCTCGGGCAGATCCGACGAGATCATCAGGATGGCGCGTCCGCGCCGGGCCAAGTCGCGCATGATCTGGTAGATCGCCGCCTTGGCCGCAACGTCGACCCCCCGGGTCGGTTCGCAGAAGATGAAGATTTCGGGGTCGCGCGCCAGCCAGCGCGCGATGATCACCTTCTGCTGGTTGCCGCCCGACAGGAACTGCGCTTCCTGTTCGAAGCTGGCCGCCCTAACGTCCAGTTGAATGAGCCGCTTGTCGGTCGATTGCGGCGACATCGGCTCGGCGGTCGGCGAGCGAAGCGCGGGCGCGAAGGCCCGCTCGATCAGCGTGGCGTTGTCGCGGACCGATTGCTGCATCAAGAGCCCCTCGCGCTTGCGGTCGTCCGACAGGCGACCGATGCCGGCCTGAATCGCCGCGCGCGGATGTCCCGGTTTGGCCGCGCGCCCGCAGATCTCCATTGCCTCGACCTCAAACGGCTCGTCGCCGATCAGGGCGCGAGCCAGCGCGTCCTTGCCGGAGCCTTCGAGGCCGGCGACGCCGACGATTTCTCCCGCCCGGACCTCGAAACTGACGTCGTGCAACTGACCGTTGGCTGCGCCGCGAACATTGAGCGTCGGCGGACCTGGAGGCAGCGACGAACGCGGCGGATAGAAGTCGGCGAGATCGCGTCCGACCATCGCGCGAACGAGCCGGCCGGTCGGCGCTTCCGCGAGCGTAGTGGTCATGACCGTGCGCCCGTCCTTGAGCACCGTAACGCGGTCGGCGACCGCCTGAATCTCGACCATCCGGTGCGAGATGTAGACGATCGTCACCCCCTCGGCGCTGACCTTGCGCACGAGATCGAGCAAACGGCCGGCATCGACACGGTCGAGAGCGGCGGTCGGCTCGTCCATGACCAGGATGCGGGCGTCGATCGCCAGCGCCTTGGCGATTTCGACGATCTGCTGGTGGGCGATCGAAAGGTCGCCCGCCAGCGAATCGGGAGCGATCGACGAGCCGAGCCGCCGCAACAGGCGGCCGGCCTCGTCGCGCATAGTCCGCCGGTCGAGGATGCCGAAACGGGTGGGCTCGACGCCGAGAAAGATGTTCTCCGCTACCGAGCGCTGCGGCAACAGGCTCAGCTCCTGATGGATGATGCTGATCCCTGCGCGGCGCGCGACGATCGGGTGCGAAAATGCGACCTCCCGCCCATCGAGCCGGATGGTTCCGCCATCGGGCCGATAGACGCCGCCGAGGATCTTGATCAGCGTCGATTTTCCGGCGCCGTTCTCGCCGCACAGCGCATGAACCTCGCCGCGCGCGCAGCCAAAGCTGACGGCGTCAAGCGCCTGCACGCCTGGAAAGGTCTTGGTGATGTCGAGCATTTCGAGCGCAAGCGCCGCTTGCTCCACCGCTTCTCCTCCCGCGCGAGACGGCCTCGACCGCCGCCTATTCCGCCGCTATCCGCCCCGGCGCCGCCCGCCGTCCTCGCGGATCGAGGTGGAGCTTGCCATCCTTCATGATCATCGCCAGCCGACCGGGCCCGACCAGCACCGACTGATCGACCAGCGGGTTGCCGTCCACGAGCAGCATGTCCGCCAACGCTCCAGGCTTGATCACGCCCAGTTCGCCCTTATGGCCCATCAGTTCGCCGCCGACCGCGGTTGCGCAACGCAGCGCTTCCGCTGGCGAGTAGCCGAAGAACTTGACGAAATGGCCGATGTCGCGCGCGTTCTGGCCCATCGGCGTGATCTTGAAGCCGTAGTCGCCGCCGATCACCACCTTGATGCCGCGCTTGCGCATCTGTTCATAGGTCCGGCAGGTCGCCTCGAGCTTGCGCGGCAGGTGCATGCTCTCGACCACGTCGCGCGTCATGCCGACTGCGTCCCCCTCGAAAACCGCATTGTGTACGAGGCCGAAAGCGGGTCCCACGATGACCCAGCCCTTCGCCGCCTCGAGCATGTCGAGCGCCTCCTCGTCGGCAAAATCGCAGTGATAGATGCAATCGACATGATTGCGCACCGCGCGCTTCACCGAGGCCGCCGCGCGCGCGTGAGCCGCGACGCGCTTGTTCCACTCGTGGGCGACCTCGACAGCGGTCGCAACTTCGACCTCGGTCATCGAGGTAACCTCGGCCCGGGCGTAGGAGACGAATTCGTCGCCTGAGATGTTGATCTTGACGTTGTCCACTCCTTCGCGGCAGCACAGCCGGACCGCGCGCCTGATCTCGTCCGGCCCGTCGGCGATCATGCCGAAGCTTTCGGCGTTCATGTGCTGCTTGCGCTCGTCGCCGAGGCCTCCGGTCACCGTGATCTCCGGCCCGGCGGCGCGATAGCGCGGGCCGGCGAGATGGCCGTCCTCGATTTCCTGACGCACGACGACGTCAAGACGCAGTTTGGCGGACGCCGCCGAGTAGCAGGACGTGAAACCGTGATTGAGGATCAGGGTCGCGTTGCGGCAGGTTCGCAGAAGATGCTCTTCGGGCGGAATCTCGCCGAGATCCTGGTTGCGCGCCGGGCCGACGAACGACAGGTGGCAATGGCCCTCGACCATGCCCGGCATCAGGGTCATGCCGCCGCCGTCGATGACCTCGGCGCCGTCGCGGCGAATCTGCCCCTGACCGCGCGCGACCGCGGTGATGCGGTTATGTTCGATCAGCACCTCGGCCGGATAGCGCTCGTCGTTCTCGCCATCCCAGACCTGCGCGTTCACAATCAGATAGGCCATCGCGTCCATCCTCCCTTTTGCGGCCGCGCGGAGACGTTTTATGCGGTCATGATAGGGGCATGGCGGGCGCTAAGTCCAACGCTTTTCGGGGCTGTAGCTATTCAGAAGCGCCATTGGCTGGCTGCGCCGGAGGCGGTTCGCAGGCGAGGCAGCGTCCTTGACCGCGCCATCACGCCGTCGTTAGCATCAGGGGCGCTTGCCGCTCGAACGGACCTGCTGGCCGTCGACAGACGTGCCGCGGTGCAATGGCGTCAAGCGGGTGGGGATCCGTTCCCGACTGAAATGGCGATGTGGCGCATGCGGGCGCTGGGGAGGATCGCAACTCGTCTTGCCGCGGCCGTCCTGGCGGCGGCGCCGGTATCGGCGCGGGCCGACGGCTGCAGCGTCGACGACCTCTGGAACGCAATCGAGAGCACGGCCTCGGCGATCACCTCCGAGGCCTGCGCTGCGGCGTGCGCGGATACCGCCGGAGCGGGATGCACCGCGGCCGCGGGGATCACCGCCGGACTGGGCGTCGCGGCCGCGAGCCAGGGTCAAGGCGCAGTCGACGGGTTTTGCAGTCAGGTGAACAACGCGCAGACGGCCGTGGGCGATGTCGGCGCGCTGCAAAGCTGGGCGAACGCCGCGGGCATGTCCCTCGACCTGGTCAGCGCTCTCGGCAGCATCGGCGATCCGCTCAGCATCGTTCAATGCAGTTGCTCGCTCGAGCAGGGCGTCAATCAGCTTGGCGGCGACACGCTGTCGTGTTTCCAGGACGCCATTTGCGGCCTGCAACAGGACCTCGGATGGGGCGGTTGCGGTTGCCATCCGCCGCCGCCGGTCGCCGCCAATTGCACGCCGCCTCCGGATTGCGTGATCAACAACACGGATCCCGGATGCGAGAACGCCATTTACGGCGCCCAGAGCAACCCTCCCGGGCAAATCGTCAAGTCGCTGTCCAACGGCACGATGGTGGTCGACGTCACCGACGGCTGGGACGGCAAGAGTTATTGGTGCTCGCCCGACCGCTACTGCTTTTGCCCGAGCCCGATGAAACTGGCCGCCGTGCCCAACGACTACTTGAACGGCGGCACTCCCAGCAACGGCTACGTCATCTACTACTGCCAATGCCCCAACCTGGGGCCGGGGCAGACGACGCACGCCGCGGCGGCGTCGGGCCCGTTGGCCGAAGTCTGCATCTGCGACTCGACCGGACTGGCGGCCGTGCCGCCGGTGAAATCGCCCTACAACCCGGACGGCTCGATCTGTCCGATTCCATTGACCGGAATTCCGTGCCCGAGCGGCAAAGTTAATGTCGGCGGCAAATGCGTCGCCGTCTGCACGAGCAAGAGCCAGGTGATGACGCCTGGCGGAACGTGCTGCGATCCGACCCAGGTGACGTCGTGCGGGACGTGTTGCCCGGCGGGCACAGTGCCCAATCTGACGCTTGGCACGTGCGGTCCAAACGAGACGACGCAATAGGCCGACGATGGCTCGCAGGCGCGGCAATCCTTTTCGGACGTCCCGCCTGAATTGGCGTGAGGTCGCCGGCTGGCTCGCGGCGGCCCTCTGCGCCGCCCTCGGCTGTGTCGTTTCCGCCAACCTCAGCGCGCAGCAGACTTCGGTTGCGGTCGTGGGGCGGGGGGACGCCGCGGTGACCGGGTTCTCCGGAGCTTCGCCGCCGGCGCAGATCGCCCCCGGCGACGACCCCGGCCGCTTGACCTTCATCGACCTGAACGGCCCCTCGCTCAGGATCGTCGACCTGCAACACACGGGCGGTCCGACCGCCGCTCAGCTTGTCGGCGCGCCGAAGCCGTTCACATTCAGCGCTGGCGCGATCGGGCAAGTGTTCGGCGTCGCGCTCGACGAGAACGAACCGGCGAACGTCTATGTGGCGGCGACTTCGGCCTATGGTCTTCCGATCGTCGCGGCCGGCCCGGACGGGCGGCCGAGCCATATCAGGGTCGGCGCGCCGGGCGCGACTTTCATGCGGGGGCTGTGGGGTCCGCGAGGAGGTCCGGGGTCGATCTGGAGGATCGACGGCGCGACCGCTCGCGTCAGCCTGTTCGCCGACGTCACGACCAACGGCCGGGCGAATTCTGGCGCGGCGCTCGGCGGGCTCGCCTTTGATCCGGACTCGAAATCGCTTTTCGTCGCCGACCGTGAGACCGGCCTCATTCATCGCTTGGCGATGAACGGCGCCGACCTCGGCAGCTACGACCATGGGCTGACCGGCCGCGCCGCCCAGGAGCTGCCGCCAACTCCGTGGAAGGCTGAACAGATAGTCGACATCACGAGCGCGCAATTCGACAGCGCCAACCGCGCGACGTGGAACATCGCGCCGCCTGAGCGCCGTATCTTCGGCCTCGCCGTGCATCAGCGCCGCCTCTACTACGCCGTTGCCGACAGCCTGCAGATCTGGTCGGTCGGCCTCAAGGCGGACGGATCGTTCGGCGACGACGCGGTGATCGAACTTGCCGCGCCGCCCTCCGCGGGGCCAACCGAAATCTCGAAGATCGCCTTTGACGATCAGGGCCGGATGTTCCTTGCCGAACGGCCCGCGCCGACCGGCGCTTTCGACCTCGAGGCCCTGGCCGTTCCGGCGATCGGCCGCGTCCTGCGCTATGCGATTGTCGGCGCGGCGCCCGGCGGGCGGCGGGTGTGGCAGGAGCAACCGGACGAGTATGCGATCGGCTTTGCCGGCAACTTACGCAATGGCAACGGCGGGCTCGATTTTGGCTATGCGTACGACCGTGAGGGAGAGATGGACCGCTCGTCGTGCGGCGGCTTCCTATGGTCGACGGGCGAAGACTTGCGCAATTCCCCCGACGCGGCGCTCGCCCAGCGTCTGTCGCAGACCGGCGCTCTGCATATCCAAGGCCTACAGGGCGAGGGCCTGTGGCAGGACCGGCCCCGCAACGCGCCGCCGCTCGAGAGCTATTTCATCAGCTACGTCGACGAATCCGCGGATGACGCTGCGCGGGGAACGCTCGGCGACATCGCGATCGAGCGCGCGTGCGTCCCGCCAGCTCACGCCGGCGTCCTTGCGCCGCCCGCCTCGGCCGCTGTTTTGCCGCCCGGCGCTGCCGCGCCGCCGCCGATCGTCTCCGGCCCCCCCGGTTCGCCGCCCGCGCCTCCTGGCGCGCCGCCTGCAAAACCCCCGGGGCCGCCGCGGCCAACTCCGCCCGGGCCGCCGACTCCGCCCATCGCCTGCAGCCCCGATCAGGTACGCCGCGTCAGCACCGGCGCTTGCGAGCCGAGCTGTCCGAGACCCGGGATTCAGATCGGCGGCAAATGTTGCGTCGTCGGCGAGCTCGCAGCCGGCGGCGCCTGCTCGAATTCAAGCTGCCCGGCGGGAGAGACGGCGATCGGGCCCAGCAATTTCTGCTGCAACAGCAGTCAAGTCTATTCCGGCGCCGGCGGCGTGCAGGCATGCTGCACCGGCCCGCTCGTCAATGGCCAATGTCTGCCGCCAACGAAGTCGAACTGTCCGCCGGGATCGTCGACCGCGGGTTGCCCTGTCTGCGCCGCCGGCTATGTGCCGGCCGGCGGCTCCTGTTGCCTCGCAAGCAAGGTGACCTCGACCGGCGTCTGCTGCCCCGCCGGCCAGGCGCCGGGGCCCGACCAAAAAACGTGCGAGCCGATCTTCCACGTTCCGGTCGGCCCGCTCTGCTGCGCCTCCGGCCTCATTCCGACCGCCAGCGGCGCGTGCTGCTCGCCGGCGAACGTGACGACGACTGGCCAATGCTGCTTGCAGCCAGTCAACGCCGCGGATCGGTCCGAGTGCCCGGCGTCGACCCAGGTCATCAAGGCGTGCGCCGCCGGCTATGCCCGGATGGCGGACGGGACATGCTGCAACAATCGGTACGTCAGCGCCGACGGGCGCCAGTGCA
>Ga0302178_10003697_pt1 | contig 11389 bp, 9 predicted proteins | sample I_Palsa_E1_3_FD_198790 | JGI IMG/M metagenome (GOLD analysis project Ga0302178, IMG submission 198790) | Peat permafrost microbial communities from Stordalen Mire near Abisko, Sweden - I_Palsa_E1_3 | ecosystem: Environmental > Terrestrial > Soil > Palsa > Peat permafrost | place: Sweden: Abisko... | reverse complement strand
GAGGTCTACGCCCGGGCCTCGCGTTCCTTCCTCGGCGCCGCCGTGGATCTGCAAGAGGCCTACGCGTGGAGCTGGGAGGAGATCGCCCGGCTGCGCGCCGAGCTAGCGCGGGTCAGCAGCCTGATCAGGCCGGGCGCCACCCGGGAAGAGGCCGTGGCGATCCTGGACAAGGACCCGGCCCGGCGCATCGACGGGCGGGAGAACTTCCGCGCGTGGATGCAGGAACTGGCCGACCGCACCATCTCGCAGCTGCACGGGACCCACTTCGACATCCCGGAGCCCGCGCACCGGATCGAGGCTATGATCGCCCCCGCCGACGACGGCGGGATCTACTACACCGAGCCCTCCGAGGACTGGTCCCGGCCCGGCCAGCTGTGGTGGTCGGTGCCAGCAGGCATTGACACCTTCTCCACCTGGAAGGAGGTCACGACGGTCTACCACGAGGGCGTTCCCGGGCACCACCTGCAGATCTCGCAGGTCAGGGCCGAGCAGGAGAACATGAACCGCTGGCAGCGCCTGATGTGCTGGGTCTCGGGCTACAGCGAGGGCTGGGCGAAGTACGCTGAACGGCTCATGGGCGAGCTCGGCTACCTGGACGACCCGGGGCCACGCTTCGGGATGCTCTACGCTCAGCTGAGGAGCGCCGCGATAGCGGCCCTGGACATCGGGGTGCACCTGGAGCTGGAGATCCCCAAGGGCACCGGCTGGCGGGAGGGCGAGCGGTGGAACGCCGAGATCGCGCGGGAGTTCCTGCGGGCCCACTCCAGCTGGGAAGAGAAGCGGCTGCGCTTTGAGCTGCACCGCTTCCTCGGCTGGCCCGGGCAGGCCCCGTCCTACAAGCTCGGCGAGCGGATCTGGCTCCAAGCCAGGGAAGATGCCAAGGCGAGGGCCGGAGCCGCCTTCAGCCTCAAGGACTTCCACTCCAAGGCGCTCAGCCTGGGCGCCATGGGCCTGGACCCGCTGCGCGAGGCCCTTGCCCGCTTCTAGGACCCCTGACACCGTGGGTTGCGCAGTCGCAACCAGCCATGACGGCGCAGCCGAGCCCAGCTCGGGCTAACCCCCGGGTCCGTCCAGAACTGCCAGCTCTGTACCTCACAATAGCGGCCCGCCATCTGACGTGGCGGCGTTCATAACGGCGGATCAGGCGCGCGATGAGTGACGAGGACCGACAGCATATCGTGACTAACGCCGACTGCATCGTGGTGCGAGATCGAATCCGGGCGCTGTGAGGCTGGCCAGCCACATGGGCGGGCAGCACGCAGCGCCGCCAGACCTTACAGTCAATTCGGTCTGATGGTGTCACACTGGAAGGACCGGCTCCCTGCGATCGCCCCCGATCGCGCCGCCTTATCGATGGACAGGTGAACCGCGGTGCCTCGCCCCGTACCCGTACCCAGAGTCCCGGGTCTGCCCTTCGGCGGAGGCCTCAACTTGCTGCTGGTTGCTGGCGGGGCGTACTTCGCGTGGGAGCACGAGCAGGGTCGGCACGGACGACCGCACGCGCTGTGCCCGCTGTGCTGGCTGAACAAGATTGCCCAGGCTCCCGGGGCGTCCGGTGGCCCTAGTCCGGCCGAGCCGCCGGAACAGGCCTGACTGGCATGTCAACTGGGTGTCACCACTAGCTGCGCTTACCGCCTCCCGATGAGCTGCTCACCGAGATCGTGGATCAGATCCCGGGCCCACCCAAGGTCCCAGCGGCAACGATTTACCTCACCGTCGGCCCGTTCGGATTATCACGCAAGGTCACCACGACGATCCTGACCGATGCTCCGGATCGCCGACTCTGTCTCTTTAGAGACAGCGTGCCGATGGACTGTGCGCCGCGCACAGAATGTCCAGTTCTAGCTCACGCTGCTTTCCGACGTGACCTTATCGCGCATTCGGTGCAGGGCGCGATCCAGGATGGGGCATCTCCGACCTGCCTGGCGCCGGTGAGCAACCCGGCTCCGCGGCCGCCTGCCGCGGTGCGCTCCGCGGCCGGTTCCCGCTCTTGCGGGCATGCGGCCCCTGGCCACGGTGCTGGCGGGCGCTTCACTGGAGGGCAGGGTGGTGGCCGGCCCCGTTCGGCTCCTTCTCATCAGGTCCTGCGGGCTGGCGGAATGGGTCTCTGTGTCGCGGGGCTCGGCGCCGTCCGGCCGCGAGATGGCTGTCCGGTCGCTGGATGGGCGGCGTCCGCGGGGTGGGGTTACCGTGGCGGTGCCGGGCCGGGCCCGGCACCGCCACCTTCCTTGTCAGGTGCCGTCTACGGCGGTGACCTCGTGCGCGGCCTGGGTGATCATGTCGGGCTGGCCGGGGATGCCGAGTTGGCGGAGTCCGGGCAGGATCCGGGTCTGGACGAAGGTGCCGAACAGCTCTTCGCTGTCCCACACGTCGGTCATGCGCAGAATGCCGTCGCCGAACGAGGCGACGTGAAAGCGCATCCCGGCGGGCACGTCGCGGTCCCAGCCGACAGTCTCGCGGAGCGTGTCGTACTGGCCGGGCGTAAGGCCGTCCCACGTCTGCATGATGACGGTGGCCATGATTTTCCTCCTGGTGGTGATGTGGCGGTGGTGTGGCGGTAAATCGGGATTACAGGGGCAGCGGGTTGCTGAGCACGCCGCTGCCTGGCCGGCGGCCGGCCAGCGTCCGGATGAAGTCGATGGCGTCGATCTCGACGTGCTCGCCGTCGCGGCCGTGGCGGAAGGTGCCGCCGGCCGGCCCGTCAAGTACCAGGTCGAACGGCTGACCGTGGAGCTGGGCCCATTCGGCTACGATGTCGGCGACCAGCCGGCCGTCGTGGTCCGGCTTGAGGTCCATCGGCCGGCCCGTCGCGTGGCAGATGTCGATCCGGTGGCACCACACGTCGCGGGTGAACCCCACGTCTAGCAGGTACTTCAGCGGCCGCCAGCCAATGGGAGGTCCGAACGGCAGCGGGGTGAGCCGCATCGGCGGCGGGGTCCCCCAGCGGCCCTTGACCGCCTTCGGGCCGGCAGTCTTCAGCTGCCCGGCGAGCTCCGCGGTGGACAGCTTCTCACGCTCCCGGACCTGCAGCTCGTTCAGGCCGTCGACCCAGTGATGCGAGTCGATCTGCTTGTTCAGCGGCAGCCCCCGGCGCAGTTGGTGCGCGAACTCGCCCACCGAGGCCTGCGCGTCGGCCGACCCCAGCACGTGCAGCGCGATCTTGCGGACGTCCCACGCGGTGCAGTCGGTGGGCATCGCCCACTCCTGCGGGGTGAGCGCGGCGGCCAGTTCGGCGAAGCGCTGGAACTCGTCCTCGGCGAGGCGGCGGGCTTCCGCGCGGCCGATGCGGTCAGTGTTCATTGGGTCCTCCCCCTTGCGATGACATCGTCGACCAGCAGGTCGACGAGACGGTTGAGATGCCGGAGCCAGCGGTCACCGCCGGGATCGTTGCTGATCTGCGCGTCGGTCACGCCGGCGGTGATGGCGACGATGCAGTCCATGTCGCCCTGCTCTGTTACCCCGGCCGCCCGCATCAGCGTGTACGCGCCGCCGAGTACCTTCTCGGCCAGCGCGTACGACTCCGCCGAGGGCGCGAAGCCGGGGATAGGCCGGTGGAACAGCAGCTGGTACAGCTCGCTGTCCTCGCTGCCGAACGCGGCGAACGCATGCAGCCACTGCTTGAGTGCCTCGCGGGGCTCCGGGGAGAGCGTCATGGTGTCCAGGCGCTCGAGGAGCTGCCGGTTGCCATCGGCGAACATCGCGTCGTACAGCGCGAGCTTCGAGTCGAAGTACACGTACAGCGAGGGCTGACGCATACCCACCACCCGCGCCAGGCCGTGCAGCGTCACCCCGGCGATCCCGTCCGCCCGGGCCAGCGCCCAGGCGGACGCCACGATCTCCGCTGTCTTGTCCGCACGGCGCTTCGCGACCGAGTTCGCCATCGTGAGCCGATCAGATCGCCAGCGGCCCGTATGCCCGCGGCGCGAGGGCGAGCAGTTCCTGGTGCCGGCCGTCCGCCAGCCCGCGAGCCAGGTAGATCGGTACCATCTCGGTCCCCCTCGGCGAGTTCCTATCGTTGATAGGAGATTAACCTATCGTTGATAGGAACACAAGAGTCTGTCGTTGACAGGAGTAATCTTTTTGCTCGGAGCCGGAGACCGTGCGGGCCGGGCATGTTCCATGACAAGATCACCACGCACGCCGGCGGAAAGGCCGGGCCTGCGGGGATCCGGCGCAGGGCGCTTGCCCCGGACGCCATCAGCCGCGTGCCAGCGGGCTGCCCTGCACGGGCCCGGCTACTGGCATCATGGGGCCCCGGACGAGGTTCCCTGGATCGTCCGACGCTGGCTGCGGGGCCGCCCGCAGACCCAGACGAGTGGCGCGCCTATGCCGTCCAGGCCTCCGCCGGAAGGTCCAATGACTTTCCGGCCTTGGTCAGATGCCCGCGCAGATAAGACAGATCTGCATGCTTACGACGGTGATCGTCCAAAGTTGACACACCACCGAACGGCGGTTCATGTGCGTCAAGCCTGACGGGCGTCTCTCACAGAATGTGATGGGCCGAAGGTGTACCTGGTCGGCGCCGAAGACCTGTTTCGCGTCCTCGATGGTGATCGCTCGGTGCGCCGGCGTATCGCCGTCGGCTCGTGTGCGTCGGGCACGGCACCGGGCTGGCATGCACCCCGCTCAGCCAGCAGCGCGAGTGCCGGACAATGCTGGTACTGTACCGCGGGAGCTCGGAGCTGCGTAAACGCGGACAGCGTTGGCGGGGCGGTGCGCTCTGGCCGTCGAGAAGCGGGAGAGATAGCCATGGCAGGCAGCGCCGGGCCGGGCGTGCTATACGGCGAGGTGTCCGCGGGCTGGACGCCAGCAGCGCCGGTGGCGCTGGTCTTGTTTCACGGCTACGGCGCGAACGAGCAGGATCTCGCCCCGCTCGGGCCGATGCTCGCACCGGCCCTGCCCTGGGCAGCGCTGCGCGCCCTGCTCGGGGTGGCGACGCCGCCTGGCAGTGGATCGACGCTCACCTGGCCCCGGACGCGACGGTGGCCGCCGTCGGATTCTCCCAGGGCGGCCTCATGGCGACCCAGCTGCTGCGGACCCGTCCCGAGCGGGTCGCGGCCACGGTCGTGCTCTCCGGCTTCGTCCAGGCTGCGCCGCAGCCGGCCGACGAGCAGCTGGCCGCCCGGCGCCCGGCTGTGTTCTGGGGACGGGGAGCCAGGGACCCTATGATCCCCGCCGACGCGATCGAGCGGACACATCAGTGGCTGACCGCCCACTCCACCCTTACCGAGCGCGTCTACCCCGGTCTCGCGCACGGCATCGGCAACCAGGAAATCGCCGACGTCCGTGCCTTCCTCAGCGACCGGACCGGAGGTGGCGTAACCCGCTGACAGCCCGGGCGCGGCCGCTGGTGCGGACGGCCAGAGGCTTACATGCAGGCTCCCCCGCCGCCTAGCGGCCCGCTGATCTTCAACCACTCATATAACGATGATTATTTACCATTGCGATACCCGGGTAAATTTCTGATCGTGGCGCACACAGATCCCACTGATCTGGGCGTAGCTCGGTCAGCCTGGCTAGTCCAGATGGTTATCAGTCGTGTCCAGCTCGTGGGTTTGCCAGGTCAGGAACTCCGCCGCAAGATGCCATCGCCTGCGCCTCCAGCACCTGCACTTCCTTCTGGGCGATCTGCCATACGACAGCCCGTCAACGCTGAAGTACTTGCGCCAATGAGCATCGGGGCCCATTACGTGAGTTCTCCCGGCGTATGCGCTATTCGTGCCCCTATTCCGGTATCACGCCCTCTCTTCAGGGGTTATTTCCTTGGCTGCCCCGAATCGGCGTCCGGGTCGTGGGCGTTCGGGGCGATGGGGCCGAGATCAGCGGCGCCCAGGTCATCGATGCCCCCGATCAGCTCGAACTCATCCGCGTCCGGCTCATCTGGACTCACGTCGCCATCGCCGGCCGGCTGAGGGACGGGCCGGCGGAGCCGCACGACTTGCTTGTGTTCTGCCTGGCGGGTCCGGGGTTCGGTGACGTCTGCAGCTTCGGCCTTCGCATGCGGGTCGCGCCTTGCCGTGTTCTGGCTCATTATTTCCTCCGCTGCCGGCTGTCTGCGAGCCGACGTTGATTACCTGCCCGGTCCTACGGCACCTTAACGGGAGGAATCTTCGGGTAAGCGGCGAGGAGCCGGAACTGCCGGAGCCTGTGAAGGATCTGGTCCGGTATCCGCACGGTGATGCTGTGGCTGCCCCGCGGCTGGCCACAAGCAATGCGCTAGCTGCCGGACGCGGAACTGACAGGCGATGTCCGGACGCTGCTGCCTGGGCCAGGATGACGGTAACGGCATCTTGCGAGCAGCTAACTCGGGGGTCGCGGTAACCGGGATGAAGCAGCAATTCAGCCCGGCGCCCTTCCTGGACCGGCCAGACCGAAGGCGAGCGATTCCCTAATCAAAGGGCGCAGAACGCCCAGATCGGCGCCATGTCGAGCTTGATCGACGTCGAGCACGTCCGGAAGCAGATCGGCAGGGTTCTAGTGTCAGGCCCTTACGAAGGGGTGGCCACACTCCGTGACCGCCGGGCGTACGGACACGCTGCGGATGGTCGTCGCCGACGACGAGCCCATTCTCTTGGCGGAGGTGGTGACCGAACTGGCCCGAGGTGTTTCCGGCCACCCGGCGCTCGGGAGCGTAGCGGCAGGCAGCTGGCTCAAGCAGGTCGAACTTGAGGAGCTACAAGAGATTGCGGCGTTCACCAGGTACAAGGGGGAACTTGGCGGCGGCCGGAAAGAAACAACGGCGAAGCGGCAGTGCTCGCCTGGGTAAGCGTTGAATGTAACGTTGCTTGGCCGGGACCAACACGATCCGACGTCCTCGCTCGCCTTTAGTTTGGCGCAGAGCCCATCACTGGTTGGCCCGATAGGCAGATGCATTGTCGACCTCGGTGAGGCCAGTCGCGATGACGGTAACCCGTACTTCATCACCCAATGCGTCGTCGATAAGCGCGCCGATAATGATGTTCGCCTCGGGAGCCACCAAGTTGGACACGTGTTGGGCCGCCTCGGTGATCTCGAATAGTCGGAGGTCCGAACCCCCCTGCACGGAAAGCACTACTTTGCGCGCGCCGTCGATCCCGGCCTCCAGCAGTGGGCTGCAGCTGGCGAACTCAGCAGCTGCCACCACGCGGTCATCGCCACGTATTACAGTCGCGGTTTTCCGCCGTGTGGCGGCGCTGCCGCTCAGCGTGACGCCTGTTTTCCGAGGGCGGTTACATGGAGTCACATCCTTCCGGCCGTTGCTGGTTACCCGGTCGTGATGGCGAGCAGCCGGGTGCTGTAGTGGTGCCAGCGGGCGGCGGCCTGGTGCAGCCTGCGTCGTAGTGACCAGCGCAGCGCGAAGGCGAGCCGGGCGCGGGTGATCAGCCCGGCGGCGTGCTGCCTGGCCAGGACGGTGAGCCGGATGGTCTCGGCGATGGACAGCCTGATCGGCGCGATGCCGGCCGGGCAGGGCCGGCCGGCGCGGTCCGGGACGGGCGCGTCGCCGAGGGGGATCTGCGGCTCAGCTTCGCTGATGCCGCGGTCGCCGCCGTGGGCGCGGCCGTCGGCAGGGTCGCAGGCAGGGCCGGCGGGCAGGATGATGCTGCCGTCTAGCGCGCCGCGGATGGCGGCGGCGCGGAGCTGGGCGAGGGCGGCCAGTGCGGTGTGCCGGCAGATGGCCTCGAAGAGCCGGGCCTGGGACTGGTCCCAGCCGTGTACGTCTTTTCCCGTTTTGAACGTTTCCTCAGTCGGCCACTGCTGATACCTGTAAAGAAGAAATCGTCTCTAGCGTTCCGGGTGCATCCGGGGCGATACTGAGCGTGGGAGCACTGTTGCAGGCGGCAGCGACGGTTGGCCGTCTGCTGGCTGCGGCAGGTGATCCTGATGCGACTGGGCACCGGAACGACGGCGGCTCCCGGCCCGCTGATCTGGGCGGCGGTGCCGCCAGGGCGGCGGATGACGGCGGTGGCGCTGCTGGCGATGCTCGCGGCACGGGCCGCGGCCTCGTCGGGAGGCGGTCACGGTGAACGCGGTCATGCATCCGGAGGGACTGCCGCAGCTGAAGATCCGGCCGGAGCACCTGGCCCTGGCCGCGATCGTGTATGTCCGGCAGTCGACCAGGGGCCAGGTCCTTGAGCACACGGAATCGACGCGGCTGCAGTACGCGCTCGCCGGGCGGGCGGTCGCGCTGGGCTGGGCCCGGTCCCAGGTCATCGTGATCGACGACGACCTCGGGGTGTCCGCGGCGGTCCCGGATTCCCGGGAGGGCTTCGCCCGGCTTGTCACTGAGGTCACCATGGGAAGGGCGGGGGTCGTCCTGGGGATCGAGATGTCGCGGCTGGCGCGGACCGGGAAGGACTGGCACCACCTGCTGGAGCTGTGCTCGCTGTCGGGGACGCTTCTCGCTGACCCGGACGCGGTCTACGATCCGGGGTATTACAACGACCGCCTGCTGCTGGGCCTGAAGGGGACGATGAGCGAGGCAGAGATTTTCCTGATCCGGCAGCGGATGCTGGGCGCGAAGCGGGCCAAGGCCGAGCGCGGCGAGCTGATCCTCCCGCTCCCGGCCGGATACGTGCGCCGCCCGTCCGGCGAGGCCGCCTTCGACCCCGACGAGCAGGCGCAGGACGTCGTCCGCCTTATCTTCAGGACCTTCCAGCGGCTGGGGACCCTCAACGCCGTGCTGCGCTATCTCGCCGGGCACGAGATCCAGCTTCCGGTCCGCGCGCGCTCGGGGCCGGCGAAGGGCGACCTGGAATGGCGGCGCCCGACCCGGGAGACGCTGCAGAACATGCTGCGCAACCCTGCTTACGCGGGCTATTACGCCTACGGCCGCCGTCAGGTCGATCCCCGCAGGAAGATCCCCGGCCGCCCGGACACCGGGAAAGTGGTGAAGCCCGCCGGCGAGTGGCTGGTCATGCTGCCGGGCAGGCTTCCCGCCTACATCTCCGAGGACGAGTATCGCGCGAACCTCGCCAGGCTGGCCGCCAACCAGCAGACCGCGGAGTCCCCGGGCGCTCCCCGGAACGGGGAGGCGCTGCTGTCCGGGCTGCTGCGCTGCGGCCTGTGCGGCGGGCACCGCATGGCGGTCAGCTACCACGACCCGTCCGCCCGCGCCGCCTACGGCTACACCTGCGGGTTCTACCCGGTGAACTACGGGACCGGCGACCGCTGCCAGCACATTGCCGGCCCCGCGCTCGATAACTACGTCGCCCGGCAGGTCCTCGACGCGGTGGCCCCGGCGGCCCTGGAGGTCTCGATGGCCGCCGCTGCGCACGCCGAGAACGAGCGGGCCGCCCTGGACAAGCTCTGGCGGCAGCGCGTCGAGCGCGGCCGCTACGCCGCCGACCGCGCCCGCCGCCAGTACCAGCTCGCCGACCCCGAGAACAGGCTCGTCACCCGGCAGCTCGAGGCCGACTGGGAATCCGCGCTCGCCGAGGCCGGGCGGCTAGAGGCGGAGTACCAGCGGTTCGCCGAGCAGACGCCCGCAGTGCTAGCCCCCGCCGAGCGGGACGCGATCAGGTCCCTGGCCTCCGACCTCCCGCGGGTCTGGGACGCCCCGACGACCACGCGGGCCGACCGCAAGGAGCTGCTCCGCATTCTCACCGACGACGTCACCGTGGCCGTCGAGGGCGACAGCGAGATCGTGAACGTGGACATCACCTGGGCCGGCGGACACCGGACCAGCGGGAGAGCCGTCCGCCCTGTCGGCCGCCTGGACCAGCTCTCCTACTACCCGGCCCTCCTGGAGACCGTCACCCGGCTCGCCGGCGAGGGACGCAACAGCAGGCAGATCGCCGGCACGCTCAACGCCGCGGGATACCGGCCGCCCAAGCGCACCGCGGTCTTCACCGGCCAGCAGGTCCGCAACATCATCAGCAAGCACGCCATCCGCGAGAATGCCAAGGGCCGGCCCGCCGTCCTCACGGACCTGGACCCAGGCCAGTGGTCCGTCCCGGGACTGTCCGCCGAGCTCGGCATGCCCACCGCCAGCATCTACAACTGGATCTACCGCGGCTGGATCACCGCCCGCCGCGCACCCGGGGGCAGGAACTGGATCATCACCGCCGACGAGCAGCAGATGCGCGAGCTCCGCGAGCGCAGGGACCGCCCGCCCGGCTACTACACCCGCGCCCGCTGGGCATCACCCCAGGCAGAAACCGGCGAAACGCAGGAAGAAGGACAAGGAGGGCAGCCGTGAAAGACAAATCCCGCTTGACAGGTAGCAGCGGTGGCCGACTTCTACTGGCCAGCGGCGCCCGGCGATGGTGATGAAATAGGTCATGGTTGCCGGGCGGCCGGGCGGCGCCCAGCACAGATAGAACGTCAGCTGTTCCGGGCGGGAGATCAGCCGCCGGATCAGCAGGGACTGGCCTTCGATGCTGGTGGCGGTCATCGCCCAGTCGCTGTAGCGGGGTCCCTTGGACCCGTTCCCGCAGGAGCGCCGCTCGAACGCCGCGTCCTTCACCGCCTCGTCTGCCCGGATGACCGTGCCGGAGGGCAGGGTGACCTGGTAGTCGCACGGGATGATCGCCACGTACGCCAGCCCGGCCTTCGCCGCCTGCTTGCGGAGCTTCTCGCTGCGTCCGTATACCTCGTCGAAAGCGGCCCAGCGGGCGGGCAGCCCGGCCGCGAGCAGCCGTTCCAGCTGGTTCATCGCCAGCTGCGGCTTGGTGGCGAACACCAGGTCACCGGGGATCCCGGCGTTACGCCGCCGGGCCAGGTCGCCGGCCCACCGTTCCGGCATGTACACATCGAAATCCGCCCAGGCCTGCCCCCGGGCGGTGACGAAGGCGGAGAACACGGTTGTCACGCAGTTTTCCACCTTGCCGGTGCACCCGGCGTGCTGTGGCGCCACGCACGCCGTGCCGTCGCCGTGCTTGAGATGGGCGGTCTCGTCGATCGCGACGCCCGGCCCGATCAGGTCCTCCTCCTCACCGGGGATCCACGCCGCCGCCAGCACGGGCAGCTGCGCACGCAGCTCCCTCCAGTCCCACCGGTAGGAGCGCAGCAGGCCCTGCATCCGGCCCCAGCCCTCGTGGCCTGCCGCTTCGGCGAGCGCCCAGCAGTTCGCCTTGGTTCCCGGTGCCAGCGCCGTCACGTAATCCAGCGCCACGCCGGCGCTTCGCTTCTGCGCGAGTACCCGGTCCAGGAGCGCCCTGACCTGGGCGTCTGCCCTCGTTTCGCACTCTGTGATGTCATCTATGCTGGCCACCGCGGCCGTGTTGCTGTTGTTTGTTTCCACAAAACTGCCAACGCAGCACGGCCGCCTCGGGTTACACCGCTGCAACTCCAGGCGCGGCCGGTGCGGCTATCACTGAACGTAACCGGACACCACGGCCGGATTGCTACTCAGCCCACCCGGACGGCCGCTCAAAGTGAAACCGCGACTGTAATACTTAGAGGCGGACAT
>Ga0302178_10003692_pt1 | contig 11403 bp, 11 predicted proteins | sample I_Palsa_E1_3_FD_198790 | JGI IMG/M metagenome (GOLD analysis project Ga0302178, IMG submission 198790) | Peat permafrost microbial communities from Stordalen Mire near Abisko, Sweden - I_Palsa_E1_3 | ecosystem: Environmental > Terrestrial > Soil > Palsa > Peat permafrost | place: Sweden... | reverse complement strand
GCTCGCGACCGCCTCGGAAAAAAATAGCGGATAATTGCGGCTTTCATCCTTCAGCCCAGATTTTATCCGAGGATAAGCGCGATGGACTTTAGCATAAAAGCCTGTGATTGGAGCAAAGGCTCGGCAAATGGTTTCCTTAACGGGAAGGCCGATGTAGTGGTGCTCGGAGTGTTCGAAGCGCAGACGTTGACGGGCGCAGCCCGCGAGATGGATTTGGTCACCAAGGGGTTGCTCACGCGCACGGTGAAAGCCGGCGACATGAGCGGCAAGGCCGGTTCCACGCTGATGCTGACCGAAGTGACGGGGATTGGCGCGTCACGGATTTTGCTGGTCGGCCTCGGCAAGCAGGACGCTTTCAATCAGAAGGCTTACACGGAAGCCGCACGCGCCGCATGGCGTGCGCTGCTTGCCACGAAGATCGCGAACGTGGCGTTCACGCTCGCGCAACTGCCGGTGCCCGAGCGCACCAGCGACTGGGGTGTGCGCTGCGCCATCCTCGCGCTGCGCGAGTTGACCTACAAGTTCACGCAGATGAAGAGCAAGCCGGAAAACGGCGATCGCGCGCTGAAGAAAGTGGTGTTCAGCATCGACGCCGCCGACGAAAAAGCCGCGAAGCTTGCGGTCAAACATGCCACGGCGCTCGCCAACGGCATGGACCTGACGCGCGATCTCGGCAACTTGCCGCCGAACGTCTGCACGCCCACGTATCTCGGCCATACCGCGAAAAAGTTGGGCAAGGAATTCAAGCTGAAGGTAGAAGTACTCGGCCAGAAGCAGATCGAAGCGCTGGGCATGGGGTCGTTCCTGTCGGTCGCGAAAGGCTCGATCGAACCGCCCGCGTTCATCGTGATGCATCACCAGGGCGCGGGCGCGAAGGCCGCGCCTGTGGTGCTGGTCGGCAAGGGCATCACGTTCGACACCGGCGGCATTTCCATCAAGCCGGGCGAAGGCATGGACGAGATGAAGTACGACATGCTCGGTGCCGGCTCGGTGTTCGGCACCATGCGCGCGATCGCGGAAATGGGGCTGAAGCTCAACGTGATCGGTGTGGTTCCGACCTGCGAGAACATGCCGGCCGGCAACGCGGTGAAGCCGGGTGACATTGTCACGTCCATGTCCGGCACGACTATCGAAGTGTTGAATACGGACGCGGAAGGCCGCCTGATTCTCTGCGACGCACTGACCTACGTGGAACGCTTCAAACCTGCGGCAGTCATCGATATCGCCACCCTCACGGGCGCGTGCGTGGTCGCGCTTGGCCATCACAACACAGCGTTGTTCTCGAAGGACGACGCGTTGGCGGGCGAGTTGCTGGACGCATCGAAGGAAGCCATCGATCCGACCTGGCGCATGCCGCTCGACGACGAATACCAGGACCTGCTGAAGTCTAATTTCGCCGATGTCGCGAACATTGGCGGACGGCCGGGCGGCGCGATCACCGCGGCGTGTTTCCTGTCGCGGTTCGCGCAGAACTATCCGTGGGCTCACCTCGACATCGCGGGTACGGCGTGGAAAAGCGGCGCGGCAAAGGGCGCAACCGGTCGCCCGGTGCCCCTGCTCACGCAGTTCCTGGTCGATCGCGCGGGCCAATGAGCGTGATTGAAGCAAGTGTGAGCGGGGAGGCACCGGCATGACGCGCATCGATTTCCATTCGAATGTCGGGGATTCGATCGCGTATGCCTGCCGCCTCGTGCGCAAAGCCTACCTGAGCGGCCAGCCGTTGATCGTGCTGGCCGAACCCGAGCGGTTGAAGCGGTTCGACGAGCAATTGTGGACCTTCAAACCGCTCGAGTTCGTGCCGCATTGCATGGCGGACAGCGCGCTGGCGGCTGACACGCCGGTGTTGCTGACTGCGTCGCTGGAAACGCTGGTGCAGAACCTGCAACACCAGATTCTGCTGAACCTCGGCGCAACAGTGCCGCCGCAGTTCGCGCGGTTTGAACGCCTGCTGGAAGTGGTCGGCAACGAGGAGCAGGAACTCGTGGCTGGGCGCGACCGGTATCGTTTCTATCGCGATCGGGGTTATGCGCTCAACAATTACAAGCAGGGCGACTGAGCGCACCGCGTAGTCGCAGTGCGCGGCGGCCGCGCGGTATGATCGCAAAAACGCCCGCCGTTAGCCCGCAGTCGGCCTGCCATCAGGTTCCAACAGCCTGCCATCAAGAGACGGAGTCCACTCGTGCCCATCACCACCGCGCCCGATACGGCTGAAACACCCGAAAACTTCGATTCATCCATTCCCGTGCTGACCGATGTCATCGCGCCCGGCCGGCCGGACCGTGCCCGTGTTGCACCGCGTGCGCCGGAACCGGTGTTGTCGCCGGCGGCTGTGCCATCGCATGAGGAGCTTGCACACGGCGCGGATCGCGACGCCGATGTGATCGCAGACAGACTGCGCGGGCGCTTCACGCACTTTTTGACAGGCGATGGCCGCGCGTTGATTGAGGAACGTTGCAGGGAGTCGTTGCAGGAGCATTCCACCTGGCTGGTCAGCCAGATTACGCGGGAGGTTGCGTTGGCGCTGGAAACCGAGCTGACGCAATGGGTGCGCGAGGCGGTGACGGACGAACTGGAACGGCGAGGGCGTCAGTAAGAAGGGGTTTTCAAGCGGTTCCGGCTGCCGGAGCCGAGCCCGACCCGGCACAGCGGCAATCCGGCATCTAGTCTGGCATCTAATCCGGCGTTAATTCTCTGCCGGCGCCGGCAGAACCTGAAACGGTCCACCGGCGCCGAGCGAAAAACAGCCAGCTATTAACCCGTTACCGCGCCTTTGTTGGCCGGCAACGCGAGCGCAGCATATTTGGCCAGCACGCCACGCGTATAACGTGGCGCAGGCTGCGTCCACTCTCCGCGACGGCGCTCGATCTCGGCGTCATCCACGTTCAGTTGCAACAGCAGCTTGTGAGCGTCGATGGTGATCGAATCCCCTTCCTTGATGAACGCAATCGTGCCGCCCATATAGGCTTCCGGGGCAACGTGACCCACCACCATGCCCCACGTGCCGCCGGAGAAGCGTCCATCGGTAATCAGGCCCACCGATTCCCCCAGCCCCTGGCCGATGATCGCTGAAGTAGGCGCCAGCATTTCCGGCATGCCCGGACCGCCCTTCGGGCCGAGATATCGCAACACGACAATATCGCCGGCCTTGATCTGACCCGCGACAATCGCGGTCATCGCACTTTGCTCGTCCTCGAACACGCGTGCCGGGCCGGTGATGACCGGGTTCTTCAGGCCGGTGATCTTCGCTACGGCGCCGTCCGGTGCCAGGTTGCCCTTCAGGATGGCGAGGTGGCCTTCGTCGTACAGCGCCTTGTTGATCGGGAAAATCACGTCCTGGTCAGCGCGTGGCTTCGACGGCACGTCCTTCAATTCTTCCGCGATAGTCTTGCCCGTGATCGTGATGCAATCGCCGTGCAGCATGCCCGCGTCGAGCAAGATCTTCAGCACTTGCGGAATCCCGCCGGCCTTGTGCAGATCGGTCGCCACGTACTGACCCGAGGGCTTCAGGTTGCAGATCACCGGCACTTTCTTGCGCATGCGCTCGAAGTCGTCGATGCTCCATTCCACTTCTGCTGCATGGGCGATAGCCAGGTAGTGCAGCACGGCATTGGTCGAGCCGCCGGTCGCCATGATCAGCGCAACCGCATTTTCGATCGATTTCTTCGTGATGATGTCGCGCGGCTTGAGATCGGCCTTGACCGCTTCGACCAGCACGCGCGCCGATTCCGCCGCGGACGTGACCTTTTCTTCGTCGGGGTTCGCCATGGTCGATGAGTACATCAGCGACATGCCGAGCGCCTCGAACGACGAGCTCATGGTGTTGGCCGTGTACATGCCGCCGCACGAACCGCTCGACGGGCAGGCGTTTTTCTCGATGCCGTCGAAATCTTCCTTCGACATCCGCCCAGCCGAGAATTCCCCCACGGCTTCGAACGACGACACGATGGTCAGGTCCACGCCCTTCCAGTTGCCCGGACGGATCGTGCCGCCGTACACGTAGATGCCCGGCACGTTCATGCGCGCGAGGCCGATCATGCCGCCCGGCATGTTCTTGTCGCAGCCGCCGATCACGACCACGCCGTCCATCCACTGGCCTTGCACGGCCGTTTCGATACAGTCGGCGATCACTTCGCGCGACACGAGCGAGTACTTCATGCCTTCGGTGCCCATCGACATGCCGTCCGAGATGGTCGGCGTGCCGAAGGTTTGCGGATTTGCATCCGATTTACGAATCGATTCGACGGCTGCGTCCGCCAGCTTTTGCAGGCCGGAATTGCACGGCGTGATGGTGGAATGAGCGTTGGCGATGCCGATCATCGGCTTGTCGAAGTCTTCTTCCTTGTAGCCAAGGGCGTAATACATCGAGCGATTCGGGGAACGCGCGATGCCTTGCGTGATGTTTTTCGAGCGGCGATTGAAGGCCATGTGGGGGCTCCATGAGGATTTTATTGTCTGGTCGCGAAAGGATGAAGCTTGTGCGAACGCGTGTCCAATATATTATTCAGGGTCTACTAAGTCGCGGAACATATCAGTGGAAACGCGGAACATCGAACTCAGATTGTTGCGGTATTTTGTGACGGTTGCCGAAGAAATGCACTTCGGACGAGCCGCAGGGCGCCTCGCGATGACGCAGCCGCCATTGTCGCAGGCCATCCGGGCGCTGGAAGACATGCTCGGCGTGGCGCTGTTTGTACGTACGAAGCGTTCCGTCGAGTTGACGCCCGTGGGCAAGGACTTGCTGCCGGAAGTACGACGCCTGCTCACCGGCGCGGATGCGTTGAGACCGCTCGCCCAGTCGCTTGCGCGGGGCGAGGCCGGGGTTCTGTCCCTTGCGTTCGTTTCCACCGCCGATTACGGCCTCCTGCCACTGCTGCTGCGCGATTTTGGCGCTCGTTACCCTGGCGTCCGGCTGCAACTCGTGGAAGCGACCAGCGACGTCCAGGTGGAGGAACTGGTGGCAGGCCGCATCGATGCCGGGCTCGTTATTCCCCCGCTACCGCCGCGCCACGCCGTCGCGCTGTCGTATTTGCCGATCGCGCGCGAGCCATTGGTCATTGCCATGTCCAGTGATGCCGCGGCTGAGCTCGGGCAGGGCGCCGAAGAGTGGTCGGAGACGCCTGTCAGCCTTCACCAACTCGCCGATGCCCCGCTCGTCGTCTTTCCACGGCGTCTCGCGCCCGGTTTCTATGACATCATTATGGGTTGCTACGGCGCGGCTGGCCTGATGCCGCGTATCGGGCAGGAGGCCATCCAGATGCAGACCATCGTTAGCCTGGTATCGGCTGGCATGGGCGTCGCGCTCGTGCCGCAGTCGCTGCGTCATCTGCGCAGGACCGGAGTGGTGTATCGTCCGTTGCTCGAATCGGGGCCGGTGGTTGAGACCGGACTCGTGTGGCGCGCGGCGGAGGTCAGCCCGGTGCTCGCCGGTTTTATCGATATAGTGCGCACTCATGCGGCTACCGTGCCAGCGTTGCCGTGACCCCAACACGTAAATAGAAACATGCTCATTCACCCCAATTTCGATCCCATCGCGCTTCATCTCGGTCCGCTCGCTGTGCGCTGGTATGGCCTCATGTACCTGCTGGCGTTTATCCAGTGCATCGTCATCGGCCGTTTGCGGCTGCGCTTACCCTACGTCGCGGCGCAAGGGTGGACGACGAAAGACATAGACGACATCCTGTTCTACGGTGTGCTCGGTACCATCCTTGGCGGCCGGCTTGGCTATGTGCTGTTCTACAAGTCGAGTTTCTACTTCGCGAATCCGCTCGATATCTTCAAGGTCTGGGAAGGCGGCATGTCCTTCCATGGCGGCATGATCGGCGTGACGCTCGCGATGGTCGTGTTCGCGTGGCAAAGAAAGCGGACCTGGCTGCAAGTCACCGATTTCGTCGCACCGCTGGTCCCGCTCGGCCTTGCGGCCGGTCGCTTCGGCAACTTTATCAATGGTGAGTTGTGGGGCCGCGTGACCAATCCGAATGCGCCGTGGGCCATGCTGTTCCAGAACGCATCCCCCGATGACGCCATCTGGCTGCGCACCCATCCGCAGCAGGCTGCGCAGTGGCATTTGAATGAGATCTTCGAGCGTTACCAGATGCTGCCGCGGCATCCGTCGCAGTTGTACGAGATCGCGCTCGAAGGGTTCGCGCTGTTTATCGTGATGTGGTTGATGTCGCGCAAGCAGCGGCCGGTGGGCGCGATTTCGGCGGTATTTTTGATCGGTTATGGCCTCGCACGCTTCACGGTTGAATTCGCGCGTGAACCTGACGATTATCTTGGCCTGCTGGCCATGAATCTGTCGATGGGCCAATGGCTTTCATTGCCCATGATCATTGGCGGAATTGGCCTGCTGATCTGGACGTATCGACGCGGGCGCGCAGTGCCTTCGGAGTCCGCGAAGCTCTCCTGAACGAGAGATCAGCCTTTGCAAATGCCATGAAAAAGCCTCGCGTGCGAACTGCAGCGAGGCTTTTTTGTATCGTGAGACTTGAGCGCCTATCGGTTCATCTGCACCGAGCCCGACACGTTCACGGTCACCGTCGAGGTGCCCCCTTCCAGCGCCATGGGTGCTGACATCTTTGCATCCGCGCCCATGCTGCGTGCAGCCATCATCATGACCGGACGCGGCGACGACCCGTTATGCCCGATGTTCACTTCACGGATCGCATAACCGCTATAGCCGAACGCCTGGGCCGAACTCTGTGCCTGCTGCTTGAACGAAGCAATAGCCTGCGTCGACAGTTTCTGTTCCGCTGCGCGCTGTGCTTCCGGCGAGAGCGAGAACGTCACACTGCCCACTTGCATTGAGTCACTCATCTTGCCTGCCAGCTTGGACGCAGCGGCGAAGTCCTTGGACTCCAGCACAACTTCCGTTCGGCCGCGCCATGCGGAGATGCGGCCATCGCGATCCGTGGACGGATAGACGGTGAACGAACCACTGTGCGCCGTGACGTTATCGACACCCTTCGCCTGGCGCAGCGCGGCGTCCGCGCGTTGATTGAGCACCGACGTCAACGAGGCCGGATCCTGCGCTTCCTGCTCATAGAACAGCGTGATGTCGACCACGTCCTGCGGCACGTCGGCGCTGGCCTGTGCCGCGAGCGACAACACGCCGGACGGCTGGGCCTGAATGACGTTTTGCGCAAAGGCGCTCGGTGCCATGGCAGCGCCTGCAAGCAGCACAAGGGCTGCCAGTGTGGAAGTGGTGTTTTTCTTTGTCATCGTCTAACTCCGTAAGCATGAGTGCGCGTCATGTGACGCGAAGCTTAGGCGCTTCTCATGCACGCGAAGTTCCCTTCAACGAGGTTACAAGAGGTGTTCGGTGATAAAGCGCCATTGCGCTTCAGTGACCGGCGTGATCGACAGCCGATTGCCTCGGGCGAGCACTTGCATGTCGGCAAGCTCGGCATGATCGCGTAGCGTCGCGAGGGGAATAAGCGGGGTCTTCTTCACGAAGTGGACGTCGACGAGTAACCAGCGCGGCTTTTCCGCCGATGACTTGGGATCGTAGTAGTGGCTGGTGGAATCGAATTGGGTGGGATCGGGATACGCGGCCGACGACACCTTCGCAATGCCTGCGATTCCCGGTTGCGGACAGCTCGAGTGATAGAACAGCACACCGTCACCAACCTGCATGCCGTCGCGCATGAAGTTGCGTGCCTGGTAATTACGCACGCCGGTCCAGGGCAGGGTTTTTTTCGGAGCGTGAGCGAGATGGTCGATGCTCGCTTCGTTCGGTTCCGACTTCATCAGCCAGTAGTGCATGAATGTCTTCCATGGAGAAAGGTGCTGTGCAAAGAAGCATGCACGATGCAGGATTCACAATGCAAAAGAAAACGGCGCCGGAGAAACTCCAGCGCCGTTAGTCCATTCAGTCAACTCAACCGCTTGCAAGCATGCGCAAAACACAAATACGCATGCCGCTAAAAGGGTCCCCGCCTAAGCCGCTAGGCCGGCATCCTGAACCTGGGTTCAAGATTGGTCGCAGTAAGCAGCACTTTGGGCTCATCAGACAGAGTGACGCGCTCGCCAGTGCTACAAGGTCCCACAACCGTGCACAATGGCATTGGTTCAAGGAATATATGACCTTGGCAAACCAGGCAGGGAGCAATCACTTTACACCAATCGACGAGACGATGCAGCAATGATCCAGGAAAACTTTATGGCGACCGATGATTTTGTTAAATGCTGCAAAACATGACATGAAAACGCAGAATCGTGCCAACACTCCGGCAACAAAATAAAATCTCGACATTAGCTTGCGCGTCAAGCATTTAAAGCAAATTCCGGTGAATCCGTACACTTCCCAGCGCAGCAACATCCTCGGCAATTACAGCGCTTCGTATTGTGAAATCACGACGCCCAATTGCTCGTTCATTTGGTGCATGGTGCGACGAATTTCTTCGGCCGGGAATGCTTCGCCGTGACGCACGCTGTTTTGCAGTTTGAGCAATTCCGACGCCAGCGACAACGCCGCCATCACCGCGATCCGATCCGTACCGCGCACGCTGCTGGCGTTTCGCACTTTCGACATTTCCGCATCTACGCGCGCTACCGCTTCGCGCAACGCGCCCTCGGTTTCCGGCGAACACGCGAGCCGGTACGGCGCACCGAGAATGGATACTTCGATCTGTTTCGTCGTCATGCCTTTTCTCCCTGATGGTGTGATTCTTCGTGCAACGCACCGAGCGCCGAGTCGGCGGTATCCGGTTCGATGCCGCCATCAGGGGGCAAGAGGGCAAGCTGGTTATCCGGCTCCGGTGCAGCTTTCGCACGCGGCAATTTTTCGAGAATCGCGTTGAGGCGAATCTGCGCGTCGTCGATCTTGGCCGACAGCGAGTCGCGCTCCGCCACCAGTGCGTCGCGTTCTTCACGCACGGCTGCAAGTTCGCCCTGCGTGTTGGCATAGTCGGCGCGCAACTGTTCGAGTTGCTGGGCCAACGCGTCGTGAGCTTGATGATGCCGTTCGCTGATCTTGATCAGCCGGCCGATATTCTGTGACAGTGATTCGAGTTCGTTGAGCATGTGCTGCGTCCTCTTAAGACCTCGCATTTTAGCGCGCTTCTCCGGCGCTTCAGAAATTTGGTTCGTTTCCAGACGTAACAGCAGTCAGTCTTCAAAGCATGGGCGCGGCCCTTTATTTGTAGGGGGAAACGTTTTACAGGGATTCATTCTCCCATTCATTCAGGCGTGCGAGCGTTCTTCGGAATATCGCGCGGGAGCCCTTTAAACAGGGGTAAATCGAATAATCGGACCACGTCACGGACGGTTTGTATGCCCGCATTGCCTGCTTTCTTGACGGGTCATTGTGCCGCTCTTAAACTGCCGCCACCTTGGCGCCCATGCGTGTCGGCCGGCGAGCAGTTAAGCGGGAAGCTGAGAGCCGACTCCACCCGGACATGCGCAACCTGCGCTGCCCCCGCAACGGTAAGCGACTCCCACGCAAGTTGCAAGCCGGTCATGGCGCGCGTTGTCCGATAGATTCCACCACTCGAAATGGCGTCCGGCAGCACGCGGGCCTGCCTCTGCGCGTCTTCGCGCGGGCAGGCGTGCCGATGTGTCGCCAGTCCCGGCGCTTATGCGGATCAATGTCGTGAGGGCGAAATCGGCGGGACGTGGTGCAGCGCAACGCTCGCAACGGATGCTCGATGACGTAGAAGTGGTCAACGGCAATGTGTCCGCGCTGTAGGGATCGAATGCAGTTGGCGGCGTGGTGCAGATATTCACCAGCAACCGCGGCGATCATCCTGCGTGCTTCAACTTTCGACGATCTGTACTATCCGTTCAGCGACAATCCGTTGAATCGCGCCCAAGCGTTGTCATTCCGTGGGGCGGCGCGCTAATCGACAACCTGGATAACCTCGACAATCTCTTCAACAAGGACCCTTAGCTTGCGCACTCGTACAACACACCGCGTCGCGGCGACTCGATCATGCCCGACCGACTGCCACAGTGAACGTTAAGCGCATGAACGCCCAGCGTGCCTTCATGGTCTGGACCGTGCTTGGTCTGGCCACGCTCGCTGTGTTTGTGGCGTCGCTGGCGCTGGGGAGTATCGCCGTGTCGCCGCTGCGGGTGATGCAGGCGCTCGCGTCCCGGTCGACTGATGTGATCGATGAAATCGTGCTCAGCCTGCGCCTGCCGCGCGCGCTGGGCGGCTTTGCTGCGGGTGCCTTGCTTGGCATGGCCGGCGCGCTGCTGCAGGTCTTGCTGCGCAATCCTTTGGCCGAACCGTATGTGCTTGGCGTATCGGGTGGCGCTGCCGCGTTCGCGCTCGCCGCGATGTTGTTCTCCCTGTCATGGTGGAGCGTGGACGTTGCCGCTTTCGCGGGCGCGTTCTTATCGATACTGCTTGTGCTCGGCCTCGCCCGGCGCGAGTTGTGGCGCGGGGAACCGCAGGACACATCGCCGAGATTGCTGCTCACCGGTGCGGTGATCGCGGCGGGGTGGGGCGCATTGATCACGCTCATGCTCGCTGTCGCGCCCGAGAATCGCTTGCGCGGCATGGTGTTCTGGCTGACCGGTGACCTGAACGGCGTCTCGATGCCATGGACCGCTTTGATCGCGCTGGTGATCGCGTTGATCGCGATCGTGCCGGTCGCGCCCCAGCTCAACATACTGCTGCGTGGCGACGTAGCGGCCGAGGCGCTTGGCGTGCGCGTTGTGCAGTTGAGATTGCGCGTATATCTCGTCGCGTCGCTGGCGGCCGCCGCTGCCGTGACGACGGCCGGGACCATTGGTTTCATCGGGCTCGTGGTGCCGCATGTGTTGCGGCTCGCGTTCGGCAACGATCAACGCATGCTGCTGCCTGCATCGGCGCTTGCTGGCGGACTGGCTGTGATGGGAGCGGACCTGATCGCGCGCACGGTGATCGCGCCGGCGCAGTTGCCGGTGGGCGTCATCACCGCACTGATCGGCGTGCCGGTGTTCTTGTGGATGCTCCTCAGGCGCGCGCCATGAACGGACTTCAGATCACTCATCTCACGTTGCGAGCAGGGAGTCGCGTGTTGGTCGCGGAGCTGACGCAGGCCTTCGCGCCCGGCGAAATGTGGTGCGTCGCCGGTCCGAACGGCGCAGGCAAGACGACGCTGATCGCAGCGATGGCCGGAATATCGAAGACGGCATCGAATGCGATTTCACTCGATGGCAGAGCGTTGAACGCCTGGGGCACAAGTGAGCTAGCCCGCCGCCGCGCGTTGATGCCGCAAGCCACGCACGATGCATTTAGCGCCACCGTTCTCGATACCGTCATGCTCAATCGCTTTCCGCATCTCACAGGCTGGGGTTGGGAAAGCGACGCGGACCGCGCGGCTGCGCACGATGCGCTGGATATGCTCGGCCTCGCTGAGTTCGCTTCACGCGATGTCCTGTCGTTGTCAGGTGGCGAACGTCAACGCGTGGCACTGG